>LFIK01003378.1_pt1 | contig 12954 bp, 13 predicted proteins | sample 643401 | NCBI WGS metagenome assembly LFIK01 (sample SAMN03777447, study PRJNA286221) | soda lake metagenome | biome: soda lake; feature: Kulunda steppe; material: water; isolation source: sample T5-Br brine of Lake Tanatar-5 | place: Russia: Kulunda steppe | collected 2010-07 | reverse complement strand
GTGCCGCCAGCCTGTGCTGAAGGATGAGAAATGCGCCTCTCCAAAACAGGGTGTTGCTGCCTCTTGTGCTGCCAGCCTGCGTTATAGGATGCAAGCCTTCTGTGCAAGTCTTGCACCCAAATGCACAGGCGCACAGTGCATTTGCCCACAGATTTGCAGCCCCCCTCCACACATCTCACACACATGTGGATGCAGGAGTGCGTGCACAGGTGTGAACCCCTCAATATCCCACTTACTGATTTATTAGCCACTCCTGCCCACAGAACATGCGCCAAAGCAGCTCATGCGCCAAAGCAGGCTAACCCGCTTCTGCCCGCGCCGCAGGCAGGACATGCGCAGCCCAGCCTTCGCCCTCCCCTCAGCCCGCCCACGCCCCCAGCCCTCTCCCTCACCAGCAGGGCACCAGCGCACGGCGCAGCACAGTGCAACCACTTGCGCAGAGAGGCCCTCCAGGCACGCGCAGCAGGCGGCGCTTGAGGGAGCCAGTGAAAGCCGGTCCGCTGGTAAGGCCACCGCAGTGCGCATGCGCATGTGTGTGCGCGAATGTTTGTGTGTCCTATGTGTGTGAAAGGGGGAAGGGGGAGATGCGGGTGGGGATGTGGGGTTGAGCGTGGATGGATCTGTCTGGTTATGCCATGCACACCCATCGGCTGGGCCAGGTGGTGTGTACAGGAAGCTCAAGAGTGATGCACTCTTGGTACTTGGTGTGATGCACTCCTGGTACTTGGTGTGATGCACTTGGTGTGATGCACTCTTGGTGCTTGGTGGGCTGCGTGCAGGAAGTTTGGTGCCATGCAAGCATTCCACGCACAGGCATGCAGCAATCCATGCATGGGGGTGATGGATGCTGTCATGTGCGCATGGGGGTCTCACTGAGACATGCGTTGCACGCAAGATACAACATCACCAGGTACAACCTCATTTGGATTTACGAAGGTTACATCCACATGCTGAGTGGCGATGCCCGGATGGAGTTGCGTTATGCTTGGCAGTTGCGTTATGGATGGTTGCAAGGGCGCCTTTCAGCAGAGGGCTGCACAGAGGGCCGCAGCAAGGCCGAGTGCACAGCACTGCGCAAACCTGCCACCTTATGCAGGACCAGCGTCAAGGGACAGCATTTAACACGTGCAGTTGAAAGCTCATTGAACCCAATTCTTACAGAGCTTTGCTGCTGTGTCCTACACAGAAAGTCAGCCCATTTGCTGCAAGCCTAGGAGCAGGCAGCGGGATGGCGCCCAGGAGGCCTGGCTCTATACTCAGGTCGGTTGCTGCAGGATCCATCCTAGCATGCCCTTCCAGTAGGCCTTATTGTCAGGAGGCTTTCAGGCTGCCTTAAAATCAGGTCCCTTCCCGCAGCTTTTCAGCCCATCATGAGCTGGGGCTTCAGTGTATCTCGTGTTCTGGGATATGATGGATGCGGCAGTAGGTGTGGGACAGATGCGTGCATGTTTGCATCATGCAAGACCTGCACAGCGCAAGCCAAGAGGAAAAGGTGTAAGTGAAGGGAGGATGAGTATTGGTAGTAGACATTGGGGCCCAGGACCTGCACAGTCCTTGCGGCATTCCACCAAAGAATGTATTATCATCTTGGAATGTGCATAGCATCATGATGGATGATTATGGACTTCTTCTTTCTTGATGGTTTTATGTTGCTGATGCCTGCTTCTTTTGTCCTGATCCTTTTATTATCCTTTTTATACTCCTGATGCCATATGGTGGGCTCCTTTTAGCACTGCGATCAATTCCCTTTGTCAATCGACTTTTGGGTGCTTCATGCTCTGCCGTTTAATGCAGATTGCAGAGTGCTTGTGTCAATGGTTGTGCTGCCGCGGGCTGGCACCAACCTTAGTGCCACAGGCTTTCCTCAGAGACATGAGGCCCTGAAGTGACTGTTTTGGTGTAGGCACATCATTGCAAGGAAACTGTGCATTTTATAAATGCATGACTGTTGGTGCAGGCACATCATTGCAAGGAAACTGTGCCTTTCATAAATGCATGCAGACACTTTCACTCATTTACACGCATGCATGTACACACAACATGCATGTACGTGCATAAACATAGCATGTACTCAATACACAAACATGACATGCCCATGTACAGTGGCAGGCCTCATCAAGATCCTGAGCCACCCATTTACGGCAGACGCAGCAGCGCACAGGTCTGAGCCCCAGATCTGAAAACCATGCATCTGCTGTCCATTCTTGCTCTTGACGACCTTGGCTGTGATAAGAGGTTGTGTGGATGTGTGTGCTTGACTCCACCGACGCCTTTATTATTATGTCTGTGTGCGCAGTGATCACATGTGACATTCATTATGTCAGTGTGCGCAGTGATCACATATAGCATTCATTATGTCTGTGTGCGTGGTGAACACATGTGGGACATTCATTATGTCAGTGTGCGCAGTGATCACATTTAGCATTCATTATGTCTGTGTGCGCAGTGATCACACGTGGCATAACCAAAGAAATTCCATGCAAGCATGCGCGCCCAAGTGTGCGCACTGTCCTTGCCTGTCAGTGTTGTTGTTCACATCCAAGCGCGCGTGCCCAAGCATGCTCACCGGCCACGCTGATCAGTGTTGTTGTTCACACATGCTCAAGCTGGATGCCGCATCTAGAGTGACAGCACATGCTCGTATGTGTGTGCCTGTGCTCTGGCTGTAGGCCGGAAGCGGCCTGGGTGCTGGCTCTGGGAACTTATATCCCAGGCATGCTGCGGGTCGGGTTTGGGATCTTGGGGGGCTTGCGGTGCCTGGCGCGCTTGCACGCGCCCACATGGCACACATCGAAGCGATGACGCAGGAGAACATGGCCAGGTGACTGCTGACTGCCCGGAGCATGTGATGTGTGCATGCATGCACGTGTGACTGTGTGTACGTCCGTGTGACGGTGCGCACGCATGTGTGACGGTGCGTACATATGTGTGACTGTGCGTACACATGTGTGATTGTGCATACGTATGTGTGAATGTGCGTACATATGTGTGACTGCGTACGTACGTGTGACTGCGCATACATATGTGTGACTGTGCATATGGACATGTGCCTGTGCGTACGTATGTGGGTGCGCGAGGTGGGCAGCACGCGCTTGTTGGTGTCAAAAAGGTGCGCATGCATGTGGATTTGTGGCCCGCATTGCGGCACTGTCTTGGTAGCTCATGCCAAATGAGAGAAGCGGTGTTGTGACTGGGGGCGGTGGCAGTGGTGATAGTGATGGTTGTAGTGAACATGATGGTGATGGTAAAGACAAAGGATGGGAAGAGGAGGTGGAGGTGGAGGTGGAGGTGGAGGAGGAGGAGGAGGGGTGGGAGCGGGTGTCGGATGCATACGGCCTGATACCAAAAACATCAAACTTGAACTGGGAGAGAGATGACAATGACACAGCCAGGTCAGGAAAAACAGCCTTGTTTGGCCAATGACCTATCTCTTAAGGGAATTGCTCCAAGGATTGTGTGCTGTGGTATGGTTGGTGTGCGTCTAGTCTGCCATGTGCTGCAGTCCATGCAGCCTCTCTGTGGTTTACACAACCATGTGCTGCAGTCAATGCAAGCTGAAGATCATGACCGTTGGACTCACCACCCAACCATGGTCCAAAGAACCACTTTTCGCTTTAAGTAGTGGCGAGAGACTCAAGTTGTGCTAAGATTCGTGGCAAGACATGTCAAGTCGCACAGCCTGTCGTCCTGCGTGACAGGTACTACAAGCAAGTGGCTGAGGCTCAAGCAGACTTCATAGAAAGGAACGGGCTGCAGCAGGATGTCATGGACATGACTCCAGACGAGCTGCAGCGTGCCCTGTCAGACCAATTAAGGGAAGAAAGGTGAGGGGTGGGGGCTAGCTGGGCATGCCAAAAGCCGAGGGTGGTTGAATTGAGCTCATCAGAGCCGTCCACATCTGTGTGTACATGTGTGTGTACATGTGTGTGTGCATGTGGGCGAGCGGTGACATTTTAAACAAGCAGGCCAACGTAGTGATCAGGGCATCAGTTGCTCGTGCCTGTTTGACCTTCTCTTCTGATGATCTGTTGTAATTCAGGAGACTATGGGGTTGCTCAGAGCAAGGGTTGCTGAAAACCGCATCAACTCTGTGTATACTTCGACGGTTTGGCACAGAGTTCTGCAAATGTACTGCGTCCATGTACTGTGTTCAGCAACTCTACTCAAAGAATTTGGTCTCTGAGGGCTTGGCTGGCAGCTTGCTGCTCATCGGTCAGCTGCCTGCTTGAAATGAGCCATGCGCAGAACAACACCCTCAATTCTGGCAGTCAAACTGTCAAGGCAGCCGCGCTCTAGAAGCATCAAGAAGGAGCAGCACTAGAAACATGGGTGATTCTGTTCATCAGCGTTGTTGTGAGACACCCACTCCTATCCTTTCACTGCTGGACAAGTTTGGCATGGCCTATCATTAAATGGCCTATCATTAAATGGCCAGCGTTAAGGCTGATGGCAATGCCTGGCTTTTTGCGCTGATCCCTCCAACTGCACAGTGTCGTCCTTCGATTGCTACATTTTTGAGTGCCAGTGCCCTGCCAGGCAGCTCCCCTGTTGTTGTATGCTTTGTCAATGTAAGTAACACAGGACCAAAGACGAGCGCAGGTAGAATCTCTAGAACACTGTTTGGCTGCTTGCTTAGCTGATGGGAATGAGAGTTTGCAGACCTGCTCTTCTACAGCACATGTCTGTTTACTTTGCTCAGGATATGTTCTTCCAAAATAAAGGCGTGCCTGCTTTGCTTTCAGGACAGAAGAGGGTGTCTGCTCACAGGATGTCTGCTTTGCTCACAGGATGGAAGAGGAGGAGCGAAACTTGAGGCAGAAGAGTGCTCATGGGGTGGGTGAAAGGGGATGTGCGATTCCAAGTGACAGAGTGGCTGGGCTCTTGTTCTATACAAAGCACATCTTTTGCACACACTGATTCCCTCCCACCTCTTGCACACACTGATTTTATTCCACCTCTTGCACTTGCTGATTCCCTTTCATGCCCAGCAATTAGGCAGGAGTTGTCTTGCTAGCACTCATGATCAGAGAGCCCTGGCTGCTGATGCGCTCACTGTGTGAGCCTCACACACATGCACACACGCACACACACACGCATTTGCACACGCACTCACACATGAATTTGCACACACACAAACAGATGCACACACATGCGTGCACACACACAGGCACACATACATACCAGTGCGCAGCATGCAAGTGTGGCCAGCCCTCTCAAATGCTTACTGTGCACAAGCAGGTCAGCAGCCCCTGCCAGGTCCACCCTCCACAGGTCCCGAACACATGCTCCGGCACCAGCCCGGCGCTGAGCGCGCTGAAGCACTGTGCCCCACCCACATCCTCTTGGGCCCCACCCACCCATCCTCTCCGCACGCCCCGCAGGCCCTGGACACAAGCACCGACACCAGCCTGGTGCAGAGCGCGCTGGACCACTGTGCCCAAATGACGGAAGAGCTGGACATCCTCAAGGCATCCATGCCCAAGCCACCCCCCAAGTGGGTGGGCTGCCTGCGGCATATGCTCCTGTGGCTGTGTGCTTGCATTGCCCCATGATCGTGTGTGCCCAGGCCCGCAGCTCTTGTGCGCCCGTGCTTGCAGGTGCCCGTACACCTGCAGGCTTGCATGCACGCCTGGCTGGCGCAGAAGGGGGCCCTCCATATGCCAAGCGAGCCCCAGGCAAAACGTCGTGCGCCCGTGCTTGCAGGTGCCCGTACACCTGCAGGCTTGCATGCACGCCTGGCTGGCACAGAAGGGGGCCCTCCATATGCCAAAAGCGAGCCCCAGGCAAAACGTCGTGCGCCCGTGCTTGCGAGCCCATGCTTGCATGCAGGTCTGGGCGGCGCAGGAAGAAGCCCTCCATCCCCATGGCTACCGGGGCCAAGGGCGTGGCGGCCCTCGGACTGCAGGCCTCTGACAGCCAAACAGAGCTGGGCGCCAAGGCCCTGGGGTGGGTGGCAGGCTTGCACGCCACTGGGATGACTCATGGCTATGGGGCTGTAGTCCAGGAGAGGGAGGCCACAGAGTTGATGGTTAGGGTAAGGGTTGGACTCCAGCATCATGCCTGAACTCCAGCATCATGGATTGCCCCCCACGACTCAGCAGGCGCATGCCTTTAGAATGCCATGCGCTCATGCGTCAGGGCTCCTGAGAGCAAGGCTCTGCCTGAGCAGCGCTTGTGCTGCGCCGCTGCAGGTCTGGGGAGGACTGGGATGCGCTGGAGGGCGAAGGGAGCAAGCTCATGATCGGCCCTGACGGGGAGACGGTTGCAGGTGGGCTCTTGGGACGCGTCCCCCGCTGTCACCAGTCAAAGTGGACCTGTGGACCTCACCAGTCGAAATGGCCCCTCTTGGGGCGCCTGCCCTCATAAGTCACCAGTCAAAAGGATAATCCAGCACCCATGCTTGACACCAAGCCATGGGTTTTGGCTCCTCTGTGCTCTGCAGAAGGGACTGTATCCGATGAATGCTGCTTGACTCTGTCTGAGCTTGGAGTTGCAAGATATGTGCAGCACCATCCTATGCAAACACACTTTGCTGTTCTTGCATGCTGCTCTTCCCTGTCAGCCAAGACCCACTTTCCTATTCTTGCATGCTGCTCTTTCCTGTCAGCCAAGGTGCATTGGTGCCTATGCTTGTGCCTGAGGCCTGCATTGAAACAGCTCTGAGTTTTGTTCACTGTCGTTCTTACCCAAGCCCTGTGCACGTGCACACGCACGCTGCCTGCTGTACACGAGGGCAACACACTGGGAAGCCGTGGCCTCCCAAAACAGCTCCTGCGCAAATAAAGGCCATGCAAACATTTTACCCATACGCAGATGCAGCACAAACTGCGCATCCGCCCACTTCAGCACGCCGAGCATACAGGAAAAAGTGATTGATGCACGGCATGGTGCTACCGGTATCAAAGTGTGTGTACAAGACTCTAGGAGTGGCAGGTCGACCCTTTGCTCTTCCTGCCGCATGTCGTGTCAAAGGCAGGACTCCCTTGAGTTTTATATTATTAATTTTATTTTATGCATTGTGCACGCGCCTGTGACACAAGTTGCCCGTGGCCACGCAGCTCACATGCAAACACTCCCCTGTGGGTTGTGCATGTGTAATCACTACATATTTCTGGCCGTGGCCGCCCTGTCGTGTGCGCCCTTTGTCATGTGTGCTTGCCCACTACATGTTGCTGGCTGGGGCCTCCTCAAGCTGCTCCCGAGCATGGCTCCTGTCTGCAGTGCCTGCGCTTGCCATGTGCAGCTGTTACCTCAAAGAAGATGCTGTGCCTGTGCATGCCATGCGCAGCTGTTGCCTCAATGGACATGCTGTGCATGTGCATGCCATGTGCAGCTGTTACCTCAAAGAAGATGCTGTGCCTGTGCTTGCCGTACGCAGCTGTTGCCTCATTGGAAAGCTCCCAGGTGCTGCAAAGCTACAGCAAGCTCAGGCAGCGCGGCCAGAGGCGGCGCACTGAGCTGCTGAGTAAGTCTCTACGCTCCACCCCCCAGTCCATGGTGGACTCCGAGGCTGGGACCAGCACCGAGGGGGAGGGTGAGTGCGGGGTGATGCGGGCTTGCAGCGAGGAGATGGGTGAGTGTGTGGCAACGTGGGGCAGCAAGGAGGACAGGATGGTGTGCAGAGGAGCCCGCAGGTATGCAGAGAAGTTAGCAGGTGCGCAGAAGATGACAGGATGGTGTGCAGAAGGGCAAGCGGTTTTGAGAGAGGGCAAAAGGGTGTGTAGATGAGGTTCACTGACCATCTATTTTTTCCCATTCATTTCGGCAAGACATCTTCAACAACCCTAGTGGTGATGCATGATTGTAACTATTCCCTACTATGATTGCACGATAGAAAGCTGAGTCCAGAACAGATATGCATTGGAAAGCAAGAGTATGGTATGGTCCCCGCTCTGCCCAGCAAGCTGCCCAGTATTGCATCACCTGGGGTAGGATGAGAAGAGTGCATCCATTGCATGAAAGGGCAACAAGTGCAAGATAACGAGTGCATGCTTTCGACTGAGGTTCGCAGACTTGTGTGCTGCAGATCTCCCAATATGTTCCTTTTGGCAGTCACGCCTTGCATAAACCCTGAAAGGTGGTCATGCTTTGCATTAACCCTCAAAAATGGTCACGCTTTGCGATAACCCTCAAAGGTGGTCACGCCACCATACAAGCCTGCAGAACCAGCAGAACCACACTTTTCATAAACCCTACAAGGCGGTCGCAAACTGCAAAAGCTCAGCAAGGGCCTTTAGCTCACATGCAAAGAACCCGCACACATGCATGCGCGCGTGCGAGTGCGTGTGCACAGGCATGCACCTGAAAGTACACCAGCGCGGCTGTGAGAGCCTGCTCACCGGCGCAAAATTCAACATGGCTGCATGGGAAGCCGGTCTGACAATCCATGAGTTCTACAGCCAGACTTGTGGCGCAGCCCTGCCTGCTTGCACCTTGCTTGCATACATGGTGCAGAGCAACGGACTGTAGACCAAAAGGTTCCTGCAGGCCCGCCCCAGCAATCTTCAGGCTGGCCTGAAGGGTTCTAGGAATATTACCCCTGGGCTGCTTACACCTGATGAATGTGGGTGTGGGTGTTAATGGGACACAAATGGGTGACTCAAGCATGGCGTGTGCATGTGTGTATATCAGATGAAGGGCCCTTGGAGGAGGGGCTTCAAGAGGAGTTCCAGCAGGCCGAGCAGCCATCTGCTGTGGAGCCCAAGCCGGAGATGCGTGAGAATGAGACCTTCTCAGCCACCAGGCTTGAGGCGTTCAGGGCCAGGCTGCAAGGTAGGCACCTCATGTGCGTCGGGCTACTAGGGCCAGAGTTTCAGGACGCCAGGCTGGATGTGCTTAGGGCCAGGCTGCAGGGTAGGCACCTCACGTGCGTCCGGCCACAAGTGCCAGAACCGTCTGAAAGGCTCACCATCAAGCCAACCACCTCTGCTAGTGGCACCCTAAGCTATAGTGGCACCCTTAGCTATAGTGGCACCCTAAGCTAGTGGCGCCCTACAATTCCTGCCTCTGCTGCAAAGGAGACTGAATGGAGCATGGAGTTCCAACCAAAAACTTGTTTCCCGCAGACAGATGCCAATATCCCAGGCTTCCATGATGCACTGACAGCTATTTGCATTCTCATTGTTTGCAAACGGTGAGGCCTGCAGTTTAGGCCTTTTCGCTTGTGCATCCTACATGTGCATCCTGCAGAGGCCGCATCCGTGGACGTGGAGGAGGTGGCTCGCGGAATGCCTGCCCTGCCAACCATCCCGGCTATGCCCTCTGTGCCGCTGCATGTCCAGGTATGTGTGTGTGCATGCACCTCATTGACGACACCATCCCGGCCATGCCCTCTGTGCCGCTGCATGTCCAGGTATGTGTGTGTGCATGCACCTCATTGACGACCATCCCGGCCATGCCTTCTGTGCCGCTGCATGTCCAGGTATGTGTGTGTGCAAGCACCTCATTGACGACACCAGCCAGAGCAGGTCTGTTCCTGAGCAGCATGCCAAGGACTTGAGCTACCCCTGTAGTTAAGCACAGGGCAGCCTGCTTCCAGGCCACGTACGCCCTTTGTATTTAAGCACAAGCCAGCCTGCTTCCAAGCCACGCACGCTTGCTGCCTCCAGACCATGCACGCTTCGAGGCCACGCCCGCTTGCTGCCTCCAGGCCACGCATGCTTGCTGCCTCCAGCGCCATGCACGCTTCCAGGCCATGCACGCTTGCTGCTTCCAGCGCCACGCACGCTTCCAGGCCATGCACGCTTGCTGCTTCAGCGCCACGCAGGCTTGCTGCCTCCAGCGCCACGCAGGCTTCTAGGCCACGCACGCTTGCTTCCTATCTGTGGCGGATTCCTTCAGCTTAAACGCGTCCAGTGCATTTGGGGGGCTGGTTCTCGTGTGTGTGTTCCTTCCCTTTTTCTGCTCAGCTCCCCTGAGGCCAATGCACCAGGAAGTGGGGCAAGGTGTCCCCTGATAGAAGGCTATAGGTCTGGAGGCGGTAGGGCTGGAGGCGGCTAGGGAAGGAGCGAGAATTCTCTTGCACAAAATATGCATGTGGTCCACTCAACTCGCATACGGCCCCCCTTGAATATGCACGCAGGCTCGCCTGGAGCGCGTTTGGCGGCTGCTACACATGCCCCTCCCCTCCCGACTGGATGCTGTGCTGGAATATACCAAGCACAGCAGGCTCCTGCAGTTTGAGCATGCGCTCAAGGTATGCGTGCCAGGCTTGATGGTTGCTGAGCCTCTCAAGCTGTGCTCATCTCCTTAGGAGCCTCCATCAAGGATGTGTTGGGATCCCACAGCGGGCTCCTGTAGGTTGAGCACACGCTCAAGGCGCGCGCAGCTTGAAAAACAGTTGCAAGCAATGACAACACACTCCCGTCGTCCCTATGGATCTGCTAGCTGTACTGCTCTTCGGGAGTTCCCCATATGGTCTGCTACCATGAGGGGTGCGCCCCATATGGTCAGCTACCATGAGGGGTGCGCCCCATATGATCTGCTACCATGAGGGGTGCCCCATATGGTCTGCTATCATGGTCTGCTACCATCAGGAGTAGCATATTGTTACAATACCTTCACCTGTGGTTGGTCTGGCTCTTGCACTGTGCACGTGCAGGCATGGGAACAAGCAGCTGTGGCGGTGCAGCAGCGGGAGGGCATTATGGACACGCTGCTCCTTGTACAGACGGGTGTGGAGGACGGTAGCATTGGATACCTTACCATCAGCGCCATTGAGAGGCAGTGTGTGTGCTTGGTGCAGGTATGGGATTTTGTATTTGCATCTGGGGTGTGAGCATGGACAGTTTGGAATGCAGATTCAATTCAGCATGATGCGTGTAGCCTACAGCCTCACCACCAGAGCCAGTGAGAGGCATTGTGTGCGCTTAGCATGCGCCAAGGTACGGGGCACTTTATTTGCTTCTAGAATGTAAAGTTCACATGGGTCGGCAAGCAAAAAGACACGCGGCATAAATGTGCAGTGAGGGTGTCAGGTTGGGGTGTGGAGGACAGAGGTGGACGCATCAGGCTGTTCCAGCAGCGCTTGCTTCGTGGGACCAAAAACACGAAGAAAACAGACAGCCCTGTTGCACCAGGGCTTTGCTCTGTGGGGAATAAATGCACACATGGCCGTCACAATGTTGCTGCCTGCCTGTTCTATGGGCAAAAAATGAGTGCATGCGTCTTCTCATTCTCATTGAGATGTCACAACTAAACGCCTCCTGTCAATGTTAATGTGTAGATCACCGCGTACATAGAGCATTTGAAGCAAGTGCTCCGAGACCAGTATGCTGTCGATCTGACATACCATGGGCAGTCATACCCAGGAGAGAATCAGGTGGGGACAAGTATGCTCAGCATATACGAACCAAGTATATCTGCCTATTTATGACAGGTTGTAGTGCTCAGTAATTTGCCAGGGGGCTTCAAAAGTGAGGACAAGCTTTCTTATGGACTATGGAAGACAGTTCAGCTGGCCGTCCCTTAAATAAGGGGGGTACCAGAGCACACTTCAAGCAATCGGATTCCTGCAGTGGAAGCTACAATTTAAGCAGAGGTTTGGAGATGCAGGTTGGGAAGTACCCAGTTCTAAGGCAGTCAGCCTTTTCATTGCCTGTGTGCAGGAAGTGATGCACTCGTGTGCCCGACTACTTCCGCTCAACCTTGTTGGTGTACGCCCATCTTCCGCACCTCTATTGTTCAAAAGATGATGCCATACCTGTCCTCTTGTTGCTTCACTTGCAGCTCTCTCTTGGCCAGCTGGTGGACTTTATGGAGTGGCTCAAAGACAGCAGTGATAGTGTGGTGTGCCTGAGTTGACAGTCTTTTTGCTGTGCCTCCGAAACAGCCAAAGCCATTCACAGGCTGCAGCTTCTTCTAATGCAGCAGTAGTGCTGCCAAGCCTGGATACAGACTGGTGTGCTGCTGCACAAATGCAAGCATTGCAAATGATGCCCGATTGCTTGAGTGCAGAACCTCTCGGATGTTACGGACGTGGTTGTGTTGGTGAAGCATGGGGAGGGATTGGAGCCACAGAATGCATTCACTTCCTTGCCCGATCGGCTGTTCCTATCATAGATCCAAGCTCCTAAGCGTTGTGGAACAACTGTGTAAATTCATTGTGATATCACGCAACAATATCAGAATCTGCTGGTAGTCCTGCGGAGAGAGACCAACGGTGGATGGGTGCAGTGGAAGAGGAGGTGCTGCTCATCTTGTACGTGATTAGCATTGCACAGGTCACAACTTTTGCTTGAAGTAAGGGAGGTATTGCGAGTCCAGGTCACTTTTCCTACTCGTAGGATGTGGGCACGAAGTCTGAAGTGTGCCACATTGTGAACAATGTAATGCGGAAGGTAAAAAAACATGTATATGGGAAGGATGTATCCTGATCGAAGTGATGGGGACCATCCATAAATGTCATACAAGTTACAACTTACAGTTAAGGATTAACTGCCAGCCAGGTCGTTAGGCTGATTGGTTTGTTGCTGGTCTTCGCCAGTCAAAAGAAGTCCATAATATCCAAATTGAAATGGCAGAGTCTATTGTGCCGTTTAGAAAGAAAACCAAAGACAGTCTGACTAGGCAAGGCATGTGGAACATAAGGGACCTCCATAAAAAAAGGATTGGCAGAAAGGGAAAAACTTTCCTATTGAATAGGAAAGAGTACTTTATTCTAAGAGAGCACACAAACAAGTCTTGACAGTGATAAAGAACATGCACCTCATTTTGAGCAGCAGCACAGGAACACTTGTCACAGTGGCCATTTCCTCCGCACCAGATGGAGGATTCCACTGCGAGAGTATGTGCTCACAAGCAAAACCTGCTCACATTCCTCAAAACGTGTGTGTTCTGCTCTAGCGCGCTGGTGCCTCTGTAGTTAGTTCCTAGTCTCGGTGCCCTTAGGAGGTCCCTTCTCTTTGCTTTCATTGGTGCGAGCTCTTAGCCGTAGTGGTAGCTGAGCCTGAGCCG
>LFIK01003376.1_pt1 | contig 12961 bp, 12 predicted proteins | sample 643401 | NCBI WGS metagenome assembly LFIK01 (sample SAMN03777447, study PRJNA286221) | soda lake metagenome | biome: soda lake; feature: Kulunda steppe; material: water; isolation source: sample T5-Br brine of Lake Tanatar-5 | place: Russia: Kulunda steppe | collected 2010-07 | reverse complement strand
TGAGGCCGGGCATGCTCTGCACACTGTTGCTGAGTCTGATATGAGGTATGGAAAGTTTACATCAATGTCTACTGATCCGAAACGTCTCAACCAAGCAGCTTACTGCTGTAGCAATCCTCTTTGAAGTTTAGAACAGCCGAAGTTTTGCGAGCGTTGCATCAGGCGATCTATGGAAGCAAGTGAACACATGATTTCTACCTCAGTTGTGTGTCCTGCATATCAACGAATGTTTTGCAGGGACAACGGCTGGATTACCTCGAGCATCCCTATCCACTCTGAAACTCCAACGAAGCGAGATCTATACAGAGTTGGCGTATTGGAACTGCTTCTGGCTGTTGGCGTTCGCCGTTGCCTTACTCTCCGCGGAGTCTTTCCTCCAAGCTTTTATCGTCGTTCAGGGCCTTTTTACCGAACGCAACCTCGTCCAAGCTCTGTCCTTGCCTTTGGTAAACGTTTCCAGCCTTGATGTATTCCGAGCACGGTCGATAAGCTTTGATGGGCCACCAACCGAAGCCTGGTATGGACGCCAGTCCACCCATCACTCTCCCTTGCCCGTTGCATCCCCACGTCGGACCTCCTTCACGTCCGCATCCTGGACACGTGCCAGCTTTTCCATCCGATCCGTCTCGCACCGCGACGTCCCTTCTCGCCTTTCGCGTGGATCGACGTGCGCTTGTCCACGTGCGCGACGCGGTCACGTGCACCGTCGTCATCCTGTTCTCTGCCGTCGATCTACGTTCGTGGATCGATCGCTGATCCGATGGGATCCGACCGTACCTTGAAAAGGAAATAGACCCGACCCTCCTCCAATCCAGCCTTCCTTTCAATCGAAAGAAAAGGCGGTCCAACCGCGAACCGTGTCCCGTCCGGGATCGAACCCGAGGATGGCTCCAATGAAAATCGAACGTAATTGGAGAGTCCGACCCATCCATCCCAAGGGACAGAACACGTGTTTCGTCGACCAGCACCGGTGGACCATGCACTTGGCCAAGCTACGTCGAACCGCCACACCAGAGAAGCCATGCGGCCGCTTCCGTGCGATGCGAAAGAAGGAAGGAATTCGTGGAAGAAGAGATGTGCCAAGTGGTTGTGCGCGACAACCGTCGATTGTGCTGCATACGAAGAAAAAAGGGGACAGAACACATCGACGTGAGGCAGCTTGCTGTCGAGCAGGAGGCTCGGAATCAAACGACTTCGGGGCGTCCAACCGAATGGCATCCAGTGAAATCGTTCAAAAAGAAGCAGCAACCATCTTCAACGAGTTCCAGCAACTGTCCGCCCTGCAGCCGAAGTATTTCTCCTTCGACATCGAAGGGAAGAGAATCTACATTGAAAAAATGGAAGAGTTTCTAGAAAAACTCAGGATTTTTACCAAACGATACGAGCTGAGCGATGATCCGGAGGCGAAAGAAGGACTACGAAGGCTAAATGCACAGCTGCTCGAAGCCGGCCTGACTCTCAATTCCATGTACCAAAGGCTGAAGGAAACCACGCAGATGATGAGGACCGCTTTGGATGCGGAAGAAAAGCGAGGACCAGAATTGCAGCAGGAAGGAAAGGGAACGGCATGGGCGCAAGGGGCTTTCGGCGGAAAAGGGATGCCAGACATGGCTAAGTTGATGGAAGACCCACAAGTGTTTGCAGCTCTGCAGGAACCTGAAGTGATTGCAGCAATGCAAGACATCATGGCGAATCCACAGAACTCTTACAAATATGCTGACAACGAAAAGATTCGGTACCTCATGTTGAAGTTTTTTGGATCCGAGTACGGCAAATGAAGATGGAAACAAGAGCTTGGTCTTTGGGTGCACAACTGCCCCCTTGCACCCACTAAGTTGAATAGCTACGTGAACATACCTCGTACTCGAGTGCTGTTCTGTCGCCTTTGCTTGCCAAACCCATCATCTGGTGCAATGTGAACTTGGATGGAGTGCTTCTTGAAAGTCAAGTGGTCGGAATCATATCCATTTGACTGCTATCAATGTTGGTTTTTTCTGCATCGGGAGAATCTTGCTGATGCCAACGCATTGGGAGCGGCTGGCAAGGCATATGCATGTGACGTTGCCACAGAATGCGCGTCTGATAGATTGCTGAGGGGCCTTGGCAAATTACAATGCACAGTGCATGAGCCCTTCAACTCTTTGAAAGCAAGTTGCATGAAAACGGTTATGTGCAAAAACAGGTCCACCTATATCTATGTAATGCCTCCATGTCTGAAGCTCACTAGGCCAAGATTATGTATATTGCCTCCACGCAGTCTTGAAGAGTACCTGAAGGATAGAATGTACAAACATGCTGTCAACTTCTCGTAACAACATAAGATTGGTAGTGTGGCCTAGCTTTTTCGTCATCAGGAATCGGTGGGTCAGCATGTGGCTGAATCCTGTAGTGCGGTAGATGGTAGTTGAGGGCATGTACAGAGATGTAAGGACAATGGGCCCTTGGTCTGGAAAGTGCCATCACCATTGGTATGCTGCTCATCAACTGCATCGATTCCTGATCGGCCAGTGTTGGCATTCCGAACGAATCGCGCTAGCTTGATGTGAAAATTGCTAAAGCTTGTCGAAGAATAACACGATTCCTTCTTCCCGCCTGCCGTTCCATTCAAATGCTGCTCAGGACGATGCAGTACATCCGTTCCTTTGCCTTCCTCTCCATTACGTTGCACCTCTGCTGCTCTGTCTGTCTGGTCCGATCGTCGAAGCACCGTCTTTGCAGTCTTGCTGTGACAGGTGTCCTGAAGAGGTGGAGATCGAGGGTCGACCGTCGGTCGGTGTTCCTGTCGTCAGTGGTCTAGCTGCAGGCGGGAAGGATTGGTTGCTCGACTTACACACGTGCAAATGGTACATCTCTGGCGACGAACGTCGTTCCAGACGTGCACGGCTGGATGGTGGACGCGTCGAGTCGCATCGGAGAGTGAGCGCTGCAATGCGTCGCAAAGGCGACGTACCAAGTGCAGGCGGAGGATATGCCGCAATGCTTCTTCGAGGGATCGGAACGAGCTATCTTTGCGGCGAGGAGTGCAAGCTGATTTGGAAGCGAGGGTCGAGGAACCTGTCACGTTCGATCAGGTGAAAGAAGCGGCGCGTAAGAATGGAATCCTGTTGCAGCTTCAGTCAGTTGGACTGCCAGGATTCATCTGGTTTCGTGCGGTGGCAGAAAAAGAAAGGGACGGGCAGGTCTTGGGCGTAGTAATTGGTTGGCAAGTTCCGTTCACTTCGCTGGTGCACTTTGATTCACTTCGAGTCAAGCCGCAGAAGGAACAAGCAGAAGAATCGAAGTCTCTCATGGGTATTGGGCTCTATTTGGCGGCAGCAGCGTTTGCATGGGCAGTTGACAACAACTTCGCCACTGGTGAACTCCTGGCAATCGACGACGACTTCTACACCCACAAACGGCTGGTCAAATACTACCAGAGATATGGCTTCAAGGTGGTGCGATACGTTGGAAACAACGGTCTGCGAGATCTTGCAGATTTATTGGTATGGGGAGGAGCAGGAACACTCATGTCAGGTGATATGCATGTCCTGAACAAGCGCTGGTCCAGAGCCATTCGGAGACAGCTTTCTAAATGACTCGAATGGAAGAGACAATTATTTAACCCAAGTGCCAGCTAGACTTTCAGGCAATAATTGTACACTTGTCGCAAGCCTGCTCGTGAAGGGCAGGCAAATGGATAATGAGAGCTCAGCATGGCAAGAAACTCCCGTACAACACCCTTTGTGATGGTCTCAGGCTTTCTTTCCAAGGATGCATTCCCTGAGCTTCCAGCTAGCAGCAAAATTGCAATGGCCACACATACGGAATTGTCCGTTCCAGTGTCACAGAGAATGAGCACCGGCCTATTCTGGGGCAAATATTCAAGAGCAAAAGGTACAGCCTTCTCCAATGCATATTCCACACCATGCTTATCCAACTTCGCTGGTTTTACTGGTATATGAAGGATATTTTTTTGCTGGTTCATACTCTTCAGCTCATCTTCCCTAGACACTCGTAAGTCGATTACGGCAGATACATGCGTTGCGTCTTCTGCATTGACAACGACTTTCCCACCTCCAATTGCAAGTCCAGTGTCACCAACAATGGTGAACGGCTTTTCGTACCCAAACATTGTTCCAGATGTCCTAGCAATGCATCCCATGGGGGCAGGGTGATGGGTGTCTACTACGCGGGGAACAGGAAGCACAGGGCTTCGATCTTGGCATTGCAATGCTTGAGTGGTGCCCACGCTGCCTTTGCGTTTACCGACAATTGAGGATACTAAAGACATAATTTGAAGAGGTCCAGCGTCCAGCAATTCCCACCTGTAGGTATGGAAATCCTTGGGCAGCAGCCCGCCAGCCCAACTTTCCTCATCGTCCCCAGCTCCAGGGATGTACACCCAGTCCGACTCGCGACGGGGGCACGAGGTCACCTGTGAAGCAGACAACAAAATAATAGGACAAAAATCGAGTTCATGTACTTGTGGGATCTCATTCAGCCAAACCACGCTGTTCTGGGAAAGCCACAATGGCCGAAGAGGTTTCTGAAGTGCATAGGATAAATACAAGAGTTCTTCCTTGGCCACTTGTATAAGGTTCTGCACCCAGCAATCCATTCGTCCTTCAATCGCACTTCTTTCCACATCTGACACCCAAAGTGGCAAGTGAAGTGCTGTGTCCCAATTTTTTTGGGGGTGTGCATTACATTGCAATTCATGAGACTCACGACTGAAGTAGATGGCCCTGTTGAGAACAGTTGTCCAAATGGGTATTGTCTTGTTCATTGCATCCGGAAACTTCTTGCCCTTCCTCGTAGCGTCCACGATGATGCATCCTCCTTTTACCGCCGCAATTTTTGCCACATGTAGATTCAGACGAGACAGACTGAACGACCAATTATTGTTGTGTCCGTCCGTCGATTTGAAATAGCAAGTACCTTCCGGTTTCGGAGCGTACCAAAGTCCACATCGAAGGTTCGCTAGGACGGGAATTCCTTTGTACCATTGTCTCACTTCTTCCACGAACCTTAGGTCTTCGTCGATCGACTTGAGGCAGTTGTAGAGGCTGAGTTCTTGTTTCTTGATGGCTCGGCTGATTCGGTGTATCTTTTGCTTGGTGAGCAGCGTTTCTTCCCGTTCCATGACATCGGACGCGATTCCAACCACGTCACATCCGCGTTCGACGATGTCGAATCCCTTCTTTATCCGCTACGAAGCGTCGGACATGCTTTCGTGCTCGTGCGCTTGCTCGACGTTTCCACACGTTTCCGTCTGCTTCGTTCCTGCACTGCGCCGTACCCCGTACGCACTTCCCGTACGGCGTGTCCACCGATCGGACGTCTCGGGGTCGGTGCTTCCTTTTGCACTCGACTCGTTGATTGGAGGAAAGGAAGGTTTCATCGGGACTGCTCTCGGGTACATCCCACTTGAAACCGTCCTCTCGGCCCCGGGGCCTTCCACGCACGTGCCGTCTGAAACCCCACCCAGATCTGGTACCTCTACAAATTAAAAGAGAGCGATTTCAGAGGGACGCGTCCGTTTCGTCCGGGGTACGTACCCGTACGGCGTGCTTTGGTCCGTCCGAGGAATGGGTCCCGGGGGGAAGGACGGGGAGAGGGTTTGTGAGGGAGTGAGCTGACACCAGCTGGGACGTTCGATCGTGGCACGATCAGACCGATCGCGCGCACGTCATCCACGCAACATGGCGGACGAAACCAACCCAAACGCCGGTCCATCCGTGGAACCCGAAGAGTACGTGGTGCGAGGTGGAAGAGGAGGATGCGAAACGTGACGAGGAAGGAAACGTAGCCACGCGATCGGCGGTGGAACGTAGGGCTGACGAAAGGACACCGTGCTCCGATCGGACCTGCAGCAAAAAGGGAAAGAAGAAAGATTTCAGCACCGCCATCTTGGAAAGGAAGAAGAGTCCGAACCGATTGGTGGTGGACGATGCCGTGAACGATGACAACTCCGTCGTCGCGCTCAACAACGAAACGATGGAAGAACTGCAGCTGTTCCGAGGAGACACCGTCCTGCTGAAGGTGAGGATCGATCGATCGATCGAAGATCGTGAGGGCGGCAATCTGCTTGGCAATACGCAAGCGCCCGGTTGGGACACGGTCATCTGGTCGTGCAATGTGCTGACTGAGGGGGTCTGGGACGCCTCGCGAAACACAGGGCAAGAAAAGGAGAGACACCGTCTGCATCGTCCTGGTCGATGACACGTGCGAAGAGTCGAAGATCAGGATGAACAAAACAGTCAGAAAGAACCTTCGCGTGCGATTGGGAGACGTGGTGTCCGTGCACCAATGCACGGACGTGAAGTATGGCAAAAGAATTCACGTCCTCCCTTTCGACGACACCATCGAAGGAGTGAGCGGGAACCTTTTCGACGTGTTCCTGAAACGTAGGTTATGCGATCCTTGTCACGAACGGCGATGGAAATGCGGCTTGCTTGATTGACTGACTCGAACCTGCTGGCCTTTCGAACGCGCACAGCTTACTTCCTGGAAGCGTACCGACCAGTGAGGAAGGGGGACTCCTTCCTTGTTCGTGGGGGCATGCGCTCTGTGGAATTCAAGGTTGTTGAAACTGATCCTGCAGACTACTGCATTGTCGCGCCAGACACAGAAATCTTCTGTGAAGGCCAACCAATTGCGCGTGAGGACGAGGAGAAGCTTGATGACGTCGGCTACGATGATGTGGGTGGCGTCCGCAAGCAGATGGCTCAGATTAGGGAGCTGGTTGAGCTTCCATTGAGGCATCCTTCTCTCTTCAAAACCATTGGTGTGAAACCCCCCAAAGGGATCCTCTTGTATGGCCCTCCTGGCAGTGGAAAGACCCTCATTGCAAGGGCGGTTGCTAATGAAACGGGGGCATTCTTTTTCCTTATCAACGGTCCTGAGATCATGAGCAAGCTTGCAGGTGAATCGGAAAGCAACCTGAGGAAGGCCTTTGAGGAGGCGGAGAAGAACTCGCCTGCAATCATTTTCATTGACGAGATAGATTCCATTGCACCAAAGCGCGAAAAGACCCAAGGTGAGGTCGAAAGGCGCATTGTTTCTCAACTCCTTACATTGATGGATGGTCTCAAGGCAAGGAGCCATGTGATTGTCATGGGAGCTACCAATCGTCCAAACAGTATTGATGCTGCACTTAGGCGTTTTGGTCGCTTCGACCGTGAGATCGATATCGGTGTACCAGATGAAGTAGGCCGCTTGGAAATATTGCGCATTCACACCAAGAACATGAAGCTTGATCCTGATGTTGACTTGGAGCGAATTTCCAAAGATACTCACGGATTTGTTGGAGCGGATTTGGCTGCGCTTTGCACAGAAGCTGCACTTCAGTGTATCAGAGAGAAGATGGATGTGATTGATCTGGAAGATGATACAATTGACGCAGAAATACTGAACAGCATGGGCGTTAGCAACGACCACTTCCAAACAGCTCTTGGTATTAGCAACCCATCTGCACTGAGAGAGACAGTGGTGGAAGTTCCAAATGTCACCTGGGAGGACATTGGAGGCCTGGAGCAAGTAAAGCGTGAGCTTCAAGAGGTTGTTCAGTACCCTGTAGAGCATCCAGAAAAGTTTGAGAAATTCGGAATGGCACCCTCCAAGGGTGTTCTGTTTTACGGTCCACCAGGGTGTGGGAAAACGCTGCTGGCCAAGGCAATTGCAAATGAGTGTCAGGCAAATTTCATCAGTGTCAAGGGACCTGAGTTACTCACCATGTGGTTTGGAGAGTCAGAAGCAAACGTGAGGGAAATCTTTGACAAAGCAAGACAGTCTGCCCCATGCGTCCTTTTCTTCGATGAGTTGGATTCCATTGCCAATCAGCGCGGCAGCAGTGCTGGTGACTCTGGAGCTGCAGACAGAGTCATTAACCAGCTTCTCACAGAGATGGACGGAATGAACGCCAAGAAGACAGTCTTTATCATTGGTGCCACTAACAGACCAGACATCATAGACACTGCACTGCTTCGTCCAGGACGCTTGGATCAGTTGATCTACATCCCTCTTCCTGACGATGCCTCCAGATTGCAGATTTTCAAAGCCAACCTTAGGAAATCGCCAGTGGCTCCTGATGTTGATCTGACGCTGCTCGCCAAGTACACCAACGGCTTTAGCGGTGCAGATATCACAGAAATCTGTCAGCGTGCCTGTAAGTATGCCATTCGCGAGAGCATTGAAAAGGATTTGGAATCCGAGAAAGTCAACGAAGAAAATCCAGATTTGATGGAGGAGGATGCTGCAGATCCAGTTCCATGCATTACAAAGGCGCACTTTGAAGAGGCCATGAAGTATGCAAGGCGTTCCGTCTCCGATGGTGACATTAGGAAGTATCAGTCCTTTGCACAGACATTGCAACAGAGCCGTGGCATAGGCTCCGAATTCCGATTTCCTGAGGGAACTGCTGCACCCGCTGCAGGTGAAGGAGCCCCAGCTGGTGTTTCCGGTGCAGGGGTCTTTGACGCTGCCGACGGGGGGGACGACGATCTTTACGATTGACTTTTATATGGCAAATAGATTTTGTGCAGTGTCGAAAGATGTGTAACAAATGTTTAAAGAGATCATTTTTCACTTCGCCTTTTTTGGCTCCACCTTTACCAACAAGCGAAGGAGAACGAGGACTGTTGGTGCAATGGCACTGATTATGACTCCCGTGGTTGCATCCGCAGGGATTTCGGATGGAGCAGGGATACTTGCATTGTTTGAAGCAATGCGCAATGCTGCTATGGCAAGCGGCAGTACTTTGTTTGCAGTGGCAATCAAAGATACCGGATTCGCCGATAAACTTGCAGCTATGACCGACTTGGCTGCGTCGATGGCTTCTTTTCTGTCGACCGAGAGAATAGCATCAATGACCGACTGGGTAGCACTCTGTAGCAGTGCCGGATCGACCGAACGGACAAGCTCATCAACTGAGGCACTCACAGCTTGGAGAGAAGCTTCGTCACATTTACTTTCGCAGGATGTCAGTGCTTGCTCCAGTGCTTTCACTGTTTTGAGTGTGGATGCATCTTTCGCAGAAAAGACTGCCAATTGTATGTCGTCGACTGCCTTCCGCACTAACACTGGGTCTGCCGTGAGCGAGGTTTGTCCAATTGTTGACGTTGCCTTCTCCAGTAGCTTTGGGTTCATAGTCGAGACAGTCTGCAGTGTTGACTTGAGGATTTCCTGCCCGGGTGGGTACACACCATTGAGAAGGTTGCCAATCGAACCCACTGTTCGGTCGGCGGTTCCCATGTCCTTCGCCTTGGATGTTTCAAGAGCAGTGATTGCCACGTCTAAACCTTTTCCTTTGTCTGCCGAAAGTGCCAGGGACGTGCTTGCCGACAGCAGCTGGTTCACCTGGTTCTGTCTAGCGGTACTGGCCAATTTCAAACCAGAGTCTACTGCCCTTTGGACTGCTTCTTTGTCCCCTCTTGTTCCAACTGCTTTGCTTGATTCAATGATGAATTCTCTAAGGGAGGTTTGGTCCAGCGTGAATACAGCATCTTCTGCACGACGTGCAACAGTTTTGAGTTTGTCTTTGTTCAAAGTCAGGGCTGCATCGAGGCTCTTGTTCACAACTTCCACCGAGAGGGAACTCTGCAAGATCCCCAACGGATCTTGCACCACGCTTTGAATGGCACTGTTGGCTGTAACCACTCCAGTTCCTACGATTCCCACGGCTGCAAGGAGTGCTCCTTGTGCGAGTCGTTTGTCTCCCCCCCAAGTTCGCTCCGATTTCTCAGCTGGCTTCGCATCCTTGCGAAATCGCGACGGAGGTGGTGGAGGGGTTCGCTTGGTCCCTCTCTGCGTCCCTTTGCGCGTCGCTCGCTGCGTCCCTCGTCGTGTGCTCGGCTGTGTCCCGCGCGACGTCGCCATGGTCCCACGTTTCGCACGCAAAACTTCTCGATTCGACGAGCTTCAGCGATGGCAGGCCACCGACGACAGGAGGGATCCGCGTGGCCCCAAACGCGACATTCACTGACGAGGACAGGTACGTCTTCCTCTGGTGCTCGACGGGGAAGGGTAAGATTGCTTCGAATCCGAGCGACGAATCGGATTTCCGGTTGTGGAGGAGGGACGGGCGAGACAGATAGGATGAAACGAAACTCGATATCACTGCTCATGGATCGGCATCGAAGGTGCAGCATGCAGATCGTCGCTCAAGCCACCGGCTCGGACGAAACGACGCAGCGGCATCGGAATCGATCGTAGGAGCCATCCATCGGCGGTGACGGACGCATTCTGTGAAGCAACTGGTCCGACGACCATGGTCACGCTCACGCTCGCAAATTCGTGCTTCATGAGCGACGAAACAAGTTGTGCGAGTGGTGCATGGACGACACGATGGGATTCAGAAACTCTTCGATTCGACACCAGAACGAGAGGCGCGCTCGAACAGTGGATTCGACAAGCTGATTCCAAGATCTGCTGGAACCAGATGGCCCTCCCTTTCTCGAATGCCACAGAGGGTGCATGGGAAGAGAGACTCATGTTACAACACACCATCGTAACACTGGTTGGTTTCTGCGGTCGGCATGTCGTTCAAGCTGCCTAGCCTTCTCGTACTGGTCCGGCGGACTACCTCATCACACGATTTCACCTTGCCGGGGTGGCAAGCTGCGACACCATCAAAGTTCCCGGAACGTCCAAATTCGTTTGTCATTTGAGCGTCTGTTCCCTTGATGGCGAAGTCTGGATGTAGCACGTGAGTTCTCCATCGATCGATGGTGATTCTTGTCGGATCAGCAGCTGGAAAGCTTCGGCTTCATCGATGGCGTGCCCTGGTGCGGTACACACCTTGGAGCAGCAACCTCTGGACGATCCACATGACGAAAGCTTCGCATTGGCTTTCCTCCCACACGACAGTCTTACAAACGCACCGTTCGATGCGTTGTGATCCGGCGTCTCTGTGCGACTGGTCCGTACGGAACTGCCGTGTACCCCTGTCCAGTTGTACAATCCACGTCATCCAGGTCCAGCCCATGCAGCCCCACACGCTCCTCTGCGGGTACGGCTGAAAACAACCCTCCGCTCGAGGAATCTTAGGAATAGAGCCGAACTTCTTGTGGGAGGATTGCAGAGGATTCCGCCTCGTGGACGATCTTGGATGGACCGATGGGGCGTGGTGACCAGAAGACGGATCGTCGTCGGAGCGAACAACCTCGCCTTGATATCGATGATCGGCATCGCGCATCGATAGCTCTCCGACGTGAAATCGAGATCTTTAGGATCCGTCGCCAGGGTGGATCTGTCCGAGGGGAACGTAGGCCGAGGTCGTTTCTGGACCGTCGGCAGAGCTCTGCCAAACGCAGGAAGAGGAGCTGCGCACAGGCGAGGAGAAACGCACAGGATTCAGCTTTTGGTGGGCGTCCAACGTGCTGCGGGATCGAGGAAGAGCAAAGCGCACGATGGACATCTTCGAAGCGGCCACTTCCGGAAACATTGGAAGAGTCGTGCATCTGGTCGAAGAATTGGGAGACGAACAGGTGCTCCTCAAGAACGCAGTCGAGTACACTCCCCTGCATTTCTCGGCGCAGAGAGGGAGGTATAGAATCAGCAAGTACTTGTTGGCACAAGGTGCGGATCCGAATGCTCGGAACTTCATCGACAAGACTCCGCTCCATCTCGCTGCGTTCCTCAACAATGCGGATTGCTGCGAGCTTCTACTCCAGCACGGAGCCAACATCCATGCAGAAGACAAATTTGGGCGAACACCGTACATCATCGCGAAAGAAAACGGCTATGAGGAGACACTGCGGGTGCTGGAAAGGTATGGACAGAAGCTTGATTGGGATGAAGTAGTTTTGAACAGGGACGATTCGTTCTTGAAGTACCTGAGTGGTCAAAAAGTTGTTTGATATCGCATCATGTCTTTGAATCAACGGTCTAGGCATTGCATGCAAGCTTAGAAGGTTTCTGGTTGTAAAATTGCACGATAGGCCTCTTCTCATGTGCGGACGAAGCTACTGTGCTTCTAGAATGGCACCACTTTGCTCTCCTCTCATGCTTGTCCCACCTGCGCAGAGAGGACTGAAGCTTATGGCACTGCAAAGATGGGAGGGGCCTTTTTGTATTGCTCCAAGGAGGGTCCTGCCTGTGCAAATTTGGGATCTGTGCAGTCCAACTTTTACTTTGATGAACATGCCACGTGCCCTGAACCATCCATCTCATTCCAAAGCACTGCTTGGTCGTCGAGGCGTGCCTTCCCATCGCATCGCATTCGTCGTGGCTCTTGACACCGCCGACGCATCGTTTCTTTCGTCTGCAGTAGGACGACGCGCGCGGCTCGTGGACAGCTCTCTTCCATTCGTTCCGTGTTCGGCGCAGACGGACCAGCATCGATTTCCATCGGTGCATTCCCTTCGGTGCCATTCTCGTGGATGAGAAGACAAGGGGAATCGATCGGGTTCGAAGCACCAGAACGTGGTTTGAATCGACGACACACCAACACGGCATGGCGCGTGCTTCGAACGCAGCGACGCAGAGCCATGGACCTGCAGCATCCGCCGATGCGGCTTCCGTGGAACGATCCTTGCAACGTGCGTCGTGCAGAGCGCGAGATGGCTGCTACTTGGTGGAAGCGTGCCTCCGACACCGCGGTGGTAGGGATCACGGGAAGGCGTTCTTCGAGCGAGTGTTTCCCGCACTCGTGGGACGTATAGTCGGCGTGCAAGGAGATGCTTGGCTGAACGCAGCGACAGAAGCGGACGCAGAAGCACTCCTGCGTCTACTGAGGGCCGAAGGTGCACTGCTGCACGCCATACGTGAAGCAGACGTGCATCAGGAGGTGCGTTTTGCATTCCCAACCAAATGGCTGCCGAAGCGGACACAGCTGCTCCTTCGATCTGAAGAAGGATGTAGAATACTCGGCCAGATGCCGCACTATGCATCGCACCTTGCGTCGGATGGAATGGGTGGGGCACGTGTGCAAGTGAGCCTGTTCGAGTACTTGGGATTCTGGCTGGCTGTCTTCGCCACGAAG
>LFIK01003375.1_pt1 | contig 12961 bp, 10 predicted proteins | sample 643401 | NCBI WGS metagenome assembly LFIK01 (sample SAMN03777447, study PRJNA286221) | soda lake metagenome | biome: soda lake; feature: Kulunda steppe; material: water; isolation source: sample T5-Br brine of Lake Tanatar-5 | place: Russia: Kulunda steppe | collected 2010-07 | reverse complement strand
GGCTCGCCCGCGGCGTGGCCGAGTTGTATTACAGCCGACGAGAGGAACTGGGCTTCCCGATGATGCAGGAGGCAAGGGCATGAGCGAGACCCGTGATCTGCTGGTGGAGATCGGCACCGAGGAATTACCGCCCACGGCCCTGCGCGGACTGATGGAGGCGTTTCAACGCAACCTGATTCAGGGAATCGAGAAGGCCGGGCTCACCTTCGGCACCCACCGGGCATACGCGACCCCGCGTCGGCTGGCGGTGCTCGTGGAGCAGTTACAGACCCGACAAGCGGACGAAGCCATTGAACGCCGTGGGCCGGCCGTGAAAGCGGCCTTCGACGAAGAGGGCGGGTACACCCGCGCCGCCACCGGCTTTGCCGCCTCCTGCGGCGTGGCACCCGAGGCGCTGGAAACCATGGAGACAGAGAAGGGGGCGTGGCTGGTTTACCGGGGTACCCGGGAAGGCCAGGGCGCCGAGTCTCTGCTCCCGGAACTGGTTGACCAGGCGCTAGCCCGGCTGCCCATTCCGAAACGCATGCGTTGGGGGGACAGGGAAGTCGCTTTCGTCCGCCCCGTTCATTGGCTGGTTCTGCTGTTGGGCGAATCCGTGGTGCCGGCAAGAATTCTGGGCGTGGAAAGCGGCCGCGAAACCCGCGGGCACCGGTTCCATGCGCCAGAGCCGATACGCATCAGCGCGCCCCGCGACTACGCCCGGTTGCTGGAAGGCCAGGGCTACGTGGTGGCCGACTTCGAACGGCGGCGCAGCCTCGTGCTGGAAGGCGCGCGCAATATGGCCGCGGAGGCGGGCGGGGAAGCCGTGATCGACGAGGCACTGCTGGACGAAGTCACCGCGCTGGTGGAATGGCCCGTCCCTGTGGTCGGGCGCTTCGAGGAACGGTTTCTTGAGGTTCCCGCGGAGGCCCTGATCTCCAGCATGCAGGGCCACCAGAAGTATTTCCCCATGCGGGACGTTGAGGGGCGCCTGATGCCGCGCTTTATTACCATGGCGAACCTGGAAAGCCGTGATCCGGAGCAGGTGGCGCATGGTAACGAACGCGTGATTCGGCCGCGCCTGGCGGATGCGGCCTTTTTCTGGGACCAGGATCGCAAGCGTCCTCTGACCGATCGTATTCCGGAACTGCGCGACATCGTATTCCAGCGGAAGCTGGGGACCTTGCATGACCAGGCATTACGCGTTGCCGCCCTGGCGCGCCACCTTGCGGAACCCTTCGGGGTGGAACCGGGCGTGGCGGAGCAGGCAGCCATGCTGGCTCGTTGCGATCTGCTGACCGAGATGGTCGGGGAGTTCCCGGAGCTGCAGGGCATCATGGGCCGATATTATGCGGAGCATGACGGTCTGGGTGACGGCATCCCGGTGGCGCTGGATGAGATCTACCAGCCGCGTTTTGCGGGTGATGGCGTGGCGCAGACGGCCCTGGGGCAGGTGCTGGCCATTGCCAGCCGGGCCGATACGCTGGTGGGGATTTTCGCAATCGGCCAGGCACCCAGTGGCGACAAGGATCCGTTCGCGCTGCGGCGCGCGGCCCTGGGCCTGATGCGAACGCTGGTGGAGCGGGAACAGAGCCTTTCCCTGCGCATGCTGCTGGAACTGGCGGCGGATCACCAGCCGGATGACGTGAACGCGCTGGCGGAAGTGGATGCAGTACTGGATTTCTGCCTGGAGCGCCTGCGTGGCTACTATCTGGAACAGGGCCATTCAGCGGAATTGTTCGACGCGGTGCGGGCTGTTCAGGTGGTCGGCGAGGACGGCGAGGCACAGCCCATTGACGATCCGCTGGACTTCCATCGGCGAGTGCTTGCCTGCGCCAGCTTCCAGAAACTGGAGGCGGCCGCCAGTCTGGCTGCGGCCAACAAACGGGTGAAGAACATCCTGCGCAAGGCGGGCGGGGTTCATGGAAAGCCCGACCCAGCCCTCTTCACCTGCGATGAGGAACGGCAGCTCTACGATACCGTTCAGCCGTTGGCAGTGGAGGTGGCGCGGTATAGCGCGCAGGGCGCATACACCGAGGCACTGCAGCGCCTCGCGGAGGTGCGTTCCGCGGTCGACGGCTTTTTCGATCAAGTCATGGTCATGGCCGACGATGAGCGGGTTCGTGCCAACCGCCTGGCACTTTTGGCGGAACTTGCCTCGCTGTTTGGCAGCGTCGCCGACATCTCGCAACTTCCCTCCAGTCCGGCCTGACCGGGCCGCTCCCGCCATGAAGGCTGTCATTCTTGATCGCGACGGGGTAATCAACCGGGATTCAGAGCATTACATCCGTCGCCTTGAGGAATGGCAGCCGCTCCCCGGTAGCATCGACGCCATCGCCCGCCTCTCCCGGGCAGGCTGGTTGGTTGCAGTCTGCACCAATCAATCGGGTATCGCCCGTGGATACTTCACGGCCGAAACACTGGACGCCATGCATGCCCGCCTGCGCGAGCTGGTTGAACGAGCCGGTGGCCGCGTAGACGGGATATTCGTGTGTCCGCACGGGCCTGACGACGGCTGTGACTGCCGCAAACCGCGGCCGGGGCTGTTGCAGCAGGCGGCGCGAACCCTGGAGTTTGCATTGCCCGGCGTGCCCGTGATCGGTGATGCTGGGCGTGACCTGGCGGCTGCACGCGCGGTGGGGGCCCGACCGGTTCTGGTACTCACCGGCAAGGGGCAGCAGACCCTGGCAGAGGGCGACGTCGTTGAAGCGGAAGTGTATGACGATCTGGCCACTGCGGTGGACGCCTTGCTGGCGACCACAACGGACAACACACAGAACGGAGGAGATCAGTGAGTAAGATGAGAAGACCACCGCCGCTGATCCAGCGGTCGCTGAAGGAAAAGGTATTGGCGTTACCAGGTTCCATCGCCTGGGCGGTCGGAGCCCTACTGGTGACACTGTTGTTCGGTACCGCAGGAATCTTGATCGCCCTGATCCTGCCGTACCGGGCCCGATACTGGCTTTTCATCCGCTGGAGCTTCTTCCTGTTATGGTGGGCCCGGTTGTGCTGCGGCATGCGCTATCACATCGAAGGCGCGGAGAACGTGCCCGGTAAACCGTGCATCGTCATGTGCAAGCACCAGTCCGCCTGGGAAACGCTGGCCACGCAGTACTGGTTCCACCCACAAACCTGGGTACTGAAACGGGAATTGATGAAGATCCCGATGATCGGCTGGGCGCTGGGAATGCTGCACCCCATTGCCATTGACCGGAGCGGCCGCAAGAAAGCCGTGGAACAGATGCTGGAACAGGGCGTGGACCGGATCCGGGACGGGCGCTGGATCATCATTTTTCCGGAAGGAACGCGGGTGCCGGCGGGACGAACCGGCCAGTACCGACCCGGCGGGGCCATACTGGCGGCGGAAACGGAGACGCCCATCGTGCCGGTTGCTCACAACGCCGGCGAATGCTGGCCACGGAATTCGTTCTTGAAGTACCCGGGTGAAATCCGGGTAAGGATAGGGAAGCCTATCGAACCGCGGGGGCGGAACGCCGATGCGGTCCTGACCGAGGTAAAGGAGTGGATCGAATCCAACACGCGGGCGATCAGCCACGTGTACGAGGCCCCGTAGGAATCACCGATACGCGAATAGCGTTCCACGTGGAACATCGCACCCACCGTTTATTGGTTCCACGTGGAACATCCAACAAAAAGAGCCGCTAGACAGCGGCCCTTTTTTTCATCACCTGCTCCTAACAACCGAGCAGCCACCCCGTCGGGCAGGCTCGACTCCTAGACGTCCAGGTTACTGGCTGCCAGGGCATTCCGTTCAATAAAATCCCGACGCGGCTCCACGTGATCCCCCATCAGGGTCGTGAACACCTCGTCAGCCGCAACCGCATCTTCGATGCGTACTTGCAACAAACGCCGTGTATCCGGGTTCATAGTAGTGTCCCAAAGCTGCTCAGGGTTCATCTCGCCAAGACCTTTGTAACGCTGGATGCTTTGTCCGCGCTTCGCCTCGTCGAGCAGCCAGTCCACCGCATCCCGGAGCCGTGTAACAGACTTTCGCCGCTCGCCCCGCTGCACCATCGCATCGGCACCCAGCAGGCCTTCCAGAACCAACACAAGCTCGCGGATCGCCTTGTACTCCGGTGACAGGAAGAACTCTGCGGTAAACCGATAATCGTGCCGAATCCCATGCTGGCGTTTTGACACCAGGGCATCCTGAAAACCGCCGTCCGGCCCGGAGACCACCGCGGCCTGATAGCGCGTGCCTGTCGGCTGCCGCGGATTCATCCGTTCAACCAAGCCCTGAAACCACTGCTGCAGCCGACTCGCGTCGGTGAAGTCACTTTCACTGACAGCCGGCATTTCCAACAGCGACTCCAGCAACTCTCGGTCATGATGCCGACCCAGCCGCTCAATGATGTCGATGACCTTCAGGTACTGCCGGGCAAGCGTTTCCAGGCCTTGTTCACGGATGGCAGGCGCATCTCCCCCTGGATGCAGCGAAGCGTCATTCAGCGCGAGCGTTAACAGATACTCCATCAATTCCCGCTCGTCCTTCACATAATGTTCCTGTTTCCCACGCTTCACCTTGTACAACGGCGGCTGAGCGATATACACATGGCCGCGCTCCACCAGAGTCAGCATTTGCCGGTAGAAAAAGGTCAGGAGCAATGTCCGGATATGCGAACCATCCACATCCGCGTCCGTCATGATGATGATGCGGTGGTAGCGGAGCTTCTCCGGATCGAAGTCCTCCTTGCCGATCCCGCAGCCCAAGGCTGTGATCAGCGTACCGACCTCCGCACTGGACAGCATCTTGTCGAAGCGCGCCTTCTCCACGTTCAGGATCTTGCCTTTCAGCGGCAGAATGGCCTGCGTGCGCCGGTCGCGGCCCTGTTTGGCGGAGCCACCGGCCGAATCCCCCTCCACCAGGTAGATCTCCGACTGAGCGGGATCCCGCTCCTGACAATCCGCCAGTTTCCCAGGCAGCCCTGCAATGTCCAGCGCCCCTTTGCGACGGGTCATCTCGCGGGCCTTGCGCGCCGCCTCCCGCGCCCGGGCCGCATCGACCACCTTCTCGACAATCGCCTTGGCATCCTGCGGTTGTTCGTACAGAAATTCCTGCAGCTTCTCGGACAACGCCCCTTCAACCGCCGGTTTCACCTCGGAGGACACCAGCTTATCCTTGGTTTGCGAGGAGAACTTAGGATCCGGCACTTTCACGGAGACCACCGCGGTCAGGCCCTCGCGCACGTCGTCACCGCTCGGGTTAACCTTCAGCTTCTTGCTGTAGCCTTCGTTCTCCATGTACTGGTTGAGCGTCCGGGTCAGAGCAGCGCGGAAACCCGCCAAATGGGTGCCGCCATCGCGCTGCGGGATATTGTTGGTAAAACAGAAAATGTTTTCCTGATAAGAGTCATTCCACTGCATGGCGATATCCACGCCGATATCGCCGCGATGCGTGGTCACGTACAGCACTTCCTTGTTCAGCGGCGTCTTGTTCTTGTTCAGGTGTTCAACAAAGGCCTTGATGCCGCCGGCGTACTCGAACACATCCTGTTTGCTGCTCCGTTCGTCCGTCATCTGGATACGGACCCCGGGATTCAGGAAGGAGAGCTCGCGAAAACGTTTCGCCAGCAGGTCGTAGTGGAATTCGATGTTATTGAAAATCTCGCTGCTCGGCTTGAACGTAATGGTGGTCCCGCCGCCGTCGCTCTCTCCAATCACCTTCAGCGGTTCCACAGGTTCGCCCATCCGGTATTCCTGGTAGTGAACCTTGCCGTTCTTCCGGATGGTCAGCTGAAGCCGCTCGGACAGCGCGTTGACCACGGAGACGCCCACACCGTGGAGGCCACCAGAGACCTTGTAGGAGTTGTCATCGAACTTGCCGCCCGCGTGGAGCACGGTCATGATGACTTCCGCCGCGGAACGGCCTTCTTCCGGATGGATATCCACCGGAATACCGCGCCCATCATCACTAACGGTGATTGACTCATCCGTGTGAATGAGCACGGAGATCTCATTGCAGTGGCCGGCCAGGGCCTCGTCGATGGAATTGTCCATCACCTCGAAGACCATGTGGTGCAGGCCGGTGCCGTCATCAGTGTCGCCAATGTACATACCGGGACGCTTGCGTACTGCGTCGAGCCCGCGTAGCACCTTGATACTTCCGGAATCGTAGCTGGGGGTCGCGCTCATAGCCTGTCCTTTCGGGTTAACCGGCGCATTATACCATCTCCTGAAGTCGACCCTCGCTGATATGCATCCATCGCTGTACCTCTACAGGAATCACATCCTTGCTGATGGCCGTGATGAAACTTTGGGCGGGTCCCGCGGCCACTTCCCGCAGAACGCGTGCTACATGGTCTGCGTCCAGCTCGGCCCCAAGGTCATCGATCAAAAGAACGGGAGTGGCGCCGCGCCGCGCAATCAACCGACTTTGTGCTAGCAGAAGCGCAATGGTCAGCGTCTTCTGCTGCCCACGGGATAACCAATGCTGCGCTTCCACACCATTGGCACGAATAGCCAGATCCGCCCGGTGCGGGCCAGCAACCGTGTACCCGAGTTCCAATTCGCGATCGCGGTTAGTCTTAAGCAGCGCACCAAGATCGTTTTCAGCCGACGGCCAACCGCGTCGGTAGTCGATTGTGACGGGTGCTTCGGGAAGCCACGTCGCTAGCAGGGGTTCAAGCACTTCGCCAAGAGAACGGACCACGGAGCCACGAGCAGCATCGACCACGGCTGCGGCTGCCGCCAGCTCGGCTTCCCAACTCGCCGCAAGCCGCCGATCCGCCTGTCGCAGCGCGGCATTGCGCTGGCGTAGCGCACGATCATAGCGGCGCCAGGCTTGATCATACTCGTGTTCCACGTGGAACACGCTCCAATTGAGAAAACTCCGCCGCACTTTCGGTCCGTCATTCAGCAGACGGTGACTCTCCGTATTGATCACCTGTACGGGTAAACACCGCGCCAGCTCCGACAGATTGCGTACGTCCTGCTGATCGATCCGTACCCGGGTCTGGCTTGTGCCGCGCTGGACCCCTAACTGGTGTTGCCGGCCCTGTGACCCGACGACGGCACCCGCAACGACCAGATCACTAGCACCGCGCCTTATCACCTGTTCGATGCGGGACGCCCGGAAGCTCGACGCACGTGCCAGCACATGAATGGCCTCCAGCACGCTGGTCTTTCCCGCCGCATTGGCTCCGGTCAGGAGATTGAGACCTGGACGAGCCTCCATTTCCTGGTCTGCAAGGTTCCGCACGCGAAAGAATCCAAGGCGTGAGATAGCGAGCGGTTGACTCACGCCTCTCCTTCACCGGGCTCTGCACTGCGATGGTATTCCATGGACCCTACAGGCGCATGGGCATCACCACGTAGGTGTACCCCTCGTTGCCTGCATCCTGCAGCAGGCAACTGCTGTTTGCGTCGACCAGCCCCATGCGGATTTCCTCACTATCCATTGCCGCGAGTGCATCCAGTAGATAGGTTGCATTGAAGCCCACCTCCAAGGGTGCGCCCGCGTATCCAACGGCGAGTTCCTCGTCAGCCTGCTCCTGCTCCGGGTTGTTGGATTGGATCTTCAGTCCATCCCGCTCCAGCGTGAAGCGTACGCCCCGGTATTTCTCGTTGGACAGGATGGATGCCCGAACCAGTGCCTGCCGTAGTGTCTCGCGATCTGCGGTCATCACGTTCCCTTCCACGTTGGGGATCACCCTCTGGTAATCCGGGAAGCGTCCGTCGATGAGTTTCGAGGTGAATCGTAATTCTGGCAACGTCACGCGGATGTGATTACCACTCAGTTCGAGGCGAATCTGGTCATCCGTATCGTCCAGCAACCGCAAGAGTTCCTGAACGCCTTTGCGCGGCACGATCACCTGCTGGTTGTTCTGGACCTGGACGTCGCCGCGTAATTCTCCCATGGCCAGCCGGTGGCCATCGGTTGCGACCGCACGTAACCGTTCCGGCTCCAGTTCCAGCAGGAGGCCATTCAGATAATAACGAACGTCCTGCAGCGCCATGGAGAAATGGGTTTTCTCGATCAACTCGCGGAAGTGCCCTTGTGGCAGGAGTACTGGCTCGGTTTCGCCGATGTCTTCCACGGTGGGAAATTCACTGGCCGGTAGGGTGGCCAGTGAAAACCGGCTGCGCTCGGCGCTAACGACGGCCCGATCCTGGTCCAGCGTCAACCGGACCGTCGCACCTTCCGGCAGGTTGCGGACGATGTCGGCGAGCTTCCGCGCAGGCACCGTAATCTGCCCCCCTTCCTGGATTTCCCCCTGAGCTCGGGAAACCAGCTCGACTTCCAGGTCGGTGGTCGTCAACGACAGCCCCTGTTCGTCGGCGACCATGAGGACGTTCGCGAGTACCGGGAGGGTCTGCCGCCGTTCCACTACACCGATGACGGCTTGCAGCGGACGTAGCAGGTCTTCACGTTTGATCTCGATCTTCATGGCGCCCCACTTAGTGTTAATAAATTAATTCCTTTAAACCTTGTGGTTATTATTAACCTCAGGGTTCTGCTGTGGACAAACTAAATTTTATTATATTTATCAGCTCGTTAAACCTGTTTTTCCGGTGCATGACCGTTTGCAGCACTGTAGGGAGCAACTGGTGACAAACTGTGGATAAGTTTCATCCCCGTTCTGTCCACAGCCCAGCCACCAGTTTATCCACACTAGGTTGTGAGTGTCCGCAACAGGTTCGCGTAATCCTCGGCAATCCGCGGATCGCTGTCGCGAAGCTCCACCACCTTGCGGCAGGCATGAAGCACCGTTGTGTGGTCCCGTCCGCCAAAGGCATCGCCGATCTCCGGCAGGCTGTGGCTGGTCAGTTCCTTGGACAGGGCCATGGCCAGTTGCCGGGGACGGGTAATCGAGCGGCTGCGCCGCTTCGACAGGAGATCCGCCACCCGGATCTTGAAGTATTCAGCCACCGTCTTCTGAATGTTTTCCACGGTTACCAGCTTGTCCTGCAGCGCAAGTAAGTCCTTCAGCGCTTCCTTGGTGAAATCCACGGTGATCGGTGCGCCTGTGAACTGCGCATTGGCAATGACGCGCCGCAGCGCCCCTTCCAGTTCACGGATGTTGGACCAGATGCGCTTGCCGATAAAGAATGCCACTTCATCCGGCAATTCAATTCCCTCCTGGGCTGCCTTGCTCATCAGGATGGCCACCCGTGTTTCCAGTTCAGGCGGTTCGATGGCCACCGTCAGCCCCCAGCCGAACCGGGACTTAAGCCGTTCCTCCAGGCCGTCCACCTCCTTTGGATAGCGGTCACAGGTCAGCACCACCTGTTGTTGCCCTTCCAACAACGCGTTGAAGGTGTGGAAGAACTCTTCCTGGGAGCGTTCCTTGCCGGCGAAAAACTGGATGTCATCAATGAGCAGGGCGTCTGCGCTACGGTAATGGCGCTTGAACTCGTTGATGGCATTGTGTTGCAGCGCCTTCACCATGTCCCCGACGAAACGTTCGGAATGCAGGTAAAGCACCTTGGCGTTGGGGTTGCGCTGCAGCATCAGGTTGCCGATGGCGTGCATCAGGTGTGTCTTGCCCAGACCAACGCCGCCGTAGAGAAAGAGCGGGTTGTAGGATCCGCCCGGGTTCTCCGCCACCTGCGTGCAGGCGGCGCGCCCCAACTGGTTCGACTTGCCCTCGACAAAGGTGTCGAATGTGAAACGCGGATTGATGTTGGAACTGGATACGATGCTGGGTGCCGCCGGAGTCGGCGTCGGGGCCGGGGCCGGAGTGGCGGCAGGCGCGGCGCGCGTCTGCCGCCGCGCAGCGGAACTACCCACATCCAGCAGCACGGCCCGACCCTGACCTCCCGGGTGCTGGCCCACTAGTTCCTTGATGCGCTCGATATAGTGGTCGCGTACCCAGTCCAGCACGAAGCGATTGGGGGCGAGCAGGCGCAGTTGCCGGCCGTCTTCCACGGCTTGCAGCGGCCGAATCCAGGTGTTCAGCTGCTGGTCGGGGATCTCCCCTTCCAGACGTTCGAGACAGTATTGCCAGACAGCACCGTCCACGGATGGACCTCAACAGGTTCGGATTTCGGACAAGCAATCCCGACCCGCTCGTGCAGGCCTGAAACAGAATGCTCTAACATCGGGGGATAACCGTGCCGAGTCTATACTCCTCGGTCGCCGCTATCCACAGCTGTGGATCCCCTCTCGGGACACGGATCGCATTGACAATCCGCACCTACTGCGGGTAGATTCGCGGGCTACCTTGCGCAGCCGCGCGTTCCAGCACTTCAACCACAGATCGGATATCACCATGAAGCGGACTTTTCAGCCCAGCGTTCTGAAACGCAAGCGCACGCACGGCTTCCGTGCCCGGATGGCAACCAAGGGTGGTCGCGCCGTGATCAGAGCCCGTCGTGCCAAGGGGCGGGCACGCCTGTCGGCCTGAGTTGTCGGCTCAACGCAACGCGCGTTTCCCGTTTCCACGATCGGCCCGCCTGCTCGCGTCTGCCCAGTTCGGCCGGGTGTTCGCCGGGGCCGAGCGTGTCGCCGATCGGTACTTTACCGTTTTGGGCGCTGCCAATGACTGCGGGGAAGCCCGGCTCGGCCTGGCTATCTCCCGCCGCGCCGCTCGCCGGGCGGTGGATCGCAACCGGATCAAGCGCGCGGTCCGGGAATCGTTCCGACACCGCCGCCCGGACCTTCCGCCACTGGATGTCGTGGTGATGGCACGGCCCGCAGCGGCAGCGGCAACGACCGGGGAACTGGCCCGTGCTCTGGACACCCTCTGGCAGCGACTGGTGAAACGATGCGCAGCTTCATCATCCTCCTGATCCGTGGGTACCAGTTGGTGATCAGCCCCTTGCTGGGGCCGCGCTGCCGATTTTATCCCAGTTGTTCGCATTACACCCTGGAAGCAGTACAACTGCATGGTGTGATGCGGGGTCTGTTCTTGGGTATCTGCAGGCTTGGCAAATGCCACCCATGGCATCCAGGCGGGGTAGATCCCGTTCCCGAACCACGTACCAAAGACTGACGCGTCCATGGAAACCCAACGACTTCTCCAGTTCCTCGCTCTGGGCATGATTCTTCTCCTGATCTGGAGTGCCTGGGAACGTGATTACGGCACGCGCGCACCCACCGAAGAAACGGTGGTGCAGGAAGAGCGTGACGAAGACTCCGATGTGTTTGTGCCGGACGATCTTGGCGAGGAGGACGCGCCCGAACGAGCAGAGGCGCGCCCCGGCGACCCGGAGGATCCGGACCTGGATGCCCGCAGTATCCGCGTCACCACGGATCTGCTCGACCTCGAGATCAACACCCGGGGTGGCGAGATCAGCCGTGTTGACTTGCTGCAGTACGCGGTAAGCACCCGGGATGACACGCCCCTGCGCCTGATGAGCGACGCGCCGAACGAGTTGTTCATCGCGCGCGCCGGCCTGGTGACCCGCAATGGGAGCGAAGGCCCGGGCACTCGTGGCATCTACCGGGTGGACGGGGACCGTTTCGAACTTGCCGAGGGCGAGGACCGCGTCGTCGTACCCTTGGTGTGGGAAAGCGAGGACGGCCTGCGTGTCACCAAGCGCTATACCTTCCATCGCGACAGTTACCTGATTGACGTTGAACACATTGTCGAGAATCCGGCGGAGAACGATATCCGGGCGTCTCAACAGGTGTTCCTGCGCCGCAGTTCCGATGTGGGTGATGGGACCTCCTGGTTCATTTACACCTACACCGGTGGGGTGCTGCATACCCCGGATAACCGGTACCAGAAGATTTCCTTCTCGGACATGGCGTCCTCGCCGCTAAGCCAGGACGTGGAGAACGGCTGGCTGGCAATGATCCAGCACTACTTCCTGGGTGCCTGGATTCCGCCCCGGGATGAAACGCGCCGCTACTGGACGGCCGATCGCGGCAACAATGTCTTCGATTTCGGCATGAACACATTCTGGCGCACGGTGCCGGCCGGCGGCGAGGCCACCTTCAGCAGTCAGCTGTTCGTGGGCCCCAAGGAGCAAGATCGCCTGGCTGCTGCTGCCGACCACCTGCAGCTCACCGTGGACTATGGCTGGCTGGATATCATCTCCCGGCCGTTGTTCATCGCCCTGAGCTGGATTCATTCCGTGGTGGGCAACTGGGGTTGGTCGATCATCCTGCTCACATTGGCCATCAAGCTGGTGTTCTTCCCCCTGTCGGACAAGAGCTACCGGTCCATGGCGCGCATGCGCAAACTGCAGCCCCGCATGCAGCAGCTCAAGGAGCGTTACGGCGATGATCGTCAGGCCCTGAATCAGGCCATGATGAAGATGTACAAGGAGGAAAAGATCAATCCCCTGGGCGGCTGTCTGCCCATCCTGATCCAGATCCCGGTCTTCATCGCCTTGTACTGGGTGTTGCTGGAGAGCGTGGAGTTGCGTCATGCGGACTTCATGCTCTGGTTGAACGACCTGTCGTCGCCGGATCCGTTCTTCGTGCTCCCCTTGCTGATGGGCATAAGCATGTTCGTGCAGCAGAAGCTGAATCCGGCACCGATTGACCCGATTCAGCAGAAGATCATGATGACGCTGCCCTTCGTGTTCACCGTGTTCTTCGCCTTCTTCCCCGCTGGGCTGGTGCTGTACTGGGTGGTGAACAACGTGTTGTCCATTGCCCAGCAGTACGTGATCACCCGCAGGATCGAGCGCGGCGAGGCCAAATAGGTCCGCCGCCGTGGACGCGGATACCATCTGCGCCATTGCCACGCCGCCCGGCCAGGGCGGCGTGGGCGTGGTGCGGGTATCCGGGCCGCTCGCCGCCACCGTGGCCGATGCCGTGGCCGGCCCGTTGCCACAACCGCGCCAGGCGGCCTTTCGCCGGTTCCGCGACGGCGACGACACGGTGCTGGATGAAGGCCTCGTCCTGTGGTTTCCTACGCCGCGCTCGTTCACCGGCGAGGACGTGGTGGAATTCCAGGGCCACGGTGGGCCGGTGCTGCTGGACCGCTTGCTACGGCGGCTGGTGGCGCTGGGCGCCCGACTGGCACGCCCCGGGGAATTCTCCGAACGCGCCTTTTTGAACGGCAAG
>LFIK01003374.1_pt1 | contig 12961 bp, 9 predicted proteins | sample 643401 | NCBI WGS metagenome assembly LFIK01 (sample SAMN03777447, study PRJNA286221) | soda lake metagenome | biome: soda lake; feature: Kulunda steppe; material: water; isolation source: sample T5-Br brine of Lake Tanatar-5 | place: Russia: Kulunda steppe | collected 2010-07 | reverse complement strand
TCAGTTCGTGGAAGTGATCATTGCGCCGGTGGTGACGCCCGAGGCCCGTGATGCGGTGGCGGTCAAGAAGAACGTGCGGCTGCTGGAATGCGGCGAGTTGACCGCGGCGGCAGCGCGGCTGGCGCTGCATCAGGTCAGTGGCGGGTTGCTGGTACAGGATCCGGATCTGCAGGAAGTGGGGCCGGACGGACTGCAGGTAGTGACCCGGCGGGCGCCGGACGAGCGTGAACTGGCCGATCTGCGGTTCGCCTGGAATGTGGCCCGGTTCGTGAAATCCAACGCCATTGTCTATGCCCGCGACGAGCGCACCATCGGCGTTGGTGCGGGGCAGATGAGTCGTGTCTACAGCGCCCGTATCGCTGCCATCAAGGCGGCTGACGAGGGGCTGCAGGTGACCGGCGCGGTGATGGCATCCGATGCCTTCTTCCCGTTCCGCGATGGCATCGATGCGGCCGCCGAGGCCGGCATCACGGCGGTGATCCAGCCGGGAGGTTCCATTCGTGATGACGAGGTGATTGCGGCTGCGGACGACGCCGGCATGGCCATGGTGTTCACGGGCATGCGCCATTTCCGCCACTGAGGCGGAACTCACGGGACAACGGAGGACAGTCATGAAGGTGCTGGTGGTAGGTGGCGGAGGGCGCGAGCATGCGCTGGCCTGGAAGGCCGCGCAGTCACCGCTGGTAGAGCATGTGTTCGTGGCTCCGGGTAACGCCGGCACCGATGCGACCCGTTCGGTCAGCAGCGTGGACATCGGGGCGGATGATCTGGAAGCGCTGGTGGCATTCGCCGAACAGGAGCAGATCGGCCTGACGCTGGTGGGTCCCGAGGCACCGCTGGTGGCCGGCATTGTCGACCTGTTCAGTGCGCGCGGATTGCTCTGCTTCGGGCCTTCGGCAGCGGCCGCGCAGCTGGAAGGTTCCAAGGCCTTCAGCAAGGCGTTCCTGGCGCGGCATTACATCCCGACGGCGGCCTGGCAGGCGTTCGAGGATCTGGAGGCAGCGGAGGCGTTCATCCGCAGGCAGGGCGCGCCCATCGTGGTGAAGGCGGATGGTCTGGCCGCGGGCAAGGGCGTGGTGGTGGCCGAGACGGAAGCAGACGCCCTGGCGGCCGTGCGTGACATGCTGGCCGGCAATGCCTTCGGTGAAGCCGGTAACCGGGTGGTCATCGAAGAGTTCATGGAAGGCGAGGAAGCCAGTTTCATCGTGGTGGCTGATGGCGAACGGTTCGTCGCATTCGCCTCGTCCCAGGACCACAAGCGGGTGGGCGAAGGTGATGCTGGCCCCAACACCGGCGGGATGGGGGCCTACTCGCCCGCGCCGGTGGTGACGCCAGAGGTGCACCAGCGCATTGTCGACCGGGTCATTGCGCCCACCATCGCCGGCATGGCGGCTGACGGGCACCCCTATCGCGGTTTCCTGTATGCCGGTCTGATGATCGATGACGCCGGCAACCCCCGAGTGGTGGAGTTCAACTGCCGCTTCGGCGATCCGGAAGCCCAGCCCGTGCTGGCGCGGTTGCGTTCGGATCTGGTCAGTGTCTGCAGTCAGGCTGCGGCCGGCCGGCTGGAGGTGGACGCGCTGGAGTTCGATCCGCGCAAGGCTGTCGGAGTGGTGCTCGCGGCAGGAGGCTACCCTGGTGATTATCGCAAGGGCGATGCCATTGCAGGTCTGGATGCGGCCGCGGCGGAAGCGCTGGTATTTCATGCCGGCACCCGGCGCAGCGGCGGTCAGGTGGAAACAGCCGGCGGCCGTGTACTCTGCGTGGTCGGTCTGGGCGACACGGTCACCCTGGCGGCCGAGCAGGCCTACGCCGGCGTACGGCAGATCAGCTGGCCGGATCACTACTACCGGCGCGATATCGGTTATCGGGCGATCGCACGGGAGCAGGGCGCCTGAGGGTACCTTTCTCGCCCTGGTGGTCGCTGCTGACTACAAGGCCCGGGTGTCGGTCGGGTCCGGCGTGTGGTGGCGAGCCGCACAGAGGGCATCTCGCTGGGGCAGCAGATTGGCCCCAGGGCCGATCGAGGGTCGGGCGGAAGGATGCAGTCCGTGCACTGCATCACATGCCCGGCCAGATCAGGGGCGCCAGGGTTGCGAGACCGACCTGACAATGGTGTAAGGTGTCACGGCGGGGTGACTCCTGATCCGATCGAAGTTTACCGACCTCACGCGGGGGGAAGCAGTCATGTACGGTCCCAGGGCAGTCAGGGGGCAGTTCATCGTCTGGACGATGCTGCTGGTGTTGGTGCTGGGCGCTGCGGTGGCGCTGGCACAGCAGTCTGATCCGGCCGGGCGCGTGACTGTCGTGATGGGGCTGGTGGAAGCAGAGGCGCCGGATGGCAGCGTGCGCGAACTGCAGCGCGGTGATTCCGTCTACGAGGGCGAGATCATCCGTTCCGATGACCGCGGGCGCGCGCAGATCCGCTTCACCGATCGCGGTCTGCTGTCGATTGCCCCGGATACCGAGCTGACCCTTGATCGGTACGCTTTCGATGAAGCGCAACCGTCAGCCAGCGAGCAGGACATCGGGCTGGAGCGCGGCGTGCTGCGCAAGCAGACCGGCCAGATTGCGGCGGCCAATCGGGAAGGCTACCGGGTGCAGACGCCGGTTTCGGTGATTGGCGTGCGTGGCACCACCTATGCAGTGGGCATTGATCCGGATAGCAACGCGACACTTGTGGGTGCCCTGTCCGGCACCCTGGAAGTCACCAGTTTCTCGGGTGAGTCGGGCGTCATCGGAGCAGGCCAGGCCTACAGCTACCTGCGAGTCAACGCGGATGGCAGCATCGATTTCCTGCTCGAGCCCCCGGCGCTGCTTGACCGTTCGCCGGAACTGGATGAGCAGGCGCCTGAAGATGCCGAGGCCGATCTGGGTGGCGGCGAAACCGCGTCACCCGTGACCGGTGCCGGTGGGCTGGAAACCACGGCCGGCATTGATCGCCAGCTGGCCCTGCTGGGCATTCGCATCAGCACCGACCCCGAGCTCGCCGGTGACCTGTCTCCATCACGGCGCGGCTCCGGTGAGCAGCCGACTGTCAGACCGATCGTCGAGCCGGCGTTGTCCGACGTCGAGCGTGACCTGCTGCTGTCCGATGATCGACTGGGGCAGGCCGTCGGTGTGCCGACGCTGGTCGAGGACGAGGACGGCAACCTGTCGATCGGCGGGGCCGGACTGGCCAGCGGTATTGCCACCCGTAACGCGCCCATTCTGGCCCTGGAGCGCACCCCGGCGGCAGCGGGAACACCGCGAGATGAAGTGCTGGCAGGCGCCGACGTCCTGCTGGCCGGTAACTCGAGTGGTCTGATTGCCGATGAAGAAGTCGACTTTGCCGGCGTCGAGGGGCTGGTGTGGGGCCGGTTCGAGTCACCCATCACCCTGTTCCTGGATCCGGAGGATGCTGACAGCACTCTCGCCATCGACAACGACATCCTGTTTGCACTCGGGACCCCTTCCGACCTGGCGGAGCTGGAAGGCGTGCACGGTTATGAACTGGCGGAGTATCGCACCCTGCAACAAGGTGGTGGACTGGCAATCATGGGTGTCGATGGCCAGGGCATTCTGGATATGGGCAGTGGCGCCTACGAAGGCTCGCTCGGTATCGACTACGGTGGCGAAGGCCTTTCTCATCGCCTGAGTTCGACCTTCAGCAGCCAGGTCTCCCAGGGGGTGCTGGAGGCCTTCGAGGTGGTGGCCGAGTTCATCGACCTGGGGACGGAAACCGCAACCGAGGCCGAGGGTGAGCTGTCCGGCTTCTTCACCGGGCTGGAGGCAGCATTCCTGCAGATGGCATTCGATTTCCGCGTTCCCGAGCGCGACGATGCCGATGTCAGCGGGCTGGCGCTGTTCGAGCGGCTGGCAGAGGAAGTGCAGCCGGAGCCGGTGTTGTCCGATCGCGAAAGGGATCTGCTGGCAGAGCGTGGGCGTCTGGCGCTGGCGGCAGGTACGGCGGTACCCGTGGAGGACGGTGATCCTGAGCGCCGGTTGACCGGTGGTCTCGGGGCACTGGACAAGCCGGGCGCCCTGATCGCTCTGGATCCGGATACGCCGGGGCTCAATGCGGCGCTGGCCGGAAGCGAGCGTCCGGAGCTGGTGGGCGAGCTCGATCTGCTGCTGCTGGAGGCCGACAACGAAGTCGTTCAGTGGGAACGCGGTGTCGGTGGCATTGATGGGCTGGACTGGGCCCGGTTCGAGGCTCCGGTCAGCCTGTTCACCGATCCGGAGGATCGGGATCAGACCCTGACGCTGGAGCGTGACCTGCTGGTGGCGCTGGGCACGCCCACGGACATCAGTGATCTGGTAGGAATCTACAATTATCAGCTGGCCAGTCATGAGGTGGTCAGCAGCGGTCTGCCGGTACTGGGTGTGGAGGCATTCGGTGAGCTGAACATGCGCGATGCCAGCTTCATGGGTGCGCTTGCGGTGGCACTGGGAGACGAAGGTGAAGGCGGCGATTCCTTCGGTATCGCCGCCCAGTTCAGCGCCGCGGTCGCTGCCGGCGTGCTGGACGAGGTCAACATGCAGGAACTGCTGTTCCTGGACCTCAACGACGAGAGCGCCAGCGCAGCCGAGGGCGAAGTGGGCGGTTTCTTCACCGGCCAGTTCGGCAGGGCCCTGCAGCTCGGTTTCGATATTCGGGTGCCATCCCGTGAGGATGCCGATGTCCATGGCCTGGCGCTGCTGGAGCAGTCTGCCGAGGCGTTCAACCTGAGCGCAGACGAGCTTGCTGCGCTGGAGGACCCGGTGGCCTTCGCGGCAGCGGGCTGCTGCCAGCTGGGCCAGGCCGGAGGCATCCCCCATACCTTTGCGGGCCGTGCGACCGACCCGGATCAGATGGACATGGACGACATGATTCTCGCTTTCGAGGCGGGCAAGGATCCGAGTCTGTTCGTACGCAATGACGGTGCCGCGCTGGTTCCTGCAGATGCAGAGTTGCCAGAAGGCTTCAGTGCCTGGACCTGGCAGGCGGGTGACGGCGCTGCCCGGGTCTACAGTCGCGAAGCGGGTGATGTGTTGCGGGCCTTCAACGAAGACCTGCTGGTGGTCACAGGCCCGCGCCCCTCACTGGCCGGGCTGGAAGGCGTGGCGCGGTTCGAGCTGGAGACGCTGCTGGACAGCAGCGCCCGGATACAGACCCCGGACATGGTCGTCGACGGGCGTGTGGAGTCGGCAGATCTCGGGTTCAACGTGGATTTCGCCGATGGGTCCATCTGGCATGGTCGCCTGGACATGCTGCTGGGGAGTGCCGAGGCGGGCAACGGAGATCGCCCGGGCCTGGATGATCTTGATGGTGTATCGCCCGGTGGTGACGGCGAGATCGGTGAAGGCGATCTCATCATCGCGTCCGCCATGGCAGAACTGGTCGCGTTCTTCGGCGGTCAGGTGAGCATTGCCGATGGCGAGGCTGTCGTGGATCTGGCCTTCAGCGAGGGCGATGTGCTGTTCGGCAAGGGTGAGCGGACCGGCTTGCGCCTGGACGCCAGCAGCATTTCCGGGGCGTTCTCCGGTGAGTTCGGTGAGCGTTTCCTGTCGGCGTTCTACCTGGAGACCGAGGATGACGAAACAACGGTCTTTTCGGTGGCGGCCAGCGCACTGCTGGAGCGGCGCGAACTGGCGCCCTTCCTGCCAATGGAGACGCTGCCGGAGGATGTGGAGGCCCGCCTGACCGGGGCGCAGCAGGAATCGCTGGACAGAGTGGGGCTGGCGACCTTTGGCTCGGTCTCGTTCGATGAAGAGATTCAGGGCGTGCTGCTGGGGCGTGCCACGACGGCCAATCGCGATGAGCTGACGCTGGCGGGTGACTTCGTCGGTGCTGGCGGCGATTACTGGGGTCAGCCCGCACCTTTCGTGCTGCGTGAAGGTGGTCTCCGGGATCAGGATGTCATCACCCTCGCCGACCCCACCGATGTGCGGCCGTCGGAGGATGCACCCTCGTTCGAGGGCTTCGAAGTGAGCTGGGGTGCCTGGAACTATGCTGGTTCCGGCGAGCCGCGTGGCCGCCTGCTGGGTAATCCGGAAGATGCTGACGATTTCGGCGAGATCAACACGGATGTGCTGTTCGCGTCGGTGACACCGACACCGCTTGCCGATCTGCCCAGCAGCGGTCAGTTCCTGTTTGACGGTCCGACGGCGGTGACCGGGATCGTCGGTGGGAATCTCTCGGGTTTCGAGGAGCTTGGGCTGGAATTCATGATCGATTTCGACACGGGCGCCATTCACTCGGGGTCGCTGGTGCTGCCGATGCAGCAGGGGAACTGGGAGGCATCCTTTGATGGCCAGCTCAAGGGCGCAGTCACCGAGTTTCGGCTGAATGACCTGATACTTCGCAGCGAGGGCAATGCCTTCGGCGACCTTGAGGCAAGCTCCATGAGCGGTGTCCTTACGGGACCGGACGGTACGCGTCATGCCGGTGCCTTCCATTTCGTTCCCGAGGAAGGGAGCTGGCCTGATGAAGTGCAGGGGCTGTGGGTCATCGATGGGGCTGAAATCGATTGAGTCGTGAAGGGGGCGCTGGAATGAGCAACAGGAACGGCAGCTGGGTGGTGCGCAGGCTGCGACCGGGTGTGCTGAAGCTTGCGCTCCTTGGGGGCTTGAGCGTCGGGGCCACTACAGTCGCGGGCATGGATCCGCTTCAGTCCCTGCGGGATCTGGTCGAGCAGGGCCAGTATCAGCAGGCCTATGAACTAGGGCAGGCCTATGAGGAGCGTTACGAGGGTCGGCCGCGGTTCGACTTCTACCATGGGCTGGCGGCGCTCGAGACCGGTCATGTGGATGAGGCCATCTTTGCCCTGGAGCGGGTCGTGCTGGCGCGCCCGGATCAGCCCCGCGTGCGGCTGGAACTGGCGCGGGCCCATTTCCTTGCGGGTGACTACGGCGCTGCCGAACGTGAATTCGAACGGGTGCTGGACACGGATCCGCCCGCGTCGGTGCAGGCCAACATCGGCCGCTTCATGGACCGTATCGAGCAGGCCCGCGACCGTCAGCGGCGCTCGCTGACCGGATGGCTGGATGTGCGCGGCGGTCACGACAGCAACATCAACTCGGCCACCTCGGACAACCTGATCAACACCCCCATCGGCGAGTTCGAGCTGCTGCCCAGTGGTCAGGAAACCAGCGATGAATTCCTGCGGGTGCAACTTGGCGGGCAGTGGCGAGAGCCGTTGACCCAGCATTCCAGCTTCGACCTGCGTGGCTCCTACGAGCACAAGGAAAACCTGTCCAATGGCGACTTCGATCTGGGCATTGCCCGGGTCAATTCCGGCTACACCCGTGAGCTCGGGGCCAACCGGGTGCGACTGGGGGTGCGTCTGCAGCAGGTGCTGCTGGACAACAGCCGCTTTCAGCACAGCTACGGTCTGGTGGCAACCTGGGACCGGGCCATGGCTCCGGGCTGGATCGGCTCGCTGACCGGTGCGGTGACGGCCGTACGCTATGACAACGACAGTCTGCGCGATACCAACCAGTACCTGGCATCCGCGGCGATCATGCGCTCGCAGGGGCGCTGGGTGCAGCATTTCTCGGCCTACTACGCCAACGAACCGTCTCGCGACGGCGGTATCGGCAACCACAACGGCCGCCACTTCTACGGCGCCATGTACATGGCCCAGTGGGATGCGGGTGCCTGGGCCCCGTTCCTGCGCTTCAACTTGCAGCGTGCCGAGTACGACGACCTGCATCCGGTGTTCGCACGTGAGCGCCGCGATACCACTCGCATGGTGACCGTGGGGACCAGCTACGAGCTGCACCCGGACTGGCAACTGCATGCAGAGGCCAACTGGACCGACGTCAACAGCAACCTGCAGGTATTCGACTACGATCGCACCATGTTCGAGGTCGGCATACGGCATCAGTTCTGACGTGGCGCCGCCAGGGCCTGTGGCATAATTGCGGCTGGATCGATTCGAACGAGGTGCCACGGAGTCCTGCATGGCAGCAGACGAACCGATTGCCACAAACCAGCTCGCGCGCCTGGTGCCATTCGGTGGTCTTGCCGAGCGGCACCTGGAGGGGATACGCAGTCGTGGCCGCTGCGAGAGGCTGGACGCCGGCCAGATACTGTTCAGGCGCGGCGAGTCCGGCAGTGAGCTGGTCTACCTGTTGCAGGGCAGCGTCGACCTCACCGATGCGGATTTCAATGTAGCCAGCGTCCATGCTGACACACCGCGTTCCCGCCACGCCCTTGATGACCATGACCCCCATGCAGTCACGGCAGTCAGCACCAGCGACGTGCTGGTATTCCTGGTGCCCAAGGACCATGTGGATCTGGTGCTGACCTGGGATCAGGCCGGTCACTACGTGGTCACCGATCTCACCGAGGCGGGTGCGCAGGCGGACGGAGACTGGATGGCCAGTCTGCTTGGTTCGTCGCTGTTTGCCAGCGTGCCGCCTGCCAACATCCAGCAGCTGTTCAGTCGATTCGAGGAGATCCGGCGCGCGAAGGGCGATGCCGTGGTACGGCAGGGCGAGCAGGGTGATTACTTCTACGTGATCAGCCAGGGGCGGTGCCGGGTCAGTCGCACCGTGGGCCGTGACGGCGAGACCCGGGAAGTGGAACTTGCCGAGCTGGGACCCGGACAGATGTTCGGCGAGGACGCGCTGATCGGCGACACGCCACGCAACGCTACTGTCAGCATGCTCACGGATGGCCAGCTGATGCGGCTGGGCAAGGAAGATTTCCAGGCCTTGCTGCAGCACCCCGTGCTCGAATATCTGGACCACTCCGAACTGGCCCCGTTGCAGGCAGAGCAGCGCGTCATGCTGCTGGATGTGCGGCTACCAGGCGAGTTTCGCCAGGCGCGCCTGCCAGACAGCCGCAACCTGCCGCTGCCGGTCCTGCGCGAGAATCTGACACGGCTGGATCCGGCGCTGACCTATGTGGTCACCTGTGACGGCGGCCGGCGCAGCATGCTGGGTGCCTACCTGCTCAATCAGCACGGGTTCAGTGCCCGAGTGCTGCGTGACCCGCCGAATCCGCCAGCCGGCGCCGTATCCTGACGGCGGCCGGCGTTGCCGAAGGAGTGCTTCTGATGCTGCTCAACCCGCTTGATCGGGCAGTCGTTGCCGCGGACCGCACCCTGCGCATGTTTGCCGGGCTGGGACCGGTGGCGCGACGACCGTCGCCAGCTGCAGCAGTGCCCGAGAACGAGGCCCTGACACCTGCAGAGCGTCGGCATGCTGCTGGCCTCATGCGAGTCAATCACACCGGCGAAGTCTGTGCTCAGGCGCTGTATGAAGGCCAGGCACTGGTAGCGCGTGAAGCTGGCGTGCGACGCCTGCTGCAGCGTTCAGCGCGAGAGGAGCAGGACCATCTGGCCTGGTGCGCGGAACGGCTGCGGCAGCTGGAGGCCCGCCCGAGTCTGCTCAATCCGGCCTTTCATGCGGCCGCGTTTGGGCTGGGTGTGGCAGCGGGCCTGGCGGGAGATCGGGTCAGTCTGGGCTTCGTGCACGCCACCGAGGATCAGGTGGAGGCCCACCTGAAGCGGCATGCGCGGGAGCTGCCCGCGGGAGACGCGCGCAGTCGTGCCATCGTTCAGCAGATGCAGGAAGAGGAGGCCAGTCATGGCCATCACGCGCTGGAAGCCGGCGGCGCACGCTTTCCGCGCCCGCTGCGCCGGCTGATGACGCTGGTGTCCACTGTCATGACCCGGACCGTCTACCGCCTGTAGCATCCGGGCGTCGGGCTTCATCGGCAGCGGGCCCGATGCCGGCCTCGCCTTTACACCCGCGGACTCAGGTCGCACCCCGATGGGCGATGGGCGGATGATAGATCAGCTGCACCACCGTGCCTGCCGGGTCTTCGCAGTAGAAACTGCGGGCGCCGTCCCGATGGGTCTTCGGTTCGGTCAGGGTCTTCACCCCTTCAGCCGTGAAGAACCGGAACCAGGCATCCACTGCCTCCATGTCGGGCAGGATGAAGCCGATATGGTCCAGCCGTTGCCCCTTGTCGGCCGGGGCGTCCCCGCTGCGGTGCAGGGCGAGATTGTCATTGCCCGAGCAGAGGTAGACATTGTCCGCATCCGGCTGCCATTCGATCTCCATGCCCAGCAAGCGGCTGTAGAAATCCAGGCAGGCTTCCAGTGGCTGTACATAAAGGGCCACATGGCGCATGCCGGCGGTACGGCCCGGGCGTGCAGGTGCAGTGTCGTTCATGCCTGAGCCTCCTGGGCTGCTGTTTCCGGATCCTGGATCACGTGACTGTGACTGATGCTCACCCCCCCTGCTTCCAGCATGCGCGAGGCCGAACAGTATTTCTCTGCGGACAGCTGCACCGCGCGCGCCACCTGCTTTTCCTTCAGGTCGCGGCCGCTGACGATGAAGTGCACGTGAATGCGCGTGAATACCGCAGGCACCGCATCGGCGCGTTCCGCCTCGATCTCTGCCACGCAGTCACTCACGGGCTGCCGCGCCTTGCGCAGAATGTCCACCACATCGAAGCTGGCGCAGCCCCCCAGGCCCAGCAGCAGCATTTCCATCGGCCTGATGCCCAGGTTGCGGCCGCCGTGATCGGGAGGGCCGTCCATGACCACGCTGTGGCCACTGCCGGACTCGCCCACGAACATGGCGTCGCCGACCCACTTGATCCTTGCTTGCATGATTCCAGAACTCCATTCGGGTAATGCGTCGGCGTCCATTGTCGCGCAACCGGACTGTCGGCGCGAACGCTTCCCCGCTGCCAAATTGAACCCGTCAGTTGCAGCTGGCATCATCAGTAAACGCGCTGCAAGTCTGTCTGATTGCAGCGGTCAGCTTTCCACCGGAGGCACATGGTGCGCGTGAATCTGCAGGCTACCCGGCCACAGAGTGTCGAGGCATTTCTGGCGGCTGCCCATCGCCGCAGGTACCCGGCCAAATCGACCATCATCTATGCTGGGGACGACAGCGACTCCATCTACTACATTCTGGACGGCACCGTCACCGTACTGATCGAGGACGAGCAGGGGCGCGAGATCATCGTTGCCTACCTGAACAAGGGTGACTTCTTCGGCGAGATGGGCCTGTTCGACGAAGACCAGCCGCGGTCTGCATGGGTCAAGGCGCGGACCGAATGCGAGGTGGCCGAGTTGTCCTACAGCCGCTTCAAGGAAGTGGCACGGGAGAACGTGGATCTGCTCTACGTGCTGGGCCTGCAGATGGCCGAGCGAGTTCGCAAGACCACCGAGAAGGTGGGTGACCTGGCCTTTCTGGACGTGACCGGACGGGTGGCGCGCACCCTGCTGGAGCTGACCGAGCAGCCCGATGCCATGACCCATCCGGACGGCATGCAGATCAAGATCACCCGCCAGGAGATCGGCCGCATTGTCGGCTGTTCCCGCGAGATGGTAGGGCGGGTACTGAAGACCCTGCAGGATCAGGGGCTGGTGGATGTTCACGGCAAGACCATGGTCGTCTTCGGCACCCGCTGAGGCCCCGGGTACCCTGCCTTCTGAACCTTCGCAGGTCCTCGGCTCAGGCGAACAGGGCCTGCAGGGCGGCGCCGGGATCGTCGGCGCGCATGAAGCTTTCACCGATCAGGAAGGCGTGAATGCCCGCTGACCGCAGCCGGCTGACATCTTCACGGGTGCCGATGCCGCTTTCGGCAATGGTCAGCCGCGTTTCGTCCATGCGCGCATGCAGCCTGATGCTGGTCTCCAGCGATGTCTCGAAGGTGCGCAGGTTGCGGTTGTTGATGCCGATCAGCGGCGTGTGCAGCTGCAGGGCACGGTCCAGCTCGACTTCGTCGTGGACTTCGACCAGCACATCCAGGCCTGCGGCCAGCGCCTCTCCCTCCAGTTCCTGCAGCTGCCCGTCGGTCAGCGCGGCCACGATCAGTAGCACGCAGTCGGCCCCAAGGCAGCGAGCCTCCCAGATCTGCCAGGGGTCGATCATGAAGTCCTTCCGCAGCACCGGCAGGGCGCAGGCATCGCGCGCCTGTGCCAGGAATTGCGGTGCACCCTGGAAATAGTCCACGTCGGTCAGTACCGACAGGCAGGTGGCCCCACCGGCCGCGTACTGGCGTGCCAGGGTGGCCGGATCGAAGTCCGGCCGGATCAGGCCCTTGCTGGGTGAGGCCCGCTTGATCTCGGCGATCACCGCGTGCTCGCCAGCCGCGACCCGCCGTTGCAGGGCGGTGGCAAAGCCACGGGCGGGCGGCAGTTCCCGGGCGCGGGCCTTCAGGTCGGCCAGCGACTGCCGCGTGCGGCCGGCGCGCACTTCGTCGCGCTTGGTGGTCAGAATGCGCTCGAGGATGTCGGTCATGTTCAGTCCTCACCCATCAGCGAACTGATGCGCACCAGCTCCTGCAAGCGTTCGTTGGCGAGTCCGGCAGCGATTGCATCCTGCGCCATGGCAATGCCATCGGCCAGCGACAGGGCCACCCCGGATACATGAATGGCGGCACCAGCGTTGAGCGCGACCATGTCGGCGGCCGGACCCTGTCCGGCCAGTGCCTGCCGTACCAGCGCCAGGCTCTGCTGCGGCGAGTCCGCCAGCAGGGGCGTCAGGTCGCTGCGGTCCAGACCGAACTGTTCCGGAGTGATGTCGTATTCATGCAGGGTGCCGTCGCGCAGTTCCACCACATGGGTGGGGGCGGCGATGCTGATCTCGTCCAGGCCATCATCGCCGTGGACCACCATGACGTGGCGGCTGCCAAGTGCGCGCAGCACTTCTGCCAGCGGCCGTTGCCAGGCGCGATCGAATACGCCCAGCACCTGGTTGGGCGCGCCGGCCGGGTTGGTGAGCGGGCCCAGCACGTTGAACAGGGTGCGGGTGCCCAGCTCGCGCCTGGGGCCGGCCACATGCTTCATGGCCGAATGGTGGCGCTGGGCAAACAGGAAGCCGACACCGACCTGTTCGATGCAGCGGCCTACCTGTTCCGGTGTCAGTTCCAGATTGACGCCGGCCGCTTCCAGCAGGTCGGCGGACCCGCTCTTGCTGGTCATGGCCCGATTGCCATGCTTGGCCACATGGGCGCCGGCGGCCGCGG
>LFIK01003372.1_pt1 | contig 12964 bp, 7 predicted proteins | sample 643401 | NCBI WGS metagenome assembly LFIK01 (sample SAMN03777447, study PRJNA286221) | soda lake metagenome | biome: soda lake; feature: Kulunda steppe; material: water; isolation source: sample T5-Br brine of Lake Tanatar-5 | place: Russia: Kulunda steppe | collected 2010-07 | reverse complement strand
CCCAACATCACATTTGAGGTGATGATCATGAGATAGAACCCCATGTACTCTGGTACTTTCGAAAACGTCTCGTTCATTTCCTGCCAATAGACCCCAATAAAGGGGTAATACTTGTTGATGTAGAAAGATGTCCAGATTATTCCGAGCAACGAGCACCCCACAGCAATTGCTGCAAAGTAAAGAGTAACAAAGTAATCCTCATCAGAAAAAGGCATGCTGGAGTCATTCTTAACACTAGGTCCAGCATCATCATTGAAAGGGAAGAACTCCTTGTTTGGACCATATCTCAAGATCACCGACACAATGACATAGCATGTGTATCCAGTGATATTTCCAAGGAAGTTGAAGTAATCAAAACGGATCTTGGTTCGACGGTAGTCCCCATGAGCGTTGGTGACCCCACGCCCATCCAGATCCATATCCTCATAAATAGGAATAACTTCAGGGTCCTGCCTTCTGATGCATCGCACAAAACTTCGAGGCCAAATCTTTATCCAGCACCTGAATCTGAACCACAGCTGAGAGTGGTGCAGCATAGCAACCAAGATACTTCCAATGAATTCTTCGAGGAAGATGATCACAAACGCCCCCACACTTGCATCAAAATTTGGCGTTGCAAAGGCCACAAACACTCCCTTTGCACTGAAGACCCAAGCTGAGCAAACGAGGAAACTCACATCGATTTGGAACATTCCACCTCCTGTCCATTTTCTACTGGTCAAATGTTGGAGTGATTTCCTAGATCCTGTCCCTACAATGAACTGCATGATGGTCAATGCAATGAGACCTCCAGTAGAAGCTTCCTTGTAAGCGTATATCCAGGCAAAGTAAACGAAGTAGGTGATAGTTTGCGTTGCAAGGATCCAGTAATAAACCCTTGCTTTCCTGTGGATCTCTTTGTACAGACCATGCTTCCATTTTTTCCCATGCGGAGCCTCTCCGTTTGGATGATTTGGAGTCTTGTCCCAGTTTTCAGCTTCTGGAGCTGGGTCCACTATGTTTGGGAAATGCTTCCTACCATACTCTACCAAGCCTTTGAGTTGCAGCCTTATGCCTACACAGACAGCCACTGTATTTATTGCCAGAGCAATCAGCCCCTGCATTGCATAGTACCCAACAGTTAGAACTATAGGCACTGCAATGGCAACCTGAATCACATACACAGCAACAAGGATCGCTGCGTATTTGCTGAGAGGTCTCCAAGGTAGCCTTTGATCGATGCATCCGATGAAGATCGTGATCTGAGTGAACGCAATGATCACATAACTCATGGGATTTGTAAAGAGGAGGAAAACTGCTTGCTCGGTGAAACTGCAATCTTCTACACTTCGGAGTGGAATCAACCCATACAGAATCACCACAATAGCACTGGGAAAGATCACCCCAACCAGCGCAATGATGAACCCATGGAGAACATTTCCAGCATAGGGGTGCTTCAAGTTTCCGTTGCTGTCCATTCCGTACGCATACGTTCGAACTTGCCGTAGAAGCCAGGCAACTCCCAGAAAGTGGAACATGGTCTGGATGTTGAATCGTCGTTTGTACACCCATTTTCCTTGGCCGATGATTTTTTGGCGATAGAACGCAATGGCATGGGCCGGGCCATCTCCATAGGGAGGAGGAGGTAGCTCCCAACCAAACCTGTCAGCCATCATACGGTAATGTGCTTGTTGGTCAACAAACCTGTGGTACCCTTCTCCGGTGAGGACCCATTTCGGAAACCACCAAAAGAAGACTGGTTTGTCCAAGGGGTCGAATTGTTGGTCTTCGGGAACTTGTGCGGGTCCCCACCCACAGGAACCATCCGAAGACATATTTCCCGACCTTTTTACTCGGCATTCTTCCAGTTTGGAAGCGTCTTCGTGGTATTCCGTTGAATCCCTCCCATAGAAAACGGAATCTGGATCGTCTCTCGGATCTCGTGGCCACGGCCACCAGCCAATCTTTTTGAGGGAGAGCACCTTTATTTTCTTGGTCCAGAAGTTGGGTTTGTTCTCCGGGAGGTCTTCCAGTTCTTCTTTTTCCAATCCGTCGTAGCTCTCCGCCCAGCTGGTTTCCAACGATAGCACGGTCTCTTCCACACCTCCGTTCCATTCGACGCTACCTTCCTCTTCCCTCCCTCCACCTCCTCCGTCCCTGGAACTCCTCGTGGACCTGTCCAGTGCTTCACGTGCAATGCGCTCCTCCTCATCACCCACCATGGCCGAACGTGAACCGTTCGTGGGTGTCGTCGCCACCCCCTTTCGAAGGGGAGTGTGCTGGACCGATCGACCTGGGACAAAGGAACGCAGCTCCTTTCAAACCACGCCCAGCTGTCCGATCAAACGCGAAACGAACCCGGGTGTCGTCCCGATCAACCGCACCCTCCCCTCCCCACGCCCTGGACCACGTGGACCGTGTGCCTCCGCGAGACACGGCGAACCGGTTCGGATCGATGGGAGGGAAGACCGATGCGACGAGGTCGGATGGACGGGGCGCGAAGAGGAAGGACGACGCTCCCATCCGTCCAGCCCAGGCCAATCCAGATGGAACAAAAAAAGATCACCGGGTGGAGCAACGAAAAAATAGACGGTATAGGACCCTGCTTTATTCAACGGTGGACAGAAGATTGCGTACCAACCGTTCAGGCTGACTAACGTATGTAATATTCAAGCTCTGCAGCTTCCTGTGGTGTCGCCAATGTCTGCATACCACACTCGGTTGTGGATCAAGAAGACCATCACTCCCAGCATCACATTCGACGTAATGATCATCAAGTAAAAACCCAAATACTCCGGTACCTTGTGGAATGTTTGATTCATTTCTTGCCAGTATATGCCGATGAAAGGGTAAAGTTTGTTGATGTAGAATGAAGTCCAGATTATGCCCAAAAGCGAAGAGACCACTATGCCTGCAGCAAAGTAGAGCGATACAAAATAATCCTCATCTGAGAAGGGTAGACTTGATTTGTCAAGGATGTTTGGTCCACTGTCCGAGTTGAAAGGGAAGAATTCCTTGTTGGGACCATATCGCATCACTACAGTGTTTGCAACGTAGCAGGTGTACCCAGTGACAATGCCCAGAAACTTGAAAATGTCAAACCTGATCTTGGCACGCCGATAATCACCATGGGCATTCGTGCAGCCCCTGCCGTCCAAGTCCATCTCCTCATAAATCGGAATCACTTCTGGGTCCTGCCTGCGTATGCCTCGTACAAACGTCCGAGGCCAGATTTTGATCCAACTTCGAAAACGGAACCACAGTTGCGACTGATGCAACATGGCAATAAACACGTTCGCTCCTAACTGCTCGACGAAGATCGCAATGAAAGCGGCAGCATTTGCTTTGAAATTTGGTGTCGCAAAAGCCACAAACACGCCGTGTGCACTGTAAACCCATGCCGCACATATCAAAAAGCTCACGTCCACCTGGTACATCCCTCCCCCAGTCCACTTGCGACTGGTCATGTGTTGAAGAATTTTTCTTGAGGCTGTCTCCACCACGAATTGCGCCACCGCTAGAGCAGTCTGACCAACTCTACCAGATTCTTTGTAGGCAAATATCCAACCAAAGTAAACAAAGTAGGTGATGGTTTGAGTGATAAGAATTTTGTAATATACCCTTGCCTTTCTATGCACCTCCTTGAAGATGGCATCTTCATTTCGAGGTTTCCCTTTCTTCACAACTCCACTCATTTTGAAATTACCATGCTTGATGTCTTCTTCGCGCTTGGGTTCTCTTATGTTTGGGTAGTGTTTTGTTCCGTAATCGACCAGGGCCTTCAGTCTGAGTCTTATACCAATGCAAACGACAATAGTATTTATGGCTAGAGCAACAATGCCCTGCATGGTGTAATATCCCACAGTCAAAACAATTGGCAAAGAAATTACCACTTGCATCACATACACAGCCAGAAGGATGGGAGCATACTTTCGAAACGGCCTCCAGGGAAGGCGTTCGTCTATACAACCAATGAAGAGGGTGATTTGAGTAAATCCAAGAATCACATAACTGACCGGGTTTGTGAATAGGAGGAAGACAGCCTGGTCTTTGAATGCACAGTCTGTCACACCCTGAAGCGGGATCAACCCATACAGCACAATTGTGATGATGCTGGGAAACAATACACCCACCAACGAAACAATAAAGCCATACAGCACATTGCCTAGGTATGGATGCTTTCTTCTGCCTTTCTTGTCGGTCTCGTAAGCATAGGACCGAACTTGTTCGAGGAGCCATGCAACCCCAAGGTAATGGAACATGGTTTGAATATTGAACCGTCGTTTGTACATCCACTTTCCTTGCCCAATTATTTTTTGCCGATAGAAAGCTATTGCAAGAGCTGGTCCGTCTTTGTATTGTGGAGGTGGGAGTTCCCACCCAAACCTATCTGCCAGAAAGCGGTAGTTTTCTTGTTGATCGATGAACTTGTGATACCCTTCTCCTGTCAGGACCCACTTAGGGAACCACCACCAAAATACTGGCTTGTCCAAGGGATCGAACTGCTCCTCTTCCTTTGCCTGCGCAGGTCCATGTTGGGACATTTGGCTGGAGAACGAATGCCTGCTGTCTAAGGATGCTGAGCCAGTCAACTCTGTGTTGTCGACACGATATTCACGAGAAGATCTGCCGTAAAAGACTGCGTCGGGGTCATCTCGCGGATCTCTGGGCCACGGCCACCATCGAATTTTCACCAGCCTCTGTCTTCTCAGCTTCTTGGTCCAAAACCAAGGTTTGTTTTCGGGTATGTCATCCAACTTCTCTCGTTCGACCCCTGAATACGAGTGTTCCAAGCTGAAGGACGAGTCTTCTTCCGCCTGCTCCTCCGCGTCGTCCTCTTCGTCCAACACACTCTCCAGGTCCACCTCCTCCTCCGTCTCCTCCACGTCCTCGTGCGTCCCGTTCTCCATGCCGGACGCTTCGTCCGGTTGCTCCGCCCTGGCCACGTGACTGACGAGAACCCCTTCGTCTCTGGTGCATTCGAAACGTACCTCCACCCCAAAAGTTAACTTCCGAGTTAACCGTGCTTCGTGGAGGGGTCTCGAAGCGCAGCACGCGCAGCACGGTCAGACGTCCAGAAGGCACAGCAGGCGTGCGCACGTGGCCAGGGTCGATGGCGACGCCAGAGGTGCGGAGAAGGTGAACGGGAGAGGAAGAGGGTGGTGTTGGAGCACACACGCTTGGAGGAGACGCCATGGAACCTTCCGTGCCGATCGGAAAGCACCACGGAGGGAGCCACCGAGACTACATGGCCGAGAAGAAACGGAAGCTGCAAATCCAGTTCCAACGTACCGCGAATGTGGCGGAAACGGACGATGACGCAATATTCAGAGGAGTCTCGGTTCATGTGAACGGGTACACCGAACCCTCCTGGGAAGACATCAAGGACATCATGGCGGTGCACGGTGGTAGGTTCGAGAACTACTACTCAAGAGAACGGGTCACGCACATCGTGTGCACACACCTGCCAGAATCGAAGATCATTCAAATTCTCAGTGAGAGGAAGCCTGCACCCGTCGTTGTGAAACCCGAATGGATCACAGAAAGCTTGAAACGAGGAAAGCGACTCCCAGAAGAAGAATTCGGACTGCCACGCTTGCAACTGCAACCAGGACAAACAACGCTAAACGGATTTCGGAGGCCCGCACCAAACGATGAAAGGCAACCGAACATGGAAAGTGGGTTTGACAGCGCTGCAACTACCACAGGAGCAGACGAAAGCTTGAGAGAAGCACTGCGAGTAGCAGAAGAAGCAAGAAGTTCCTGTGCAGTCCTTGGCGGTCGCCCGAGATCCTCCTCGCACGATCCAAACTTCATGAATACGTACTTCAAAGCTTCACGGCTCCACTTTATTGGTACTTGGAAAGAGAGGATCGAAAGTCTCATGGTCAAGGTCTCCCAAGAGCAAGCAATACCACCAATCAAGCAGGATGGGCACTTCGCCCGGGCAATCATTCACGTGGACATGGACTGTTTCTTCGCTTCGGTGGCCATGCTGAAGAATCCACATGCACGTGGAAAACCTCTCGTTGTCTGTCACTCCAATAGCAATCAAGGCAAAGCAGAGGTCTCATCTGCCAATTATGAAGCCAGGAAGTTCGGTGTTCGAGCCAACATGTTCATTGGCGAGGCAAAAAAGCTCTGCCCGCAACTCATCGTTATGCCATATCAATTTGATCTCTATCAATATGTGAGCGAGGAAGTCTATCTAATCATGTTTAGAATGTTTCCTGGGAGGGTTCAGCCTGTGAGCTGTGATGAGGCGTACATCGATGCGACTAACTTGGGCGATCCAATCAGCTTGGCTTCAAAGGTAAGATCCGAGGTATTCTCCCGCACTGGTTGCACTGCAAGTGCAGGCATATCATGCAATATGCTGCTTTCGAAAATTGCAACTGGAAGGGCCAAGCCAAATGGGCAACTCTTTGTTTCTTTTGAAGAGGGGGCGGCATTTCTAGAATCCATGAAAGTAGCCGAGCTTCCTGGTGTAGGATGGAGCACAAGGCAGAAGCTCACTGCGATGAATATCTACACATGTGCAGATCTGGTGGAAGTGCCCAAAAGCGTTCTCCAGAAGGAATTCGGGGAAAAAACCGGGGAGCTCTTATTTAATCATTGCAGGGGCATTGATGGCAGGAAAGTCGAAACCCAACAAACGAGGAAGAGTATTGGCGCTGAAGTCAACTGGGGCGTGAGGTTCAACCATGAGGCTGAAGCAATCAAGTTCATGGAAGACTTATGTGGTGAAGTCCAGAAACGATTGCGCCACGCAAAGCTGAAGGGGCGTTGTGTCACTCTGAAGCTGAAGCGCAAACAGCAGGGAGCCAACGAACCATACAAGTTCCTTGGACACGGAAAATGCGACAACCTCAGCAAATCTCTCACCCTTACAACTTGTATCGACGATGCGAAGGAACTGATGGACTCTTGCCTGTCCCTGTGGCAATCCATGCGTTTTCCAGCCAACGAAGTACGAGGAGTGGGTATCTCCGTCACCCGCCTTGACAATGGGCAAGGTTTTTGTGCGTCGCCTTCCAAGAATGGATCCATTGCAAGATACTTGGTGGAACAGGCAGAAAATGGGGCACCCGTTGAAGGAGAACAGCCACTTTCTGGGAGCAGGGAAATTGGGGGGCAGAGCATTGAACCAAAGGAGAATATTCAAGTTGCGAGTAAAACTAGCCAGCTTCCGAAGCCAGAACAATCACCTGTCCCCAAAAACTTGTGTAGGAAAACGGGCTTATTGGGTAGCTCAGAAGCCCTGCCTCCACTGTCTCAGGTGGACAAGGAGGTTCTACGTGTGCTTCCCGCAGAGGTGAAGGCTGAGCTTGAACGTGCTTACCAATTGCGCGTGAATCTACAGCAACCAAGAGGCAAGTCCACAAAGAAAAGCCCCCCAAAAGTACGCAAGTCACCGCGAGCAAGGCCTAAATCCCCCAGCCAGACCGCCAGGCTTGAAGTTCCAGCCAGAGCGGAGGACTGTATGACATTCACACAGGTGGATCCAGCAGTCTTTGCTGAGCTGCCGAAAAGCATCCAAAGAGAAGTGAAGGCCACGTACACGCACAGCCGTCGAGTGATTCGCACGAGGCTTTTTGAGAGGAATAGTGATGATGCAGCTGAGGGAGCAGAGCAGGGTGCCCGACATGGCTCTCCTTTGGAATCGTTACTGACACAGCCATGGGATTCGTTCAAGACAGAATTGGAAAGTAGGTGTGAAGCAATCTTTGGGCTACTATCCGAAGGTAACACGGACGAGTATAGGGTCCATCTGGGTATCTTTCAGAAGGTTATGTTCGATGTCTGTGACCAATTGGTGGTAGGAAACCTGGAGACATTACGCCTCCTTCTCCGCTGGCTTCTTCGCAGGACGGTCCACGACGATGCTTGGAAGGTCGCAGTCGACCAAATCGTTCGCCATGCGCAGCATCTGGTTGGATCATCGTATGCAGGTGGTACGTTACGTTTGTAGCAGCATCGACAACCCCTTGGTCCTGTGGCTGTCCGACGACCTCCAACCTGCAGTGGATCCCACCCCTTCGGTCCCATTCCCCGACCTGGTGGTGGAAGAATCGTAAGCACAGACAGGCGCGATGGAGGCGAAGGCCGAAGCCATCCGCAAGGTGAGCGCATCGAAAGACACGGTGATTTGCAGCAGGGTAGGAAATGGAGATGCTGACGCAACGCGAGGGTTCGGAATGCGTCAGGCGTTGGAGACGTTGTCGGAAGATCTTGATCGTACGGTGAGCCGCCCACTGCAGAAGGAAGCCTTCAAGTGCAGTGCGGCGTGTTGCGACACTGCCAAGAACCAGACGGATTTGCAATCGTGCGTGCAGTCATGTTCGGAGAAGGTGCAAAGGATGGAAGCTGTGGTCAACCACGAATTGGGAGATTTCCAGCAGAGGCTTCAACGCTGCGCCGTGCGTTGCCAGGACGTTTCACGCGAGAGGTTGCCGGCTGAACCGAGCGATTCGCAGCTTCAAGAGGCCCAGAAGCGGATGGAGGGATGCATTTCCACGTGTGCCCAAGATTTTGAGAGCCAGATCCCAGGTCTGGGCAAGCGCATCAAGGAGATGTGCACGAAATTGTGATCGAAAATAAATGGCCGAAGAAGACGGCAGGTTTTCAGCGCGTGGTCCCATCTTTCGTCCTTCGTGGCTGCTACGTCCGAGGTGACACTATTTGGATCCTCCATGCGTCCTTTCATGCGCCGATTCGACACGTGTTCGACAAGGGTTTCGTCATCGTCTTCACAACCCGAAACCACACCCACAGGCGTGCGCGTACACGTCGCACGCCAACGGAACCAAACGGACGAAATTGCGAGCAGGAAGGACTCACGTGAGCTGCTCCTCTACGCAACACGTCACGTGCACGTCGAGAAGACGACACGTGCCGACTCACGGTGACGCGAAGACCATGGAGGAAGGAAGCCCACCCATCGACGCACAGCGAATGTCCAGGCTGCTGAACGATCCTTTCGACCAGCGGTTCGAAGAGAATGGATGCCTGGATGCCTTGAACGATTGCGGATGCTGCGCCTGCTGCTGCTCCCTCTGCTTCCTGTGCGACGCATGATGCGAAAAGACACGACGCGAAACGATGGAAAGGAACGAAGGAACGAAGAGCACATCATGGCCAAGTGGCAACGTAAGCGTATAGGTCGAAGCCGTCCGAACACATCGAGGGACACGGGTTATTGCAGTGCGAAACGAAGGGCACTCAAGCCCTGCTCTGCTGGAGGAGCTTGTCGGCTTCCGTCGCAAACAGCTGGAGCAAAGGTCCCAGTGCCTTGCCAGCTTCACCACCCTCTCTTTCCAGCAGCCCGCGCCCGACCCGGCCTTGCTGCTGAAGCGTGGGCTGACGGATGACATAAGCTATCTTCCGACCAAGAGATGCAAGAATGCCATCCAGGGTGAAACCACTTCCCAGTGGCAATGTAATTGCAGCAGTGCTGCGACCAAGTGTCATCATATCTCCAAGGTGCATGTAGCGGAAGGGAACGAGCTTCCGCCCGTTCATGGAAGCCCAAATGTTGTATGCGCAGAAATCAGATTGTTGGAGTGCAACTTGCGCCGTGGCAATGTATGGCGACACTTCAGGTGCTTGGAAAGAAGCGTCACCAAGAGCAAACACATTGGATTGGCCCTCCACCTGGAGATACGGATCCGTCTTGATCGAACCTTTGTCGTTCACTGGGAACACGTAGCTACCACCCAAGTCTGCGGTCGCTGGTGCCTGGCCTACTGTCCAGAGCAGCAAGTCTGTATCAATCACACGCTCTTCCCCGCCAAGATTGATGTGCACTTGCTTTTGGCTCTCCACTTCCTCAACCGACAGTACTCTTGCAGTATCAAGCACCTCTACGCCCAACTCTTTCATCTCCGCCTTGGCAGCTTCTCTGTGTCCTGCAGGACACTTTTCCATGACTTCTGCTGATCCTGACAGTAGCAATACAGTTGCATCTGGTCGATTTTTGAGGCAGGAGGCCACAGCACAGGCCAATTCCACGCCCGCAACCCCCCCTCCTGCAACAGCAACTTTGCAGGGTCCGGAGCGACCTTCCAAGTCTTTCAATGAATTTTCAACCTGAAGCATATCGTCGAAAGTGCTGAAAGGCACTGCAAGCTCCCGTGCACCAGGCACACCCGATGGAAACCTGGTCGATGCACCAACGGCCACCACCAGGTGGTCAAATGGAACGGATTGGTCCTTTCCCACAGAGAGGACCCCTTCTCCCGTCGTCTGCTGGAGCTCGATGCCGGAGACTTCGCCTCGGCAGAACTCGATGGACGTGCTTTCCAGCAAGTCTTCGAACCTGGGTGCCACGTCGTTCACATCACATTCTCCCGTGAGATAATCGTACATCAGTGGCTTGAAGAGGAATCTTTCCTCCCGGTTCACCAGCACAATGTTTGGTTTTCCGTCTGGCCAGAGAAAGGAGTCAAGCTTCAGGGCCGTCAACAGGCCTCCGAACCCTCCACCGACCACGCAGATGGATTCTTTTCCTCTCTTTCGTCCTGGTGCTGTTGCAGCTCTGCACTGCAGTCCTTCCCACCGTCCCTTTCGTCGGCTCGGACGCACGCCCGCTGCTCTCCCCAGACGCGCGCCTTCAGCTCTCCACGCGCGTCTGCACGTTTCCATGGCTGTTTCCCGTCCTGATTCCACACAATTGCCGCTCGATGCGCCTCGCTTGCACGTCGTTTCCGCTCGTCGATGCCCGTCGGTCGCGATGACGTCGATGGCGAGCTTCCCCGCCACGTTCCCCTTTCCAACCGAACCTGTCTCGGGTCCGACCCCGAACGTGGTCGGGTCTAACCCCGAATCTTTGAAAGGAAGGTCCGGGACGACGTCCGCGACTCCATGCGGTCCAACCCGGTGGTGGATCGAGGGACCGATCGTGGACCGCTGTCTCAGACGGTCTTTCGACGGTCCACGAAGGGACGTGCTGCAGGTGTCGAGCACCGACGGCCGCATCGTCGCCATCGCTCTTGCGACACGTGCGCGCAGACGTGCGGGATGGACGGACGCGGATTCGCTTTGCGAGGCATGCGGAACCTGGAAGGAGGAGAAGGAAGGACGGACGAACCGCATGGATGCACGTACTCCACCTCCGAAAGCATCACCTGTCGAAGTGTGCCTGACGAAGACGGAAGGTTGAAGCAAAAGTGCGAACGTGTCCGCAGGAAATTCCGACAGTGTCCAGGAAGGTGAGCGGAAGAGGTGCAGTACCATGCGAATGTTCGGACGGCAGTTTTCACAGGAACGAGACATGCTGACGGAAAAGTCCTTGCATGCCGAACGCAGGCCGCGTGAGGAAGTCGAAGTAGTGACGGAAGAAACCACCGACGAAGGAGGTGCGAACATGCAGCTCCCATTCGGCGGTTGGGGGAACGCGCTTGGTGGTGCCGAAGAACTGGAGCGAGGTGGAAGGCCAGGAGTCCCTTTCGGTGGACCGAGCGAAGATCCCATCGAAGGAATCTTCCGGCAGATGCTCGAAATGCAGAGAAGCCTCGGCTTGCCCATTCCAGAGGAGCTCTTCCGAACGTACGAAGACAAGCAGGATGACCACAGTTCCGGCTTTTTCAACCACATGTTTGGAGGAAGAAGTCAAGACCGAAACGACAGGTCGCCGAAGAATAAAGAGCCCAAGTTTGGGGAGTATGAAAAAGACTTCCAGGAAGTCTGAATGCGGTCTGATCCCCGGCCAGGCCTACGTGCTTCAATGTACGGTCAGCGATGATTGCTGCATTTGGAAGAGGCTTGAATTGTAAACATTGTATCTTTCAAAAATTATTGACAACCAATGTACAGCGCTGACCTCCAGCTCGTCCTTACCCGTGGGTCAGATCCAAGGATACCTGCAGAGGCCACACCGTGCGATGCCGGGTCAGAAACTTGCACACGCTTGAATTGAAAGGATGTCATCACCGTGGTCCTCTCATTCAAGGTTCGTTGGGGTTCCGCGGAGAATCAGAGTGGTGCATAGGTTTTTCCACAGTGCATAGGAGCATCGGATCAGGTCTGTGTAGGTGAATGTTGGTCATCATTTTCTCCGCCAAGGAAAAAGAGCTCATTGGTGCGTACCTGAAGCAATTGGTGCATCTGCGGCAAGGGACCACCTGGAAGTGACACGCAAAAGAACGCTGGGGAGGTGTAGGCGTCAGCACGAGAGTAAGCCCCGTTCTGTTGGTGGGTTGTACCCCACTGACCACATAACTGTATCGATGGCTAGCTGCTCCACTTCCTACCCGAAAGTAGGTCAGTGAAGGTCCTACCTGCTAAGGCTGGCACTTTCTGCCTCATAGCCCGGGGACTTTCGCCCAGAATTCTTGACATTGTCGTCCAACGGACGTAGCTCCCGTTTGGATGGAGCGTCCACGCTAAAGTTTATCCGAGAGTGGTCCTTCGCGCTGCACCTACCTCATAGTATGACACACCGTCGTAGCTTCCTAGCCTTTTGCACGAATCGTTGCGACGATCGTTCCATCCTCGGTCAGGACATGCTCTTCGGTTTCTTTCGGCGTAGGTGCCGTTCTTCCTCGCGTCGTCAGATCGTGGTGCATGTGTGTTGTCCTCAAGGAAGGTTCAGCTACCAAGTGGGTCAATTGGATCATCGTTCGACGCGTGCTTGCGGACGTGCAATCGCGCAGACGCTCGCGCACCATAGCCGACGCGCCGCCGAGAGGCGGCGGAAGCGAATGCCCCCCTTTTGGGCGGATGGGTGGGTGTCCAATGCCCCCCCTTTGTGGACGAAGTGGCGTGCATCGACAACCTCGTGGTAGTTTACAAGGAAAGTTGACAACGGTGCAAGGAGCGTGTTCTGCATCGACGGATGGACGGCCCGACATCTTGACGACCTTTGGTGGTTGAAACGCCGAGGAAACGGATGGAAGGAGGGGCTGGCATATCTTGACATGATGTGCATCGCCTCGTTGGGGTGCGCGATACATCGTCGGTCCTACCCGTCACGACTCCTCCGCTT
>LFIK01003371.1_pt1 | contig 12964 bp, 15 predicted proteins | sample 643401 | NCBI WGS metagenome assembly LFIK01 (sample SAMN03777447, study PRJNA286221) | soda lake metagenome | biome: soda lake; feature: Kulunda steppe; material: water; isolation source: sample T5-Br brine of Lake Tanatar-5 | place: Russia: Kulunda steppe | collected 2010-07 | reverse complement strand
TTAAATTCTGGTAGTAGGTGTAGTAGCTGGTATCAGTTTGAGCGTTGCCTAGTTTGTGGACCTTATGCATGTGTGCTTGTAGCGCGTCGCGTTTGTTGGGGAGGTAGCGCATATGGGGTTGGTAAGGCATCTGGAACACTTATCCTTTTATTAGGCAAATATGTTACTAGTATTGCGTCTGGACTTGTAGTGTCTTTGGACTATCCATCCTCGCAACCTGTGGGTTCGGGGGTTTGAACCTCACTAGAGGCGCACAACCGGCTAAGCTGCCCTCGTTCGGCGGATACAGCCTTGAAAACCTTAAACCTAGTAGTGTCTTTGCGTAGTAGGAAAGAGGCGAGGGGAAAGCCATTGAATGATAATCCTATTGGTAGATCCTCTAGGGGGCTGTAAGTTTCCTCATGCCAAGCAGTCAAACCTGTCAGGGTGGGAGTCTGCTGCATGCAGATTAGCCTAAAGACATAACCACAACATTTTTAGACATAAAGAGCATGATGGGGTTTATGTGGACTGGCTGCCTCGGAGGAATGCAGGAAGAGGGCCTGGTATCACTAGAAAGCCTGTTGGGCTATCTGCCAGAAAGACCCAGTCAGCCGGGGGTCAAAGGAAACCAGATTTACAAATTTTTAGATTAAAGTAAGCTTCAATTTCCTGAAGTAAGTTCTCTAGACTTGTCCTTGTTGCCGCTGATCTTTATCTTGTTGAAGATCCTTCTGCTGATCTGTTCGTTGGGATACAGCATGCTTCACTCCGGGGGATGGCATTGCGGCTGTCAGATTTGTCTGCGTGCCAACAAATCTGTACCTGCAGTGAATGATAAGCATTTGCAAGCAACAGTCAGTAGTAGTGTGGTAATGACCTTTTCTGTGAACAATCTAGGCTGAAGGCTTCAGATGGTGATCGAAGCTGGTTTTCGAGCTCAAACCCTTAAGCATCGCAATGAGAGTCAGAAAATTGTTTGGACATGTCTACACGTCACAGGCGTTCTTCAAGGCTTACCAACTTCCAGCACCTTGCCTGAGATTCCCTCTGAAATTCGGCCTGTTGCCTTCCCATAGAATGCCAAGAATGGGTTATCAATCACAACTCCCACTGTTTTGTTATCCAACTGTCATCAGGATTGTGCATAGATTGAGAACAGGGATGTACAGGCACTTCTGTAAACACTGAGGGGTCCGGAAGTACCTTCTCCACTTTTATTAAAAGTTTGAGGGGGGCCCAGAGTTGAATTTTCTCAGATTAACGGTTTGGCCCTTTTAAAATATCGCCCTTTTAAAACATTGGGTTAGTAAGAGCGAGGTGGCAAAGATGCTAGGCTGAAGGAACTTGATGCCCTCCCTTACTTGTACTTGTTTTCTTTTTTCACACCATTCACAAGCTACAAACTTCATCGTCTCTGCAAGAATACTGTGTGTGGACTTATACCCCAAGGGGCATAAAATTTGACTGTCCTAGCCATTGTTTTGTTTGTTAACTGTTGGGCTGCTTCCTTGTTTAGCCCAATGGAAATTTGGGTTTCGCTTCTTTACTTCCTCTCAAGGATTAAAAAACACATAAGTGACATTGTTTCATGTATTTATTTTATAAGGAATTCCATGTCAAGCAGACCATTTCTAGCAAGTTTGCTCACAGATCCTGCAACTCTTTAACCCGGCTGTCTGGCTCAGCCATACGTGCATCCTTCATTCCCCCCACTGCCTCTTCACCAAAGCGAGGAAGGGTCAACATCCTCCTTATATTTGTCACACATCCATGCCACATCATCACTTTCCTCTTCCACAATATCTTTACCATAATCTAAGTCAGGCTCATCACTATCGTCAACACCATCATTCAAGTGCTTCATCTCAAAGGTATGTACCCTTTTATATAAGATGCGCACATTCAAATCACCCCTTTTCTCTACAGGCACCGCTGTGAAAACTTACCGCAGATTCCACATCAATGGAATCCAATACTACACCTAAATTAGCAACTGCACGACAATGACGAAGTGTCGTGATTTTCAGGCGGCTTGTCAAGCAATTCTTGACAATGCAGTGCATGCTAAATCCATGCTCAACAGGTGCAGTTTGCACAGGCAAGACGAAAATAGCATCAAACAATTTAAACGTCATGGGGAAAGGTCCAGCAGTACAATCACAGCGCAGTAAAGCACAAATTTCCAAAGGGTAAAATGTTTTGGACATGTTTACTGCCAATGACATCAACATTGTTTCATTGGCAGTAAATTCCACTAGGATGTTTGTTTAATAAAAAGCCACCATTATCTTTTCTAGCAAAATGCTTGAGAAGTGCTTGACAACCATCCCAAACCTCCATAGCTGGACCTCATCCTGGTCATCCTCTCCCTGCTCCTGCTGCTGCTACTGCTGCTGCTGCTGCTGGTGGTGGCGGTACTCAGGAGGGATAGGAGTCCATGGAGCTCCACCAGGTGTTGCTGCTGGCAGATTTTGGGGGGCTGGTGGGCCAGGTTGATGCAGCTGTACCCCTAGGACATCAGGGTGGGGAGGCAGCGCTACCCCAGGTGGACGAGGTGGGGAAGGGGATTATGCCAGGTCTGCAACATCACTGGGAGTGCCTGCTTGCCCCAAGCAGTCAATAAGCTCTTGCCTGGACTGGCCTTCAGGCAGCCTCTCAACCCATTCGCGTGAAATTGGAACAGGATTCGCTTCTGGAACTTATGCTGGTGGTGCTGCTGCTACTGGTGCTGCTCAGGCTTGCCTCCCAGGACCGTTGAGAAGAGTCTGTGAGCGTGCAGAGCACGCCAAACTCCCAGAACCCATGCAACAAGCACACAAAAGCACACAGAAGACCCAAGCATCAACCAAGAACACTCTCAACCATTATACACCAACATCTCTCACTCACACTAGCTCTCAAGAGGAGTACTGAGCTGCTCAGGTAGGGATGGAGCACCCCTCCCCCTCCCTCTTCCTCTGCCTCTCCCTCTGCCTTCCTTCATCACTGTTGCTGGTTTGGATTTCCGGACGGGTAAACCCAGGGGTACCCGGGACTATTAAAAATTCAATTAGTAATGCCCCCCCGGAATTTGGCTGGGGGGCCCGGAAGCCCACCGGCAGAATTTTAACAGTATTCCAGATGGGATTTTTAAACTTAACGGTTCCTTCCCGGTTTGCACTTCCCTGTTTGAGAACCAGAATGGCCACGGAATGCTGTGTCACATTGCTATGCTACTTGGGGTAGCTCAACAAAGTATAAGGCTTGAATGGAACCCAACTAAGGCTTATATGGTGAAAAATAGTCTTAGAGAGGCCTTCCCAACAGCCTTACAATTGAGAATATGATTTTTAGGATAAACCATGATATTTTCAACAATCTGCAAAAGCCTCTTTGTGGACATAGTCAGGACCCATGCACACAATGCTTACTCATTCCTAAACTCTACCCCACTATTCAAGGTCTCCTAAACTTGAACCCATAGCATAAATGGTACACACATACCCCTCCAAAACACTCCACATTTTGCTGAGGAGATCTGGTGGTCCTTGCAAATTGAATTGCTGTAGCAAAGCACAACTCCTTAAGTCTTTATAAGACGATGCAGCATCACAGGCAGATTCAACACAGAGGGCAAAATGGGGATTAGACTCTTGAGATGCAGCTCACAGTCCAGCAAAATCAGAGATCCCTCCTGGAAGAGGGGAGGAAGCCTCAATCAACAATTCACTCCTTTCCTCAATTTGACACTTCTACGAATCTCTGCTGTACACCTGGTGGAGGAGACTCATGGCTCTTTGGGGCTATGTGTCTCCTTTCCTTAATTGATGTGGGGAGTGGTTTCACTGCCTACGTAATTTTCCATGGTAATTTTCTTTTTCTTTACCTGGACAGAAGCAATGGGATGGATGAAATGACAGGGCCGTAACGCGCCATGTTATCGTAAAGCTCATACAAGGGTACAGCCACTAGCCTTGTGTTCCCAGGAACCTGCGGTGTGTGCAAGGAAGTTACGCGGGGGTAGTGTCTGAGGGCAAAATAAGAAAAAGGTGCAAAAATTCGTGCAGCGTGGTGCTGACAGCTTATGTGGTTTGCCTCTTGGCATGCATTCCATGAAGGCATGCATTCCCTTGGGTATGCAGGGTAGGACAAGGGACTGATCAGACGGCACAATACCTTGGCTGAAGGGTTGAGCTGGTGCCATATTAGACTTGCAGCTTTTACAGGGTGCATGTAAAAGATTGCAACTCCTGGCGAAACCCATGGTCATGCCCCTTACAGCAGAACTTTGCAGATGGAGATCATACTGTACTTACGAACGCTCCTGTTTGCATGCACGTACCGCGAACATGCCTTTGTCTGCAAGTGGAACTACAAACAGCTTCTTGCACTCCTTGGGCTTTGTGACGTGTGTGGGTAGGTACGGATAAAAGAGAGTGTCGAAGTACGGCCTCCAGAACATCCCTGAAGTAAATTTGAGGGCAGGCAAGCAAGAGTTGAGGGCAGGACCAGAGCAGAGAATTCAGGTAGAGCAACAATATGCCCTCCGTGATGGTCATGTTAACAGGGTAGTTGAACAGGAAAATGGCCGTTTTCCCATCTAAAATCAACCAGCGACACTGCTATATCAGCGCCAGCACAGTCAGTTACACCAGGATCCATATTCATGAGGTAGGCCGAGGCAACATACATATCATGTGTGTTGCCAATAAGTTTGTCCAACACAGGCGTTTGGTGCTTGTTAAGCTCCTAGAGAAGCAGCACCCCAGACACTAGTATTGGGGGGGAAAGCTGCAGCAGCTCTCGAAATGCAACAGCATGGAGGGTGCTCCATTGATCATGAGCCTATACCATGATGCAGCACCGTGATAACTTGTGATTGGGCGCTGACTCTACCTGCACATTCCCCAATATCCCATGGAGACTGGAGCGCTGGGTTGGTGGGTGATAAATGGTTGGTCAGCTTGCGCTTCAGTCCCTCAAATTCTGTGAGCAACACAGCGCCTTGGTGCACTAGGTAGTTGTGTGAGCGGACCGTCTTTAGAGTGGATGAGCATTCCTTGCCACTGTGCTTTGACCTGTGAGCCAGACTTCTAGACAACTACCAACACACCACAACATGCTCTGAGCAGGTAATTACACGCAGGCCGCACACTTCTGACTTCAGGACTGAGGCTAAGCGGAAGGTTGCTTACCGAAGAGATGCTTCCCTCTTCTTCTTGGTTCAACAAGGAAACATGGCAAGCCCGACTTACCCTCCTCTCCAGGCCTTAGCCTGCCACCTGGAAGCTTGAAAAACGTCTGCCCCATTTGCATGAGCAGCACGTGAGGATGGTTGTGCTCCTGCACAAGCAATATCCCCTCCACCGAGCGACGCATGCCTTCTCGTTCATAGCTGCATTAAAAAAGCAGGTCCAAGACGGGATATTTCACATTCCTGTTTCTGGCTTCTTCTGCTGCATGGCGATCAATCTACAGAAAACTAAGGATGATAGGGCAAGAGCGCTTCACCTGTCCAGAGTGGATGCATCTGGAAGGCATGCTGCAATCAAGCATTAATTGATTGATGAGTTTGAAGGCAATGCACGCAAACAAGGCCGCAGGTGATTTTTGCCTTCAAAGCAGCACAAGAGCAAGGGCTCATGGGCGGACTGCGGACATGCATGCTCCGTATTGCCTTTAATGCGCATGCTCACTTATTTCTTAAACGTTGTAGCTTTGCATCCAAGCCTTTTTCTTCCCTCTCCTTCTTGCGCTCCTGGAAGGGAGGAGGACAAGGTGACCGGTTAAAATTATTCATTTGTCTCCTTGTTCTCTACTGGCTGGAAGCATGGAACAGGGTAGTGCATGCATGTTGCAATTTGATTGCACACCTTTGTGCCAAAACTGTAGGAGCTCAATGGGTAAAGCACGAAAGTAGTCTGCATTTTCCTTCAATTTAATCAGACGATAACCGAGATGAATACATTATATATCTACTCACATGCGCAGCAGGTCTTCTCGGCTTGTTTTTCCATTTTATGTTGATTTATGTGCCCACTTATATGACTTGATTTGAGCCAGTACAGCAGAAATGCAGGGGCCGGCTGTGTGTTCTCCGGAATTTGTGTCTGTGGGCGTTAACCGTTGCGTGCATGCTTTGAGCTGGAGTGAGGATGGCACTGTAGCCTACGGGGCACATCATATGGCAGTCCTTTACGAACCTAAGGTGCGGCTTCAGATGCCTGCGCTGTGCTGACCAGTCACCCCCTTCGCGCTGATGGGGCTTGGGGCTTCTTCTTGGACTCCTCTCTATATCTCAGGATGCACAGGTCTGGGCCACAATTGTGGGGCACACGGGCATGGTTGGCTGCGTGCAGTGGGTTAGCAGACAAGGTGCGCGCCAGCTGCCAGCTCGCACATGGCTGGAGTTGGTAGTGTTCATACTGACAGGAACATCAGCAAGACTTGTTTCTTTAATTTCTTCCCAATGATAGGCAGACGCTTCACAACTGCGTCCTCAAGCCATCTGCATGTCCCAATTGTTTTGTGTTGGATACCGCAACAACCTCTTCTCGATAGCTGTGTCTGTGCTTAGTGTGTTTGATAAAGTAGCCCACTTCATATGCTTTCCTTTCCCCAAAGTCATCTAAGCCAGGCTTGCCTAGCAACTTTGTTATCTTCTCCTCTTTGCAGTGGTGCCTGGCATGCCAGTGGGAAGCGAGCTGCTCATAACAGGCAGCGCCGATCTGAGTATACGTGTATGGGCTGTAGGCCGAGGGGGCAAGGGTGTACAGCCTTGGGCTCACCTCGCCACTCTGCAGGTGTGAAAGTGCGAGTGTGCGCTGTAAGCTGTCCTTGTGCAATGCACTCTCATCTTGCCAGCTCCTCTCCAGGCTCTGACACTGTTGTCTATCTCTGCCTCTCTGGCAGCTTTAGGTAGGCTTGAACACATGTTATGCCTCTCCTCCTTGTCACGGTTATTTGTTAAGCAGACAGCCACTCGTGACAAATCTGTCCTAATACAATTTCTATTTTATAAGCTGCAGCCATTAGGCCTCATGACTGTGTTATCCTTAGATTTGGCTTGTGCCGCCAGATCTCTGTGTATGTGTGCATGTGATGCGAATGTTTCCTGCGTGTGCCTCCTGGGAAGTTGCGGGGACTCTACCAGTCCCTCGCCTTCTTAAATCGTTCTGACATGCAAGAAAAGCACTACCTCAAAAGCTGGTTCCAGGGTATTTGGACAGGTTGTGAGAGGCCTACCATCTTTTCTGGGCCGGGAGCACCACAATGTTCTTCGCGTTTGCAGGGTCATAAAGGTCCGGTGACCGATGTGGCCATCCAACAACTCCACCCTAGCGAGCAGCACCTGGGCGCAACAGGGAGCTCCCCCAAGGAAAACCCGCCCTTTCTACTTGTATCCACGGCAGGTGATTCAGAGGTGCGTGGTGGTCTAATGGGCACGCTTGCGGGCAGCCCCTTGGAAGTCTTGCAGGTGTACAGTCAAGGTGCTCCTTGTCAGCATTGGAGCATCCCCTCACCAGTCACCGCCGTGTGCACCTTACAATTGACAGCAAACGACCTCCAATTTGCTGGGATGTTTGAGCTCAGGAGCTGGGCGGCCCCAACTCCACCTGTCCCATCAAGCCACCCCAGGCGTGGGAATGAAACAGGGCCCTGCACAAAGTTCTGCAATGTCAGGTGCTCAGGAGTTGCCCACCTGTGCCTGCTTGCCTGCATGCCCTCTTGCAGGTACATGTCTGGCGGTGTGACCCGCATGCCCCCGGCATCAACAGCTGCCAAGCAGAGAGTGGCTGCCCAGGGCAGCAGCAGCAGCAGCAGCAGCAGCACCAGCAGCACCCAGCCATGCACTACTATGGCCAGGCAGCATGGTCATTGGAGCAGACGCTGCCATATGGCACCCAGATCCAACATGCTCTGGCCCTCACCCACTTACCCTACGACCCGGCCTGGTAGGTTGTGAGGGCTTTTCCCAACCTCTAGCAGAGCACCCACCCACGCCATGACCCTGCCTGTGAGGCCGCGTAAAGCTGCGTCTGTGCAGATTTGCATGAACCACCATGCGCCTGGGTCACTGCCACTGCCATATCTGACACGCCTCCTGGGTCCGAGTTCATGCGCGGCGCATGCCTCCTGGTCCCAAAGCTTTTCAGCCTACCTCGTCGCTGTTAGCCCCTGAGATGCACAGGAAGCGTGTGAACAAGGTTTTTGGTCGGCGATGCGTGCGTACTGGAAGTGCGTGAGCAGTAGTGTGTCGGCGGTGCGTGAATGTCTCTTGCGCGCATTGCTTCTGTCACACATACAGCAAGCGCTGAAGATGGAAAGCAGGGCCCCCTTGGCTCTGCAGCATTGCTTGCAACCATTTTGCAGGTTCCATCCAGCATCTTACGGTGTTGCACATCATGATATGATCTCACACATCACGACCTTCTATTTTCTGGTTTTTTTAGGGATGTCAGACCCTGACGGCTTTTGACTAAGCTGTTCTTTGACAGCGGGTGCAGCTACGCAACCTTGACCGGTTTCATCCTGCTGATTGTGCCAATTTGCTGGGTTTGCACAGAGTCTGTGAATGCCATTCCTTGCCCTGAGGCGCCAAGGCGTGTGCGCTTCCCCACGCCCGTTTCAGTGCAGCATGCCTGCTTTCAAATCAGTAGGTGCAAGGCATATTTACGAGGATCCTGCTTGCCACTGGTTGTACGGACGCCCACATCCGCTGCCTGTCCAGCAGAGCACAGCACATCCACCGCTTGTCCAGCAGAGCACAGCACAGCGCAGCACGCCAGATTTTAGAACTGTGATTTACGTGCTGCACGTGCAGGCTTCTACTTGCCACGGGTGGTACTGACACGCGCATCCACCTGCATGTGCGCCCCCCTGGAGGGCGTTTCCAGGCTGCCATCAAGCTACAAGGTGACCAGCGCCACCAAGCCAGGTCTTGTGCAGGCTCAGCAATCCAGGCTGCCGTTAGGCAGGTCTCTGTCGAGGGCAATTCGCTTGTCACACAGAGGCATACATCCAACTGGGCTCAAACACAGTCTTGTGCACTAGATGTTCAAAGCCTGCATTGCTGTCCAGTACAGAATCCAGTGTGGCGTCCACAGCCCACCTTGCAGAATAGGCCTGCCATTCCTGTCATGTGCACAAGTCTTCCTTGAGCTGCCCGCGTAAATTCCCTGCGCAAACCCGCAAGTCCAAAAGCTCCGCCTCTAACTGGACGCAGCTTGTCTCCCTCAGCTTTGTCAAGAACATGCTGTGCAAGTCAATGTTTTGATCCATGATATCATGCGCGAAACGACTGAGCTTCAACTAACCAGGCAGTAACACCCTGGTGAAGACTAGGGAAGGCCAGGATCCCGAGATTGGCTGCTGAATAAGTGTACCATGAACATTATGTAACAGCATTATACATGCAATTATGTGAGCAGCAAGAAACTCATGGAAGACTTTCAAATGGTGCCTTGCATTGCATCGCAGGTGCAAACGCATTCCTAGGTATGCAATGCAGACCCTGACAAGCTCTTTTTGTCCCCTCCCTCCGTCTTGGCAGGTCACGAAAACTGGGTGCGCTCGCTCGCTTTCAAACATGTGTGGGCCCATAGGAATGCCGCTACCTCTGGGCAAGACGGCCGCGACCTGCATGTGCTCCTAGCAAGCGCGTCTCAAGACAGGTGAGGCCTGCTCCTTGATGCCGCACATGCTCCTCATTAGCATGCGTCAAGGCAGGTGAGGCTTGCTCCTTGATGCCGCGCGTGCTTCTCACAAGCACGTGTCAAGACAGGTAAGGGCTGGCTTGACGCTCCTCTGGTCTGCCACTAAGAACAGGGCATGTAAAAAAGCAGGGCATGCTGCTTCGTGCTTGCTGCCGGTTGTCTGGTCTGTACTGGCAGAGTTATTCATGGAGACATATGGCAGGGTTCGGAGCTTTCATTGCTTGCTGATTCATCAATGAGTGTGGGTGCTTAAAGGCTGGGCGCTTAAAGGAGAGGAAGCCCTGTCAGCACTATTTTTGGTTTTGGATGACTTGGGGCTCCCGTTAGCAAGGTGCAGAGAATCTGTTGGTCTGCAGCGAGTTCTTAGATATGACGGCACTTGTAAGTTGCCAGTGCTTAGCGCAGCCAGCCTTGCACATCCCTGCTCCGATTATGCCGGTAATTTATATGCAAATATCTGGCCCACAGCAATTTCACAAGTAACTGCGACGTTGCAGGAGTGCTTTGCATGGCCTGTCAGTGCAGCTGTGCGCAGTGCTCTTTTGTCAAGACCAAGCAACTTGCTACAACTGCTCAAGCCAATTGACAGCGCACCTTATGCCCTCCTGGGCACACTTGGCATGGCCTCAAGACTGCGACCCGCTGCTGCTGCTGCTGCTAATTGCACCGTGCTGCTGCCCCTTGCACAGGTACGCCCGCATCTGGCGCATCCACGTGGAGGGCATGTCGCAAGTGTCTGCCTCCCCTGCCGCCGCTTCCGAGTCTTTGCCATCACTGCAAGATGAGATACTGCGCTATGCACCGCGCCCCACTTGGCGAGCAGGAAATAGCACGTAAGTGGATGCTATGCAGGGGGTGGTATGCAAGCAGTGCTGCGCGCTTATGCACGTGTATCTGAACTGCGTCCCTGAGGAAATTCTACGTCAGCAGGGAGTGAGTGGCACGCGAGTGGATGCTGTGCGCTTCAGGCGCGTGCACCTCAGGTTCAGGGCCAAGCAGCACCTGCACTGCCTGGAGATGCTCATGAATGGCTGCCCACATTCCTGTGCGTGCAAATCTTAGCGTGAGCCCCTGTGCCGCGGCGCTGCCTCATGCTACTTAACTGCAGGAGCCTGGGCGCCAACGCGTGTCTCTGAATGCTCATCTGCATCTGTGCAATCTGCATCTTTGCAATCCAGAACGCGTGTCCCTAGATGCTCATCTGCATCTGTGAAATCCAGAACGCGTGTCCCTGGACGCTCGTCTGCATCTGTGCAATCTGCATCTATGCAATGCAGAACGCGTGTCCCTGGATGCTCATCTGCATCTGTGCAATCCAGAACGCGTTTCTCTGGATGCTCATCTGCATCTGTGCAATCCAGGCTCCTGCAGGACTGTGCCCCTTAATGCCGCCATGATGCTTTTTCTCAAATAGATGCATGGAGGTGTCCAGGCAGGACATGTTTCAAGTGCAGGCGTGCACATGCAACGTAATGGCAGGGGGGGGCACTGTATGCCCACATGCAACATAACTGTATGTCCACATGCAACATAACTGTATGTCAACATGCAACATAACTGTATGTCAACATAACTGTATGTGCACATGCAACATAACTGTATGTCCACATGCAACATAACTGTATGTGCACATGCAACATAACTGTATGTCCACATGCAACATAACTGTATGTCAACATAACTGTATGTGCACATGCAACATAATGGCAGGGGGGGGCACTGAATGCCCAGGGTATGCAGACCTGTGCCTGCGCCACAAGCTGCTCCACTGTTGACTTGCAGGCGCTGCTGATTGGCCTCAAGGACTGGATGCACTCCGAATGCTGGCAGCCCAGTTGCAAGGGCAATTCTGTGCTCACATGCACCTGCGCCTGTGCCACGTGCAGCTACACAGCTGGCTTGGAGGCCCTGCTGATTGGCCATGAAGACTGGGTACACTCCGTATGCTGGCAGCCCAGCCATTGCACGCCGTCAGCAGGGCATGACTGCAAGGGCAGGGCTGCACACGCTTGGGGAGAGGTGGCAGAGGAGCGTGGTGCTGCACGCCTACTGACCGCGTCCATGGACAGGACAATGGTGCTGTGGAAGCACGAGGTGCGTGTCTGTGCGCTGCGCAGAGGCTGTAAGTGCGTGCACAGAATGATGCCGCTGTGGAAGCACGAGGTACGTGTCTGTGCGCTGCGCAGAGGCTGCAAGTGCGTGCACAGGATGAGGCTGCTGTGGAAGCACGAGGTATGTGGCTGTGCGCTGCGCAGAGGCTGCAAGTGCGTGCACAGGATAAGGCTGCTGTGGAAGCATGAGGTGCGTGGCTGTGCGCTGCGCAGAGGCTGCAAGTGCGTGAATAGGATGAGGCTGCTGTGGAAGCATGAGGTGTGTGGCTGAGCGCTGCGCAGAGGCTCCAAGTGCGTGAATAGGATGAGGCTGCTGTGGAAGCATGAGGTGCGTGGCTGTGCGCTTCGCACGGGCGGTGTACACGTGCACAAGAGGAGGGTGCTGTGGAAGCACAAAGTGCGTGGCTGTGTGCTGTGCAGAGGCCACATGAGCGTAGAAGGGACCATGCTGCCGCTTTATGCTGTGACAGCTTGGTTGGATACCACGGCCTGTGGCAGCACGGTGTGGGGGTGGGATGTACCTGCCGTGCCGTGCTGCACCTGCAGGTGCGCAGCGGCCTATGGATGAATGTCGCCAGCCTGGGCGACGCGGGCACCTCTTGCCTGGGCTACTTTGGGGGCTCCTTCAGTCCTGACAGCTCCCACATCGTGGCGCACGGCTTCACAGGTACAGGCCGTGCGCGCGCACCTGGGCCGCTGCGCTCGCCCACGCGCGCAAGGCTTCACAGATGCAGGCTGCGCATGCGTGGGCCAGCGTGCGCATGCGCAGGCTCCTGCGCGCGCCTGGGCTGCCATGCATGCTTGCCCAGCCTGCTTTGGCAGCTCCTACAGCCAAGACAGCGCGCAGCGGCAAAGGCACCCTCTTGGGTATGGGCTGTGCGCTCAGGCTTGTTCCCCAGGCAGGGGGCTCAACACTGTGTCCCTGGTGGCAACTGGCAGGGGGCTCAACACTGTGTCCCTGGTGGCAACTGGCAATGGTGGCTTAACACTGTGTCCCTGGTGGCAACTGGCAGGGGGCTCAACACTGTGTTCCTGGTGGCAACTGGCAATGGTGGCTCAACACTGTGTCCCTGGTGGCAACAGGCAGGGGGCTCAACACTGTGTCCCTGGTGGCAACACTGTGTCCCTGGTGGCAACTGTGTCCCTGGTGGCAACACTGTGTCCCTGGTGGCAACT
>LFIK01003370.1_pt1 | contig 12964 bp, 25 predicted proteins | sample 643401 | NCBI WGS metagenome assembly LFIK01 (sample SAMN03777447, study PRJNA286221) | soda lake metagenome | biome: soda lake; feature: Kulunda steppe; material: water; isolation source: sample T5-Br brine of Lake Tanatar-5 | place: Russia: Kulunda steppe | collected 2010-07 | reverse complement strand
CTTTCTCAACGGCACAATAGACTCTGCCATTTCATTTCGGACATTATGGACTATTTTTTGGCTGGCGAAGACCAGCAAGAAACCAATCAGCCTAACGATCTGGCTGGCGGTTAACCCTTTTTAACTACTTTAACTTTAGCCTCACCTGCCGTCATTCAACTAGGTACAGCTACGAAACTTAGTTGAACCTGACCAAGGTGCTACTTTCCAACACCAACTTCCCAAACACTGAAGAAAGGACTGACGAGTTTTACATGCTTCACAGGTTAATGGCTCCTTGCAGTTAACCACACCTCCATGACCACAGCTCAACTGTCACAAGGTGTGTACAGATGAAAACAGTTAACACACATTGATTGACTGATTACAGACCAAGATGTTACCCAATTATCAGCAGCATCATTCAGCTGTGTTGTAGCAGAGAAAGTAATCAAACAAAGAGCAAAAATTATTCACAGGGCTGAGTGCCACACAAACAAGGCAGGGAGGTTCCTCTGGTCAATGGCATGCATTACCTCAGCTCAGAGCTGATGCAATTCCTTGCTTGCACCCTTTTTCACCCTTGCGCCCCTGTGGGATGCCACAGGGGCACCTGAGGAGCCATGCCTAAACCCTTTTATCTCATGGATTAAGAGGGGAGCACACACCACATGCTGATGAGCACAGAGGCTGAGCGCATTTGACACAAATTTGGGAAGAATCATGATCGTCAAGGCGTTTAGGGGGAGCTTGATATACACTTGCCATCCACCGTGGATGCCTCTTCATCCAGACTTGAAAAGGAGGATGGCTACTTGACCTGCACACCGGCATGCGAGACGCACACTAGAGTCAAAGGCACAACCCATCCAACAAGCGTGACTCTTCTTTAGCTGAGCCGCTCTCCCATCGGTACCACCATAGGCCCTTTCCAAGGCCGGCAGATCAAAGCGGGAGCCGGCAGGCCAAACAACAACTGTCGAAGCACAAGGAACGTGCCTAGAGTACAGACGGCAAGTAGCAGCCATAAATCATCCTTACTTCATATGTACATATGGTGGGTGGGTGACCCAGGCCACAAGCAGGATTGTCCAAGTCAAGCAAAACAACCAAGCTCTGGCACGAATACAAGCGTCAAGCATCACTAGGCAATCTGTTGTTGCTACTAGACCCCTGCTCACCAAGATAGAAGTAGATGAAATGCTTGGTCTCGTGCGTCACGTATGATCCTGCAGTTCAGTGAGGCAGGAGGACTTCAACAAGGCCAACAGGCTAGCCTTGCAATAATGTTTCAAGGATTGTACCACAGTGAAATGGCATGCCAGTAAGGAAGGGTGCAACGACCTGAAGAGGGCCTACTGGTTGCATGCACAGTCTCTGGAGCTGGCAAGAGTTCATAGTGGTGGGCCATCAAGGGGGGGCCATGGGAAGTTGGGGAGCCAAAACGAAAAACGTGGCCAGTGCTAAGATGCTGGCTGCGTGCTTGACCATGTTAGCCTGAGCTGGAAGAATGCAAGCCAATGGACAGGCCATGCTGCATAACATGTACATCATGGAAAGGCAACAAGTCAAAGCCCCGGGGATGAGCGGCTGCCTACCGAAGTTGCGGCCAACAATGCAGTGCCATGTTGGGTTGTACTTCTGCAAGGAAGGGAAAGAGAGGGCATGAGGGTTTATGAGGCTTATCATGGACGCCAAGGTGTGGCGTGCGTGGCAGCCAGTTGCAACACAGAGGAGAGGCCTGCAGTGGGGCATGTGACAGACTGGTCAGCCAGGCCCTCCTCTCCACCACCGTACCTTGTCAAACTCCTTCTTGATGAAGGCAGCAATATCCTTCTCAATATTGAACTTCTCCAGAGCCTGTGCCATGGGGAGGAAGAGCAGCTTCAGTGGATGCTTCTACAGTCCTTATCACTGCTGAGGCGTTGCCCCGCTCCCTTGTTAGCGCTCCCATCACCAGCGCAAGGTGCCACACAAGGGCGAGAGACACCTCCTACCTGGGTTGCGCAATCAATGGCATCCGCTTGCCTGCAAGGACACGGCGATGGGGTACAACGAAGCGGTCGGGACGCGCTTCAGGCCCAGCAGGTCAAGTTACATTGACCCCGGCTCGTTGCAGTTATTTTAGTGCAGCATCAAACGGAGCAATTGAGTCCGATGAAGGTGCCTGCTGCTGCACCTCCGGCCAGGCCAGGCTAGTTCGAAGGGAGGCAAAGGTCATGCTTCCCAGACATGCAGGGGCTGCCTTGCCATGAGCCACTCACATCTCTTCGCTCATGTCAGCATTTTTGATCACCGCTTTCTGCAAGGAGGGGGGAAGGGAGGGGCAGGCAAGGAAGGTGCTTGAGACTCAGCAAGCATTGACGCGTTGAATTTTGCAGCTGTCTCCCCACCCTATCACCTTGACTGGCACAGCCTGACCATACAAACAAATATGCAAGAACTAAATGCAAGAAGCACATCTCCCAGCCGCTGCATGGGCTGACCTGGGTTGGGGTGGCCATCTTGGAGCTGTTGTTGCCGGAGTCGAGGGGCTGGGGATGCTGTAGGGAGGGCTAGCGCTTAGAATGAAATATGATGATCAACAATAAATGCGTGTGCGACTACAGTTTGCCTGACGCTGATACTTGTGTGGAAATTTGAGGTTCACAGGCTGCGAACTCATACACAGAAAAATATATACTTATTTTTCATTTTCCAGTCATTGCGAGTACCCATTTAGACAAGGCCATGCTTTTAAGTCCCTGGGCCAATAGCTTGTGTAGTCGGGTCGGACCTGGCTCAAGAGGGTCGAAAGTAGCGCGGCGTGTGTCCCCTGCACTCCCCAGCCTTCATCACCACCAATCTCTCCTGCTTCAGGGACCACGACGTCGATCCCTCTCACTACTATTGCGTGCCACGGACACAGAGCAACAGCAGCAGCAGCAGCAGCAGGAGCAGGCAGGTGAGCCCAGCAGCAGCAGCAGCACCAGCACCAGCAGCAACAGTACCACTACCACCACCCATGGGGCCTCAGCTGGAACTGCTGGGGAGGGCAGCACTCCCTCAACCTCCCCATCCACCTCGCAATCCAGCAATTCAATGCAGCAGCAATCCAAAAATTCCTCCATAAGCAGAACGCTGTCCACCCTAGATACGCTGCTGGGCATCGAGGAAGAGGAGAGGAAGAAGAAAGAGGAGGAGGAGAAGAAGGCCGCTGCGGCAGCAGCGAGCGCCACGGACACCAGCGTGTCGCCGGAGGCAATGCAGAAACTGGCAGATGCGGATGCGCAGCGGGCGGGGGCCGGGGGGGGGGACGACCTGGACGGCCAATTTGCAAAGATCGTGGAGAAGGCCAAGAAGCTGGCTAATAGCCAGCAGGCCAGTGAAGCTGAGCAAGCCCAGCTGAAGCGGGAGTTTGATGGCCTGCTGCAGAAGATTAACAAGCCCCCCGAGGCAATGAGCAAGGAGGACATCAAGCGGCTGAAAGACGCGGCATTTGGCCCACAGACCTTCTGGGTCACTGAGACGCAGCCCATTACGGACCTTGAGCGCACCGGCTTGCTCATTAGGGGCAACCTGAGGGATGAGAGGTCCAAGGTGTACGAGCACGTGTGCAAGAAGGTGGGGCGTGGCTCCCCCCCCGCAAGCCCAAGCGCAGGGATGTTACCCTGTGCATGACCTGCGGGCGGTGGACCCCGTTGGAATGCATCGCAAGCATCCTGTGCAGCATGTGCATTCTACCTGCACAAAGTTCCCGGTGGCTCAGTCCGGACATCGCGCTGACACTGTAGCCAGCATAACAGTGACGCTGAAAGGAGTGGCACAGCCAGCTGAATTGCTTTCAGCCCGCGCTTGGTGCATGGCATTTGGCATGACATGAATAACGCCAGCGGACACCAACTTGATGCCCTGTGGCGCACATGTGCACGCCGACACACAAGCTCCTGTTGCTGGTCGGTTTGGGCTTGCATGTAGTGCAAGCCCAGCCCGGGTGTGCTTTGACAATCACTTCAGCCCGGGTGCGCTTTGACAATAATCACGCGCTGCACGCGTGTGTGCCCCAACCCCTCAACTGTGACCTTCCCAGACTAGTGCACCAAACTCCTGCTTGTGTCGACAACTGCTCGTGTCGGCTTGCACTGGAGGCGCCTACCTGCCTTCTCTATTTCCAGTCGGCCAAGGCATGGCAGCAAATAGGCAGGTGTTTGCAAGCTGCACACCCAGCTGCATATGCGCGTGCGTGGGCTACTGAATTGCCTCCTGGTGCACTCCCCCTCAATGTACACCTCCCCGCAGCAAGGCAGCGTGCACCAAGGCCTGCAGGGCCTGGCGTGCGCATTTCTGCAGGCTGTCATGCAGGCCCAGATAGCCCATTGTGTGTCACACACCATGCTTTGTGCATGGCCGTGTTCGCAGGTGGAAGAGCTGTTTGGAGAGAGGTACACGGTGCTGCTGGTGGAGGACACATTGGCCACGGAGGAAGACATTGTCAGCGGCAGGTGCGCATAAGGGTTGGTTAGGGTGAAAAGGGAGGGGCTGGGGCAAGGGTGTGCGCGCTGCGCGTGTAGCAGGGGCAGGGGTATGCGTGCTGCGCACGGAGCAGGGGCAGGGTCTGAGTGCCGCAGGCGTAGTGGTGGAGGTACAAGGGCAGGCTTTGCTTGGCGCAGGACGCTTTTGGTGACTGCTGCTGCTAGTGCTGCTTGTTTGGCTTGGTACGCAGTGCTGCATTAATGGCCAAGGTTGCAGCACCTGCGGCTGATTCCGGCTGGGGGTCTTAAGGCTGACTCGCTGGTACTGCATACCTGAAAGAGGTATGCCACCTCTCTGCGCATGGCAAGTTTGCCGAGGGGACGAGGGGTGGGGGGCAGCATGCGCATCTTCCTTTTCTGTGTCCCAGCAAAGCCCGGGGTGCAACCATGGTAGACCATGTATCCACACAGCCCCTGTTCCAGGGTCCAGGCTCGTACAGCTGGGACGGCAAGGAGCAGCAGCACCCACCGGTAACCCTCCCTGTGCCTCCCGCATGCATGACCCATGAAGAAAGAAAGCCCTGCACAAAAGCATGGGGTGGGTCTGTGGGGGCGCATGCGCACACGCGTTGCCCATGTGTGTGCTCGCTCTGCAAGGGTGCATGCGTGGAGCATGTGCATGCATGCTCGCGTCCTTGGTGCAAATGCGTGTGCATGAGCGCTCAACAGGATTGCATGCGCATTGGTGGCGGCCCTGCAGGATTGACACCAGTGCAGGAGGCCAGAATGCTTCCCTGAACAACCCACGTGTGGCCTTCAACATTGTGCCCACCGCCCAGACAGTGCCACCACAGGTGAGTGTGTATGTGTGTGTGTATGTGTGTGTGTGTGTGTGTGTCTCGCTTGCAACCCTGTGGGCGTATGCGCGCCCTTGCGTGCATGCATGTCCGGGTGTGGCCTATCAAGTTATCAGCTGCACTGGGCATCTGATTATGTGCGGGCGCCTATCCCCCTCGCCAGCAATTTTCCCTTGTGCCCACGTGCATGCACATGGGTTCGGCTCGCGGCTCCCTCGCACAGGCGCCCGGCATGCAGGGCCGCTCCAACGGTGTGAGCACGCACAAGCGACCCGGCAAGCACCACCTAAGCCTGCTGGCGCGGCTCATCCAATCGCTTAAAACATTGACAGCAGAAGCGCTGATCGAACCCCATTTGGGAGGGGAGAGGGAAGGAACCCCTGCAGAGGCATGCTCAGCTGCTTTTGGGCTTTGTGAGGTCGCCTATGATGGTGCGCGATGCCCGGGCTGCTGCAGCAGTGCGTGCAGCCGTGCGCCCGCAGGCCCCGTGCATATGCCCAAAACAGCGAGAGCTCGAAACGTTGGGGCAGCCGGTGCATGCGGCGCGCAATGAGCATCTACCTGGTTCTGTGTGGAAGGCACGTTGCCCCATCACTAACGCCTGTGCTTCCCCTGAGGCCTCCTGAGCCTTCTGTGCTATGCATGCACCGTCCCCCCACCCACGGAGCGCACACCTTCACCCTCCCCCTCAAAAACATGTTGCCGCCGCCACACTGATGCACGCAGACAACTGGGTTTGGATCCGCCATGGCCTTCTTGCTCGTGCTGCTGCTGGTGGGAAGCTGCGGGCAGCTCGCGCTGGCTGCCAACATCACCAAGCTGCCCAAGGAGACGCTGGAGTGGTGGGTATGCCAGCCTGGGGGGCATGCGGGCGTGTTTGTGTGTGTTTGCATTTGCATAAGCTTGCATGTGTGTGTGTGTGTTGTGCGTGTGTGAGTGCGTGTGCGTGTGCGTGTGAATGTGTGTGTGCGCCCATGCGTGTGGGCGCGTGGGTGGGTGTGTTACGTGTAGGTGTGCGTGTTTGAGCGTGCAATGTGCCCAGCCTCTGTGCTCCGCCGCTGCCTGCATGCGTCCCTTCTGCTTGAGCGCTGGCCCCCCCCAGCCCCTCCTCCCGGCTGCGCTGCCGCTGCAGGTTTGCCAACCCAGCCAACCTGGACACTGACGCACTGCCGCCTGGCCTGGAGAACTGGGACCCGTCAGAGTACTTTGCCAGTGCCGCCCCCATTTTTGTCGCCATCCTGGGCACCAACCTGTCGCACGAGCTGGGGCATCGCCTGGCGGTGCGTGCGTGCATGCATGCATGTGGGGATGGGCACGCGCCTGGGCACATGTGTGTTTTTTAACCCTTCAGGTGCCAGTTTATAGAAGATGGGTTGTGGTGGCATGGGATTTGTGGCCATTGACATCAGGCAGGGAGGGTGTGACTGCAGAATGGCTGCCCAGGCTGACGCTACTGCTGCCGCCGCCTCGGCAGCCACAGAGCCTGCTCTGGCTGGGTGCATGTGGGGGTGCTCCAGTGCTCGAGTGTCCTGCTCGTGTGCCGCGCGTCTGAGTGACCACTGCGACAAGAGTGGCGTTTACGTGTTCCGCGCACGCTGCGCGTCCATGCGCGCCCCGTGCAAGCCGTCGGGCAGTGTAAGGGTGTAAGGGTGGGGGCGGGGATGGGGGTGGGAGTTTGGCCGCAGGGTAGCTGCCAAGGCCCCTGTGCTGCTGCTGCCTCGAGGCCTGGGTCTGCTGTGGCCGGTGTCCCAGTGCTTGCGTCTTGCTGCATACATGGAGGCGACTGCATCTCTGGTGTGCGCGCCCACACGCCGTGCAGGCCTTGGAGAAGCGCGTGCGCCTGGGCCCGACCTACTTCATCCCCAACTTCCAGATCGGCTCCTTTGGGGCCATCACGCCCTTCACCCAGATGATCAAGGTGGGGATAGGATGCCAGTGGTCTCGGTGCTGTGTGCGCTGGTGATGCAATTTTAAAGTGTGCCCTGGTGATGCAATTTTTAAGTGTGGTGATGCAATTTTAAAGTGTGCCCTGGATGTGCCTATAGGGGCGCTCCTGAGGCCCTGGATGTGCCTATAGGGGCGCTCCTGAGGCCCTGGATGTGCCTATAGGGGCGCTCCTGAGGAGGGCTCATTGAGCAAGGGCGGGAAGGGCACCGGCCTGGCAAGTAAAAGGGCAGCTGCTGCTGGGTTGGGGAGGGAGCGAGCACGGCCATGTGCTGTGTGGCCAAGTGCTGTGTGGCCAAGTGCTGTGTGGCCAAGTGGTGCAAGGCCAAGTGGTGCACCACGCGCTGCAGAATGCCATGCAGGGCATGGCTGGGGGCATAGGGGCAGGTGGCTCTGGTTGAACAGAGCCGAGGGATGTGTGTGACATACACACATGCCTCCCGTACCTTGGCCTGGACCATCAAGATTCGAGAGACACGTGTGTGTCATACACATCCCTTGGCTCAGTGCCACCAGGGACACACACACACACACACACGCACGCACACACACACACACACACACACACACACACACACGCACGCACACACACACACACACAGGGCGCGAGGGATACAACCCGGGGTGGGGGAGTGGAGGGTGGTCTCCGCTTCGTGCTGTCTGTGCCCGCCCTGCCCCTGCAGCCTTGCTCCAGCCGCTCACACCACTGCTTTTGTCCCACTGCATGCCCCCCGGCCCATTCTTTGCTGCGCACCCCCCTTCCCCTCCCGCCCTCTGCGGGGTGTTGCATCCAAAAGCGCGCGTACGACCAAAACCCCAGCATATACTCATCCTCCATTGTGCGCACTCGAACCACGTCACGCAGGACCGCATCACGATGTGGGACGTGTCCAGCGCAGGCCCGCTGACGGGCGCCGCCGTGTCGGCGCTGCTGCTGGGCGCTGGCCTGTGGCAGAGCGTGGGCGGCGATGCTCACGGGGTGACTCCCGAGATGCTGGTGCGTGCGCGCGTGCATATGTGTCATCGAAACTCACCTCGTCAATCGAGACAATTCTTTTATGAGATCGTCTTGCCTCCATGAACTTCAACAGGAACTCCTCGACATTTTGAGCGTTTGCATCCTTACACGGTCTGGACCGTGTCTTTTTCCTCGAGAATTCAGACTTGCGAATACACAGAGCGGGTTAAACATCCTAACTGGGAGCCGTGCGTCTTCTCTTCCTCGAGGTTCCTCCCGCTCTCTGTGTACACAGATACGACGGGCGTTCCTCTCCTCTCAATTCCGTCTCATATGCCCATTTTCCGATCGGATGGTCCTGCACCCTCCGAGGGCAAGGGCCTGTCTTGCTCATTTCCTGCGCGTGCGGGCGTGGGTGCATGCGTGCGTGCACCCCCCTCCCCCTTAGCCAGCACCCTGTGTAGCTAGCTCGCTGCATGTGCGCACATGCAACACAGGGCTGCGGTGCCTGTGTGCGTGCAGGTGCCTGTGCCCACTACGCTCTTCCAGGGCAGCCTGCTGCTGGGCTCCATCACGCGCGCAGTGCTGGGCGACCAAGCCCTCAGGGGGGCCACGGTGCGTTGGCTTGGGCTAAGGGAGGGAGGGACACCACAGGCCATGTTTTTGCCAAGGGGCGGGCTGGTGTGTTCTGAGTGAGTGGGGCAGGCTCACGTGTGTGCTAAGTGAATGAGGCAGGCTCATGTGTGTGCTGAGTGAATGAGGCAGGCTCACGTGTGTGTGCTGAGGGGCGGGCTGGTGTGTGCCGAGTGAGTGGGGCAGGCTCACGTGTGTGCTGGGTGGAGGAGGGACACCGCAGGCGGGCTCATGTGCGCATGTGCGTGCATCCTTGGTGTGCTGTGCGAGAAGCTCTCGCACAAGAGGTGCGCGCCTGAGCTTGAACAGCAGCGCAGGTGGCGAGCCTGGCCTTGGGTGTGTGGCAGCCGCTCGCTGGACATGCTCCGTGCAAGTACACTCTAGCCCGTCAAGCTGCGCGCCCTATTGTGGGGGGGTTCGGGTACGCCTGCGCCCTTCACTACGCGCACATGCGCACTCATATGCCTGACGCCCACAGGTGCTGGTGTCGCCGCTGGTCATTGCCGGGTGGTGCGGGCTGGTGGCGCAGGCGCTGCAGCTGCTGCCTGTGGGTAATGTGGACGGAGGGCGCATGGTGCAGGTGCGTACCCTGTCGCTGCTGCTGCTGCTGCTGCTGCTGCTGCTGCTGCTGCCGATGATGATGATGATGATGATGATGATGATGATGATGATGATGATGATGATGATGTGTGCGCGCGTGCTTGTGTGGGGATGGGGTTTGGGCGATTTGGCGCACGTGCGCATGTGCACTTCACTGCTGCTGCTGGGCGAGCACGCGGATGGTACAAGCAGGCTGTGCATGCATGACAGCTCGGGCATATGCCGTATGCATGCACGACAGCTCAGGCGCACACTGTGTGCATGCTGTGGCAGGGCGCAGATCTCTGCGTGATCAGAGGGGCTCAGCTCTCACTTGCTATGCTGCTCTACTCAGCACATGCCCCACCTCAGTGTGGGTGCGGCAGTGTGGATGGGTGTGGAAGGAGGTTCAGTGGCAGGTGGTTCAGTGGGTCAGTCCATGCTCTGCCTCCCCCCCCCCAACCCCTCCATTCTCCTCGCCTGTCTGCTTGCCTGCCTCCGCGCCACGCTGCATTGTGGGGCTCTACCATGCGCTGCTGCGCAGTCCGCAGCTCTCGCCTTCACCACACCATCCTCTCTCAGCCGGCCGGCCTGCCTACCTGCCTGCCTGCCCCTGCGCTGCGCTGCGCAGTCCGCATTTGGGCGCCAGGCGCTGTCGCTCAGCAGCTTCTTCACGTACGTGGGCCTGGGCCTGGGCCTGCTGGGATCCTCCCTGGCGCTGCCCTTTGGCCTGTACGTCATCATCTGCCAGCGCAGCGCGGAGCAGTATATCAAGGTGCGCAGGGCACACGCAGACGGCGCGGCACACGACTTCAGACGCTGTCGTTTTCCTTCACAAGGCCATGCTTTGCATGCGCTTTTGCTCCGCTGCCTTCTTAGAGCGTGTTCAGATTTGTTGCGATAGTAAGTTTGTAGCAAGTTTGGACGCGCGCCAGTAAAGCAGAGCGGCGAGCGCACACGCACAAGCCTGCGCGTTATGCCCCAAAACAATATGCTGCAGGGGTGGGGCGGGTGCAGACGTGCGGGCTTGCCTGTACAGCGCAGGCAGGGCGTAGCTGTGCCTCTGTGTAAACGGATGGCAAAGGAACAGAGGCACTGGCTGGCCTGCATGAGTGCCTGTGTGTAAACGGGTGGCAAAAGAACAGACAGAGGCACTGACGGCAGCACAGGCTGGCCTGCATGAGTGTGCCTGTGGCTCCCTGTGAGCAGCGGTCCTGGTGTGACGTGTGTGCAGCGAGCGTAATTTATGTTGAGCACACTGAGGAAGTGTGTGCGCTCACAAGAGCCTGAGGTCGGGTGAGGTCACGTAGCTGTACCTGCTGAACGAGGGCAGCTTAGCAGGTATTCATGTGTGCCGGAGGCGTGGCGCGCTTGAGGCGCTGCATCGCTGTGGATGCCGCGAGTACAACAGGTCGGCAGCTCCCCTGACAGACGTCTGCCGCGCCACCACAATGCCGCGCCACCACAATGCCACGCCACCACAATGCCCGCCACCACAATGCCGCGCCACCACAATGCCGCGCAAACAGCGCCTCCCTATTCCGGCAGTTGGGACCCCTTGTACAGCATTGCAGCAGCGTCTGCTGCCCAGGGCTGCAATTGAGTTTAATTAAGGGTGCTGCTGCGGGCGGAGGCCAACAACTGCACCCACATGCTGCGTGCGGTGCACGCGCAGGACACGGTGACCCCCACCGGCCAAGGGCGGGCCACCATCACCGCCATCGCTGTGCTGACCGCGGTCCTTGTGCTGCTGCCAATGGCGCCAGAGCTGGCTGAGGCGTTTGGCATCGGGCCTGCCGACCGCTTCCTGTTCTAAGACCTGCCTTGGGCTGTGCCGGCACCCCAGCCCGCTGACGGCTTCCTGTTGTGATGTCTGCGCACAAGCCCTCAGTGGGGCTGCCGCCAGCAGCCTGCTGGCCGCCTCCTGTCCCCTACAGCCTTCTGGCGCCCTGATGCCCCTGGGTGCCTGCTGTGTCACGCGGACGAGGAGCCTGCAATGGCACATTTATGTGGAGCCTGCAACACTTGCAGCCTCGCGACTGTTGCTGCTTTTCTGGAGCAGATGCTCGCCAGGTCAAGCTTGGGCTAGGCAGGCGGGGGGCCGACCGATTTTGTGTGGTCGCGTTTGGGCTGTTCCATAAGGACAGCTCCGCTGGGTCGGTCTAAACACAGTGTGAACCTTGTGGGGCGCACATGACTGCATCTGTGCTGTTTGTGCCTTTGTGTACTGTGGTCTGCTGGACTGACTAAGGCTTGAGGCCTCAGATGATCCCTTGGAGGGATGATGCTCGGAATCTAATATGGGGCTTGTACATTTTTCAGCTTGACCCTCATAGCCTTGGCTGCCCCAACGCTGGGCTCCGTTGTTCTTTTCCATGATACTTCCTCTGTGCACTCCGATGGACGGTGGGCGTGCGCAGGCAGCTCACCATAAGCTGCAACAGTGCTTCTGTTTGGGCCGCACAGGGTTGAGGACGAATCTGCACTGCTGTGCTCTCAGTGCCGCTTATGTATCCAAATACATAGGGTTGTAGTTAATGGCTTGACCGGTACCCTTAGCTGTCCAAATTTTTGCTTTCAATTTTGTTGGAGTGATGTCGTGTAAAGAGAAAAATATTTTGCCTGCGGTGATAGCCCCAGTGGCATGTGTTCCGGGAAAGGTGCATTAGGTGCACCCTGCTGGTGCAAGCACCAGGCTCACCCCCACCACCATGGAAATGGAGTGCATGATGCTTGATGGGGTCAGGGGGAATTCGCGAGGACATCCCTCCTCTCCCCCTGTTCTCTCTCACATTAGAATGGAATAGCTGTAGTTCCTCCATGGTGTTGATGATTTGAGTGGTATGCTTAAAAAAGTGTCGGTGGAGGTTGTGTGTCAATCATTAGTTACAAGTTCGGGTTAAGCGCCAGCCTGGTCATAAGGCTGACTGGTCTGTTGCTGGTCTTTGCCAGCCAAAAATAGGTTTACAAGGGTGAAGCAATCGCGGGGACTCTGCCGCGACCACCGGCGGATTCCCCACGGACTGCGCTGTCCAGCCATCAGTGCCTTATGCCTCAACGACGCACTCTCACACAAAATCGCCCATTTTTGAAACGGCCGAATTACACGCGGAAATTGGTTTGATTTGTAAATGGTTCGATTTGAAATTGGTGCGGGCAGGTGGCCTGATCAGGCATCATAGTACAAAACAACTGCCACTTTCACGTTCCTGCCATCTTGGAATGGATCCATGATCACCAACCTTTACTCAAGTCTCCTTACAGCCTATCCCCACTTGTGTTATAAACTTGGAACGATTCCAGCTAATGAGATCGCCTTTGCTTCCCCTCTATCCTGAATCAGATAAGAGGCTCCCCTTCCCCAGGCCTCTTGGCTTAGAAAAGAAAAGAAAAGACTACGCCAACAAGGTAACCCCTGTTTGCGTGAATCAAGGAAGAAGTTAACATCTGGTGCAAGCACCAGGCAAACCTCCACCATCAAACGAGGAAGGAGGTCATAAGTGGGGGTCGGGAGGGTTCTGAAAAGAGCCATATGTTCTTTCCTTGATGTTTTTCAACCTCCT
>LFIK01003369.1_pt1 | contig 12966 bp, 9 predicted proteins | sample 643401 | NCBI WGS metagenome assembly LFIK01 (sample SAMN03777447, study PRJNA286221) | soda lake metagenome | biome: soda lake; feature: Kulunda steppe; material: water; isolation source: sample T5-Br brine of Lake Tanatar-5 | place: Russia: Kulunda steppe | collected 2010-07 | reverse complement strand
GCGTGTGTGTGTGTGTGTGAATGTGTGCGCGCGCGCGCCTGCGTGCCTGTGCGTGCATCCGTATTAACGTGCATCTGTCCTTGTGTCCTTGTGTGTCAGGGTTAGGGAATTTATGCACATCATTACTTGCTCATCGGTATGGCTAATTGCTGGTGTGCTCTGGCACCACGTACCAGGCCGCGCAGAAGTAGGAGCTGCACAGAAGCAGGATGAAGCTGGTCACTGGAGAAGCTGAAAGGTGGGAAGAACCTTCCATTGGCTAAAACTGCAGTTATTGCAAAGGGTGAACAAAGGAGGGAGCAGGAAACATAAGCTGTCTCCTTCCTTCTCTAGCTTGGTCCAGCCTCATTTGAGTGATTAAATACTGGATAATAAACAGTAATAAACAGTAATAAACACAAGAGAGCCATTTCTCCTTGAATGCTCAAGAATATGAAGATAAAGCTGTAATAAGTTGTAATTGAATGAATTTGCCCTTGCAACCAGGAAACGGAATTCCTCGGCGTCAACTAGCCATCCCTTGCTATCACTTCAAACTTGCTACGAATATAGTGATATTCATAAACCATCAGTATGCTTGAGAACTACAATGCCTAGGAAACCAGACTGGGTCATTCGTGAGCAAGCCATCCAACGGGCCGCGCACACTGCCACGTTCATTGAAGGTGTGTTTCTGTATATGAGACCACGCAGTTTAAAGGAAAGCAGTTGCCAATACCTCCTTTCCCCCCTGGGAGCATGTCCGTTTCTTAGTAAATTTCGGGCACAGGGAGCTCGAGCCACACATGTCGCATGGACAGCATCAGGCAACACACTAGCAACAAAAAATTCGTTTGATTGAAGTTATCCACCTGGCATAACCCTTTTGCCTCTGCCTGTTATGCGTCTGCTTCCTGCGCATGCACATGAAGATGTCGCAAGGCAAGCCAGCGTTGGCAAGGCGAAGGGGCTGCATGAAGCAGCAGCTTCACAAGCTTCCTCATCAAGTGAGTTTGCATCTATGCACACAGCGAATGTCACACAGTCTTTCGGCATCAGCCTCTGTGGCTCTCAGCATTGCCAAAAGAAGGTAATTTAAGACTGCCAGGTTTTGAAATTAGAGCTGTGCGCCAGGTCAAACCACTCATGTGGAATGAATCCCTGGCGCTTCCATTGAACTTCCTGCTGCGTTTTGGGTGCATTTTTACTCTCAAGCACGCACGCATGAATGCACTAAGAAGGCTCTGTGGTTAAGTGGCTGACTGCAAAGAAAATCTACCACCCTCAAAAAGGAACCTTACTGCTTAGGTTATCTTACAAATTCTCTTTATGCCTGCTCTAACAGAACAGTAGTTATGTCAAAACACAGCGTGGATGTGGTGGACACAGCCACATGCACTGGAATAAATGTTTGACTTTTCAATCTCAGTATTGTCAAGTACAACCCCCATTCAGAGCCTTCTTTGTGCATAGAAATTAAGCATGCTCTCAGTCACAGCCGAAACTGACTGTGGGTCCAACCTAACCCTGCACCGTCAAGAAGGTGTTGGTCGATACAGAACACAGTGATACCGAACTACGCAGCTCAATCCCAGCCTCTTGGAATCCCCTTCTGCATAGGGAGATGTGTGAAAAGAGAAAGTTCGCAGGCTGCAAGATCCCCAATTTTCAATGAGTAGGGGGTTGAAGAGGGGACTTGTATGCGTACCATCATACCATCCGTTTCCTTTACTTTCCACACGGACATCAGCCTTCCAAATCTCCTCCTTGTGTCTGTAATGCTGACTGTCTTATCTGCTATCGCAGATCACACTTGTATTTCAAATCACGCGTTGCTGCATCGTGCGAAAGCTTCTTTGCAGCATGGCATTCGAACATCCAGCCATTGGCATGATCGGATGGCTCACACAGGCCCTAGACTAGACTGAGCCCTGGAGACTTCCTGCGAGCCTTGCCTGATTGCCATGACTTTCCTTAGTCCTTGGATGCGATCCTAAAATAGTGTGCCGTTGGGGCCCATGCTGTAAAGGGTCCACAGACGGCACCCCTGGGCAGCTTACTGACGATGAAGGGTTCAATGGACAACGCCGCTGAACTGATCCACTGCACTGCTGGGTTGCACCAGAGGGGGTTGGCCGTGGCACACTGCTACTCAGCATGCTGGGCACACAGTCCAGGAGAGACTTGGATTTTGTTTGCAGGCACTTGCTGCCTGGCAGGGCCATTTGCCTGGCAGGGCCGTTTGCCAGGCATGGCCATTTGCCTGTCGGGGCCATTTTGCTTGGCAGGGCCATCTGTCCCATTGATCCTTGATCGCTCCTCGTGAGTGCTAGACAGCCTTGTGGCACAGGCATCAAAATAAACTTCTTCCTGACTTGTGCAAGTGCTCGTGCCACTCCTTGGCGCGCGTACTCCGGCAGGCTACAAGGCAGTCACTCTCCCAGTGTACCACAGGCGGTCAAGCCTGGATGAGCAAGAGGAAATGGATGCCACTGTGGAGGAGATTGAGCAATCGATCAAGGAAGCCCGTGAGCTGAGTGAAGCGTGCAGGTGTGTGCCGCTGGGCCCGATGTTGCTGGCAACGCATTGTCGCTAGTAATACTGTAACTGAAGTAGGCTAAGTACATGGCTCGCAAAAGGAGGCCAGTGAAGGCTAGGAGGGTAAAACTCTTAATCTCAGCAGACGCTCCTGTGCAGCAGGATCAACAGTATTGTTCTTGCGAGAGCGCCTGCCAAAAGCTCCATGGCTCATCAGTTCCTGTCAAAGCTCTATGGCACATCAGTTCCTGTCAAGCTCCATGGCACATCAGTTCCTGCCAACCTCCATGGCACATCAGTTCCTGCCAAAGCTCCATGGCACATCAGTTCCTGCCAAAGCTCTATGGCACATCACTTCCTGCCAAGCTCCATGGCTCATCAGTTCCTGCCAAGCTCCACGGCACATCAGTTCCTGTCAAGCTCCATGGCACATCAGTTCCTGCCAAGCTCCACGGCACATCAGTTCCTGTCAAGCTCCATGGCAAATCAGTTCCTGCCAAGCTCCACAGCACATCAGTTCCTGTCAAATCTCCATGGCTCATCAGTTCCTGCCAAGCTCCATGGCTCATCAGTTCCTGTCAAAGCTCCATGGCACATCAGTTCCTGTCAAGCTCCATGGCACATCAGTTCCTGTCAAAGCTCCATGGCACATCAGTTCCTGCCAAGCTCCATGGCTCATCAGTTCCTGTCAAAGCTCCATGGCACAGCAGTTCAGCAGCCTGGCAGCGCAGTGCCATGTTGACCTGCATGCATCTTTCGATGTCCATCCTCCTCCTGCACTGGGGTAAAAACCACAGGAAAAGCGCTCACTTGTCTACCATGTACAAAAGATGAGTGACCTTCATCCTAGGCCTTCTCTTGTGTACACCCACCTTGACAATCATCTTCCCTGTGCGTTGGCGCACGCATCTTTTGTGGTGCTCACTCCCTATCGTGTTTTGAACAGGGGCACGCTCGATTGTTTAAGTCTGGATGCTTGGGTTGCTTCCTCCTGAGGGAACCTCAAATCTTGCCTATTTGTTGTTGTTTGAAGCTTGGTCAGGCCACGGCCCTTTTTGTGAGCCTCAAACCTTGAAGAGTGCCAGGGGAGCGCTGAATGCCACACTTCATCAGCCCGGGTGCGCCTATCCTTGAAAGATCTCTGCCTGCCTATTCTTGACCACAGATCTTATGTGTTGCCCAGAGCCATGTCATTGGAGCAAGAGGTACAGCCCAACAATGCGCCCCTTCCCCAGTCAGACACTCCTTTTGCTCCAGCCTCTCAAATGCCCGGCCCAGCTTCCCAGGTATTCCATCCTTGCTTGTTTTCAACGGTGGGGCACTGGTGTGGCCTGATGCGTTGCACAACCCTTGCACTCTGCTTTTGGTGCGGACACTCTTGTCCACCAACCCAACCTTGTGATGCAATCAACCGCCGTATGATGAGCCTGCCTGCATGGCTTCAGTCTGCCCTGCGCACCATATGATGAGCCCGCCTGCATGGCTTCACTCTGCCCTGCGCACCATGTGATGAGCCTGCCTGCATTGCTTCACTCTGCCCTGCGCACCATATGATAATCCTGCCTGCATGGCTTCACTCTGCCCTGCGCACCATATGATGAGCCTGCCTGCATGGCTTCACTCTGCCCTGCGCACCATATGATGAGCCTGCCTGCATGGCTTCACTCTGCCCCGCGCAAAGGGGTAAGTAAGGTCCATGCCTGCACGCACCCAGGTGTCAAGCTCCTTTTGGACTGCGCCTTTTGTGCAGGAGGACGTCCCTCGTGCTGGCAGGGAGAAGAGGGTGTCGTTGCCTATGCGCTTCAAGCAGCAGCAGCAGCTTCTGCACCGGCAGCTTAGGTGGCTGGATGAGGAGACGGGCAGCGTGGTCAGCGAGCCCGCCAGTATGGAGGACGCTGTGAAAGCCGCACTCAAGAAGAGTTGGTTGAGCAGGTCGCGCAGCTGCGGCCACCTGGGCCAGCCACCTGATGAGGCACCCAGCCACAGCCCATCGCCCAGGGTCAAGATCGTGAGGGCACGGACCAGCTTAACCGGGACCGGCTTGAGCATCGATGAAGGTGCCACGCCCGCACGCCCAGACAAGCGGGCCAACCTGCCTGGGACCGGCCTGGGCATCGACCGGCTTCCCACGCCTGTGCGCTCAGACAAGCGGGCCAGCCTGCCTGGGACCGGCCTGGGCGTCGACCGGCTTCCCACTCCTGTGCGCTCAGACAAGCGGGCCAGCCTGCCGGGAACCGGCCTGGGCATCAAAAGGCCTCCCACGCCTGTGCGCTCAGGCAAGCGGGCCAGCCTGCCTGGGACCGGCCTGGGCATCAAACAGCTTCCCACGCCTGTGCGCTCAGACAAGGGGGCCAGCCTGCCTGGGACCGAGCTGGGCGTCCATGAGCGCGCAGCACCGTCGCCCCGCGCCCGCCGCCTCAGCAGTCCCCTGCTCCAGCCGACCGTAGGTCCCACCTCTCAGCCTACCTCCCCGCCCAGAACGTCTCAAACTTCGTCCTGCCTGTCAATACCATCCCATGTTGGGTCCCTGGGAGCAGAGCACCTGCATGCCGACCATGCGCCCGCCTGCTGGCCGTGCACCAGCTTGCTGGAAGAGCCGCTGCCGCTCCCGCCCAGCTTCTCAGCCAGGTCTAAGAGCCAGCTTCAAAGCCTGAGGGAGGGTGAGGGTGCGCGGCCAGCGTCCCAGGCACCGCCACTGCCTGCCCTGCAAGGACGGGAGCAAACAAAGGATGGCGAGGTTGAGGAAGGTCGGGACCATGCCACAGCATCTATTTGCTCTGCAGCGATGGCAAGCGATATAAGCGATAAGGCAGCAAGTGCGTTGTGGGGTTTGGGCAGTGCAGGCGCTCGAGGGTTCCTCCCGTCTCGGGCCCCTAACTTTGGGATTGTGATCGCGCGCAGCTTGTGCCCTGTTTAGGTTTCTTGAAGGCTTGTGCAGGCGCATCCTCACACACAGGTCTGAACTACATTCTCCTTTGCTCCCATCTGGTAGGCCTGTGCCACACTCATGACACGCACACATTGCCGCCTCCCCTGCAGGACCAAACTCCACAGCTTATGTGGGGGCACAGATGCATGTCAAAGTATCACGCAATAAGAGCCTGGAATCCGCAAGGTGCGGGCAGGATTTCTGGTAGGGGTACTGTGCTTAGATGGACAGCCAGTATACAAGCTTTGCATGATCAATGTGCAGGAAACCCTGTTTAGGAATCGGATAAAGTGAACAGGCTCTTCAAGAGATTCCCACACACGCACACATGCCAAAATACAAGCGTTCTTGCCATCCATTCAAAATCACGCACCTCCTCACAATCTTAGAAAAGTAACGTAAAAGATTCATTTAGGTCATGAAACAGGTCCCTGACCTGACAGCTTGCCTGTCAGCGCCATTTGAGCCTGCCTCACTCTATGGTCTCCAAGCTGAATGAGCCCAATTGAGCACCTCAAGATCAGCATGCCTTGTAGAGTCAGCGCTGTCTGGAGAGTCAGCACGCACTAAGGCTTGGGGGCTTGCTCAACCATGGGCTCCCCTCAACCATGGGCTCCCCTCGACATTGCTACATGTCACAGGGACGTACTCTCACAAGCCAAATCACACATACTTTTTTACAACAGGGCGTACAAAGATTACAAGGATTACATGGGAAAGGCCATCAGTCAATAAGTGTGACTGCTAGCCAGATCATAGAAAGCAAGTGATTCACGTGCATCGGGACGTACTCTCATTAGCCGTATCACGCATACTCGCTTGCTTTGTTTCTACTTTGAAGAGCCTTCCTGCCAATTTGTCAATTTGTCACCCTCGATCCTGCTTGCAGATTTGCTCGCCTGTACAATTCACAAATGCTCCAAGTGGAGGGCGAGGTCCCAAGGCTATTCTCAGACATGATGAGCAGTGACACAGGTGGGGCAGCTCACCGCTCTTGGGCAGCACCATGAATGAGCAGCAGCGCAAGCGAGTGCAAGAAGACCTGGACTAGACATGCAGCAGAATAGTAATGATAAGAAAGTCATTGTCTTATAAATGACGGGCAAGCAGCAGAAAGTGGCAAGCAGAATTTGACAGCAGCAAAAAACAAGCATCAGAAAATGATGAGCAAGTGAGTTGACAGCAGCACGAAGGACAAGCGGTATAGAGTGTTGGACAGTAGGCTGTCAACAAGCACAACTGTGACTGCGAATCAAATGGTACAGTCCAGATTCGGCCACAGTGCTTCAGCCAAGTGGTTCTGGGAAGCACCAGCAAACTTCCATACACAGAATATGTCTCAAGAGGGGTGAGCTGTTGCTGCCAGCAAAATGCCGCTTGCAAGGTCCTGATGGCTGCTTTGCCACCAAGTTGTCAGCAGGTTGAATGGCTGCTTCACAGAGGTCAGTGCTAGTTTTGCAAATGGAAAGCACCCAGAATGCATGGGGCAAGGCTTTATGGTTTCTTGAGCTGCGCTGCACCATGCGCATCGAAGGGGAAGTGCCCATGATGACAGTCAAAAAGCTAACGCAAACCAGGCATTGGGCAGCCTGTGGGAGGCTAGGCTGGCTACGATGTTCCCATGGCCAAGGGTCATGACAGGACTGCATGGCAGGGCCTTTTCATAGCCTTCATCTGTGTCGCCTTTTGTCAGTGTGAGTGCAGGTGGGCTCATGTGCGCAAGAGAGGTTAGGTTAAGTTATATGTGTGCAAGAGAGGTTAATATCCTCTGCCATGCTCTCGTCTGCGATTCAAAACAAAGCCCAAATAGCCATTTCGAGTATTGCACTGGATACTGTACTGTATTTTGGATGCACCTGCACCCATTCCAACACGCATAGTGCACTGCAGGTTCTTGGCAGGTAAACTAGCCTGAGCTCTGCGCGTGTTCATGTGCATATGGTGCCTCTCTTGAACACCACACTCGCTCACCACTGCCGCCCTCTGCCCCTCCTGAACCCCATACTCGCTCACTACTGCCGCCCTCTGCCCCTCCTGAACCCCATACTCGCTCACCACTGCCGCCCTCTGCCCCTCCTGAACCCCCTGCACTCGCTCACCACTGCCGCCCTCTGCCCCTCCTAAGACCCATGCACTCGCTCACCAATGCCGCTGCGCTGCCCCACCTGAAACCCCTGCACTTGATCACCAGTGCTGCTGCGCTGCCCCTTCTGAGCCCCCTGCACTTGCTCATCTGCACTTGCTCACCAATGCCGCTGCGCTGCCCCTCCTCAACCCCCTGCACTCGCTCACCAGTGCTGCCCTCTGCCTCTCCTGAACCCCCTGCACTCACTTACCGATACCGCTGCGCTGCCCCTCCTGAACTCCCTGCACTCGCTCGCTTATGTCGCTGCGCTGCCCCTCCTGAACCCCCTGCACTCGCTCACAAGTGCCGCTTCGCTGCCCCCCTCTCCCTTGAACCTCACAGATGCCGAGCGGCCTCTGTCATCAGGCACCGCCACCGCTACTGACCGCACTTCCTCCATCGACCTGTCGAGCAAGCTGGGCTTGGGGAGCCTGCTGGAGCGCAGCAGCAGCAACAGCAGCAACAGAGGAGGCTGGGGCACACGCAAGGGCGCGGGCAGGCAGCGAAGGAGCAGCATGCCTGTCCCCTCCGCTGGCCCGGAATCCCAGGACAGCCTGTACTCTGCTACCAAGCCCTCCTTCTTACCCCAGCTGGGGCCAGCCTCCACGGACAGCTGCAGCAAAGCTTTGGTGCCCTCAAGTGCGTTTTTTCTAAAAATGGAAGCTGAGAGGCTCAAGAAGCATCTGGGAGGGCCTGACAGTGCACCAGGTAGGCGCAGCTGCTGCCGCTGCTTCTGCTGCTGTGCAATGAGAAGACAAGCTGGTTCCAGCCCGGCGTCAGCCCAGTAAGCCAGGAGTAGATACCTTTGTCAAGCCAGACATAGGGCGCCTAGGGAATGGCAGAGGTAGGGGGTTGCATACCAGTCCTTAGAGGAGGCATTGTGCCGCTTTTGAGCTTGGCTTGCTTGCGTACTTATGGCTGTGACATAGCGGGGCCCAGCAGGAATGGTGTTGGTATTGGTGGCGTCCATCCTCTCTCTCTGCTTGGTCCCGCCAGGAGCGTCCATGCTCTCATCTCTGCTTGGTGCTGCCAGGAGCGTCCATGCTCACATCTCTGGCGCCCATACTCAAATCTCTGGAGTCCATCTTTGGCGTAATGCTTACATTTCTGCTTGTCCCTCTGTTCATGCCCACTTCTATATTTGGTGTTTATTTATCTGCCATTCACGTCCCTGTTTGTCCCTGTCCATGCTCACATCTCTTTTGGTTTCTTTGTCCATGCCCACATCTCAATTTTTTTCCTCTGTCATCTCTGTCCATGCTCACATATCTGATTTGGTGCTGCCAGTAGCGTGTGCGTGTGCACAAAACCACTGCTTCCTTTGGCCTACGGTGATTGTGGATGTAAGGTCCTCATACACCTGCCGGCTTGCACCTAGAAGGCAGCTGTCTACTCTGCCACTTTTAATGCTGCATGGAATAGTACATGTGTAGGGATGGGTAAATAGGGTCCCATCAAAATGCCAAAGAGGCTCTATAGAGGCTCGAATAGGCTCTAAAGAGGCTCTACAGAGCCTCGACGAGGGTCTGCCAAAGCTTAATTACCCATTCATGGTAACAAATGCTAACCCTGAAACCTGCGTGAATTGCTCGTGTTCTTGTGATTGAAGCTTCGCTGCAACGGCTCAGCTCCTAAAATTTGCTTTCTGATGAACAGGGCTGCAGGCATGGGGGCTGCAGGCATGGGTGCCAGTCTTGTGGCATTCACTATGTCAATCATGTGTACAGGCCTTGAGCAGGCTTGAATGTCCTATTGTCATCAATCAGACACACAAGCAATGGTGTTATGTGGTAAGAGCTTGCTTAAATGCCACTGGTTTTGAATGCTGCACAGTATATGCACAAACCGCAGGTGATCACCGAGGTTGCTAGGGTCTGCTCGTCTGACTCGTCCACACTCAAAATGAAGAGCAAAGGCTTGGTCCTGCCTTCCACGTTCAATTTACCCATTGAAGAAACCCCCAGAGAATGATAATGCAATTTGCAAACCTGCTGCTTCTTACAGCAGCAAGACAAGGACTCATGCCGTGCTGCACGCATAGGGCGTATGAACTCCCTGATTAAAAGCTCCACTGTTATCAATTAGACTTAAGTTGGTCTAAATTCTGCCTGTGCTGCAGAACCATGTGGTTGGAGTGTGATCACACGCTCACCAGCGCACTTTTAGTAGTGCTATCTAGGTCCTTAGAACCTCAAGAAGGAATAAAAGTCGTAGTAGAGGTGGTCCAGCAACACCTCCTCTGTTACCCCACTGCCAAGTGATGACTGCAACACTGTCTGCACTTGACAAAGCTGCTCTACTGCTCCATTTTTTGCCTGCTAATACTGGGGTGTTTGTAATGCTGCATGCTTGCGTTTTGTGGGTTTGGTACATCACTTCGTAATATGCTTCTAGCCGCTGCGTCATGCACATCAGATTAACGTAGTCCCAGACTCATTCAATCTCGTTCCTGAAATTCTGATGGCTCAGGAGTTAGCATCCACATGTCTGCGTGCAGAACAGCCCCTTAGCAACTGGTTGGATGGCTACTTGAACGGGCAACAACATTACCCTACTTACCATACACTATATTTCGACCTGAGACTCACACAGCAATGTTGCATCGAATTGCAATGGCTCTTCGGAGTTGTTTCTTTTCCTGTCTTTGGTCTCTTTACGTCAACCATGAATGCCCGTGAGATGCTTGGGCCTCCGCTTCTTGCGTTGGCTTAATTCAATCCCCGCAGTTTCCATTGTTCATGGTTCACCTCAGGCATTTGCCTGCAGATTGCTTGTCGGTCGGTTGGCTCAACTTTTATGTTACCCCCTGCTGCATTACTGCTACTTCAGTGGAATCTTTTCTTTGCTTTGGCCCCTTCTCACACCAGAAGAGTGCTGTTCACTTCTCAGACCAGAAGAGTGCTGTGCAAGATTTGTGCTGCATTGTGACCTTGAGGTTGGTTGCCTCAGTTGGTGGAGTATTTGGTCCGATGGTCAGTCCAACTATAGCTGTATTATTTGTAATAGCCATGCCATGAGCCTGATTCAGTTGCGGCTATCTCTCAGTGCAACACCCTGTTTGGGGAGTCAATGGTGGAGCCTGTCACGCCAGACTAGTGCAGTACCAGATTTGTGCTGCATTGTGACCCGGAGGTTAGTTGAGTGACAGACCTTTTCCCTGTTCCAATTTCCTAAGCCATGCTGTCAGAGGCTTTGTTTTCCTTGTTATATTGTGCTAGATGTATTGGAGCCGAGTTTTTGCAAGTTGCTTGTTGATTGCAATTTATGCTATGCAAGGCATTTGGTATTTATGACACTAATCTGCATCAAACATTGCATCAAGCAATATTGCCTTGTTGAAATATCATGCTGAAGGAGGTGACCGCAAGGCCACTGCCAACAAGAGAAAGTCTACTTTAACTACCTGAGTTACAATGGGTCTAGGCCTTCAGCCAGATGGTTTGACTGCTGGGCTTGCTGGGCACTGCCAGCCAAACAAAAAACATCCTGTACGTCCGCTTCAAGAGGAACAAGCTCACATCCTCAGCACTGATGTTGTCAAAGTAGAAAGTGCCTATGTCACCAATTTTAATCCTACCAGCAAATTTTTCTGCGAATTTCCTTCTCAAATAGCACATTTTCTAGCGAGGGCATGAAAAAGGACATGATTTTGATCCTGGATATCATGCAAGTCACGTTTGTCACAGTGCCTGTTGTGAACTTTCCAACAGCCAGTCTCAGCTCTCAGGGTATGGGCATGCCACGAGAACGAGCAATGTTACGGATCACATGCTGTAATGATACATATCCCTATCGATTGGCAAGCGCGGTATCCAAGATGGAGCTCCGTCTTTTTACACATGCCTGCTCAGTTCCAGCTGTAGGTATCTAGGCAGCAAATGGGGAGGGCCCCGCACAGTGCTTAGTTTGGGAGGCGAGGCCATCCATACATGGTAAATAGCCATTTTGTGGGCTTGTGTCCTTCTGCGCCATCCAAGTCCCTCCATACCGCACGCAAATGCTCACGCAAATCGACCACAAGGTCTTGTAGTGGAAGGGTAATTGCAGCCTTAATGCAATTGGTATACCTATCTAATTCAGCAAAATAAAACCTACTTGCGTGAATTAAGGAAGAGGTTCATCCGGTGCTGGGAAGAAGATTGTAAGTGGGGGTCACAAGGGTTCTGAAAAGAGCCATGTGATCTCTCCTCGTAAATTTTCAACCTCCTACTTGTGTTTATGATTCGTGTTGCATACTGAATTGAATGAGTGTTAAGGTCAAGAGTATTTTTGGACTAACTTAGTCCAAAAAAATAGTAATACAATGCCATTACAATGTTACAATGTGTTTTTGGGACTTAACACCGGTGTAGACCAAGAGTGATAACTTATCACTGATAAGGGGTAGCTTGGTATGAAATATATAGATGGTTCCCATCACTCCAATCAGGATTGTATGCAGGCTCAATTTTTGGTATTGCTGTCAAGGGCATGTTTCAATTTAATATGCTGTTCAGTTGCTCTTGCTAGTTGTTGCCCTCGTCGTGTGTCATCAAATTATTTGTATTAAGCCCAGCAAGAAGGGTGTAAAGCTTGAAGTTCTCTGTGGTGGCCATTCTTTGTTCCAGCTGGCAGTATACACATAGCATCTTGTCTAGAGCAGGATCAAAGTTTATCTGCTGAAAGGTTTGCTTGAAGCCATTGCAAAATAGTCCTTTTGACTCCATGTGCCGGCAAGACCAGACTTTGTTGAGCCATCCGGCCTGGGGCTTCCTGGAGATCCTGGCTTGCCGTGACCTCTCTTCTCGTGCCCTTGGGTTTGTCTCTTAACCCAAGATTTTTGTCTCTTAAAATCTACTTTCACCAAAACTTCCGGCTTGCAGACACTGCCTTTCTTCTATACGAGGGCCTAATTAGACTTGGTTCAGGTTGCAGGCCTCCTAGGTTTAAGCTAAGCTGCCCTTGCTCGGTGGGCGCAGCTTTTTCCCCCCACCTAATCGAACCTAGTCAAACTATCCGTGTGATGTCAGTAGGCCTACCTTTAAAGAAATTTCAGACGTTGCACCCAGGAAATCTGTTGACTAAACAGGCCTAGTAGGCCTACCCTGCAGACATTGTATTTGAATTTCTTAAAAAGCACCCTAGGTGTGAAGCAGTCTGCGCATCATTGGTGTAACGATACGTAGACTTCCTGTCTGTTATAACCACCAGACCTGTTTAACCACCAGACCTGACCAAGACCCTCAGACCTCCAGTATATAATATAATGGACCAAAGGTGCTTTTCAGTACCACCAATTGTTGGTTCTTTCTACATTTTGGTATCGGAGCTGGGGCGTCCTCTGGCCCCACGCTCTCGCGCATTCGCGATGCCTCCGAAGAGCCCGAAGAGGGCGACAGACCAGACGCAGCAGAAT
>LFIK01003367.1_pt1 | contig 12973 bp, 6 predicted proteins | sample 643401 | NCBI WGS metagenome assembly LFIK01 (sample SAMN03777447, study PRJNA286221) | soda lake metagenome | biome: soda lake; feature: Kulunda steppe; material: water; isolation source: sample T5-Br brine of Lake Tanatar-5 | place: Russia: Kulunda steppe | collected 2010-07 | reverse complement strand
GTCGATACGACCGCGGGCACTTTCAACCTTTGGGAAAGGGCGTTCGGAGCTCGTGAGCAGATCAGTCTGCTTTTCGACCAGATTGCCTGGGATCCCTTGGACAATAGCTCCTGGTTCATTCTGAGCGAAGGGCCGGACGCCATAACCGAATCCCTCGATGACTCTTTCTTGCGGTCTCCGCAGACCGGCGACTGGAAGCTGAACCGTCACAACTGGACCGTGGCGAGAACTTCGGCGACGGAGCTCGATACCGCCGAGATGCTGGCCACTGTCGGCAATGTCGATCCCGAACTCGGGTTTAAGCTGAAAAGTCAGATCCGGATTCCAAGCTTTCAGGAAGCCGGTGACAACGCCATCGGGTTCACCTTACTCGGTGATGGCGACAGTGCGATCCGGGCGGAATGGTTGCCGCGCGAAGAGGGGGAAGGTTCCCGGCTGCAACTGGTGAATGGTTTCAGCGAAACGGTTTTGAAAGAATCCGTCTGGACCGGCCTGACTCCTTTCAAAGTCGATAATGACGTCGGGTTGGCCGATCGCACGAATGAAGTCACTTTTGCCGTCGGATCGCCTGTCTTTACTGCAGGAGACATGCTTCTGGCCGAGACTTTCGACGACGGTGCTTCCGGTTGGACCAGCGGAACCAACAATGCAACCGCCGACCAGTGGGATATAGGCGTAGAACCGGAGTTTGGTCCGGGACAGGCCTTCAGCGGATCGCGAGTGGCGACGACCGGTTTGGACGGCAGCTATTCAACCAATAGCGATTCCTGGCTGCGCTCTCCTGAAATTGATCTGACCGAGGTTGACGGGGCCGTGCTCAGCTTTCAGGAATACCTGTTTGTGGATGACTTCGAGGACTCAAGCGGATTTGCACACTTCGTGACAGTTTCGGTGGTCGATTTGGACGCGAATCCGGAGACGACGACGGAAATTATCCTTCACAGTGATGAGATTCTCGAGTGGACCGAGCGACAGTACGACTTGGAGGAATTTGCGGGCCGCCGGATTGCACTCGAGTTCCGTTTTGTCAGTGATAATGCAATGTTCGGGGATTTCAAAGGCTGGTATATCGATGATGTTCAGGTGACGGCTGGCGGAGAGAGTATTCTGGTCACGAGCATGCCGGAGAAGTTGACGTCCGACGGAACGCTCTATGGCCTCCTCACCGACGAAGACGGAGTCGGAGAGACGAGCGAATCCTACCTGCAGTTTACGGTCGATGATCGTTCGACGACTGGAAACACGGGGGTTAACGTCTACGTGGCGTGGGACATCCGTGCGTCGGGACTGGAGCCGAATTGGCTGCGAAATGGCTTTACTCGGACCGATCATTTTGTCGGGGTGAGCCACGCGTCCGGTCAGCACCGGCTTTGGATGCGGGAGTATGCCGATGGGGAAGAAGTCACCTTGGGCGGAGCGTCCGCTGCGGGGGCGGGTCCCTTGTCGGCTGGCACAAACAACTACTTTGTGCTATTCGGTGATTCCCGACCCGGCCTGGAAACGTTCTATACCCTGGCAGCCGAAGGAATACGCGAAGCCGGTAGCTGGAATATCGACTTCTCCCTCACCGATGCCACCGGACACACGCAGATGATATCCGCAACCGTCGAGGAGGACCTCGACGGACGGAATAGATTCGGCCTTTTCGCACGCCATTTGGACAATAACGGAGAAAACGGAGCCCCGATTTGGGAAATCAGCACGCTCTCGATAAACTCCGTTATAATCGTGGATATTGCTGGATTCGAACTCTGGCGGGAAGAGAATTTCCAGGGTTATCTTGATAATCCGGAAATCAGCGGCGCGGATGCCGACCCGGCCGGGGACGGGGTGACGAACCTCATGAAGTATGCACTTAACCTGCCACCTTGGACTCCTGTCTCCTCCGCCGATCTTCCGTGGATCGACTTCGACGAGGACGGGAATCTGATGCTGGTGTATTGGGAACGGACTGACATCGAGGACATCGAATACATTCCGGAAATGTCAGAGGATTTAATTAACTGGCACAGCGGCGAGCCGCACGTGTTGCAGCTCTTTGGTCCGATCGACGAAGAGGACAACGTCCGTGAGGTCGAAGCCATCGGCAATTTCCCGGAAGAGGCGACCAAAGGCTTTCTTCGGCTGAAGATCAGACAGAAGGAGTAAAAATCTATCTTCTATCAGAAGCCCGGGACGCTGGAATGCGCCCCGGGCTTTTTTTTGCAAATGGTAAGTGGACGGTCTGCCCCGTAGATCCTGCGCTCCCGTAGCACTCCGGCCGTCGCCGGATGTCCCGTCGGAAAGCGGGCTTCGGAAGATTGGTTCAGCCAAAAAGCGGTAAAATTGAGTAACGTGACATCGTCACCAGCGTGGATTCATAAACCTGGTCGGCGGCCTCTTCGAGCTTGGTTTTTATCAACTCGATCATGCCGTGAGTGCAGAACAGGCGGATTGCCTTTTGGCTTTGATCCTTCAAACCGCAGTTGGAACCACGGATTCGCTTCGCCATCTCCACTTCGCTACGTCACGGATTATCACGGATTATCAAGGCGTTATGAATTCTTTGCTCCTCACCCTGTGGGTGAATCAATCCAAGGTAAAATCTCAAACAGATCTCTTCTGTATCCGTGTCAATCTGTGTGATCCGTGGTTAACCGAATTGCGGGATTAGGTTGATGCGTGGTCGCCTTCGCCACATGGTTAAGCAACGGGCGTAAGGTAATAGCTTCGCGGGCCACCTCGGCATCGATGAACTTCACGCCTGCTGCGCGCTGTCCTCGCTGAGTAGCCGCGGCATTCACGGACGGATTCGACCGCAGCGGTCCCTGTCTCCGGTAGCGGGAGTTTTTGTCTCTGCTGCCCGGCACTTTGAATGCCAAGGTGCCGGCGGAGCCGCTGCCGTTGTTGTCGATGGCGTAAACCATGAGGAGATATTCGCCGGGGGATTCCGGGGCATGGATGACGGCGTCATCCGGGGAGGCTTGGGGAAAGGGACCGGCGCACGATCGCCTCCCAACGGTTTTTCCGTAAAATGCTTGATCATGACTTCGGCCTGGGACGTCATGAGTAGCCTCTGGCATCTAAAATCCCCAGAGGATAGGGGCTCGTTCCGTGTCGGTTCTGACGGCTGGAAGTTCGGCTCTGCTGAGAGAGCTTACATGTCCCCCGATAAAAGCGACATTGGCTCTGTCATTATGACGGAGAGCAACGGCGTTTGTCGCATAAAGGGTTCCCTCACTTGTAGGATCGATCTTGTAGTTGTTGGCGGGGCCGGCGCCACCGCCATCAAGGATCAGAGCCACTGAGGATTCGAAGTGTTCAAGACGCCTCCGTTCGTTCGTCGGCGTCACCAACAGGTTTGGCTTGTATTGGAACCCGAGAAGTCCGGAAGCTGACGACGGGCAGGAGAAAATGTTCGGCACCTCATCGGTAATTTCGCCCCATATGTGGCCTTGGTCCAACCCTTTTGAGTCAGGGAAAATGTAGTAATAAATCGCGGCATTCCAGCGCCTGGTGGTATTCATTCCGGGTATCTGGTTGTTGAAGCCGCCGTATGGCAACCAGCCGTTGTTGTCATCGGCGTACATAAGGAACCCGGTCTGGAGCTGCCGAAGGTTCGAAATACACTTGGCCGACCTTGCTCCTTCGCGGACGTTGCCAACAACCGGAATCAGAATTGCGGCGAGAATGCCGATGATCGCAATCACGGTGAGTAATTCGATCAAGGTAAAACCGCGGGGTTCGGTTGTTGGTAAGCGGTGGGTGATTGTCTTCATGGTTTTCCTTTGGAATGTATTAATTGTTCGTTGTTCGCTATGGGTCTAATTTCCCAGGTTTTTTTCCTTCTAAAAGCAGTTTTGGTATTAAATTCCTCAGTGTTTGGCTCCGAGGATCGATTCCTGCGCTGAAATAGTAACATACCAGAAATTCGCCCATGCCAGGGCCTAAATACGTCCCGTTTCATCGTGATTTCGTCCTAAAGTGGCTCGGGTGGTGCTACAATCTGTCTTTCCAAGTTCATTCCGGCTCCCACGGAAATCGAGCCGGTCCGGGCCACTCCACCTCACTCCGTTCCAATAATCCGCTCCAACGCCGCCTCCACCGAAGCCGGCGGCTGATGACGGGTCGGGTAAAGATGGTGCGAGAGGCGGCGGACCGCTCCAGTAAATTCGGGATAAGCGCGGCCGGTGATGTCGATGAATCCGATCTGGTAATTCTCCCCGGGGCGTCCCGCGGCCGATTGATCGGGAAAGGCGAACCAGTGAGCACCGACGACTCGTGGATCCAGGAGACCGGCGGCAACATACGCGCTGTAGGCCAGGCCACGTTGCTCCTGGTCATGCACCCCATACAAGCCGGTCCCCGGGACTCCCCGGTCGGGCGCGCCGAAATGGAACTCGGTGATGATGACTGGAATATCCGCCGAAGGCGGAACCGGATGCGCGTCGGCTAGAGGGGCATAGCGGTTGGACGAAAAGACATCGACGTAATGGGGCGCGGTTTCGTTTACGATTGGCGCGGCCCGGTGAATGCGGCCACCGAGATACAGATGATTCGGCATCAGATCCCGCATCGTGTCCCGGCAAATGGCGAAGTAGCGTTCGGCAAAGGAAGAGTAATACGCTGCGATATCGGCGGCGAAAGCGTCGGTTCGCGTCTCAAATGGCGGCTCCCGCGTTTCCAAAAGAGCATCCCAATTCTCCAGAGACGTGCCCCAGGCCGCGTTGAGCGTGGCGATGTCCGTGTGCCGCTCGCGCAATTGATGGACGAACTCGATTTTGGCGGGCCGGTCCGATCCGGCGTGAAAAAGGATTGGAGCGAGGTCGTTGGGCCATTCCAGCTCATTGTGGATAAAAACCCCGAGGCACCACGGATCTTCCCTAGCCCAGGCGTGAGTTTCCAGGGCGTCGCGAAGCGCCTCTTCGAAACGAGAATCGAACGGATCCGGAAGAAAGTGCCCTCCCCCGAAGTTCAAGTTGGTCCGCCAGGTGCCTATCGTGAGGGTGTATGGCGTGCGCCCCTGCCGCATCATTTCAGCGTCCGACCATCCCCCCAAGGTGTTTATGCCCCAGGAGCGCAAACGATTGTGAGTGAAATCACGCGCCCGGTCGAGCGCGTCGGCTCCCCAGGCACGCACCAGATTTGCCTGCAGGAAATTGGCCTGACGGGCACGGTTTCCCCGCGGCTCCTGAATCAGAACATCATACAGCGGATCCTCCGAATCGGGAAGCCACTCGAATAACTCCAGACGGCTCGGGACCGCAGGAGTGACGACATGCATGCCGATCGAATTAATTCCGTGCGACCAGAAGAGCGCCCCTTCCGGGTCGACAAACCACCAACGTCCATCGACTTTCTCAGTCCGGAAAAAACCGGTCGCTTCCCGTCGCGGTCCGTCGGCCCAACCGCCGAAACGGTTCATCACGGGAATGCCTGCCTCCGCACTCTCCTCTTCCTCCGCATCAAGGGCGGCGGTCAGCTCCTCGATCGACTCGAGTTTCCCGGGCCAATCGGTGGCGCGAGCCTGTCCGAAACGGTCAAGATACGGCAGCTTTTCCAAATCGGCGTTGGCCTCGGACCCATACGGCCAACAGGCATCCAAACCAAGCACCTTGAGGTCAAAGGGACCTGCCGCGTGCACGGTAACCCGCAGGACCAGAACCCGGGAAGGATCAAACGGTCGCCAGTGAGTCCGATGACCGTTGGGACGGGCGGCCTGGCTGCGAAAGATCTCGGGACCGTCGTAGAGCCCTCCCGGCCTCGAGTAAGAGAATCCGAGCGTCCCCCCGTTTCCGGCGGGAATCACCGCGACCCCGGGAAACGAATGCGCCCAGCCGAGCGCTCCCTGATTGTCGAGACGGGCGTTGATGCGAACCAAGTGGTCGCCGGTGTTCTCGAAATCAACCCGAAGATGATTCCATTCGCTCAGATCCCAGGAGCCGTCCGATGGACGAAAGAGAAAGGTAACAGGATCTCCTCCGGACCCGCGCAAGCGGATCTGGCCCTCATCCTTTATAGCTTCGGCTCCGGCCGGATGATCGATCCGCTCAACCAGGAGCGCTTCTCCCGGAGCGAAAAGCGACTCCACCTGGCGCGGCGCGATGTCCCCGACAACGACGGAGGCGAGCATTCCTGAAAAGGAGAAGGAGAATAAAGAATAACGAATAAATGAATACATATTGTCAGTGACGGTGAATTAAACGTTTCAATACCGTTACTTCAGGCTCGCCAGATACTCCACCAGGTCGCGCAGCTCCCGCTCCGTGAGAATGTCACGCATCGATGGCATGGACGACGGAGCAAAATTCTCCTCCACAATCTCATTGCGGGAAATGCGTTTCAGCTCATTGCCGACTTGCAGTTCCACAAAATCGTCCGCCTCTTCACGGAGAAATCCGGTCTTACTCTCTTCGTTCTGCAAAACCAGCGTCACGATGCCATAGCCTGGAGAGATCCGTGCATTCGGTTCAATCAAGGCCTGCAACAAAGTGGCGCGGTCAGACCTGGCCCCTACCTTCGTGAGGTCGGGCCCCGCGTCGCCGCCACGGCCATCCACGGCATGACAACGGGCGCAGGAGGTGCTGGGATGATCACGGAAGAGCCGCCGCCCGGGATCGATTCCTCCCCCATACAGGAGCTCCGCATGAGTCGCGGCAAAGTCGCCGTTCGATCTCGCAGCCTCGAATTGGGCCAACTTTTCACCGAGCGAATCAGCTCCGTGCTCATCGGCCGCCTCAATCAAATCCAATTGAATTTCCGGCGAAATTTCGCCGTCAATCAACCGATCGAGCATACCATCCAGAACCGACTGAGCCTCCGCGTCGCCCCCCAGTCTCCCGAGCGCCGCCAGGGCCGTCTGCTGTTCGCTCACCTCACCCTCGTGGACGACGCGAGTCAACATTTCCACCAACTGACCACCCGCAGTGCGCAAGGTCGGCGCCACGCGAAGTCCGGCATTGCGCACGTCGCTGTCAGTGTCAGCCAACGCGTAGGCCACAGCTTCGGGAAGCAGATCACTCTCCATGGCCTCAAGTCCATCGAGAGCGGCAACCCTGACGTCCGCCGAGGCGTGTTCCCGCAAAAAGCCCAAGAGCTTCGGAGCCGCATCTTCGATCTGAAAGCGGCTCGCCACTCGAATGGCCTCGATCCGCACAGCGGAACTAGCATCTCCCGTGAGGAGGGTATCCACAACAGGACCTACCGCATTCCGCGCAATTTCAGGGTCCCGCTCGACGGCACCGCGGTGGCGTCCATCCACACGATCCAGGATCGAGGGACGCGACCACACGCCGAGAACTTGCAAGGCCTCGACTCGCATGCTTTCGCGCACGTCTTCACGCGCCGCATAGGCAGCAACGCGGTCCGCCTCAGCCGTTCCTCCTACCCTGAGATTGGCATTGATAATGCGTCGCAGGAGCGGCTCCGCGGTCAGGTCGTCCTCTTCAAGAAGACGTGCCAGAGCCGGCAAGGCTTCTGGAATGGAGCGATCGTCATTAATGGCGCGCGCGGCTTCCGTGACGAGCAACTCGTCCTCATCCGCCAGAAACGCGGCCACCCCGGGATCTTCCATCCGTCGCAAGGCAACGATTGCGGCCAGGCGCAGGGCGCGCGACGGAGAACTCGCAAAAGCAACGAGCGGCTCCGCCTGACCGATCCGCGCCAACGCGATCGCACCGGCGTGGCGCAAATAAACATCCTCGTCATCGTTTTCGACCAGCATCTCCGCGATGGCTCCGACCGCCGGTGTATAAGCAATCCTGCCCAGGGCCTCTGTCGCAAAGAAACGAACCCGGGCGACGTCATCTTCCAGCAATTCGACCAAGCGGCTGGCGGCCGGAGCGTGGCGCACGTCTCCCAACGTTTTCGCCGTCTGGGCTCGAACTTCAGAATCGGCGTCGTCCAGCAGCTCCGTCAAAAATTCTCCCTGATCGATCTCCTGACGGATCAACTGCCCGATTCCCCAGATCGCATGAATCCGCCCCAACTGCTGAGTCGTCTGGATGGCGGCGGCCCGCAAAAACTCCGCTCCGGCTTCGCCCCGTCCAGCCAGTTCGAACTGGGCCTTCCGGCGCACGCGCATGTCTTCATGCTGGATAAGCTCGAACAGCTCCTCTCCGGCGCGCGCTCCGAAATCTTCCGCCAGCAATGCCTTCACCTCGCGGCGTAGTTCGGAACCTCTGACTTCAGGCGTATCTAGCCTCCAAATACGGCCTCTCCCATTCATCGTCCATCCCTGCACCCAGTCACTGAAATAGAGAGCTCCGTCCGGGCCGAAGGCGAGGCTCGTCGGCAACAGCCCCGAGAGAACGTTGTGCTGCTCGCCCAATTCAAATCCCGCGCCGCTGGGCTCCAATTGGAATCCCGTGATACCCGACCGGGGAGGGGCGCCCACAAAACGGGAAACAAAAACAAAATTTTTCCACTGGTCGCTCAACGCCGTCCCTGGATTATACGCCATGCCGGAGGGGCCGGACCTGAAGGCCGCGATTGACGGAAGGATATACGCGGCCTGCCCCTCGAAGCGCGGTTTGAAAAGCTCTTCGTCCATCCAGGGGTTGTAGTTGTTATTGTCGGTATCCCCATACTTGCCTATCTGCCAGGTAATTCGCCAACCACTGTCGGAGCCGTTCACCAGATAGACAATACGCTCATGCTCGCCGGGATGATCGCCGTCGTTATCCACGGAAATCAGGTTGCCATACTGGTCGAAAGCGAACTCATGAGTATTGCGAAGCCCGCTGGCGTAAATCTCGAAATCGCTCCCGTCGGAATTCACCCGCGCGATAACCCCAGTAAATGGATACTCCCATTTGCGCCCTTCCTGGTCGGTTACATTGGCTCCGTAGTCGCCGATCGCCCAGTAAATGCGGCCATCCGGACCGACCACCGGTCCGGAAAGGCCATGGCCGGAAAAACCGACGTGAACACCGAATCCGTGCGCGACCGACTCTTTCTCGTCAGCCCATCCGTCCCCCGTGGTGTCGCGCAAACGCCAAAGATCCGGCGCCACGGTCACATAGGTATCCTCGCCGTAAGCAAGGACCCCGGCGGCGATGTCCGAAACCTCTTCGTTAAAGCCTTCGAAAAAGAGTTGAGACCGGTCAGCCACGCCGTCTCCCGATCTGTCCTCTATGCGAAATACCTTCTCTTCCAGAACCGTCAGGTCTCGCCAGTCGTGCGAACCATCCTCATTCAAGTCCCGCAGCCACTGATTCTCCTCACTCCGTTCCGGCGAGAGCTCCTCCCGGAGAAAAGCCCGCCGGTCCTCAACCGAGGTCCAGGTGACCGAAGGAATCCTCCAGTCTGGTCGGTCGCGAATATCGAACTCCGACCGCCTGTGACGGGTGGTTTGCGTGACAAAGACGCGTCCCTGTTCGTCGACATCCATCGCGACGGGATCGCCCAACAGACGGTCGGATGCCCAGAGGTCGAGGGTTAAGCCGTCCATCAGGTCCGCCGAGACGCCCTGCCGGGCCTCCTCGGCCTCGCGCGCCGCCTCCTCGGGATCGAGCTCGACAATTTCCTGGCGCGGCGGGCGGTGGGTCTGCGACGGTTCGCCGCCGTCCGCGACAGTTTGGTCCGCCACTTCCCGGGGCTCTGGCTCCTCCCCCGATTGCTCGCCCGCGCAGCCCGCAACGGCGAGCGTCGCGGCAAGACCCGCGGCAATGACGACCCATCTTGCCGCGGGTCGGGTGCCGGAGTCAGGTGTCGAGTGGGAACTTGCTAGAGGAGAAAGAACCTGTTTTTCCATTTCAGATTCCTTTAACATCGCAAAGTGCGACTGCCTGACGAAGACCCGCCATCGCATCTCGGGTCGGAATAAATTCCTGACCGACGTAGCCCTCGTAGCCGATTTCGAGCAAGGCCTTCATGATCGGCGGGTAGAAAACTTCCTGCTCATCGTCGAGCTCACCGCGCCCGGGGACTCCTGCAGTGTGGATGTGGCCAATCAGGTCCGTGCCGTATTCACGGATTCTGGTAATTACGTCCCCGTTCATTATCTGCACGTGATAGATGTCAAACAACAACTTCACCCGGGGCGAGCCGACGCGCCGCATGATGTCGGCGCAGTAATCGATATCGTCTCCCTGGTAACCCGGATGCCCCCGATAGTCGTCCCCGGATACACGTGAGTTCAGGTGTTCGAGACAAATAGTGACACCTTTCTTTTCCGCCAGGCTGGCAAGCTCCTTCAAACCGGCGACGGTATTCTCGGCCCCTTCCTCCAGAGAAATGATCCCCTTTGAATGGTCGTCGTTGTCCCGCCAATGGAAACCGGTAAATGCGATCACATTTTCAACGCCCGCTTCGGCGCACTCCTCGATCCGTCGTTTGGTTCGTTCCAGAACTTCCGGCTGATAGCGGGGATTATTGAGTCCCTTCTCAAAAGGAGCCCCCGGCATTCCATTGGTGGCCATACCGCAGACAAGCCCGTATTTCCGCATCGTGGGCCATTCCTCAGGCCCCACCAACTCGATCCCCACGCAACCGAGATTCCGGGCCGCCCGGCATAATCCATCCAGATCCCATTCGTCGCCAAACGACATGTAAGGCCAGGAGGTGAGAACCTGCTTGATCCGTCCCCGGGTGGCCGCGGGACCAGAGGCAGGGCGATTGTAGCGGCGCCCGCGCCCCACGTTGGCCATTGCTTGGGGCGCCCCGGTCAGGGAAAGAGCGGCGGCCGCCGACGCCACGGCCGCTCCTTTCAACATGGCGCGGCGGCTGATCGATTCAGGTTGATTGACGTTCGTTTCGGTCGTTTTTTCCATGTTTTCTTTCAAGTTGGATATCTTGTGATACTTCATAAAAATATAATAGTCAGTGGGGAATATCGCGCCGTAATGAGAGCGGAAGGCTCTGCCGTCAACGCTGGGTTTCGAGGAGAGTCAGTAGCTCTTCGACTTTTTCCGGGTATTCCCCGGCCAGGTTATTCGACTCGCCGGGATCGTTGGCGAGGTTGAAAAGAGAATGTTGATTGGAAGGGGGCATCGGTCCGCTTAGCGGATTTGGATACTGATTGTGTTTCCGTTCCACCCATAGCGGCACATCGCCAGCCGGGATCAGCTTCCAGTCTCCGCGGCGAATTGCCAACTTGCCCACGCCTTGCTGGATCACGTACTCGCGCCCTTCTTCTGTCTCGCCCAACCAGGCGGCCAGTTGATTCTGACCGTCGGGAGCCGCGCCCTCAGGCACTTCCGCCCCAACCAGCGCGGCCAGCGTGGTAAGCAGGTCGACCTGGCTAACAATCGCATCGGAAACGATTCCACCCTCCACCCGGGCAGGCCAGCGCACGATCGTAGGCACCCGGGTGGCGCCTTCAAACGCCTGATACTTCCCGCCTCTAAAAGGGCCACTGGCAGCGTGTCCATTGGCATCCTCGATTGCACCGTCGTGGTAACCATCAAAAAAGATCGGACCGTTGTCGCTGCTGAAAACAACCAGCGTGTTCTCGCTCAATCCCAGCTCCTCCAGGGTCGCCATGAGCTCCCCGACCACGTAGTCCAGCTCGACGACCGCGTCTCCGCGCAACCCCGTTCCACTCTTGCCGACGAAATCAGGGTGAGGAGCACGGGGAACATGATTCTCATGCATCGACATAAAGAGAAAGAATGGCTCGTCCTTGCTCTCCTTGACGAACTTTTGGGATCGCTCCAAAATATCAAAAGCCATCATTTCATCGTCCCACCAGGCCGATTGCCCGCCATCCATCCAGCCGATCCGGCTGATGCCTCTAACAATGGTTCCCGAATGTTGCTCATCCGCTTCATAACGAAGTTTTTCCGGATGACTTTTTCCAGTCGGCAGGTCGCCGATCTGCCGTTGATAACTGACGCGGATCGGATCGTCATCTTCACTCCAGTTATAGACCCGGTTTCCGTCCAGCCAGACGGTCGGCACGCGGTCGTTGGTGCCGGGGATGATGAACGAAACATCGAAACCGATATCCATGGGGGTCGGACTGACCTCTTCGTTCCAGTCGGCGTTGCCATCACCTGCGCCCAGGTGCCACTTTCCGATCGCGGCTGTCCGGTACCCGGCGTCCTGGAGGACCGAAGCGATTGTGGGAGTTCCGGGTTGAATAATCAGACCGGCGTCCCCGCTAAGGATCTGGGCCTCCGGATTGCGGAAGGCATACTCTCCCGTGAGAAGGGAATAGCGGCTGGGGGTGCAGGTGGAAGCCATGCAGTAACCGCTTGTAAAGCGGACGCCACCTTCCGCCAGTTGATCGATATTCGGGGTCTGGATCAACGTCGCCCCGTACGAGCTGATATCCCCATAACCGACGTCATCGCTGTAAATGATGACGATGTTCGGTCGATCCGCCGCCGTCGCGGAAAGACAGGAAACCGCCAGAGCTCCGAGAAAAGTGAAGTTTCGCATTTTTTTCCTCTTGGGCGTTGGTTTTTTCATATTGGTCGCGGGTGCTGCTAGGTAATAGACCGGCCTTGCGAATCTTCTTGTCCGCCCTCCAGTCCTTCTCGGGTTGAATTCAGAGCCGCAGATTACCAAATTTGAGGTCCCTCCGAATGGTAATCATGTCTCAACTGTTCGGAATTTCGTCCCATGTGGCTTTTGACCCCATCTTACAAACACAACGGCGATGAGACACGCTGCTAAACCCGCCCTACCAGCCTGCCCGCCGTCTAAATCTCAAGGGGAAAACGAACTCTACAGTGGAGATCTTTGGTCTTTTGCCAAGGACTTACCCGCAAAAAAGCCTCCACTTGAGGAAAACGGGCTACGGCCGATATTATCCAACGAAACGAGGGACCAGAAAATCTCCGAGGCGAAACGCCCAGCGTACCTGGCAGGAAAATTTTCGCCAAAACCAGTCGCCCCAGTGGATCAGGGTACGTAACCCTGCCCCCCTCTGAGCCCCGACAGAAGACATCATAAACATTTAAATTCTACGTTTGACCCCTTCGGCTTCCCTCACGAGTTCCCAAGCCTGACCCCGTGATCGGCCCCTTTCCCCTGTCAACGCTTCCCC
>LFIK01003366.1_pt1 | contig 12974 bp, 23 predicted proteins | sample 643401 | NCBI WGS metagenome assembly LFIK01 (sample SAMN03777447, study PRJNA286221) | soda lake metagenome | biome: soda lake; feature: Kulunda steppe; material: water; isolation source: sample T5-Br brine of Lake Tanatar-5 | place: Russia: Kulunda steppe | collected 2010-07 | reverse complement strand
GTGTGTGCGTGCGCGTGCGCGTGCGTGTGTGTGTGTGTGTGTGTGTGTGTGTGTGCTCTGAATAATAGAATAAGTCATACCATCAGTACAATTGCTTCTATAATCACCTAAATCGTAACCCGACAATTCACCCGCACTTTTAATTTTGTAAGGAATTCTGTACTTTAAACTGTAGTTTAGTAAGTATGTTGCGCAACGAGCTATCCAGATGCCTGCCCGTGTTGCAGTCCAGCTTGCAAAAGGCCTTTGCAACAACCGTCCTGGGCAGCAGCAGTGGCGTGCAGCTGCAGGTATGAACACCTTGATCGTGAGAGTGCTCGCTTGACTCTTAGGGGTGCAGCGATGCAATCGTACAGTCATCGGTCCTCCCACTTTCCCGTCACCCTTTCTCTCCCGCACCCCACGCACTGCACAGGGCCTGTCAACCTCATCGAGTCCACATTCAAGTGCCAAGCCTTTTTCCTACACTCCTCCGGGGCGGAACCACTTGTTTGTGCCAGGTAGGACACTAGGTTCTAGGCAAGGCCCGTCAAACAACCCTTCGCTTGCTTTCCCTTCCTGCATCGCGTCTCAGCGATCGGAGCAAGGCACGTCGTCGTGTATGATGAGATACACTGTCCGTGCCAGTGCTGATGTGAGAGAGGGCAGAGCCGTGGGTGTTAGGGATTAGAGGTTTGCTGGGATCGAGCAATGGTGCTGGGAGGAAAGTTCAGAAGTGGAGGTTGTTCCGAGCTACAGCTCTTGTACTGAGAGGGCTATGCAATGGATGTGAGAATGTGCTGGTGTCTGCATCCACACCAGGCCTGGATGTTGCTTGCGCTGCATCTCCGTTACGCTGATGCTGTCAGGTTGCATGTGCTCAGGGTGACAGTTGCATCCCTTGAGCCAGGGATTGGGTTATTATTGCTGATATTCTGCTTGATCCATGATGGTTGAGTTCAATCAGTCGAGTGAAGCAGGAGTGCGTGCTTGCATCCGATGCGCAAGCTCAGAGCTTGCCGAAGGGCTTGCCTCGGATGAGAAGTCTGATCACCTTGCTTTAACATCCAAACAGCCATGCAATACGCCTTGCATTCCTTCCTGTGCACCTACGAGACACTGGGCTGCAATTTGAGTCAACCTCCACGGCATGTCTGCAAGGACGTCCTGCGAAGTCCAAACTTATCATCCAGGCAGGCACCCGACCGGCTAATCATTGACTGGCTGGGAGCTTGCGATCTGCCTCTGTTCCAGGACCGGTCAACATCCATGACCGTGTACTACGAGCCATGAACGTGCCCGGACAAAACCATCGAGACCCATGGTTTGCTGACTTCTACAAGGGCGTCCTCGAAGACACCAAGTTCATCTACCAAACCAAGGCGAGTATTGTCCATCATGCGTGCTTGCTCACCTGATGATTGATGCATGTGCATGTGGTACCTGTGCCACCTATCCAGTGCTTGTTCACCAAATCAATGGCGTGCGCTGCATAGAACAATGCCTTGGCTGGGCTGCTCCATGCCGCCAGCCAGTGCGCACAACTTGCATAGCCACTCTGCATCTTTGGCCACCTCTTACCACGCTGCATGCTCCCACACTGCCTTGCGGCTGCAGGAGGCCACCCCATTCATTTTCCCCAGCACAGGCACCGGTGGCTGGGAGTCAGCACTGCAGAACACGCTGTCCCCGGGGGACAAGGTGGTCACATTTAGGTGCGTGCCAGCCCTGTCTTGGCCAGCGCTCAGCTATCGTCCCTCCCCTGTGCAGACCTGTTAATAGTGTGGTATGCGCTGAAGCTGAGGCTGCATGGGGCCTTGGGTGCTGATACGCGGAGGGGCAGCTCCACGCAAAGTGGGCATGCGTGTGCACATGCTGGGCAGAGCAGCCCAGGCTCCTCCAGGTTAAGCACCTGCAGAACAGGGCACACTGCACTCAACGCCTTCAATAGCCCCAGAGGTGAGCGTCCTGCACCCCACGCGCTCCCTGCGCACAGGTATGGCCAGTTCTCCCACTTGTGGATCGACATGCAACAACGGATGGGCCTAGATGTACACGTCGTGGACTGCCCCTGGGGCGAGGGGGCACATGAGGACAAGCTCGAGCAGATCCTGAAGCAGGACACCGGCAAGAAGATCAAGGCGGTGAGTGGGGGCATGGGTGAGGGATGACTGGCTTACGCTGCTGCCGTGCAGCCCGCCTCTTTTGCCGCAGGCCTCTTCTTTTTGTAGAAGGAAGGGGAGCGTGAGCAATGCTGCAAATGAGGATGCACGGTTGTGTGTGTGTGTCTGTGTGTCCTGCGTGGGCCTGTGCTCCATGGCCTGGGTGTGATGGCCCAGCGTGCGTGCGCACTCCGTGGCGCGTTGCCCTAGCCAGCGTGTGAGCGCCCCTGAGGGCGTATGTCACCTGATGGGTCTCGTGCTCGGAAGTACGGCCACCCAAATGTCATGTAGGGGAGCCCGGTCTCCCCGCTTAGGCAAATCCAGTCAAGAGCATGACCTCAATCTGGTGCTTGCGCTTGCCTCTGCAGGTGTGCGTGGTGCACAATGAGACCACCACTGGCGTGACTTCCGACATCAAGGGCTGCCGCGAGGCCATGGACAGGGCCAGCCATCCGGCCCTGCTGCTGGTGAGTCGCCACCTGCTCGGCTCGCACCCCTGGCGGTAGGCAGCATGCGGAGCACGTGGCGCAGGAGCCCCCAGGCCAGCCAGCTGTACTCGCCCGGGTGCTGGCAGCGGCTCGGTGTACTGCCAGTGGCCCTCAGTGCCGCAGAGTGTTCTGGCACTCCCTAGGCTTCTGTCTCCTCACGCGCCTCGTGCTCAGCCTCGTAGTTGGCCTGGCTTGGCCCCACAGGCACCATGGTAAGTAATGGAGAGGCCCCTGACGCTTGGGAACCCCACTGCTGGGAGTATCCTGGGTGTCTTAAATGGGTGTGCATCGTGTCTTGCATAAAGACTGCTCCAGGTTCTGCCCCAGGTGCACAGCAGCAAGCATGCACGCGCTGCCGACGCCCCCGGCCTGCCTGCAGGTGGATGGCGTATCCTCCATTGGTGCCCTGGATTTCCGCATGGACGACTGGGGTGTAGACGTGGCTGTGACCGGCAGCCAGAAGGCCATGTCCCTGCCCACTGGCCTCTGCTACGTGGCTGCGTCCAAGAAGGTGTGTTATATGCGCGTGGGCCAGGCTTGCAGCGAGTTTGTGCGCCGGGCGCAAGCTGCATGGCGGCGCCTGCATGCCGGGCAGCGTGCCCCCTGGCGCATCCTCTGTCGGCCAAGAGCTGCTGGTCGCAGCAAGGCGCGTGCTGCGGCCCGTCTGCGCCTCGTGCAGGCGAGCACTAGGGGCTGCTTAGGTGCGCGTGGTAGCAGCTAGGCGCTTGCTGCAGCGGCTTCATGAGCACCTCGCATGAGCGCATGCAACGGGGTGCTTTGGCGTGCATGGATGCCGGCCGTCCTTGCAGCCAGTGGATCAGCATCACGACCAGAGCCTCACAACCCTCTGTGAAGCCCCCTTCCCTCCCTGGTGCCTGCGTCCCACGTCCCATGACGGGAGGGCCCTCGGGGACCCTGCGCATGCTGTCCTGCCTTGCACGTGCCATACGCTTCCCTGGTCAGCCGCCCTGCCCTCGAGCCATCTTGTGGGAAACACATGTGCCGCCCGCTTTGTTGCCCATCCTTGTCCTGCCTTGCACGTGCCGCGCGCATCCCTGCATACGCTACCCGCCTTGTGTGTGTGCCCTGCAGGCGCTGGAGGCCCATAAGACCGCGCAGCTCAAGCGCTGCTTCTTTGACTGGGCCGACTACCTGAAGTCAAACCCCATCGGCAGCGTCCCTTACACCCCCTCCTTACCGCTGCTGTACGGCACCAAGTGAGTGCCAACCCACGTGCATGCACCAGGGCACTGTTGCATTGGGCGACGCAAGGCGAGCGCGTACCTGCTTGGTTGCCTTGCTGCCTTTTTTTGCAGCGGCTGTGCAGCTCACATTTGCCTGCCCTGTGCTCGCCAGGCTGCAGTTGCCTGGACACAACCGTCTCTGCATTCACGGACGGGCTGCTGCGTCCATCACGTGCGCACACCCATCCTTCTGCACCATTTGGCTCAATCCCTCCATCGACAGCTGCTTCACACAATCAGCCACTCGCAGCCAGGACTCGGAGAGTGCCCCCGTGGAGTGCCCTCACGCCAAGCCTGCAGCCCCCATGTGTTTGCGCTGTGGCCTCACACCGCTGTCATATCCAGCCACGCCTGCCCATCTCAGCCTGCCCCCAGCTGGATTGCTCTCTGGCTAATCTCTGGACCCATAGGACCACCCAGCTGGACTGCTCTCTGGGCCCATGGGCTCCCAGCTGGACCATGCCCGATTGCTCTGCCCCTGGCCGTGTGCGCGCTGCAGGGAGTCCATTGCGATGCTGAAGGAGGAGGGCTTTGACAACGTTGTGGCCCGCCACCATCGCTTGGCAGAGGGCGTGCGGAGGGCCGTAGCGGGCTGGGGGCTGAAGGTGCGTGGCCGCTGCCTGCTCTGCCGCCGTCCCAGCACCTTTTTTCTCTTTGCACCTTTTGTGTGGGCTTCTGCATGGGAGGGGAGGGCGGGGGGCAGGGGGGGAGGATTTGCCCATGGGCTGTGGGCTGCCGCTCAAGGCGAGACTGAGGGCCTGCCTGAGTCAATGGGTGCTTGCCAGAGCAGGCAGCCTGCCCAACCCATATGCTCCAGGATGTCGTGACCTCTGGGAGGGAGATGACTCCCAAGGGAGAGGGAGCGGCGCTGCGCGCGCCTCTCTGACAGCTTGGCCCATGCGTGCCACTTTGCCAGAGCGCCTGCTTGCCCTGGTGGGCTTCAGCATGCCATGCCAGACCTGTGGACAAAGAGGGCTGTGTGCGCCTCCTTAGGGGCTGTCTTGGCATGCCAAAACAGGAGGCAGCATGCGAGAGGACTGCGGCGCTGTTGTTGCGTCTCAGACCTCATCTCAGGGATGGCCCAGAAAATCAGCACTTGTGCCACTAAGTCACTCACTGGCTCCAGGCATGGAAGCATCCTTTTGTCGTGCATGCAACTGCTGCTGCTGCCTGCGGCTTGCAGACTTTGTGCAAGGAGGACCGGTGGAAGAGTGATTCCTTAACAGTGGTGGAGACGCCGGGCGTGGACAGCAACAAGGTGCGTGCGCGCAGGAGCTGCAACTTGTCTCGCCACAGCAAGCAGCCTTAGCTGCTGCTGTTTTGCTGGGCCACATGATCATGTAGGCAGTCAAGTTGTCCTGTGTGCATGGGCCTCTGTCTGCTTTCCTCAGTCTGGCTCCCTAATGGAGGAAGCGCCCTGTTGCTTATAAAGGCAGAGGTTTTGTGTACGCTGAGGTGGTTTCAATGTTCAGGCACGCGCCTGCTGTGGTGTGCCGCTGGACCTGACCCGCAGTCTGGGCCATGCGTTTGCTTTCCCGGCCCCTGTGAACATCCTGGTTGGTGCAGACTGGGGTCTTGACAGCACACACTGTGCCCTGTGCTTTGTACCATGGCTGTGCAGATCGTCAAGGCCGCCTACGCCAAGTATGATCTGTCCCTGGGAGTTGGGCTGTCGCAGATCAATGGCAAGGTCTTCCGCATCGGTACGTAAAACGCATGAGCCTTCAGGTGTCCTGTTTGTGTGCAGGCTGCCTGAATGCCCAACTGTAGAGCCCCGCGGTCCTCCAGTCTAGCCCTAGCACTGGCCAGCATGAGTGACTGCACTGGAACAGCAAGTGGTTGGGCAAGCTTGGCAGGGTTTGAGGGATGTGCAGCCAGCGCAGGCTAGCTGCACTGTGTTCAGCCGCACCCAGCTCGAGTGCCGAGCAAACAGGCTGGCCTGACCACCCTTGCATGCCCCCCCGTGCGAGCAGGTCACTTGGGCAACATGAACGAGCTCATGCTGGCGGGCGCTCTGGCAGGCGCAGAGATGAGCATGAATGATGCAGGCAAGTGCTTTTGCTGCCTGCCTGCTCCCAATTTTTGCCTCCCGGCCTATGGTCTGACCTAGTCCGCTGCACCTTTCAGACTTCTGTCTGCTAGCGAGCAGCCATTGTGGGGAGCCCCTGCTACTACAACTTCTTTGTCCTGCAAGATACTTGTGCAGTGCGTCTCGAGTCTGAATGTACAGGCGGACCCTGCATCCAGTCCGTCCTAGGTATCCAGGCAGCTCCAATGGCCAGCTCAGTGGTCTGCACCCCCTTCGCATGTGCGCGCAGGGATGCAAATAGTGCCTGGCAGCGGTGTGTCACGCGCGCTGGAGTACTGGCAGAAGTCGGCCCCAATCATCCCCACTCGTGAGAGCCTCATGGCTTGACACCCTTGGGCCATCCCATGGCCAGCATGGCCTATCAGCATTGCAGCCCACACAGGCCCGCCGATGTCGCTTCACTGGGGCAGATGCTGCGCTGCGCGCACTGATTTTAACGCTAGAAGTGTTGCTTTGCGCAGGCAGGGGCGGTGAGCGCCATTTGCAGGCACGGACCCAGCACCTGCTCTGGCAGCGCAGCTGGCTTGGCACTCTGCATTATATCCCCTAGCATGATGCTAGTGTTGACGGCAAACAGGAAATGCAACTGAGGCGCTGGGTTGCCTACCAAGGCAACATGGTGTTGGCTGTGACCGGCCTCAAGAGCTCTCCTGCTTGGACTGCATCCGTATATTCTTTTACGCCGGGGGCTTTGATGGCCGACGCCTGGACTCTGTATACTTAATAGGCTCATTTTCTCTCGTAGGGTATTGTCACTGCATCCACCCCTCAGGGCCTGGCTTAAATGTACACGCCAAGTCCGTGTCACCGACGGAGATTAGCTGTTTGTCCATCCTTCATCCTTTGCATAGAAGACTGCTAGATGCAATTTAGTTATCTGCATCTGTTGATGTAAATAAGCTAAATGCACAGCTGGAACGGGGTATCGTGCAGAGCACTGAGGGTTTGTCTGGTGCTTGCACCAGGTTACAAGAATGGGGCTAGGTCACGTTTCATAGCTGTATCTGCCGAACAAGGGCAGCTTAGCTGAAGCCTTGAAGGCCTGCAACCTGACCAAGACTTTGTAGGCGCTCAAAGCAAAAGAAGGGCAGTGTCTATAAGCTAGAGTTTTTTTGGTGAACAGAGGTTCAAGAGGAAAACCCGAAGACGCTCGAAGGCAGTAAATGAGCACATGAGGGCAAGATAAAAGCAAAAGATGACCTCTGAATAATTGGGAGAACCACCAGCTTTGTTGTTAGGTTTACAAGGTTTACAGCCTGGTCGTCAGGCTGATTGGTCTCTGAAACCATATAATGGTATTTCAGGGAATATTTTCAACTCAAAAGCCTGTGCTGAAAGCCTACATTTCTCTGTACCCAGGTATTTGCATTTGGATTCGGGCAGGCAAACTCAGCACAATGTGGCACGTCTCAGGTTACATTCCCATACGCTGCGTGTCGAGACAAGAAGCTGGGAACATCATGATGGTACGTACCTGTGATAAGTGTGGATTGCAGGCAATTCAAGATGAAAAACACGCTCTTTTCCTGTGTCCTTGCATGCATATGTGTTCTTTGAGGGTTCGATTTGCAGACTTATTTCATGATTTACCACTGGCACACAAAATTACTGTCAATCAGACTGGAGCTTTTTATTTCTCCAAGCTTGTTCCGGGGATGTCTTCAATTTTCAAAATTGAAGATATCCTCGAAAAGGCTTTTTCAGAGACAAACTAATGACACCTATCGTTTTATTTCAGAGCTTATGAATATTTTCTGTATGGCTGGTGTTCACCAGCAACCTGAACAGTCAAACTACCTGGCTGAAGGTCAGATTTAAACTTGTAAACTTGAAAGCCTACACCTTTCCTTTTCCGAGCTGCATTCCTGCCCCAACGTCTTACAGCCTATTATAGCCTGATACTAGCAGGCAAAGCTGCCCTCCTTTGGAAAGTAAACAATAACCCTTACCTTACAGCCCTCTTTTGGCAGGTACAGCTACTAGCAGCTACAACCCAGAGAAGAAAAGAAAAGAAAAACTACTTACCAAACCTAACAACTGTGTTTAGTAGCATTTGTTGACAGGTACAGACAGCCATGTGACTGTAATCCTTACCTTGGCAAGCGAACAGCCAGGAGATGAGGCAGCGCTTACAATAGTGCTTACCTTTATCATCGAAAGAGCATTGACGGAACGGCTGCTTGCATCACATGCAAACAAGGCCTATTGCTAAGTGTTTGTTGCAGTCTTGAATATCAGGGTCTAATCATTGAGCAACACGCTTGTGCAAGGACAAAAAGCGCATCCAAGCATGACAGACATAAAATCTGCTTTGTAAGCATCATATTAAAAGGACCATACCTCTTTCTTCAGTTTTTTCTTAGTGATGCAAACAAAAAGGTATCTTAGTAAAAATAAAGCACGAGGGAGGAAGACCGTCACCCACATGCAACTGTATACCTGTTGAAACTCCCAATGCCATCTTCCTGGCATTGATTGCTTCTTCACAGCTTAATAATTCTGTAAGCATGACATTCATTTGCAAGCTTGAGCTCGAGGCAGACCTCTCATGCTTTCATCATACATCATCTGTTTCCACTTCTTGACATGCAACATCTCCCTCATCTGCTGCTCATTCCCTTCATTGAACTTCATGCAGCCCACCTAAGCTGCCTGCCTTCAAGCGCTTCCCCTTGCGCACTGCCAGGCCGCACCATGGCCGTCGGGTAGGCAGATGCAGTTGTGAAGCCTGCCCCTGCACTAGCTGTACCCCATTGCCCAGAGATGCCGCCCACTGCATCTGTCGGCGCATCTTGGGCTCTCCCCTGCCCTATTCGCTCCCCTCGGCCTCCGTTCCGCTTTCCCATGGGCGACAGGGGTACAGCAGACTGGGGGCGCATGCCCAAAGATGATGACGAGGATCTGCAGGCAGGCCGGCAAGCAGGCGAAGGCATCAACTTTTTTAGCCCACGTGGAGGCTTGCAGGCAGGCAGGCAAGCAGGTTTGCAGGCATGCAGAAGCATCATCCCTGTTTGCTTGCACGGCATCCAATTCCAGGAATCCGTGCCAGCAGCCACACGCCTGCTTCCATGCGCCATGTTGCCTACAGCTGCTTCTGCATCCCCCTTCTGGCAGGCTCTGCACGTGCATGTCCAAGGGCCTGCGTGCGCGTGCCTCACCTGCTGATGGGCTGCGTGTGCACATCATGGGGCACAGCGCCAGGCAGGCCCCCTCCATACCCTGGGGGCCCGGCACTCATGGGGCGGGGCCTCGAGGTCGGCCTGGCACAGCCCTGCTCTGCGAGTCCCCCTTGGCCGCCCCTGCTGTCGTCGTCCCATGTCTGCCCCCCCCTCTCCTGCTGCGGACCGCCTTGTGTGGCCTGTGTGCGCGTGGCCGCCAGCTTTGCATCCAGGTACTCCTGCTGCTGCTGCTTGTGGGATGCAAGGCCGCGGGAGCGCATGGCGCTGTAGGGGAGGGCGCTGACTGGCCGGCGCTGGCCCGTGGCTTTGAACATGTCAGGCGCACGCAGTGATTCATGGACCTGCACCGCGGGCAACGTGGCACATGTCTGATTTGGTCAGGGTGCCTGCTGCCATCAGCTAGTTGTACTGTGTGCGTGCGTGTGCAAGTGCGTGTGCATGCGTGCTCATGCGTCTGTCGGCTGTGGCGCGCTATTCCGTGTGCTGCCCCTACTGAGCCACGTACATCCAACCAGCGCGTCCCCACTCGCACGTACCCACACCCAGGCTCACACATGCATTCAGGCACGCCCTTCGATGAGCTCTGGGCAGGGGCATGCAGAGCCTCTCTACCGGCTCTGCGCAATCAAGGAATCTTGGTACCAAGCTAACCCAACGTCCATCATCTTGCACCAAACCGCCCTCATCCACATGAGATCAACCAGTGCATGGACGGATGCTAGGCACTCCACTGCAGTGCACGCCCTGCACCCCACACACTGTGCTGTGTGTGACTAAGGGGGCTCACCTGCGTAGCAGTCGCCCAGCTTTGCTCAGACAGCCTCACATCTGGGTGCCAGTACATCCTCTCAGGACCCAGGACCATGTGAGGAATGTGATTGCCTGTCTTTTGGGCGTGCGGGGCGTCTGAGGCGTACGTGCCCAGAGGGCGCAGTGTCTGGTTCATCGTCTCCGCATCAGGCCGGATGACACACATGTAGTCAATCTGGTTCTTATGTGCGTTACGCTGCAGGCAAGTATGCCGCCAAGGCAGCATGGCGCAGTGAGCAAGCGGCTCAAGGGATCAGATCAGCATCACACTCAACCATTGCCTGGTTGCTGGTCACGGTCTTTTTGATACCTGTGTTGTGCAAGCCCATGTTTTGTAGGGTTTCCCTGTGTCTTGCAAGTGTTCCTGGTGCTGCGGCTTGAACCAGATCTGTCCACAATACATTGGGGCTGGAAGGAAGTAAGGGCACAAAAATGTGTTTTATTAACAAAACTGGACCTTCAAAGGTCTTAAATCAACAATCAACAGTGCACCCAACACCAATGAATTTAAGTAAGTTATGCTTATTACCTTGTTGAGTCAAAACACACAGAGAAGAAAAACAGCAGTGCCCAGGCCAATTCTAAACAAGAGGGGACAAAGACGCTTGCACAGAAACACCTTGCTGTGATATACCCCAAAGCGCTGTACATGATGGCTCAATACATTAAGTCTATCTGGGAACATTTGCTCCTTGCAAATGCCTTGATGCATGTTTCCACTGTCTACACAAACTGACATGGCACCACCTAAGAAACCCACTTATTCATATCCTGAATGATGAGCCATATAGGCGTGGTATCAGTTGGTATATCAATTTAGGCAGTTTGTGCAAGACAGGCAATGCTGCCTGAAGTTTGTGAGCTTGTTTGTCTGCGCACAAAGTCTGATACATCTACACCAACAGCTGTCTTCTGAAGCTGCAAAGCTGTTAAGCTCACCTTGGTGATCCGTGGGTGTGTGATACTGATAGGTTCCGGGGCAAGATCAGGGTTCAGGTAGGGCTTGAAGCTGGTATGGGTGTACACTGGTGCATTTGTGTTCGTTGCAAACCTGCAAGTCATGTACACCGACATGTTCTCACAAGCAATTGCCAACCTAAAAATACTGGACAGGCAGGTCGACATGAGGCAGCCCCTGAAGATCACCAAAAAAAACATTCTGATCTGCAGCTTTGCAGATGAGCCAGTCGCTCCCATTTCAGATCCTAGCAGCCTTGTGGGATTGGAAACTTGACTCCGCAAATAAAGGAACATGTTTCCATACCCTATCATGCTCAGGCAGTGACATTGCCTGATCTTAAGTCTCATCAAGGAGCCATCATGCTTGCGCATTAAGTGTTGGCATGCTTATTGTCAAGGGAATAAGAAATTGGCAGCTCACCCGGACAGGGCTTTGGGATTGAAGTCGGCGTTCGCTCCTTCGACATAGGATGAGGCGTTGAGCCGCGCCTCATGACGAGCAGCTGCATCTGCCAGCATGCGATCCCACACATTTGGGATGTATGCTTTCCTCCACAGCCTACATTGTGTGTAAAAAGCAATGATACACCAGAAGGTTGGAAACATCGGCCAACACCGAAAAGAGTTGTGCTGCATGCTGCGCTGAAGCAGCTCAGGCAGTGCGCATGGCAAAGTTCTGGGTGGAAACATGTTTATTTATGCATGCTCACACATGCACATTTGCACATGCTCGGAGCAACACTGGACACTTTTGAAGCATTGCTGAGCTAGCATGGGTATTCAGTCTAACATGTATGCGTCAGCCGGAATGAAAAAGTTTGTGAGTGATTTAGCATATAGATTGTTGTTTTACTCAGACTCATCAGTATAGAGAGCGCTGCCATATGAAGGCGGTTGCCTGGAAGGTGGGGGGCTGTCCTCCACTTCTTGTAATCATGCCCTGTGCCTGTGCCTATGCATGCATGAATAACTTACATGCACGAAAAACTTACGAATTGTAACTGAATTTATCCTCCTGTGCCAACTTCGCCCGCTCTTTGTAGCTCAGATGGCTGGGGCTCAAGACATCGTTGTAGGCAGGAGCCCTTTGTGTCATCATCGTCATTGCGATAAAATCTTTAACTTAGACACATTTACATAATATGGTTTTATGTAAAGGCGGTCACAAGAGTCTTTTGTCTATCGGTTTAAGTTATCGTTAACAGTTATAAGAATACTTTGATTTTCCCTAAGTCTGTTCTCAATGACGAATTAGCCACCTGTAGCCTTATATGCTGTAGACAGTGTCCAAGAACCTGGCCTTTGGCCCGTCTGGCAATTCACACTACCACAATGTCCAGTCGGGAGCAAAGGCTGAGGGAGCTCTTGGCTAGGGAGAGTGCTCAAAAGGTAAATGTGACTCCTGCAGCATGTCCTTGACACCGAGGAGTTGGCATCACATAACAGTTTGCCACAATTTTCTTTCAGATCATCATTGCAAATGTGCTGCTTGTTAACTTAGTCTTGCCTTGAATGACAGTACATGCTCAGTTATGTATGCATCCATTGCGTGCTTTGCATCCCAGGTGCCAGTTGGCCAGCGCTCTCCGCCCGTGTTCAGAGATATGATGCCTGATACGCACCGTGCGCTACCGCCTGAGCAGTTTGGGGTAGCTGGTGCCTTTCCTGGCACCAAACAGGCCAGTATGAGCAGCAGCGGCATGCACAACAAGCGCGACAGTGGCTACAGAGGCCAGGTCTCAGATTACAGAAGAACAACAGGTGATTTTGGCAGCTGGCCATGTCCCTTGGAGGACTGCGATCCATGTCTTTGCAGCTATGCCACCAGTTGTTTAGTCAGAGAAACCGCTTTGGGAGTGCAAACCTGAAACCGTTGCACCTTCTCCTACCTGACACTCAGGTTCAAAAATGAGCGCCTCTCAGCAATTCAGCTGCTCAGGAGTTCAAGGCCCGGTGGAGTTTAGGAGTGTTTTCAAGCCACGGCCTGAGCAGGTGTGAGTGTGTGTGTGTGTGTGTGTGTGTGTGTGTGTGTGTGTGTGTGTGTGTGTGTGTGTGCGCGCGCG
>LFIK01003365.1_pt1 | contig 12974 bp, 14 predicted proteins | sample 643401 | NCBI WGS metagenome assembly LFIK01 (sample SAMN03777447, study PRJNA286221) | soda lake metagenome | biome: soda lake; feature: Kulunda steppe; material: water; isolation source: sample T5-Br brine of Lake Tanatar-5 | place: Russia: Kulunda steppe | collected 2010-07 | reverse complement strand
TCAGATGCCGCCTTCCTCTTCGAGGAGGCGCTCGCCGCCGATCAGGAGGCGGGCGTGATCGACCTCACCTTCGCCGATCAGGGCGGGCGCAAGGCCTATCTGCACGGGCATTGTCATCAAAAGAGCTACGAGGCGCTCGGGCCCGTCGAGACGCTCTTGCGCGCCGTGCCCGGCCTCACGCTCGAGACCATCGAATCGAGCTGTTGCGGCATGGCGGGTGCCTTCGGCTATGATGCTCGCACCATCGACACGTCGCTCGCCATGGGAGAGCTGACGCTCTTCCCCGCGCTCCGCCAGGCCGAACCTGACGCCGTCATCCTCGCCGACGGCACCTCCTGCCGCCACCAGATCGGTGACGGTGTGGCGCGCGAGGCGCAGCATGTGGCGCGGTTCCTGGATGGGGTGATTGCCTGATCAGTAGGGTTTCAGGTTTGCTCAGGATAGAGGGTCAACCGCGTTCCGCCCGGATCGCTTCGATGAATTCCTCCACCGTCGGCAGCATGCGCTCGACCATCACCGCGACGCCTTCCGGGTTGGGGTGGATGCCGTCATCGAGGTTGAGCGCGGCCTCGCCGGCGACGCCGTCGAGGAAGAACGGGTAGAGCATGACGCCGTGTTCTTCCGCGAGCTCGGGATAGATCGCGTCGAAGGCTTCCGCGAAATCCGGCCCGAGATTGCGCCCGGCCATCATGCCGGCGAGCAGCACGGCGATATCGCGCTCCAGAAGGCGCGTGATGGTGTCCTCCAATGCGGCGCGAGTGCGGGCGGGGTCGAGCCCGCGCAGCATGTCGTTGGCGCCGAGTGCGATGATCACGCCGTCCGTGCCGTCCTCGACCGACCAGTCGACCCGGTCACGCCCGCCCGATGCGGTATCGCCGGAGACGCCGGCATTGATGATGGTGACGTCATGGCCGCGTTCGCGCAGGGCCGCTTCGAGCTGCGCCGGGAAGGCTTCGCTGGCGGGGAGGTTGTAGCCGGCGGTGAGCGAATCACCCAGGGCCACCAGCGTGACCGGCTCCTCCGCGCGGACGGGCAAAGCGGCGAGCGGGGCGAGCATCAGCGCACCGGCGAGCGTGAGGCAGGATGCGCGGATCCGACCGAAAAATGAAAAGGCGGGAAGGCTGAACTGGCAGATCACACGTAAACTCCCATATCTGACGGTATCCTTCAGGCGTGAAGCCTGCTCACCATGCCGCGATGGTGCCGTGTTTCGACGCCATCACGCATGGCCAGCCCCCTGATAGACGACGACCGAACACCTGAGATTGGATTGCCCTTCATGCCCGACAAGGCCATCGCCCTCGAAAATCTGGACCTCTCCCTCGGATCCGGCGCGGCCCGGGTGCATATTCTCAAGGGGATCTCGCTCGATGTCGCGGCGGGTGAGGCGATCGGGCTGGTGGGGCCCTCCGGCTCGGGAAAATCGACTTTGCTGATGACCATGGCCGGGCTGGAGCGGCCCGATTCGGGGCGTATCAGCATTGCCGGGCAGGATCTGGGGCAGATGGACGAGGATGCGCTGGCGCGGTTTCGCGGCCAGAATATCGGCATCGTCTTCCAGTCCTTCCACCTCGTGCCGACCATGACGGCTTTGGAGAACGTCGCTCTGCCGCTCGAACTCGCCGACCGCGCTGATGCCTTCGCGCGCGCCGAGAAGGAATTGCGCGCGGTCGGGCTGGGCGAGCGGCTGAACCATTATCCCGCCCAGCTTTCCGGCGGCGAGCAGCAGCGCGTGGCGATCGCCCGCGCCATCGCCCCCGACCCGGCCATCATCGTGGCCGACGAGCCGACCGGCAATCTCGATGAGATGACGGGCGGCTCCATCGTCGATCTGCTCTTCGCCATCAAGCGCGACCGGGGCGCGACGCTCGTCCTCGTCACTCACGACATCGCGCTGGCGCGCTCCTGCGACCGGATGGTGCGGCTGCGCTCGGGGCGGATCGACGACGAGGCCGAGGCGGCGCATGAAGGCGGCGGCGAAGCCGGGGAGCGCTCCTGATGCACGGAACGCTGTCGAACCCGCAATCCGCATCCCCGCAATCGCCCGCGCCGCAGGGACGTCGCGGCGCCGGCCTGCCGCTTGTCCTGCGTCTCGCCTTGCGCGAAATGCGCGCGGGCCTGCGCGGTTTCGGCATCTTCCTCGCCTGTATCGCGCTGGGCGTCGCGGCGATCGCCGGCGTCTCGTCGCTCTCCACGGCGCTGACCGAGGGGATGGCGCGGGAGGGCCGCACGATCCTCGGCGGCGACATCGCCTATTCGCTGCTCCAGCGCGAGGCAACGCAGAGCGAGCGCGAGATCCTGGAAAGCCACGGCGAGGTCTCCACCATCGCCACCCTGCGCGGCATGGCGCATGCGGATGAAAACGGCTCGGCGCTCGTCGAGATCAAGGCGGTCGGCCCCGATTACCCGGTGATCGGCTCGCTCGTCACCGATCCGCAGGCGTCGCAGGCTGCGCTGCTCGAAGAGCGCGACGGGGTTTTCGGCGCGATCGCCGATCCGGTGCTGCTGTCGCGTCTCGATCTGGAGACGGGCGACGAGATCCGCATCGGCACCACGCGTTTCGAGATCCGCGCCGCGCTCGTCTCCGAGCCCGACAGCGTGGCTGAGGGGATCGGCTTTGGGCCGCGCCTGATGATGAGCGTTCCGGCTTTGCGCGAGAGCGGGCTGATCCAGCCCGGCAGCCTCGTGCGCTGGACCTATCGCCTCGCGCTTCCCGGCGGGGCAGGGGATGATGCGCTGCTCGCCCGCGTCGAGGAGGAGATTGCGCAGGCGGCGCCTGAAGCCGGCTGGCGGGTGCGCAACCGCCTGAATGCCGATCCGCAATTCCAGCGCAATATCGAACGCTTCGCCCAGTTTCTGACGCTGGTGGGGTTGACCGCGCTGATCGTCGGCGGGGTGGGCGTCGCCAATGCAGTGCGCGGCTTCGTCGATCGCAAGCGCGATTCGATCGCGACCTTCAAGAGCCTCGGCGCGCCGGGCGGGCAGGTGGTTGGCATCTATCTGACGCAGGTGATGACGATTGCCGGGCTCGGCATCCTCGCCGGGCTCGCCATCGGCGCGGCGATCCCCTTCGCCGTGGCGTTTCTCCTGCGCGACATCCTGCCGATCCCGATCGCCCCCACGCTGGCCTGGAGCCAGCTCGGCATCGCCGCGCTCTATGGCGGGCTGATCGCGCTCGCCTTCGCCATCCTGCCGCTGGGGCGGGTGCATGATATCCAGGTGACGCATCTGTTCCGCGACCAGATCGACCGTGACCGGCGCTGGCCGCGCAAGCGCTATATCGCCATCACGCTCGCGGCGACCGCGCTGCTCGTGGTGCTCTCGTTGAGTGCGGCCTATGATCCGCGCGTGGCGATGATCTTCATCACCGCGATCACCCTCGCCTTCATCCTCCTGCGCCTCGTCGCGAGCGGCCTGATGGCGGTGGCGCGCCGGCTGCCGCGCCCGCGCCGCGCGGGGCCGCGTCTCGCGCTCGCCAATATCCACCGCCCCGGCGCACTCACCCCCTCGCTGGTGCTTTCGCTCGGGCTGGGGATCACGCTTCTGGTGACGCTGGCCCTGATCGATTCGAACATGCGCCGGCAGCTCACCGAGAACCTGCCCCAGAATGCGCCGAGTTTCTTCTTCGTCGATATCCCCTCGGCGGAAGTCGAGGAATTCGAAGGCTTCATGCGCGAGGCCGCGCCGGACGGCACGCTGGAGCGGGTGCCGATGATGCGTGGGCGCATCGTCTCGCTCGGCGGCGTGCCGGCCGAGGAGATCGAGGCGCGTGAGGATGTGAACTGGGTGCTCCAGGGCGATCGCGGTATCACCTATGCGCAGGAACCGCCCGACGGCTCGCGCATCGTGGCGGGCTCATGGTGGGGTGACGAGCCGCAGGAGAACCTGGTCTCCTTCGATGCCGAAATCGCCGAAGGGCTCGGCGTGGGGCTCGGTGATTCGATCGTGGTGAACGTGCTGGGCCGCAATATCGAGGCGCGGATCGTCAATCTGCGCGAGATCGAATGGCGCTCCATGGGCATCAATTTCGTCATGGTCTTCTCGCCCAACACCTTCGCCGGCGCGCCGCACATGCATCTGGCCACGCTCACATTCGAGGACGAGGAGGACCGGGCCCGCGAGCCGGCGCTGATGCGCGATATCGGCCAGGCCTTCCCGACCATCACCAGCGTGCGGGTGCGCGATGCGCTCGAAGCCGTCAACGATCTCGTCGGTCAGCTCGCCATCGCCATACGCGGCGCGTCGAGCGTGGCGCTCGCGGCCAGCGTGCTGGTGCTGGCCGGGGCGCTCGCGGCGGGGCACCGGGCACGGCTCTATGATGCGGTGGTGCTCAAGACGCTGGGCGCGACGCGCTCGCGGCTGCTCGGCGCCTATGCGCTGGAATATGGCGCGCTCGGCCTCGCCACGGCGATCTTCGGCCTCGTCGCGGGCGGGCTCGCGGCCTGGGTGATCGTCACGCGGATCATGGATCTCGATTTCGTCTTCGCCTGGGAGGGCGCGCTCGGGGCGGCATTCGTCGCCATCGTGGTCACGATTTCGTTGGGACTGCTCGGCACCTGGCGCATTCTCAGCCAGAAACCGGCGAGCTATCTGCGGAACTTGTAGGCAAGGCGGGCGGTTTTACGAACTTCGACCGTATAATTGCCTGTCGGCAGGCGGCTGCGGCGATTTTCATCTTCGATTCACGCTGATTCGCGCCCGAAAAGCCTTGCACCGGAGCGGGACATTTTCCATATTACAGAGAACGCCGCTCCCGGCGATAACGGGGCATGTGTCGGCTCGCTCGAACGGATCGCGTTGATCCTGCGGAGGAGGCGGTGTGCCCGAGGCATATGCTCACAAGGCATCTTCTGTAGAGGACACCAATGCAAATCAACGATCAGAACCGTTTTGCCCAAGCTGCCGCTGCGAGCGGGACCCGGGCGCGGTCGCAGGCCGAGATCGATCAGGGCCTGCGCGCGTTCATGCTTGGCGTCTACAACAACATGGTGCTGGGCCTCGCCATCACCGGTCTCGTCGCGCTCGGCACCTACATGCTGTCGACCACCACGGCGCCGGATGGCAGCCTTGCGCTGACGCCGCTCGGTGCAGCCGTCTATACCAGCCCGCTGCGCTGGGTGCTGATGCTGTCGCCGCTGGCTTTCATCTTCTTCTTCTCGTTCAAGATCGAGAGCCTGCAGCCGCGTACCGCGCTGATCATGTTCTTCTCCTTCGCGGCGCTGATGGGCATTTCGATGTCCTCGATCTTCCTGGTCTTCACCGGCCAGTCGATCGTGCAGGTCTTCTTCATCACCGCCGCCGCTTTCGGCAGCCTGAGCCTCTACGGCTACACCACGACGCGTAGCCTGTCGGGCATGGGGACGTTCCTGTTCATGGGGCTGATCGGTCTGATCCTGGCCATGATCGTGAACATCTTCATCGGCTCCAGCGCGCTCGGCTTCGCTGTCTCGGTGATCGGCGTCCTGATCTTCGCCGGCCTCACCGCCTGGGACACGCAGCGCCTGAAGGAAATGTACCTGTTCAACAACTTCGACGCCGCCACGGCCACGAAGGCTTCGGTGATGGGTGCCCTGTCGCTCTACCTGAACTTCATCAACATGTTCCAGTTCCTGCTCGCCCTGCTCGGCGACCGCGAATGAGACATCGGCCGGTTTGATCCGGTGACGGAAAACCCCCGGTTCGCAGGAATCGGGGGTTTTTTATGCGTCGTCCGATTGCCGGAATGAGGCGATTTCAGCGCGGCAGCAGCCGCTCGATATAGGCCGGCAGCGCGAAGGCGGCCTTGTGGACCGCGGGCGTGTAGTAGTCGGGCGTGAACCCGGCTGCGGCGAATCGTGCCTGCAGCGTCTCCAGCGCAACCGCGCGCGCATCTCCGTCCGTGCCCCAGCCGAAGGCCATCGGCCCGCCGGTATAGGTGGGAATGGTGGCGATGAAGCAGCCCCAGTCGGCAAACAGGCTCTTGAAGGCCCGCATCGTGCCGGTCAGCTCACTCGGCTGCATGAAGGGTACGCCGTTCTGTGTCACCAGAATGCCGCCCGGATTGAGGGCGCGTTTCGCATGGCCGTAGAAGTGGTCGGTGAACAGCACTTCGCCGGGCCCGATCGGATCCGTCGAATCGACGATGATCACGTCGAAGGTCTGGTCCGTCTCGCGCATGAACACGGCGCCGTCATTGATGACGAGATCGAGCCTCGGATCATCGAAGGCGCCGTTCGAGAGGCGCGGCAGGTACTGCTTCGAGAACTCCACCACCCCGGCATCGATCTCCACCATGGTCACATGCCGCACGCCCTCGTGGCGCAGCACCTCGCGGGCCATGCCGCCGTCACCACCGCCGATGATCAGCACGCGCTCCACCGATCCATGCGCGAAGATCGGCACATGGGTGAGCATTTCGTGATAGATGAAGTTGTCGCCCTCGGTGGTCTGGACCACGTCGTCGAGGGTGAGAACGCGCCCGAAGCGCGCGTTCTCGAAGACCCGCAGCCGCTGGTGCTCGGTCTCGCTGTCATAGAGCAGGGCGTCCACCCGCAGCGCCTGGGCATAATCCCCGTGCAGCGTTTCGCGCATCCACTGCGTCATGCCGCGCGCTCCACGGCATCGACGAGGCCTTCACCGCGCAGCAATTCACGCACGCGCACGTCGCCGGTCGCGAAGGCGGCCTTGAGCACATCGACGGCGCGCCAGGGATCGGCCTCGCCGCACATGAACACGTCGAAGGCGCCGTAACCGATTTCCGGCCAGGTGTGGACCGAGATATGGCTTTCCGCCAGAACCGCCACGCCACTCACGCCCTGGGGGCTGAACTTGTGGGTATGAATGTGCAAAAGCGTCGCGCCACATTCATCGACGCAATCGCGAAAAGCCTTCTCGATCCGATCCTCGTCGTCCAGCCCATGGCCGTTCACGACTTCGATGATCAGATGCGTACCGGCAAAAACACGGCCGTCGCGGCGGATGAAGTGGTCTTCGCGGGCCTCGTCCAGAACGGAGGCGGGGCGGGCGGTTTGCGTCACGGAAAGCGTCATGCCGGTCGATCCTTCAAGCCAGCGGGATTACAGAACGTGGATGTAGTGGGAGTGCGTCAGGGGGTTCATCGCAATCGTGATCCGGCGCGTACGCGCCGCCATACTCCGATTGTCACTGAAGCTGATCTCGTTCGGTCTCATCTTTGCCTCTCTTCATAACCATCTGCCCGATCCGGGGATGGCGAGAGGCGAGACCGGCTCACCCGAACGCCGTCCACGACCGGACGCGATGTGACGTCTGACTTTCGAGGGCCTGGCGATCCGTATTGATGGCCAAGCCGCGCCTAGGGTGGCAGTCCATGATTATCTCGGACGAAAAAGGGAAGACCGCCCGTAGGCGGCCACTGCGATATATCCGGTTCAGCGGCTGAAAAGTCAATGATTTTCGATCCCCGCCCGCGTGAAAATTTGTCGGACCCGCCGGCACGCAGCCCTCGCCGGAGAGTCATCGATTGATATAATTCGATATATCTAGAAATAACGTTGACAAAGAAAGCGTTGCTCTCTAGCCTGATCGTATTCTCCACGTGCAAGGGATGCACAGCATGTCCACGATCCGCCTCGCCCTGTTTGATCTCCGCGGTCGCCTGTTTGCGGTCGAGCGTGTCTGGTGGGCGATTGCGCTCATCTATCTCGTCATCGCCCTCACCGATCCCGGTGAAGTCGTGCCAACGGCGGGTTTCGCCGTTGGGGCGCTCGCGGGAATCGCACCCTATCTGGTGATCGCGGTGCTGATCGCCGCTTATGCCAAGGCCAGCGGCGCGGACAATCTGATCGCCGATGTATTCCAGGGGCGGGCGGTCACCATGGTCGCGCTCGCCGCCCTGTTCGGGGCGCTGTCGCCGTTCTGCTCCTGCGGCGTGATTCCGATCATCGCGGCCTTGCTCGCGATGGGGGTGCCGCTCGCCGCCGTGATGGCCTTCTGGATCGCGTCGCCCCTCATGGATCCGACGATGTTCTTCGTGACCGCCAGCGTGATGGGTTTCGAATTCGCGGTGGCGAAGACCGTGGCGGCTTTCGCCATCGGTGGCGCTGGTGGCTATCTCACCCTTGCCCTTACCCGGCGCGGCTGGCTCACCGAGCCGTTGCGCCCCGGTATCGGCGACGGCGGCTGCGCCGGATCGCGGGTGCGCACCCGCAAGCCGACGGTCTGGCGCTTCTGGGAGGAGGAGGCGCGTCGCGGCGTGTTCGTGCGCGAGGCCGGCAAGGTCATCCTCTTCCTCGCCAAGTGGATGCTGCTTGCTTTCACTCTTGAACACCTGATGACGGTGTATATCCCGCGCGAGATGATCGAGGGCGCGCTCGGAGGAGGCTCCGTCTTCGCGGTTCCGGTGGCGGTGCTGGTCGGGATACCGGCCTATCTGAACGGCTATGCCGCCCTCGGGCTCGTCAGCGGACTGGTCGAGACGGGGATGGCGCCGGGTGCGGCCATGGCCTTCCTGATCGCCGGCGGCGTGACTTCGATCCCCGCCGCCATTGCGGTCTGGGCACTCGCGCGTCCGCAGGTCTTTGCGCTTTATGTGTTGATTGCGGTTGCGGGGGCGCTGTCCGCCGGATGGGTTTACCAGCTGTTGACCATATCATGACGGGAGGGCGCTGGTCATGGTGATGCACGCGCAATATTATTTCGCTGCACTGCGCTGAAATCATGGAAAAGTCCATATAGCGGGTTCGCATTCGCCTGGTGCATGTCTGGTTTGCCTTTATCCCCCTAACCCAGGGGCAGGAAAGCCCTTATCTGGGCAGGAAAGCGAGCGGCTTGCGGATCACCGCGCCGCCCGCATCACATCCTGCTTCTGGAGTATCGTCATGGCACTCGCCAATGCCGCCCGCCGCGCGCCGCACGCATCCGCCCTTCGCATCCTGCGCCGTGGCGCCCATGCCGTCGCCACGTTCTGCGTCGATTTCGCCCGCCTCTTCGCCGAGGCCCAGCGCCGCCGCGCCGCCTTCCTGCGCGACAATCCGCATATCTCGGAATAAGTCGCGCCTCAGACCACCTTGTCCACCGAGACCGTATGCTCGGCCTCGCCGGTCTTTTCGAAGCTGGTAACGTTGCCGATCGTGGTTTCGGCGATGTTGGTCAGGGCCTCGTGGGTGAAGAAGGCCTGGTGGCCTGTAATCAGGACGTTGGGGAAGGTGAGCAGCCGGGCGAAGACGTCATCGCTGAGGATGTCATTCGACAGATCCCGGAAGAACAGGTCACCTTCCTCTTCATAGACATCGAGGGCGAGCGAGCCGATCCGGCCATCCTTGAGCGCGTCGAGCACGGCGGGCGTGTCGATCACCGCGCCGCGCGAGGTGTTCACGATCATCACGCTCGGCTTCATCTTGCCGAGCGCCTTTGCATCGATCAGATGCCGGGTTTCCGGCGTCAGCGGGCAATGCAGGGAGATGATGTCGGATTGCGCGAACAAAGTGTCGAGCTCGACATAGGCGATGCCGCGCGCCTCGCAATCGGGGTTGGGCTTCACGTCATGGGCGATCACCCGGCAATTGAATCCCTGGAAGATCGCGGCGGTGATGTCCCCGATCTGCCCCGTGCCGATGATGCCGACGGTCTTTTCGTTGAGATCGAAGCCGATCAGCCCGTCGAGATTGAAATTGTTCTCGCGCACCCGGTTATGCGCCTTGTGGATGCGCCGGTTGAGGGCGAGGACGAGGGCGAGGGTGTGTTCGGCCACCGCATGGGGCGAATAGGCGGGCACGCGGGCCACGGTGATGCCGAGCTCCTCGGCTGCTTCCAGATCGACATGGTTGAAGCCCGCAGAGCGCAAGGCGACGAGCTTGATGTCCTGCTCGGCGAGCTTTTCAAGAACCGTCCGGTCCAGCGTGTCGTTGACGAAGGCGCAGACGGCCTGCACGCCGCGCGCGAGCACCGTGGTCTCGGCGCGCAAGGGCGCCTCGAAATAGCATAATTCGTGCCCCGCCTCGCGATTCGCCGCGTCGAAATAGGTGCGATCATAGGGTTTGGTGGAGAAAAAGCCGATCTTCATGCCGCTCAATCCTTCCGTGATTCGTGCAATTGCGCGTAGAGCCGTTCGACATCCGCGCGGCGGCACAGTTCCGTGCCCGGTGTCATCACGGCGGCGCTGCCGGCGGCCATTCCCATGAGGAAGGCGTCCCGATTGGACATACCTGTGCTCAAGCCATGGGTCATGCCGGCGACGAAACTGTCCCCGGCGCCGACGGCGCTCCTGACCTCGACCTCGGGCACCGCCCGCTCATAGGCGCCGTCGCGATCGACCAGCACGGCGCCCTCATGGCCGAGCGTCACCGCGATCATCTCGGCCTTGCCGTCATCGATGAACCCCTTCGCCGCCGCGCTGATATCATCGGCGTGATGACAATCCTGGCCGGTGAGGTTGCGGAATTCGCCGTGGCTGGGCTTGACGAAATGGATGCCACCATGGTCGAGCGCGGCTTTGAGCGCATCGCCGGAAGTGTCGAGCACGAAATGCGCGCCTTTCTCGCGGGCGATATCGGCGACGCGGGCGTAGAAATCCGCCCCGACACCGCGCGGCAGGCTGCCCGAGGCGACGAGGTAATCGCAATCCATCCCGCGCAAGGCGTCGAGGCAGGCCTCGATCTCCTCGCCCGAGAGCTTCGGCCCCTCCGGCGTGAAGCGGAATTCCTTGCCGCTCTCGCGCTCATAGACCACATGCGAAAGCCGCGTATCATCGGCGATCGGGATGCGCTTGCGGGCGACGCCCTGCTGGTCGATCAGGCTGTCGAGCACGTCCCCCGTGGCGCCGCCGGCGAGATAGAGCGCGCAGACATCGCCGCCGAGTTCCTTCACGACCCGCGCCACGTTGATCCCGCCGCCGCCGGGATCGAACCGCTCGTTCGAGGTGCGCACCTTGTTGGTATGCCTCACCTTCTCCGCCTCGGCCGATCCGTCGATCGACGGGTTGAGCGTGAGCGTGACGATCTTCGCCATGAAAGGATCCCGTTCCTGCACGTGCCGCGCTTCATGATTCGCCGCGATGGTATCGCTTCACGATCAGGCGGATAACCCCGCAAAACCCGTAAAGGTTTCGGAGGAAGGGCGGGGAAGTGGGGGAATTTTGGGCGTTTGGGGATGTTTGTGCAGGCCGGGTGGCAAAATGTTAGCTGCACGAAAATGGGTCATATGCACTTGTTTTGCATGTCATATGGTCTTAACGTGAAGGGCAAGGCATGAAGGAGCGCCAACCCATGGAAGATCTCGTTCTCGAGCATCCCGCACCGGACCGGCAGGGTGTCGCCCTCAAGGCCTTTGCGCGTATCGCAGATGCGTGGTCCCTGACGCAGCGGGAGGCGGCGGCGCTGGCGGATATGTCGGAATCCACCTGGAAGCGGGCGAGAAAGCCCGGCTTTGCGGGGGATCTGACGCGGGACCAGATGCTGCGCCTGAGCGCGCTGGTCGGTCTCTACAAGTCGCTCGCGCTCTATTTCGACGAGCCGATCTCGCTGAACTGGGTGAAGCTGCCCAATCAGGGCCCCGAATTCGACGGCGCGCGGCCCCTCGACGCGATGATCGCGGGCGGCTTGCCCAAGATCCTGCGGGTGCGTGGCTACGTCGATGCGCTGCGGGGTGGGGTTTGAGGATCACTTCCGTCAATGACCGTGCGCTCGTCCGGCTGATTCCGCAGACCCGCCACAAGCCCCCGGTATTGCGGGGATTGGTGGATAGCGACGAGGAGGCGCAAATCCTCGCCGGGATCGAAGGCGAGACCAGCGCCCGCCTGATCGCGGAGCGCGAGGGCAGCCCCGCGCTCGACCGCCGTGAACTCGCCTTCGCGCGACGGGCGCATGATCTGAAACTGTACGGCCAGAGCCATATCAACGCGGCCTTCACCTATACCCGCCCCGGCGGCAACCGGTTCAATACCGGCGCGCGCGGCGCGTGGTATTGCGCCTGGGACATGCTGACGAGCGCGCAGGAGGTGGGCTTCCACCGGACCCGCGAACTGAGCTTCATCGGTATCTACGAGGACGAGGCGCGATATGTGGAACTGCTCGCCGATTTCATCGGCGATTTTCCCGATCTCCATGAAGAGCCGCACCCCGCGCTCGATCCGGACCCGGAACGCGGCTACCCCGCCGGGCAGCGCCTTGCCGCAGATCTGCGATCAGAAGGCCATCGCGGCCTGATCTACCCCTCCATCCGCCATCCGGGCGGGCGCTGCTTCGTCGCCTTCGACCCCGGAATCATCCAGAATGTGCGCCCGGGGGCGGGGTGGAGGCTGGTTTGGCGGGGCGGGGTGGAGTTTGCGGTTGAGGGGGGATAGGGGGGATGCCTGAGCAGATCTCGCGCTCGAAGATGATGGGAGAGATCCGCGTATCACCTTGCGCCGCGATGGTACCGTCTCACTATCAAGCAGGTAATCGCGCAGACCCAAGAATGATCTCGAGGTAGGGGAATTCTCCGGAATACGAGGTTTCCTGCCTGCTTCGACACGTTTCATGCCGAATACCCATCCTCGATCCGGGATCACGCAAGCGTTCAGCGTGCCAGCGCGTTGTCGAACTTGCCCCGTGGCGCGCTATCGATCATGCGCTTGATCTGCGCGTCGTCTGGACGCTCGAACGCGGGGGTCTTGCGCACGACATAAAGGGTATAGGCGATCACGCCCCCTGAGAGGCAGACCGCAGAAACGGAGAGAAGGATTTCGAACAGGGTCATCATTGCCTCCGTACCTTCATCATATAGGGCCGCCGTATTCAGATTACGAACCTTCGCTCGTATCCTCGCAAAGTTTCGCCAGCCTGTTAAGGGCTTTCGTTCGGCCCTCGTATTGATCGGCTCTGTCCAGAAGCTTCATGCGTCCAAACCAGGTCGTGCCAGCTCCAATCCCAATTGTCAGGAAGACCAGGGCTGCGACCGGAGCTGCGATCGTACCAGCGAGCCCTGCGATCACGGCCGCACCTGAAAGCCCCATGAGCGTATTCTGAAGCGGCCCGAGG
>LFIK01003364.1_pt1 | contig 12981 bp, 19 predicted proteins | sample 643401 | NCBI WGS metagenome assembly LFIK01 (sample SAMN03777447, study PRJNA286221) | soda lake metagenome | biome: soda lake; feature: Kulunda steppe; material: water; isolation source: sample T5-Br brine of Lake Tanatar-5 | place: Russia: Kulunda steppe | collected 2010-07 | reverse complement strand
CGCAGCTCGTGGTTGAAGATGCGCCCGTCCGAGCTGACCATAATGGAGTCCCGCAGCGCGGGGCTTCGGTCTGCGCCTACAGTCCGGTCCAGCTTGCCTTTGGTCCAGTGGTCCTGCTGGTAGTCGTAGCAGATATAGCTGTCCGGCTCGCCGGTAGAGCTTTGGCTTGACTGGTACAGCCACCAGATTTCATTGAAGTCCCGAAGCTGGAAGCCGAAGGTTTTTGTGCGCTCGTTCGCGTTCAGGTCGCGGATGAAGAAGTCCACTACATCAGAGCGGACCTGCTGCACTTGTGCGCCGTCAAACAACCACATATTACGCCCACACGGCCACATGGCAAATTTGTCCGACGCCACTACCGCGTTCGCAGCCATGAGGCCGCAAGAGTCGCTGACGCGCTCGAACCCGTATACAAACGGCGGGCCTAAATATCTTCCCGCGTAGGCATCGTTCGCGCCCAAGACCAGTACGGTGTTGAGGACTTTGCACACGCCAATAAGAGGGCCGTTCCCAGCCAAGGTGAGGCTGCCCGCTTGGTTTGTCGCGTCGGGCGTCCATTGCGCACGATCTTCGCTGTCAGACCACTGCACAAGGCGCTCGGTGCCTTTGATCCCAAGCAAGATGCGCTCGTCCGTGACAACAATACCTTGGAAGTTCTGCGGCGTCGTAGCGAGTTCTTGCAACTCCAGATCGACGTTCGGCGTCCACTTATAGACACGCTCGCCGTTAGAGCGGAACACCGCCACCAAGTCTTCGCCCCACAGGTCAAGTGACCAGCTTCCGACGGGCGTAGGAACACGCCCTTCGCCGGACCTTAGCGTACCGTAGGTTTGCTGTCCGTAGCGGCCTGTGCCGTAGCCGGACAACAGACCTGAATTTTTGTCGCCCGTCGTAAAGCCGGTGGGGGTCAGGTCCGTGGTGGCGCCGGTTGCGCTGATATGATAGAGAGCTGCATTGGTGCCGACGACAAAATGGCGGGAACCGTCGTTCGCTGTCCAGCCGAGAATATTGCGGGCCGCCTCTACCGTAGGGTCTGCCCACAAGTTTGCGATAGGGTCGCCGTCCGAGTCGATACGTTGCTGCCACCCACCTACGGGGCGAATCGCGTTGTCTTTCCACCGAACAAGGTTGGAATCAGACCAGCGCCCCCGCTGCCCATAGGCAGTTCCGTTCTTTAGAACGCCGGGGCGTAGGTCGAGCGGAACAAGCGGCATAGATCATTCCTCTGGGTAGGGGTAGCGGCTGCGGATTTCTTCGCGCTTCGCCAGCCACTCTTGTTCAGTTCCTTCGCCTGCCTGCCACTTGAAGAACAGCGGGTCCGCTTCTTGGGCGTAGGCGGCTTGGCGGTTGGCTTCCTCTGCGGAGAGTGGCTGCGTGACAATCTTTGTCTGGTCAACCTTAATCAAACTCATTGCTCTCGCCTCCTACGCCATCTGTCAGGTCTGCATCATTGACGACCCACGCCTCTTGCGGGGCGTCTGGTAGATCAGTAGCGTTTATGATCTTGAACGGCTTGCCTGCTGGAACGTCCTTGATGGCGAGTGCCATAATGCCGTGCTGGTTGAGAGCCTCTTGCGTGGGCATGACCACTGCCGGAACGCCGTTATCTTGGTTATAGATGATTACTTGTGTCATGTGTGATCCTTAGCGAAACACTTGGGCTAGAACGAACGGGGAATCATATTTCGTACCGTTTGCTGGCTGAAAAGTAGATACCCTGAAGGCTGTTGTGGTCGGGCTAACTGCACTACCTGCCCCAAAAGCCCCAGCATTAAACACCCCTATCATCTGCGAAGTGCCGCTAACGCCTGATTGCACACCGGCTGATACAGAGTAGTTGGCATCTGGCATAGCAGTGGCGAAGTTCACAGTATAGTCGCCCGTCCCGTTTCGCGTCACGCTAGACACATTGCCGCTCGCCCTGATGTTTCCACTCGACAAAGTCCCGTTAAAGTTCACCCACGCGCGGCAAGCAAACTTCGGTGCACCGCCCGATACGTTGAATGCGTCGTTTGTGTGCTGCGCCAACCTCTGCCCGCTGACCATCCCCATTGTGGTGTTACCGGAGTTCTGCACCTGCGCTTGCGAAAGGGTCACGGCGTTAATGGTGCGGTCGGCGTTAAGCTGCCCCCCGCCAGTCAAGCCTGTGCCTGCGGTCAGGACCGTGCTGATCGACAACGTACGGTCGGCAGTGAGGTTGCCGCCGCCAGTCAAGCCACCGCCCGTAGCAATGACAAGATCGCGGGACGCGGCCCCGATATTGGCGAGGGTCCAAGACACGTTCGCAGAGCCGTCAAAGCTACGCGACGTATCGCCTAGCGTGAATATCCGAGCGGTGGCAAGGGTGGTCGCGGTCGCGGCGTTGCCTGTCGTGTCAGCGCCGATGGTGCCGGAGAACAGCCGCGAGTCGAGCGCCGTCCAGTTGGCGTTCAGCAGGTCGCCCCACACATCGTCGTCGCCGCCGACAGAGGGAAGGTTAAAACTGTAATTTGCGGTCGCCATGAGAATAATCCCGATCAGACTGGTTAGGCGCACTATAGCACGCGGCGGAAAAGTTGCAAAGACTAGAGTTTAGGACCACACATCGGCGGTTTTGGGTAAGTCAGTCCAGATTGTGTTTGGCTTGGCTTGCGCGACCCATTCGGCGTCGCCCTTGTCGATAGAGAGCCATTTGGTGCGGCCAAACACAGTTGGATGGGGCGACGTGACCGCACCGTTGGCAACCACAGTACGCACAGAGAAGCCCGCAAGTGTAGGCACAGGGGCCACCACAGCGCCGTCAGCGTTCTTAACGCCGATCACCCTACCGTCAGACTCGACAGCGGCGGGAGCGGCAGTTACAGCGCCTTGTATGGCGACGGTGCGGGTAGCTGTGCCAGTTACGCTAGAGGCAGGCGCAGAGAGCGCGGACTGCGCAAGAGCGCCGCGTTTCGCGGCCCCTGAAACGGTAGGCAGGGGGGCCGCTACCGACCCGTTCGCCACAGCAGCCCTTTGGGCAGAGCCGGACACGGTAGGTCCGAAGGCAACCACCGAACCATTCGCCGCCACAGTCTTTCGTGCGGCACCGGCGACCGTAGCGGCAGGAGCAACAACGACACCAGTGGCCGTTGTAGGTCCGGCGCTGTAAAGCCCCCGACCATAAGCCCTTATGCCATAGAGGCTTGCCACCGCAGAGCCTCGTTAGGCCGTTGCAGGTTGCGTGTAGGTGAAGCTATCGACCTCCAAGCGCTCAGTGGCGGCAAGCGTTGTAGAGGTGATATTTATGTCGGAGCCGGACGTTCCGACTGTGCCGCTAAACACCGCAGCGCCGCCGGAGGTTCGGGCGACGAATTGTGTAGTCAGGCCGCCGGTCGCGCTGTCATCAGCAGCGATGGCGTTTGCGGCAGCGACACCATTCACAGCCGCGCCAAAAGCCGGATTACCGAAAGTGACCGTTGCCACCTCGGCCCCCGCAGAGGTCTGGAACTCGATGGTGCCGCCATCCAAAGTGGCGCAAACCGCGTCCGCAGCGGCGTTGCGGGCAATGTTCGTGAGGGTAATAGCCATTGATCTGATCCTACGCTACGTTGCCGGGAAGCCGGACAGTCAAGGGGCTGCCCGCAAAGCGGCGCTTCACCTCGTCGTCCATAACCGACATGAGGGTTTCGGCATACTCGTTCTGCCAAAGCGCCACGCGGTCGTCGTCCCGAAGATATGAGGCAGTATGCCGCAAAACGGCGTAAGTGTATAGGTCAAGATACTCGTCAGCCAGCCACGACTCGTCGAGGTTTTTGAAGTCGGGTATCTTGGCGTAATAGGTGAGGACGACTTCGCGGCCCTCTGCCTCGGATGCGCCCGCAAAGCGCATGAAGCCGCCAGCGATGGTGTAGACCCCCAGAAACCGGCTTGGCTTGGCTGCGCGCAGGCGCTCTAGCTCATGCGGGGTGATGTATTGCAGCGGCGCGGGGCGGGTAGAGCTGGTGACAGTGCGCGCCTCTTGGTAGTCAGGGGGCAAAGCCACAGACTCGGACTGGATGGTAGCCGTCTGCGTACGCGACATACGCTGAATCCGCAGATCGCGGTTCAGCCGGGCTTCGCCCATTTTGATGAGGTTGTCCAGCTCGGCCTCAAACGGGGTGTCGCCGTCCCGCCAGACGAAGCGCGCGATATACTCTTTGAACTCTGCGTAGGTCACGAATGCACCCTCAATTTGGCCCACGTCCCGTCAGCGAGCTTTTTCTTGGCATAGACCGACCACTCTTTTGTACCGATTGCGGCCCCGCACTCTTTCGCCCATTGCTGCGCCACAAGGACAGGCACCGTACCCAGATACCGCCCTTGGATGGGTCCGGTGTCCTTGCGGAGCTGTTCGCGGGCGTCTTTGGCCGCAGCCAAGACGTGATCGACGTTTTGCGTCTTCACAAACGAGAACGTCCCGTCCGAAGGCGAGACAATCAGGCGCTCGGAGTAGGGCGCTGGTGCGTATGTGGGCGCTTTATTCTGCATCGTCCACAACAGGTGCAAGCAGACCCAGAGCCGCGTAATGCTTGGCTTGAGGGGCAGTCAAGGTGACTTTCTCGCCCGGCTGTACGAGGCTGTCCCGCCCGCCGCCATTGGGGCAGATCGCGGTCTTCTGGACCACATAGGTTTTGGTCTTGGGCGCAGCAGGCTTTTCAGCAGGCTTTGGTGCGGACGTCGCTGATTCAGACATGAAGATTTCCTTGTAAAAGCCCCGCCGCGTAGGCGGCGGGGCGGGAGTTTAAGGCTTAGGCCGCAGCGCCGGTCGTGGCGTGGATTGCGCCGTGGGCCGCTTCGTTGTGGACCTTGAGCGTGTATTCCGCCCAGAGCAGGCGGCGCTTGGCGTGGCCGGTTTCGGCCAGCGGCTTCTGACGCGGGGCTTCGAGGAATTTCAGTTCCGCGAAGTTGGGGTCAAGCACATAGACCGAATAGTTGTCCGACGCAGTCGTGGACAGGAAGCGGTTGGGAACGACGGTCAGCTCACCAAAGTCGCTGTCGTACACGTCGATAGCCGCAGTCAAGCGCTTGTCAATCGCGTCCTTGTAGCGGGTCGCGTTGCCGGTGAACGTCTGACTGATGACGCGCTTGTTGTTCGAGTTGACCATGATGATGGTCGGCTCGGCACCCGCGTTCCAGCAGTCTTCGATGACGTTGTTCAGGTTGGCTTCGGTCAGCGGAACCGCTGTGCCGGGAGTCAGCGCGGTATCAGGATACCCGTCAGTGGTGCCGGACAGGGCAGGGGCTGCGCCGGTTGCGCCCAGCACAATATTGGTGCGGAGCCAAGCAGGCAGACCAGCCGCAACGCGCGCAGTACCCGACGAGCCGGGGTTGGCTGCGACGTTCTGCGTCAGCATCACTTCCATGTCGCGCTTCATTTCTTTCAGCTTGATCGCCATTTGCTGTGCGAGGCGCTGAATGTTCTCGGCGGCGGCATCGACCGCTTCCGAGGTATGAGACACAGACACGATTTTGTCGGAAATCTGGGTGTAGTTCCCGACACGCGCGCCAAGGGTAGCGTCGTCGTTGGGTGGATCAGCCCGACCTTCGTGTTCGCGGTTGGTGTTGTCCGGCTCGGCCAGATCAACAATCGACCATTCTGTGAAGGTCTGCGTGGCCGCTTGGCCGACGCCAATAGCGGTCTGGAAGGGCGTCTCTTCCGGCGAAATCATGGAGTACTGCTGCTCCAAGTCTTCGCGGATCAGAGTGTTGTCGTAGGTTTCGACAGTGTTAAGAGTGGGCATGGGAAGTTACCTTTTATTGGATTGAAGCATGGTTGCGGCCACGTCGTCGATAGTACCCGACTGCGCGGCTTTGCGATATACGGCCTGCTGCTGCCGCGCCTTCACCGTCTGCTGCTTCGCTTTGGCTGTTCCCGGACGCAATACCTTGGTCTTTGGCTTGACTTCCTGCGGCTGCACCTTTTGCTTGTTCTTCAAAGCACGATACGCCGCCGCGTCAGCGGCCATTTGAAACAGGCGATAGTCCACGGCGTTGGAAATCTCGTCGGGCGAGAAACCGTAGGCTTGCGCTGTCTCGGTGATGGAGTTCGCAAGAACCGGACCCTTTTGAGGGTCTTTGAGGTCGGGCAGCACTTCCAGAAGTTTCTGGCTGTTTTCTTGCTTGAGGGCATCAAACTGCTGCTGCTTGTGGGACTCGTATTGCTTCAAAGCCCCTTGGACCTGACCGCGCCGCGCGCTCAAGCGCGCTTGGTCTTCTCGATAGTTCTCCATCTGAATCAGGTATTGCTGCGGGTCTGTCCTCTGCAAAGACAAATCCGGCTTCGGCACGCTGGGCTGAAACATAAGGTGGTCGAACGTCTTGAACGCTTCCACCAGTTTCGCACGGCCTGCGTCAAGCTCTTGCTCGACGGAACGCTTCGCTGTCTCCAGCTCGCGCTTGGTTTCCGTCACTTCCTGCAATCGCTTGGCAATCGCACCCTCTCCTGAAAAGGCTTTCTTCAAGTCGGCAAGCGTGGCCTCGACTTCTTCCCCGTCAACTGTCACCGAAAACACCGTATCGTCGGCAACCTCGGTTAGTTCGGGGAAGGCTTGGCTTTCTTCCGCTTCGTCAGCGTCTTCGTCGTCGGTTGCGTCTTCGGCGGCTTCGGCCTCATGTGAGTCCTCGGCTTCCGTTTCTTCGATACCCTCATGCGCACCCTCGTAACCTTCGCCGTCGTCCTGCTGCGATGTATCTTCAACCTGATCGTCCACCTGCCGGTCTTCCGGGGTAGCTGGTCCGATCATTGTGGCCGCGATAGCATCCAAGTTCTGGGGATGGGGCGTGTTCGATTGGTCGTTGGGCATCTATCAGTCTCCTTTGCCAGCCTCTTGCGCGATGTTGCGCAAGGTCGCCTGTAAGTCTCTTATGGCTTGGACGCGATGATAGATTGTCTCCCTTGCCGCTTGGGCGTCAGGAAGGGTCGCCATCATTTCGTCGTAATAGCCGCGTTCAAGGTATCCTAATACCTCTTTGAAGGCAAGACTATTGTGTAGCCGTTGCGCTTCCTCGATTATTTCGCGCGATAATTTGTTTTTATCCATACCAAAACCTCTTGGTAAGGGGCGGCGCTCGCCGCCCCTGAATGTTTATTTGGTTGCGAGTTTTTCACGCAACAAATACCCCTCAAGCCCCCAAATCTTGTTACGAGCGTTATCACGGGCGATCTTGCGCCCAATCGCTTGATCGAAGTTCTCAGGCGATGCCGACGCGCTTTCGCCAGTCACGATGTAGCCATTGCGCAATGTCAGGGCGCAGACAGTCAATGTCGTATTTGGGAAAACGTGATATTGCTCCGACACAATCGTTGCGTCGATCATGTCGGGGTTAAGCCTTGGCGCATTAAGCCCCTTGGCTTGGATTTCCTTTTCAATCTCAATATCATTCTGAGCCATCTATCTAGCCTCCATCACGCCCGTTGACGCTCGGGCAGGCGAACCCCGTTCTGGGGATTAGCTATCCGGTGAACCGTCGTCACTGACGCTGTAAGGCGTGGTTCTTGGGGCCGCCTGTGCGCGCTTGACGGCCTCTTTGTCCACGCCGTCTTGGGTCGCTGCGGTGTGGCCCTTGTGCGCGGAGGCACCATAGAGCTGCTGCACCATGCGGTCGCGTTCCAGATCGTCCGTAGCGGCAAACTCCAGCGCGCGGATACGGCGCTCCAGCGCCTTGTCGCGCTGTTCCAAGGTAAATTCGAGCTGCTTTTCCTGCGCCCGTAGCTGCGCTTTGAGCTGTTCGGCTTCCAGCATGGCCTTGGCAGGGTCCATCGGCTGGTTTTCTGCCTGCGCCTGCATGATTTCCTGCAACTGCTGCATGGTTTCTTGCGTGATCGGGCTGAAATATCGACTGAACGAGTGAATACCGTAGATTTGCGCCATGTCGCTCAAGGTGTTGTAGTAGTTTTGGATCGGCACAATAGGATTCATCGGCCCGTACTGTGCGATGACCTCTTTCTGGCGCTCCAGCACAAACGACAGGCCCGCGATCTTGTCTTCTTTCTGTCCGGTGCCAAGCCCGACATTGGGCCGCATGGCAAAGCGCGGGTTGAAAACGCTCTGATCGACCTCGATAAACTCGCCAGACATTTCAAAGACCTGTTGACGCGGCATGTGGCGCATAGACAAGTCAAGCAACCCCGCAAAAAGGTCAGTCAAGCCCTCGGCCACGTTGCGGGCCATGACCTCGATCTGCCCTTGCGAGAGCTGGATGGTGTTTTGGGCGGCCTCGCGGGTCGTAGACTGCAAGGCGTCGTGGTCCAGACCCATCGCCGCGTTGGTGACACCCACTTTGATTTCGGACTGCTGCTGCAAATACTGCAAGAGCGGCAGCATTGCGCCAACCGACGGCTGGACACCAATTTCTTGGATCATACCCGGAGCGCGGACGCGGATCGGTGCGCCCAAAGCGGGGTTCAGCACGTCCTCGACGTTGACGAGCTGTTCATGAATCGCAAGCCGCCGGTTGTTGGCGGCGTGCGCGTTGTCGCACGTCGCCCTCAAGAGGCTGGTCTGCGTGTCCTGCTCTTGCTGCTGCAAGTCAAAGATGGACTTGCCCCAGAACGCGGTCGGCTCATAGTCAAGGCAGATAGACACATAGGGGCTGTTCTTGGCTTTCTCATGGTACAGATACTTGTACTGCGTGCCGCCCAGATAGAACTTGTATAGCTGCGGGACGCCCGTGCCTTCAAAGTCGTACCGCTTGTACGCGCAAGTGATAAGCACCCGCTTGTTCAGGGGGTCTTTTTCGGTGTTGTAGCGCGTCTTCGCGTAGCCACGGCGCTTCTCGGACTCGCCCATGAACTCGTTGGTTTCAGGATCGTAGTCGTCCAGCCCCTCAAGGTCTTCAAAAGCCAAGCCAAGCGCCAGCGCCTCGTAGACCGGCATAGAGCGCCGGTGGCCGTGAACCACCGCGTCCGCAATACAGGTCGCGTTCTCGTCAATAAAGAACTCGGACAGCGGCACGTTTGCCACTTTTATAGACCCGCCAACCATTTCCTTGGCGACGGTCGCGTTATAGAGCGAGATTGGCTCGCCCATGACGCCAAACTCGGACACCAGCTCGGTCTGAATGATGGATACGCCGTCCTCTTGGGACAGGGCTTGCAGGTTGTCTTCGGTGAGCAGAGACAGGTCGTAGTGTTCTAGGGTGGGCTGGTCGTCCCACCAGTACATCAGAATCCCGTTTTTCTTCAAAGCGGCGTTCTGAATAGCGTCATAAAGCGCGCGGTAGCCGCCGATACGAAAAAACAGGTTGTTGACGTACTTTGACTGCGCGTGAGCCAAGGCTTGTTGGGCCAAGCCATCAGGAATGTACTCAACAATAGAGTCCGCGTGCAGGAAGATGCGCAATAGCGACGGGCGCAAGTTGCGTATAGCGTCGCGGACGTTGGTGGAAGTGACCTTGGACCGGCCCTCGACCTTGGGAACATTGCTGTCGCCATTGTAGTATTTTTGCGCGTCTTCCCAATTCTCGGAAAACTCCGAAACGATGAAGTTGACGGCGCGTTCTACGTCCGCTGTCAGCTCTGACGCCGCGTCGTCAATGTCAATCGGCATCATGTCTTCCATGAAGTCGGCCCCTCAGTCTGCCAAAGCGCTGGGTTCAGCGCGTGGAGTATTTGTAATTGATGTTGCGGTGGGCTTCCTCGAAGGCGGCCTGCACTTTCGGGGGCCGCTTGACCGGGTCCATCTTTTGTGACCCTTTACCGGAAAAAATGCCGCTATTGGTCGCGGGCTTGACTTTGGGTACGGGATTTCTGACGCCGCGCACAGGCATGACACGCTCCTTGGCTAGGGATTTCAGCGATAGTGCAGGAAACCCAGCAAAAAGTCAATCCGAGAAGGCGGGGCGCTGGCACACCGCCTCAAACTGGTCGTAAGCGCGACCGATTTCTGCGATGGTTTGCGTCGTGTCGGCTTTGCTGCGCGTCGGCAGACTGTTTTGCCAAATGTCGCAGATCGCGGCCTCAGTCGCGGAAACCTCGCCGGTCGTCCTTGGGTTGCACGCGCTTAGAAGTACGAGCGCGGTCACGGATAGCAGCAGCGTTTTCATGGTCCAGCCTCCTTGCGGCCTCTTCGGCCTCTTCTTTACCTTGCCGCCGCGCGGTAGAGCGGATACGCACCGCGGCAAGCGCCAGCCCTATGATTGCGGCGATTGCCGCGCCTATGGCCTCAATCAGCCCCATCTTTGCCCCCTTGGTCAATCAGCCGACCCACCAGAACACTGGAAAAGATGAGTAGGGTAATAGTGCTTTGGACCCCATCAGGAACATTGCTTGTCAGATCGGGCGGCAGGAACCGCCACGCCGCCTCTAGGGCAACGCCCAAAGCAGCAAACTGGACCGACAACCAGCGCCACGCGCTCCATGCGTTATCGACAAGCCTCATGCCCGACCTCCGAGCCAAGCCAAGAGTCTCGCAATGGTCCCAGCCAATCCCGTAGCCGTCCGCACATCAGCGCGGCGTGCGTCGTCGATGGGCGCGGCGTCCACAGGGGAGGGCGTCTGCGCGCGGCCCGCGCGCCACGCCTCTACGTCATAGCCGGGGCATTGCGTGGGCGTCAGCGCGCGGTGGCCGCAAATACGATTGATGGTGGGGAACTGCGCCCGCAGCTCTGTGTAGACCTGATCCAGCGCTTTGATCTGCGCCGCTGTTCGGGTGTCGAAGCCGTTATCGCTACCACGCTTGCGGCCCCCGAACCAGACAACGTGGATATAACCGTCGTTGTGGCCCGCAGCGCCCGCACCGCGCGCCCAAAGGGGCCGACCGTATTCCCGCGTCCCGTCAGGGTGGATTCCGATATGGTAGCCCGGCCCGTTGAAGTTGCGGGCGGCGTGCCATTTGGCAACATCAGCCATTTTTGTGCCATCCGTAGGGATGGTCCATGTGTAGTGCTCGACAATCGTGTGAGGGGCGGCGCTGTGCCGCGTGAACGGTCCGCGCGGGCCGCGAGGCAATGGCCCTGCTTTGTAATCGTGACTCATTTGTCGTTCTCCCGCCTGTAATGACCGCCGGTCATGTTGAATTGAATAATACCGTCCAGCTTTTTGTCAATCTTGGATAAAGTTTCGCCATACGCCGCCATTTGTTGCGCCATCAATGCCACAGACAACCGCTGCTCGGACTGCTCCATCTTCACAGCTTCGGTTTCTTTGTCGGCTCTTTGGTTGCGCGCAATCATGTGGTCAAACTTTTCCTCCAGATGATTTATTTGGGTCTTGAGTGCCGTATACGCCTTGACCGCGCCCGCTATCAGACCAATAACCAAAACCGCCGCGCTGAAACTTACAGGCAGCGACGCAGGTAAAAGTACTTCCATATTCCGTCCTTCGGTCGTTCATAAGTGTACCGACTGCCAAAAGGCGTTAGCCGTCGCCCAAGATAAGGGGCTTCGTCTTCGCGGTTTTTGTGACGGCCACATGGAACGCTTTTGCGAAAAACTGGTTATCTTTGTTGCGTACGGTCATGGGCCTACCCTCATAAGTTGAGAAACCATAAGCCAAGCCAAGAAAAAAGTCAACGCGGGGCGGCATAACCGCCCCGCGTCGGGTCAAGCAAACAAGGAGAAACTAACTCGTACTGTACTCTTGGGAGGAGTGACCCCATACCAGCACAGACAAAACCGCCTGTCAAGGGGCTACCACACGTTGACAGGCTCATACTTTAGAGGTTTTCCCCAAGAGGACTTGCCAGCAGCACGACCATAGGCCAAAGAGGCGTCACCGGCAAAGGTCATCACGAAGGCGTCAGCAAGGTTTGGCGACGCCACCCCGCGCGCTTTCATGGCGCTTTTCGATTCCACGTCGCTCTTGCCCGTACTGGTGAATATGGCTTCCGGCTCTACAAGCTCGTCCACCAGCTTCACCCGCAAGGGATGGGGAAGGATAACGCAGTCCCGCGCCTCGAACCAGAACCGCGCCGCGTACCACAGCTCCGCCCGCAATCTAGGATAACGGGCCTTCATGGCCGGTGACTCGGATACGTTCACGTCCACACAAGGCAGCCCCAGCTCGCGCAAGCGGTCGGCCACGCCTGCGCCCAAGCCAATACTGTCCACAAAGATGGTTTCGGGCCGCTCGTCCGGCTCGCAGTCGTCCCACCGTTCTTTTACATGCCCGACCACCCGCATCAAGTCGGCCTCATAAAACTCCGCCATATGCTCGACCACGTTGCCCCAGCGCACGCAAAAGCCGGTAGGGTCGCCCCCGCGCCCCGGGTCTACGCCCCACACACGCGGCGCAGAGCGCAAAGGCTGTACGTCACGGTCTACAGCCGCGTCCACCAGCTCTTTGGGGATGACAGTTTCGCTGTTACTGCCGGGGAACTCGCCCAGCACCCTAACACGGTACTGGTTACTGTCCACGCCGTAGGTGTCTACGATACTTTGGATAAAGTCTTGGTCTACCCTAGAGCTATCCTGACACGACACGCGGCGGGTCAGCCATTTATTTTTGAGTAAAGTCTGGGTCTTATAGAAGTACCCCTTCGCCCGCGTCGGGTTTCCGATCAGTACAAAAATAGCGCCCTGCGTGGACAAAGTACCCTGCGCCGCCTCGTACACGGGTTCAGGCACACCGGACGCCTCGTCCACGATCACAAGAACGTGGTCCGCGTGTATCCCCGCCAAGGCTTCGGGCGCATCCGCGCGCGCAGTACGGAAGGAAATAAAGTTGTTGTCGCGGTCGTCTACACGAAAGATTCTGTCTTCGGTCCAGTCGATCTGGTCCCGCAGAAATTCGGGCAACCGCTGCGCCCACAATTTTGTCTCCGGAATTAGACCGTCTTTCATCTGGGCGCTTGAGGGCGCGGTCACAGGAATTTTGACGTTGTTCCTGAACAAAAGGAAGTGCAGAGCCAGCCAAGCGCACATGGCAGTATTGTGAGTCACAACGAACGACGTGTCTACCTGATACAAGGAGTCCTCGGCCTCGACCGTAATGCACATACTGTCTTCGTCGCCGATGTACTCGATGCTTTCGATCCACCGCGACAT
>LFIK01003362.1_pt1 | contig 12985 bp, 12 predicted proteins | sample 643401 | NCBI WGS metagenome assembly LFIK01 (sample SAMN03777447, study PRJNA286221) | soda lake metagenome | biome: soda lake; feature: Kulunda steppe; material: water; isolation source: sample T5-Br brine of Lake Tanatar-5 | place: Russia: Kulunda steppe | collected 2010-07 | reverse complement strand
TACGATCCGGTACGGCGATTGGTGCAAATGTTAATGAAGCATCAGCAGCTGAATCGAGAAAAGATTTTAAGCATAAGATGTCGATTGCATCGAAAGAAGCCAGAGAAACATATTATTGGCTTCTGTTATTGAATGAAGGAAATTTGGTTGATATAAATGTTGACCATGAACTATCTGAATGTGATGAGTTAGTGAGAATATTAACTTCTATTGTGAAGACAACTTCTCAAAACCTGTCTGGTGAAACTTCAGCACAGGCAGACTCAATACTATAAACTAAGTACTGAATATTCTTAATGAGCAAAAAGCAAAAAGACCTCAAAACTAAACACTCAACACTCAACACTCCGGAGTCCGACAACAAATACCTCGATATGGACCTGCTCCGCTTTACAACAGCAGGAAGCGTGGATGACGGCAAGAGTACGCTGATCGGGCGGTTGTTGTATGATTCGAAGTCGATTTTTGAGGATCAGATGGAGGCGATTGAGAAGTCTTCCAAGAGCAGTGGAAAGGAGGAGGTGAACCTAGCGCTGCTGACTGATGGACTGAAGGCCGAGAGAGAGCAGAAGATTACCATTGATGTAGCCTACCGATACTTTGCCACACCGAAACGAAAGTTTATTATTGCCGATACGCCGGGGCACACGCAGTACACCCGGAATATGGTGACGGGAGCTTCCACCGCTGAATTGGCTGTGGTATTGATTGACGCCTCCAAAGGGGTACTGACCCAGTCCCGACGTCATGCCTTTATCTCATCTCTGCTGCAAATTCCCCACCTGGTGGTGGCTGTGAATAAGATGGACCTGGTAGACTACGATGAAGAGGTCTTTAACGAAATTGTAGCTGACTTCCGCTCCTTCGCCAAAAAACTGGATATTGACAACATTACCTATATTCCGATTTCTGCACTGAAAGGGGATAATGTAGTTTCCAAACGTCGAAAAAACGGCAGCGGTAAAGATGAAAACCACATGCCGTGGTATCACGGCTCAACGCTTCTTCACCATTTGGAGACGGTGAAGGTAGATGCGTCCGCGAACGTTGTGGACTTCCGGTTCCCGGTGCAGTATGTGATCCGCCCCAACCAAAACTTTCGCGGGTTTTCGGGGCGTATAGCATCCGGTCGTATTAAACCCGGGGATGAAGTGACGGTGCTTCCATCGAAGCTCTCCAGCAGAGTAAAAGAAGTTGTGACAAAAGACGGGAACTTGGATAAGGCCTACCCGGGAGACTCTGTAACGCTAACTATTGAAGATGAAATTGATATCTCTCGTGGAGATATGATTGTGCGAAAAAACAACGTCCCGGAGATTACCTCTAAATTTGAAGGGTACCTCTGCTGGATGAATGAGGAGGCGATGGAGCCCGGCAAGCAGAATATGCTGATGCATACCACCAAAACCACACCGGTATTTATTGATGAAGTGATCTACCGTATGAATGTAGACTCCCTCCATCGCGAAGAGGCCGAAGGCCTTGATCTGAACGAGATCGGTCGGGTAAAATTAACCACCGCCCAACCGCTCTTCATCGACGCCTACCGCTCCAACCAAAAGACCGGAAGTTTCATTATCATCGACCCCGCCACAAATGTAACGGTAGCGGCAGGGATGATTCGCTCCAAGACGACGGAGTCGTCTGACGGAAGACAGGTGACCGAGGACCAAACTCCCCTCTCGAGAGGGGACGGAATCGACAGCGTCGATTCCAGGGGTGTGTCCGTTAAGGGCAAAAAGCCAGTTTCACCTGACGTCACTTGGGAAGCATGGAATATTACACGTGAGGAGCGGGAGAAGCGCAACGGCCACAAAGCCCTCGTCCTCTGGTTCACGGGAATATCCGGGGCCGGAAAGAGCACCATCGCGAAAGCCTTGGAGAAGAAACTCTGGGAAGAGGGGAAGCAGACCGTTCTGCTTGACGGCGATCAGGTTCGCCACGGACTCAACGGCGACCTCGGCTTCAGCCCGGAAGACCGTACCGAAAACATCCGCCGCGTGGGCGAAGTAGCGCGACTCTTTTTTGAGCACGGGAATATTGTGCTTTGTACGTTTGTCTCACCCTACAAGGTAGACCGTGACCGCATGCGGAGTCTTTTTCCCGAAGAACGATTTGTGGAAGTTCACGTAACTTGTGATCCAAAAACGGCACAGGAGCGCGACCCGAAAGGGCTCTACCAAAAAGCAAAGGATGGCGAAATAAAAGGGTTGACCGGGTATGATGGAGTGTATGAAGAACCTGAATCATCAGCGTTGAAAATAAATACGGATGAGGTGAATGTTGAAGATGCAATTCGGCAGATTTTGAAAAAGTTGGGAGTATAAAATAGAACAAAATATTTTGGGGCTATAAGTAGATAAACAGACAACCCTTGACATTAGACTAATAAAAATATGAAAGGAATCATCTTAGCAGGCGGGTCAGGAACAAGATTGTACCCCGTCACCAAAGCAATCAGTAAACAGCTCATGCCGGTATATGACAAACCGATGATCTATTATCCACTTTCTGTGCTTATGCTCGCCGGTATTCGGGAGATATTGGTCATTACAACGCCTGAAGATAATGAAAGCTTTAAACGCCTTTTGGGCGACGGTTCCGAATGGGGCATTGAGCTCTCCTACGCTGTACAGCCCAGCCCCGATGGACTGGCCCAGGCGTTTATCATTGGAGAAGAGTTTATTGGAAATGATGACGTATGCCTGATTTTGGGTGATAACATTTTTTATGGTCAGGGTTTTGGTAAAAAGCTTGAAGATACCGTTGATAACCTGGATGGTGCTACGATATTTGGCTACCGGGTGAGTGACCCGGAACGATTTGGAGTGGTGGAAATAGACAAGAACAGGAAAGCACTATCAATTGAAGAAAAGCCCGATAACCCCAAAAGTAATTTGGCGGTGACCGGACTTTATTTTTATGACAACCGAGTGGTGGATATTGCTAAAAAAGTGAAACCTTCTGACAGAGGTGAGTTAGAAATTACTTCTGTGAACCAAGCTTATCTGGAATTGGATGATTTACATGTGCAGGTATTAGGCCGTGGGTATGCTTGGCTTGATACAGGTACGCACGAAGCGATGTTAGAAGCGGCTCAGTTTGTTGAAATTATTGAGCGCAGGCAGGGGTTAAAAATTGCCTGTTTAGAAGAAATTGCATGGGGGCAAAATTGGATTACAGCCGATAGAATATTAAAAAGTAATCAAGGATTAGATAAAACAAATTATGGTCAATATCTTAAGCAATTTTTAAATTAGAAATTTTGAAAATTCCTGAAACTAATGAATAGCCCTATTATAATCGTTGGTATGCATAGATCAGGCACTACTTTATGCACAAGATTAATACAATCTATGGGTGTATATGTAGGTCGTGATATAACAAAGCATCATGAATCTAAATATTTTCAAAACATAAATATTGAACTTTTTAATTCATTAGGATCAAAATGGGATAATCCTCCTAAATCTGGTTTTGACGAAATAAACAATATTAAATTTCAAGCAATTATTTCTCAAGCAGAAGAAAAAGTTAATTTCAGAAAAATTATTAAGTTCTTCGGTTTAAAAAATTACTTCTTAAAAAATAAAATGCTTTGGGGGTGGAAGGATCCTAGAAATGTATATTCATTACCAATTTGGTTAAAAGTTTTTCCTTCAGCAAGAATCATTTATATAGAGCGTCATGGAGTAGATGTAGCTAAAAGTCTCAATAAAAGATTTTTAAATAAAACGGAGTCTGGTAAGAAGTATAAAAAGTTTCCTCCTTCAAATAGATGTTCAACCTTAATGGGAGCTTTTTCTCTGTGGGAGGAATATATGACTGAAGGTAGAAAAAATATTAAATGTTTAGAAGCAGAGAATTTATTGAAATTAAGATATGAGGATCTATTAGAAAGCCCACAAAAAAGATATAAAGAAATCTTTCGTTTTCTACAAAAACCAAAAAATAGTTTCTCTAATCATAACATATTAAATCAAATTGATCAAAATAGAGCTTATGCATTTAGAAAAGATCCACATTTGAATGAATTCAAAAATATTGTTAAAGAAAGACTCCATCGATTCAATTATTAATATTTTGAAACTATGAAAGTAAAACAAACTTGTTTAGCTGATTGTCTTGAAATTATTAATGATGTAAAATCGGATCATAGAGGGTATTTTTTTGAATCATTTAATATAAATAAATTCAAAAAAGTTGCAGGTTTTTCCATTGATTTTGTCCAAGACAATCAATCCTTCTCAAAAAAAGGAGTTTTAAGGGGGTTACATTATCAATCACCACCATATGAGCAAGCAAAATTGGTGAGAGTATTACAAGGTGAAATCATGGATGTTGTCGTAGATCTTAGAAAAGAGTCTGATACTTTTGGGAAAAAATATACTGTTATATTAAATAAGGAAAATAAAAAACAATTATTTGTTCCAAGAGGGTTTGCGCATGGATTTATAGCACTTAAAGACAGTATATTTTTATATAAATGTGATAACTTTTATAATCCGAATTCAGAAAACGGTATTAATTATAAAGATCCTTTCTTAAGTATTGATTGGAAGTTGAATGAAAATGAAATAATAATTAGCGAAAAAGACAAGCATTTACCATTTTTAAAATTATAGTTATATGAAAGAGAAAGTATCAATAATAATGGTTACATATAACGCAATTAATTATGTAAAGAAATCCATTGATTCAATTGAGAGATTTACAAAATTTCCATATGAATTAATTGTGGTTGATAATAATTCTAATAAAGAATTAAAAGAATATTTAAAAAGAAAAAATAATAAGCATAAGGTTATTTTAAATAAAAAAAATAATCTATTTGCAGCTGCTAACAATCAAGGAATTGAAATTTCAGATCCTCAATCAAAATATTTGTTGTTATTAAACCCAGATATAGAAGTGTTAGAACATGATTGGTTGAAAAATATAATTAACGTAATTAATAGTAAATCTAATATTGGTATAGCGGGTCTTAAACACAATTATAAACCTGTTGCTCCATTGTATGGTGCTTTAGATGGTTGGTGTTTCATGTTTAAGAGAGAAGTTCTAAACCAGATCGGATTATTCGATTCAAAGAATTTTCCTTGGAACGGATCACCTAATGATTACACTATAAGAGCATTTAAACAAGGATGGATATATAAATATATAAATGATAATGATTTCATAATCCATTATGAGGATATGTCTAGAAAAGAGAATGATAAATATAAAGATGATATACCCTATGATTACTACGCTTTATTAAAAAAACATGGCATTAAGCCAGTAAAGAAAAATAAAAGGATAGAGAGGCTGAGAAAAAAAATATGTAATAAATTTAAAATAATGAAGAGATTTTATGAGGTGTAAAGATGAAATTCACAATACATAACTTTGTTGATGTTGATATAATAGGCTCTGGTAGTCTTTATGACTACATGATTTTTCAATTTGATTATTTTTGTAAAAAAAATGATTCAGAATCAAAAATAAATGTAATACACATTAAAATAGATAGTTTAAAACTAAGTGATATACATAGTGAACTTAAACAAATTAATGGCAAATTTTATTCAACAACAGAAGGCTCATTTGTATGGGATAATAACGGGTCATTATGTTCACTGAATGGTAATTGCTCATTAAAAGATCAAACTGAGATTATTTTGGATAGTAGATTTCCAAAAATGAAATCAAATACGATACTTGACCTTTTATTAAGAGTTCAGCTCATTGAGAAAAATTTATTTTTAATTCACGCATCCTGTGTCGAGAATGAAAGTGGGGCGATATTAATACCAGCTTGGAAAGGTATGGGTAAAACAGCGGCCTGTCTTAAGTTGATAGAAACTGGATGTAACTTTCTAGGAGATGATAAAGTTTGGTTAGATTCTAATGGTATGGTTTATGCTTATCCAAGATATGCGGTAATTAAGGATTCCAATGCATTGGAATTTCCCAATTTTGTTAACAAAAAAACCAAATTAAAACTTTTTATTAGAGAGAAAATAGGGGAGAAAAAATTTTTACGAAATAACAGGTATGTTAATTATTTAATAAGAAAAAAATTACAGGTGCCTGTTTCTTATCATTATATTGAAGATTTATTCCCTGGAACAAAAACCAGTGATCGAGCAACTCTCTATAAAATTGTAACTTTATCAAAATACAATCAACCAACTACAGACTTTAAGAAAAGTAATTATGAGAAAATTGCAACCAAGACACAAAATATCAGTGATGTAGAATGGAATTACGATCTTTTTCATTTAGTTAGTGCCCATGATATATTATTTCCTGATGGGCCCAGCTGGAAAGAAGAGCTGATTAATTTATTGTCCAAAGAAAGAGAATTAATGTGTCAGGCTTTTTATAAGATTAGATGTTTGGAGGCTAAATTTCCTTCGGAGGTACAAAAAATTGATTGGAATAAGTTTATAGATGAAATAGCTTCACATTGATCAAGAGGCTTTCATACTTGTTCTCAACTCTATACAAATTTGAATAAAGTTACTGTTATAATTCCAAAAGAAATAGCAAAGAAGTCGGTTAAAGGAATTTATTTTTTGATAAAGAATAGATTTTCTCCTCTACCGAATGAAAAGATTGTATTTATTCATCTCCATAAATGTGGAGGAACTTCCATTGACAGTGCAATAAGCAAGTTATATTCTGAACATAATCGATTCCGTCTTTCTGCCAATGGTTCAGCTCGTGCAGCACTAAACTACTATAATGCTTCAAATCGTATTGAGCTAGGCGAGAACCTACATAAATATCGTACTGCTATTCTTCAATATCATCTAGCTATAGGAACTTACTACATTGGTGGGCATTTTCAGTTTAGAAAGGATGTTTACGAGGAATATAGTGAAAACGTTAACTTTATTACGATGCTACGAGATCCCGTAGATCGATGGATTTCTAACTATTATTATAAGCGATACAAAAAAGACAGTAGTTATGATAAATCTATTGATGAGTGTATTGAATCATCTCTTGGAATTGATTTTGGATCGAGGATGGTCAGGTTTATAGCGGGTGAATATGAAACATCAAATGATATTGAGATAAGTATTGAAAAAGCAAAAAAGAACCTTCACCTTTTCAGTCTCATTGGGTTTCTCGATCAAATGGATATCTTTAAAAGTCATTTTAACGAAATGTTTGGTAGGAAACTGAAAATTCCAAAAAAAAGAATTAATCCTAAAGATAGAACAGCGATAGCTGAAGAATTAAAAGAACACCATCGGGAGAGAATTCAAGAATTATGTCAACCGGATATAGAGCTTTATAACTACGCTATAGAAAATTTTTTATAATTAAATATCTAACTTTTTCTAAAATATATTATAAGCAAGAAATTAATTAATAAACTTCAAATGAACCGAATAGCAGTAGCAGGACCCGATGGCTCCGGGAAAAGTACTTTGTGTCGAAAATTGCAAGATCATTTTAATAATTCTGAATTGATCCATGCTGTCAAACACCGAAATCACTTTTTACCTTCAACAAATTTGGGGTATAAATGGTGGCAAAGGGCAAAAAGGTTAGGGGGGCATTGGGAAAGATTATTTAAATACCATGTGTTTTATCCATTAGAATATTTAGAAAATCTAAAGAGATTTACACTTTCAGGAAAAACAATCATTTATGATAGACATCCTATAGACCGAGTGATTTTAAAATTTGAATTATCAAATAACAAGAACACTTTTAAAAAAAAAGTATTAAATCGATATGAACTATTAATGAGAGAAATATGGGCACAGATTTATCTACACACTTTCCCTAAAGTGGATTATTTATTTGTATTACTTCCGACACCAGAACTGTGTATGGAAAGATCTCAAGGGCATTATAAATCGAAAAAAAAAGCGGAAAGGAAAATTACTGCTTATAAAAGAGCCATTGATCTCTATAAAAAGAAGAAATTAAACGTAATACCAATATTTATCGAAAATGACACTTCTAAAGAGCAGGTTTTTATAAATTTAATGGCTCATATTAAGCAAAATGAAGAGTAAAATTTTAGAGTTAATATTATTAGTGTTAATAAAACCACTTTCACTAATATTGAGAGTTGACAAAAAGAAGATAATATTTGGTGCAATGTATGGGGCATATTATGGAGATAACAGTATGTACTTATATAATTGGATTTTACAACATCGAAGAGATTTAAACCCTATATGGGTTACAAGAAGTACAGCTGTTTACAATCAATTACGAAATGAAAATAAACCCGTTACAAAGGCTAAAAGTTTAGGAGGAATATTTCATTTGCTAACGGCTAATATAGGTGTATTTTCAAATAGTTTACATGATCTGACTTGGAACTATAAAAAAATTCCTGAAACAATTTCACTAATTGCATTACGTCATGGTCGTTCTGTAAAAAAAATAAGATTTGCTAGAGAGGGGCATAAACTTTCAGAAAAGGAAAGAAAGGAACGGATCTTTGAATCAAAAAGGTTGCGATATGTAATTTCAACTTCTGAATTTATATCAGATTTACAAGAAGAATGTTTAAAAGTCGGAAGAGATAAGCACATCGTTACTGGTTATCCTAGAAATGATGAGCTTTATAATCCAAAAATTACAAATGAAGAGAAATTGAATTCTTTTTTAGGTGATTTGAAACCCGATAAAATTATTCTTTATGGACCAAGTTGGAGACATAAAAGGTATCCTACGAAATTTTTTCCATTCGAAGATTTCAACTCTGAACAGTTAAAAGGGTTTTTAGAAAAAAATAATTACTTGTTACTACTTAGGCCACACCGTAATGAATTCAATAAATATCCAGAATTGGTTGAGTTTTTAAGTAAACTTTCAGAAAGCTCTGAAATGATTAAGCTCTGTACCCATGATATATTTCCTGATGTAAATATCTTGCTTCCATTCACAGATGTTTTGGTTTCTGATTATTCTGCGTTATATCATGATTTTCTTTTGTTAGACAGACCTATATTATTTGTTCCATATGATCATGATGATTTCAAAAAACAAAACGGTTTTTTATATGATTACTATAAATATCTACCAGGTCCCAATATTGGAAGTTTTGAAATGTTTTGTCAAGAATTAGAAAATGTTTCAAATGATGTTGATAGCTACAAAAATAAAAGAGAAACTTTACGCAATAAGATACATTCTTTTCAAGACGCAAACTCCTGCGGAAGAGTTACTAATCTAATTGATACAATCATTGAAAATGGAACTAAATAAAATAATTGTTGAAACAGCGCAAAACATTTTGTCAATTCAAAAAAGTGATGGATCAATGCCCCCGGGTCATAATGGTCCATACTTTGATCCTGAAACCCCAGTTCGAAATACTGCCCACTGGTGTCTTACTTTTTTAAAAGCATATCAGATTTCAGCTAATCAACAGTTTTTAGATGCAGCAGTTAAATGTGGTGATTATCTATTATCAGATGAAGCTCGGCCAATGGATAGTGTATTTTTCTGCCGGAAAAATCCTGAAAAAGATTTTGCGAATGGGTTAGTTGGGCAGGCATGGGCAATTGAGGCACTTGTTGAACTTTCTAAAATCACCGGCGAACAAAAGTATGGGAATCTCGCTGAAGAGGTTTTTTTGATGCATCCATATGATAAAACCGCAGCTGCCTGGATACGTAAGAATGTAGATGGCAGTAATAATGGATTTGATAAAACATTTAATCATCAGTTATGGTTTGCAGCCGCAGGAGCCTTACTGTCAGAAATGAATTATGATATCAAGGAGTTGGTAATACATTTCATGGATAATATGAATAAGCATGTTGAATTGTACTATGACGGTTGTATTAAACACAAGGGGAAATTTTTAGTTCGAAGATCTACTTCTATATTTAGTATTCAAAATTTTAGGACCTTTATTAAACGCTTTAAAGAGCCTAAAAGCCGAAAGAAATATATGAAAATGAAATCTATCGGTTATCATGGATTCAATTTGTATGCTTTTGGACTTTTAAAGTCAGTATTTCCGGATCATTCTTTTTTAGCCTCTAACACATTGAATAAAGCATTGAACTATGCTATGTCTGACGCGTTTAAAAAAGAGCTCCCGAAGAGTAAATATGGATTCCCTTATAATCCTCCCGGATTTGAAATCGCTTTTGCATTACAGGAATTTGATGCAGCACCAGAAGAAAAGATTGCGGAATGGGTGAGTTGGCAGATCAAAAAATGTTTCAATTTAGAAACAAATTTAATGACTGAAGGGGACACTGAAGACCCTAATACCTATGCTGCCAGAATTTATGAAGCGACACGCTTAAAGAATTATGAATTAAAGATAGATTAAATTTGAGTAAAATATTCAGTATAGTGATTCCTGTATTCAATGATGCTGATGATCTACGGCTTGTTTTAGAGGCAATTGAACAGCAAAGTCTCCAAAAAGAAAAATTTGAAACTTTTGTTGTGGATAATGGGTCTTCTGATGATTCGATTGAAGTAGCTGAAAGTTTTTCCTTTGTAAATGTTTTACTGGAACATGAATTTTTGGGTAGTCCATATTCATGTAGAAACAGAGGTATTGAAAAGTCAAAAGGGGAAATAATTGTACTATTAGATGCAAGCTGTAAACCGGTGAAGAATTGGTTGCATTGTGCCCAACAATGTTTTGATGAAACCAATACAGATATTCTTGGCGGAGATGTAAAGTTTGATTTTAAAGAAAAGGTTACCGCGGGCAAGGTCTATGATTCTATTACAAATATCAGAATGAGAGAATCCATAGAAGAAAAAGATGTAGCTAAGACAGCTAATTTATTTATTCGAAAAAAAGTGTTTGATAAAATAGGGATGTTCCCTGAGGGGTTAAGATCCGGAGGTGATGTAAGGTGGACCTCAATGGCTACAAGACAGGGGTATAAATTAGAATTTTGTGAGGGTGCAGCTGTTAATAAAACTGCGAGAAATTTTTTGCAACTGTTAAAAAAGCAGTGGAGGGTTGGGATTTATCAGCCACTCATATATGCTCAACAAGGAAAAGATATTAATTATGTAAAAAAAATATTTAAAGCATTTTATCCCATAAAGCCTAAGTCAGTAAAAAGACTATTATCAAAAAGTAACTCTTTAAATAAGGAAATTAACCTATTCTCTATTTGGTGTGTTGCTCAGGCTGTCAGAATTACGATGACTTTTGCAAACATATATGGTGGTTTTATACACAGAAAAGAAATAATAAAATTGGATAATTAATAATTATCTGATACGAGTTTAGGAGGTTGATAATAAAGTGTCTGAATTAGTAAGTGTTATCATCCCGTTGTACAGAGATTGGGAAAAATTGAAAATATGTATACATGCTTTAAAGAACCAAACAGTTTCTACAAGACAATTTGAAATCATCATTGTTAATAATGATCCTGAAGACCTTCCACCTAAACTTAGTTTGCCGGATAATTTCCGAATTATTACAGAGGAGAAACCCGGTTCTTATGCTGCACGTAATGCAGGTATTAAGGAAGCAGAAGGTGAAATTTTAGCTTTTACCGATGCTGATTGCATACCTGATAAAAACTGGATTTCAAGAGCAATTAATATTTTTTCAAATAAACAAGAAGTTGATATAATAGGAGGTTGTATTGAGCAATTCAAGTTGGAGGGGACATCAGATGCAGTATACAAATATCAATTACAGTTTGGATTTAATCAAGAAAAAAATATAACTGTAAGAAACTTTTCAGTTACTGCCAATATGTTTACTCGAAAAAAAGTATTTAATCGTATAGGAGTATTTGATGAAAAGTTGTTATCTGGAGGTGATTTTGAGTTTGGTAATCGAGCTCATGCATCAGGGCTAAATATGATTTACTGTAATAATATAATTGTCAAACATCCTGTAAGACAAAAAATTCATGATTTAATTAAAAAGAAAAGAAGAACAAAAGGGGGAACATATGATATTCATAAAAAGCCTCCCAGAATCAAACACTTCATTGTTTGTTTTTTGGATCCCATATTAAAATCCAGACAACTTAACCCATCGTTGCCTTTTATGCAGAAAATAAAAATTCTTGGAATATCTTGGATATTAAAATTTACTGAAATGTTTGAGTGGGTTAGATTGTGGTTGTTTAATGCAAAAAGATTAAGAAAATAATGGAAACAAAATCGTATTTATTTTCAGTTGTCATACCTGTCCATAATAAAGCTCCTCATGTAGCTCGGTCAATTGAATCAGTTCTAAACCAAACATACCAGAATTTTGAGTTGATTTTGGTGGATGACGCATCTTCAGATAGTAGTGTGGAAGAGATACAGAAGTTTGATGATGATCGTATTAACCTTTTCCATAGAAATGAGCCCGGGCCGGGTGGTTATGCTGCCAGAAATTTAGGTATAGAAAAGGCAAATACAGAATGGATCACATTTTTGGATGCAGATGATGTCTGGAACAATAATCATCTGGAACGATATGCTGATTTAATTCACCGTTATCCTGATACAGAATTATTTTCTTCAGGATGGGAGAATTATAAATCTGATAGTGAAAGGTACTTTGATCCTTATTTTGAAAAATATGGACCTGTATCTGAGGATTGTCGAAATCTATCATTTAACGAATACTTATTAGAGCAAGTAAAGGGACGGTCACCGGTTTGGACATCAGTAGTATGCGCTACAAAAAAGGTATTAATTCGATCCGGAGGCTTTCCCGCCGGTAAAGCCAAAAGAGGTGGGGATGTGGATACGTGGCTGCGTTGCATTGAAGCTTCAACCGGAATGGTGTGGAGTAATCACATAGGAGCTATTTATTATCGTGATTCTGTGAACATGGTGACCAAAACTAGTAAATTTGAAGCTCAATGTGAACGTGATACAGTAAAATCACTTCTAAATAAATATGATGGTGAAACAAACAAACTATTAAAGCAATTTTCTAATAGAAGGACAATCAGTGCATGGAGACAAAACACTTTTCTTCCTGATGTACGTAACTTTGCTATAGTCAATAAACTGTATTACT
>LFIK01003361.1_pt1 | contig 12991 bp, 8 predicted proteins | sample 643401 | NCBI WGS metagenome assembly LFIK01 (sample SAMN03777447, study PRJNA286221) | soda lake metagenome | biome: soda lake; feature: Kulunda steppe; material: water; isolation source: sample T5-Br brine of Lake Tanatar-5 | place: Russia: Kulunda steppe | collected 2010-07 | reverse complement strand
GATGCAATAAGTAGCATGACTCCCTCGCTGTCTGTTGAGGGGTCGAATGTCATCGCATCCGGTACCGACTTCTCGGTATCCGCGACTTTCGGCGCTCTCGGCCCTAGCTATATGGAGGATGACCTCCACTATGTGAGCTATGTCGGAATCGTGCCGTATGGAACGTCGGACGAGGCTATTCTGCCAGGCTCCGAGCGCGTGTTCCGGGGGGCGGACAGTACGGTTTCCTTGACGGCGCCGGAAGACCCCGGGGGATACGAAATTCGATTCTTCGCTCCGGACACCAACAACCTGTTGGCCCGCGAGGCGATCGAAGTAATTCCTGGGGATACTTTCGCAGATGAAGTGATACCCGGGGACACTTTCGCAGATGAAGTGATACCCGGGGACACTTTCGCAGATGAAGTGATACCCGGGGACACTTTCACAGATGATGAGGAGCCGGCCGACCCCTTCGCTCCAGATATCGCCACCCCTGAAACGTCCGTTCCGGATATACCGGGCGCAGATATCGCATTCGATCCGGCTATCGAGGCTGACGCTGCCGATGAGACTGACCACCGGATCCGGATGCCTGAAAAAATCGTCGTCGGTGCCGATTTCGAGGTTGAGATTTCGGATATTGCAGACGAGGAGGTCTTCTACCATTTCGTCTCGGAGGACACGGCCGAAGACAGCGTGCCCCGTTTCGCGCGCAATCGGCGACCGGTCGATGACGGTGCAACCATATCCCAGACCGCCCCGGCGACACCAGGCACCTACGAGGTTCGCCTGCACGATGTCGATGATTCTGCGTTGTTCGACCGCCGCGAGATCGAAGTCTTGGATACCGAAATCGGCATTGACGCCCCTTCGACGATACGGACCGGCGAAGCCCTGGACGTGATTGTCGAGGATATTGTCCGGCAATACGACTATCTTGCAATTGCCCAAGCGGATCGATCGCTGGACGACCCGATCGGGCATCGCAGCGGCACGCGGATTGGTGACAGGCGAACAACGCGCCTGGTCGCGCCCGCCGATCCCGGAGAGTTTGAAATTCGCTACCACCTTCGAGAAGGTCCCCGCGTCGTCGGGACCGCACCCTTAACGGTGCAGGATGCCGAGATCGACATCCACGTTCCGAGCGGCGTGGTTGTCGACGACCGTTTCGACGTGACGCTAAGCGATGTGGTGCGGGATATCGACTATCTTGCCATTGTCGATACCGGGCGCGATCATGCGGATACCGTGAACCATCGCAATGGCACGCGCATTGGCGCAGATCCCGAAGCCGTATTGCGCGCGCCCTCGGAACCCGGGTCCTACGAGGTGTGGTATCATCTGCGCGAAGGCCCGAGAGTTATCGCCACGACACCACTGGAGGTGGTGGCCGAGGCTACTGAACTCCCCGATGAGCCTGATGGTGATACCGTTGGTGATGCCAACGGTGATCCCACGGGGACGGGGACGGGGACGGGGACCGGCGCGGCCACAGCCTCTGAAGACCCGGCCCCCGATGCGGACGACCCGAGCACAGCGGCATCGGCGGAGGATCTGGCGGCCATGGAGGAGCGGCTCGATCAGCTCATTGAGCTCGTGGAAGACGGCACCGCGGCCGAGCATGAGTCGGCGCAGGCGGAGATCGCCGATATGGGACAACCGGCCCTCGCCATGCTCCAGAGCCTTGTTGAGGAAGGCCAGGTGGATCGCGATACGGCTGGCGACATCATGCTCGCGCCGGAACAGCCCTCCATTGGGGCACCAGCCGATCCCTCGGCGGCGGCCTCACCCGACACCGCCGCGCCCCCAGCGGCCGATTCTGCGGCCGATTCTGCGGCCGAGGAGTCCCCACCTGGCATAGCCCAGTCTGATATGGCTCAATCTGGTATAGCCGAGTCACAAACCGACCCGTCCCCAACCCCTTCTGGAGAGACGCAAACCACCGGGACCGGCGTGCCGGCCGGGCCGATGGATCTATCGGAATCCGAGGCGGAGCGCCGCATCATCGCACTCGTATCCCAACTCGGCCATGCTCCGGACGACGAACGCGCGGCAATCAAGGCCGAATTGGCCCTGTTCGGGGACCCCGCGATCGACATTCTGCTGGAATTCATGCAGGAGGGACTGCTCGACCGCAGTCTGGCATTGCGCACAGTGGGCGACATCCAGGCGCAGGGCACGGCAACAGCCGACACCGAGCCCAGCCCGGAGGAAGCCGAAACGCCAAGCGACGAGCAGGCAGCAGCGGATGCCGACACGCCGCACTACCGGGTGGTCAATGTCGAGGCCGATGACGTGCTGAATGTGCGTCAACCGGCCGGTGTCTCCGGCACCATCGTCGGAACCTTGGCCCCTGATGCCGAGGGGATCGTGCCGAGCGGCGAGTCACAGGACGTCGGCGGCGGTGATTGGTGGGAGATCCTCGATTCATCGCTGCCTGACGGGGCCGGCTGGGTCAACGCCCATTTTCTGGCACCAGAGGACGAAAGCGACGCCGCTGCTGCGGCGGACGATACGCGCGTATCGACGGACTCCGGCGCGCCCAGCGTCCGGAGCCTGGGCGAGCGTTATATCGAGGCCGACGGCTTTGTTGCCCAGGATGTCGACGCCATGGAAGAGGCTTTGAGCAATTCACTACCGCCTCCGGACTCCGCGTTTATGCCCTCGGGACAGATTGCCCCATTGAGCAAGGCTATCCTTTTGGTCGAGGCCATTGAAGGCGTACTCCCGCGCGTCCGATATCGCCTAAGTTACGGTATGGAGATCTTCGAGCCCGATGGCGGCACGGCCCCCGTGCCGATCAGCTACATCCAGGTAGACCGCTTCAATCTCGGTCCGATCATCCGTCAGCAACTGGAAGATAGCACGCAAGATATCCCCATCGGGCCGGCTGAAGATTTCGGTGTCGGGCCCCATGTCTCCTATCGTCTGGCCATGCACCCGATCCGTGGCCATATGGCGTCATTGATGGCGGCAAGCCGCGCGGAACCGTCGGATACACAAGCATCGTCTATGGAGTGCCTTGAGATCGGCTGCCTTGAATATGTCTCGATCGGCAATCAGATCGACGGCTTGAGAGACATGGACGAAGTCCATCTCGACGTCGATCCGCCCTATAGCACCGAACGCAGTGGCGTGATCTCGCCGGCTGCAGCGATCGACATGATCGCCCTTCAGAGGAATGTCGCGACGGTCAGTGGCGACAGAATTGCCTGGACCGGGTTCGAACCCCGAGAATCGGTAGCGCCGGGCGAGCCGTTCGTCCATGCCGTGCTTGATGTCAATCTGGGCCAGGACATGGCCGTGGACGCCGTGCTGAAAGACGGTGAGCTTATGGACCATGCCGTCCAGGCGGTCTGGCAGCGGATCGTCTCGGTCTCACAAGGATCGGATGGGCCTCCGGCCATTTTCGCGGCCGAGGCCGTTGAGGCACGGCCCGGCCATCAATAGGCATGCGTCTCTGGGACCGCCCCATCGTAAGCGTTGGCCCTTCCCAGGGGTCAACGCTTACATAAGGCGCCGCAGTGGTCATAGCCGGCCATCGTGAGTGTCGCTATCGGGGACTGGCGGCGATAGTCGGTCCGATGAAAACCCGGCCGCCGACGCCGACGCTCTCCGGCCTCACCCGCCTTCGGTGGCCTTACCCGACACTCTCGCGGCACTGCGCTCCCAGAAGACGATCCTGTGATGGAGTTGGCGCAGTATTTGTGAGCCCGTGATCCCGATAACAGCCAAGGAAATGATCGCCGCGAACACGGCACCGAGATCAAGCGCATTGGCGGAGTTCTGGATCAAATGCCCCAGGCCGCGCGTCGATGCGATGAATTCGCCGACGACGGCGCCGATCAGGCCGAGGATGATGCCGACCTGCAATCCCGAAAAAATACTGCCGGCCGCATGAGGGATCTTGACCTCGAACAGGATCCGCATCGGCGACGCGCCGAACGACCGCATCATGGCGATCAGATTGGGGGGAACAGAGCGCATCCCGGCAATCGTATTGATGAAGGTCGGAAAAAAGCAGATCAGTGCCACGAGGACGATCTTGGATTCGATCCCAAATCCGAACCAGACGATGATCAAAGGCGCCAAAGCGACCTTCGGTACCGATTGCAGGGCGACGACAAAGGCGAACACGAACCGCTCAACCGTTTTGATTTCGGCAACTAGCGCGCCCAATACCAGCGCCAGAATTGAGCCACACACATAACCGATCAGCATTGCCTGAACGGTAAAACTGAAGTGGCGCCAATAGGCACCTTCGTAATACCCGCGCCAAAGGCTATCACCAACATCACGCAGATCTGGAAGGATGTAATTGGGAACGTTGAAAACGGAAATCGACACCTGCCAGATCACAAGCAACAAAAAGAATGTGAATAGAGGGTATGTCACATTCTTAATTCTATCTTGCCAGGTAGTCATAATTCCCTCGATTCATTATTCCGATGTCGCGAACAATGAACGTCGCAAGACATCACAATATTTTACAAATTCAGTTGAAGCCATCGTTTCCAGAGATCGAGGACGCGGCAGATCGATGGAGATGTCTTCCACAACACGTGCCGGCCGCTGCGATAGCACGACGACCCGATCGGACAAGAAGACAGCTTCCTGAACGGAATGCGTGACGAATAGAACCGTTCTTTGCGACTCCGACCAGAAATGCAGCAATTCAAGGGCCATCTTTTCCCGATTGAGAGCATCGAGCGCCGCGAATGGTTCATCCATCAAGAGGACATCGGGTTCATGCACCAGTGCGCGAGCAAGACCAACGCGTTGTTGCATCCCGCCGGAAAGCTCATGGGGATAGGTATTCTCGAAACCCTCCAGCTTTACCAGCCTGATAAGCTGATGGGCCCGTTCCCGAGCCGCCGTCATATCCATCCGACGTGAGCGTGCCGGCACCAGGATGTTGTCCAGCACCGTTCGCCAAGGCAGCAATGTCGGCTGCTGAAAGACAAACCCGATTTCGGGAGTCGGTCGTGTAACGGTTTTGCCGGAGAGCTTCACCACGCCCTGCGAGGCCGGCAGCAGACCCGCCGCCACTTGGAGCAGCGTCGACTTTCCGCAGCCCGAAGGCCCCAGGATCGACACGAAACTGCCCGCGGCGGCGGTGAGGGAAAGTGCCCTCACCGCCTCTACCGGCCCGCTTTCCGTCTCATAGGTCAGCCCAACGCCCTCTAGAGACACCGCCGCCTCAGCGCTCTGAGGCGCATTAGCCGCCTCAGCGCTCTGAGTCGCGTCATCCGTGTTGGGGGTCGAGGGTGCCATCCGGCTTAGCGGGTTGTTTGTCATGGTAGTGTCGCAGCCCGTTCGATATAGGCGTCAACATCAAAATCGCCGAAGGCTTCGACCAATTCATTCGTGTATAGGCCATCAATATCGATGTCCGGGTTGGTGATCACCCCAGCCGAATAAAGCACATCGACATTGATCTCCCAGCCCTCTCGCGAGAAAGCGCCCCATTCACGGTCTTGCGGATCGCCCGGCGGCAATTTCTTGGCCAGATTGGCGAGCATGACGGTGACCGCCTCTTCCATGATTTCGGCTTCGTCACCCGACGGACGGGCGTCGGGGTGCAATTCCCAGAACAGCCGGATGCATCCTTCCGGATTGGCTTCACAGACCACCAACCCCTTGGTGTAAGCACGACCGAAACGGGCGAACAGATCCGGGTCTTCCTCAAGCAGGTCGGTATTGGTGGCAAAGCTGTTGCCGGACAGCAGCAAATATTTCTCGGGAAGCGGAATTCGGCGGATATTGGTTCCACTGGCCTCGATCTGGGAATGGACCACGTCGAACTGGTTGAGTGCATCGATTTGACCGCTGGTGAAGGCGTTGACCGCCGATGCGCCCTGCCCCACCGGAACGATGTCAACGTCGCTCTCGGGATCAATGCCCGCTTCCTGCAACATAGCGCGGGTTACCGGGACATTGCCCCAAGACAAGGCACCGACGCCAATGGTCGCCCCCCGCAGATCTTCAAGCGACTCGATCTCACTGTCTTCAAGGACAATGATTTCCCAGTTATACTCACGGGTTACATTGTAGAAAAAGGTGATTGGCAGCGGATCCCGGCCCTCATCGTTCGAAATGATCAGGAAATCAGGGATCGGATAACCGACCGTCACGCCGGCATTCGCGATCTGCGGGAAAAGAACACCGGACCCATCGAACTGAACGGTTTCGATGTCGATGCCTTCTTCTTCGAAAAGGCCCATGACTTCGGCGGCATACATCACGGTATTGGCCAAACCGACACGGGATGCGGTGCCGTAGGTTACCTCGTCCAGGGCCACGGCTTGCCCTTGGACGCCAATACCGAACGCGACGGCGGCGGCGGTCGATGCGAATACAGTTTTGAGTCTCACAATAGCCTCCTGTTTCATAGTTTATTGATCTGTTGCCGGCCCAACACCCAAATACAGGGGTGATACATCCTCGGCCGACCGGCCGACCCGATCCCTGCCGGATACCTCAGCAAGGGCGACGATGTTGCCATCTCCGTGCCCCACCGGAATCAGTCCTTGCCCGAGATGCGGTCCAGCGCGACGGACTCCACCGCATCAACGATCGCCTGATATCCCGTACAGCGACAGATATTCCCAGATAAATGCTCTCGAATCGTCTGCCGATCACTGCTCGGCCGGCGCTCAAGCAACTCGGCGGCGGTCAGGATCATGCCGGAGGTACAAAATCCGCATTGCAGAGCGGCATGACGGTAGAAGGCTTCCTGCAGCGCCCGGATCCGGCCCGTTGCCGAGGCGCCCTCAAGGGTTTCTATCGTCATGCCGTCGGCCTGGGCGGCGAGAATCAGGCAAGACCGCGCGCAGACCCCGTCATACACCACGGTGCAGGCGCCGCAGACACCCTGCTCGCACCCCAAATGCACACTGGTGGTGCCGACGGTCTCTCGCAAAAACAGCGCCAATGATTGTCGGGCAGGGGCCTCAAAGACCATTTGGTGGCCATTCACGGTGACTGCCACCCGGACCGATTCCTCATCACCATCCATAGCGGTCACTTCGTCCCCCGGCGAGTCAATCATGGCCACTTCCCAAATCAGTCAACGCACGTTCAAGCAATGTCCGTGCCAAGCGCTGGCGAACGAATGCCGGAATGAGCGGGTCGTCCTCCGGCACCAGTTCCTTGGCCAGAATGGCCAGAGCCTGCGCAATCGAGCGGTCGTCGTCGACACGCGCCCCATCCAGCGCCGCAGCGGTTTCGTCGGCCGAAAACGGCATCGGCGCGACACCGAAATACACAAGGCGCACGTTTTGAAGGCGCCCCTCGGCAACATCCGCAGCGCCACAAAGCCCGGCGACGGCGAAATCGCCGTGGCGCGGCGCAACTTCCCGCACGGCAAACCGCCGCCCCGTCTTGGCGATTGGCAGGGTAATTGCGGTCAACAATTCATCGGGCTCGGCCTGAGTTGTGAATATTCCCTCGAAGAAATCTCTGGCCGCCACCAGGCGTTCACCCCGCGCCTTGGACCGAAGCGTTATCGTGGCGTCCAGACAAACGCAGACGGCCGGCGATTCCGCGGCCGGATCGGCCAGCGAAACGCTTCCCCCCAGAGTACCGCGGTTTCGCACGCCGCTATGGGCGATTAGGGGGAGCGCCTTCGCTAAGAGCGGCACGAGGGAGCCGATTTCCGGAAAGTCGCCAATAGCCGCATATCGCGACAAAGCGCCGACATGCAAATGATCACCGTCCCGCGCGATCTGGCCCAGGGCATTGAGCCGATTGATATCGACGACGACCGTTGGCTGAACCAACCTCATGGTCAGCATTGGCATCAGGCTTTGACCCCCGGCCAGAATGCGGGCGTCATCGCCGTGGTCATAGAGAAGATCCAAGACCCGGTCCTCGGCCTCCGGGCGTTCGAAACGGAAAGGCGCCGGCCTCATCGCGCACCCTTTCCTTCTTCGGCCGCGATGATCGCCCCCAAGATCACCGCTGAGGTCAGCGGCAAACGGGCGACACTGGCCCCCAGAGGGTCCAAGGCATCGTTGACGGCATTGAGAACGGCAGCGGCGGCCGCGCAGGTTCCCGCTTCACCGCCGCCTTTGGCCCCAAGACCGGTGCCCGAATAGGGCGTCACCACATGCCCGATGGTGATATCCGGCATCTCGCTGGCCAGGGGCATGCGATAATCGGCGAGCGTACCCGCAAGCAGCTGGCCGTCATCGTCATAGGGGAGATGCTCGTACAAGGCCGCGCCCAATCCCTGAACGACACCGCCGCGAATTTGCTCATCCAGCAAGAGCGGATTGATGACGGTGCCGCAATCATCGACCACCCAATAGTCGAGCATGCGGACTTCTCCGGTTCCCGGATCGATTTCCACATGGGCGGCATGGATGCCATTGGTGGGCAATCCAAGGTCCTGTTCGCGGAAATACTGTTCACTGACCGAAAACGCCGGCCTCAATCCCGACGGCAGTTCACCGGCCCGAAAATAGGCCAGATGGGCCAGCTCGGACAATTCCAACCGGCGTTCCCCGGTTTCTGCATCGACGACGGCGCCGGCGGTGATCTCGAGATCGGCCGGGGCGCGTTGGAGCAGCGCGGCCGCAACCTCCAGAATATTGGCGCGGAGCCGGCGCCCCGCCCGCCACGCAGCCTCACCGCCGATGGCAATGCCCCTCGATGCCCAAGCCCCACCGCCCATGCCGGCGGCGCTGTCGCCGCTGCGAACGACGACGGCGTCGGCGTCGACCCCGACGGCATCGGCGACGATCTGAGCCATGGCCCCGGTCGTCCCCTGCCCCTGCTCGGTAACCGTCACCGCACAGCTTATCGCGCCGGAAGATTCCAGGACGAGCGTTGCCGTATCCATCGCACTCACACGCACGCCCATGCTGCCGTACTGACCGGGACCGGTCGCAGTCATCTCGACATAGGCGGCAAAACCGATACCGCGCCACCGCCCCATCTGGCGCAGGCTTTGCTGCTCAGCCCGCAACGCTGTCACGTCCATCATACCGGTCAGGGTCTCCAGGCAGGCTTGGTGGGACATATCAAAAGTCGTTGCCCCGGCGGGCGATGCCACACGATCGGTACCGGGAGCCCGGTAGTTGAGTTTGCGGAATTCGAGAGGATCGATGCCCAATTTCCGGGCCGCCTTGTCGACAAGCCGCTCCGTGGCCGTGACGGCGATCGGATGACCAACGGCCCGGCACTGCGCGCCGGGCGGCTTGTTGACAAAACACGCCCGCATGCGCGACCGGTAGCCGGAAAAGGCATAGGGCGCACCGATCAGCCGCATGGCGCCGATCGGCTCCAGGACGCCGGTCCGCGGGAAGGACGAATAGGCCCCCATGGCAAAAAGGTCATCAGCCTCGAAAGCCAGGATTTGGCCGTCGGCATTGACCGCCATGCGCAGGCCCAGGACATGCTCCCGGGCATGAACGTCGCTGGCGAAAGTCTCCAGCCGGTCGCAAATGTATTTCACAGGCCGACCGAGAAGCAAAGAGGCCGCGCAGACCGCGACTTCATCGGGATAGATATGCATCTTCATGCCGAAAGCACCGCCGACATCGGGGGCAACGACGCTGACGCGATGGCTCGGCAGGCCCAAAACCTCGGCGAGATACTCCTTGGATTGGTTGGGCACCTGAGTCGATTGCCAGACGGACAGGCTTTCCTCGCCGGTGTCGTACGAAGCAATGATGCCGCGGGTCTCCAGGGGCGCTCCTGTATGTCGGGAAAAATGGAAATTCTCTTCCACAACAACGGCCGCCTCGGCGAACAAAGCCTCGACATCCCCCGAATCCGTGGTCTGCTCCAGCGCGACATTCGTTCCCAGATCGGGGTGAACGAGTGCTGCGTCCGGTTCTGCGGCATGGGCGACATCGGCGCAGACGGGGCGCTCGCTCCACTCGATGTCGACATGCTCCAGGGCATCTTCGGCAGCCGCCCGACTGTCGGCAACGGCGATGACCACCGGCTCGCCCTGCCATACCGCCCGCTTGCGCGCCAAGGCATGCTGAGCAGGCGACACCAAACTTGGAAAACGCTTAGAGATTCCCTGCCATCCTTGAACGACGGCCTCCAAATCTTCGCTTGTGTAAACGGCCAGCACGCCGCGCCGCCGCCGCGCTGCGGAACAGTCGATCGATAGAATGTCAGCATGGGCAAAGGGACTGCGCAGGAAGGCGGCGTATGAAACGCCGGACCCCTGAATATCGTCGATGAAGCGTCCCCGCCCATGCAACAGTCGACGCGTTGCCGACCGCGGTATCGATTGGCCAATCGATCCTTGACCCAAGGCCGGCCGATCTGGGGCATCGATTTTGGAAGGCACCGAACTTCCCCCCTGTCCCGTTGTCTTGCGGCTACAACCGGAGCGGTGCGTGACGCATCCCGTTCACCAACCGACCTCGCCGCTGTCAAGCATGTTGTTAGGAGACTTGTTGTGCATACCGCTGTCAAGGACGAAGTCTAAATTTTGCGACTCCACCACCCGACCAGTTGATGATGTTCGCAGGTCGCGGCGAATCCAAGATGCCGAAGCCGGAAGGCCTGGTACGCGCACTACCTTAACTTGAACCGCGCTGGACTGAACGGCGCCGCATCGATCGGGGGCTCATCGCCTGCAACCAGGGCGGCGATGATGCGTCCCGTTATTGGCGCAGTGGTCAGGCCTATATGACCATGACCGAATGCATACCAAGCATTGGCAGCGCCGCTTGCCGGACCAATGACCGGCATACTGTCGGGAATCGACGGTCGGCGTCCCATCCAGAAGCGATGTTGAGAAATATTGAGATCCGGATACATATCGCGGCCTTGTCTCAGCAAAAGCCGCGCCCGCCGATAGTCGGGCGGCGCTTTGGTACCCGCGATCTCAACCGTGCCGGCGACACGCACCCCGCCATCGATCCCGGTGGCAAAAAACTTCCGATCCATATCGGAGGTTGGCCGCGGCAAGGTCAAATCCGGTGTCATCAGCTGACAGTGATACCCCCGTTCCGTATCAAGGGGAATCCGATCCCCGGCCATACGGGCAAGCGAGGCGCTGTAAGCCCCCAGAGCGATCACGACCCGATCCACCGCCATGCGCCCGCCTGGAGTGATCAACCCGGTAATCGTGCCATCGGCCCCGCATTCCAGAGTCTCGATATCCGCGGAAACAAAACGCCCGCCCCGCTTTTCAAAATAATCAAACAGCCGGAGCGACATGCCATAGGGACTGGTTGTGTGTCCACTATCCGGAATGAAGTATCCGGAAGCAAAGTCGGTCGACAAACCGGGATCCAGTTGACGAATTTCATCGCGGCTCAATCGGTCTACGCGAACCCCATTGACCTCGCGCAGATGCATGGCCAAACGGTCTCCAGGACCAGGATCAGCATTGCGCGACACCAAAAGCTGGCCATTGCGCCGAATGAATTCCTCTCGATCCTCTGGCTCCAGGATACGGCTCCACTCGTCCACTGCCGAAAGCGTTAAGGTCGACAATGCCGCTGCATAGCGGGTTGCCCGGGCGCCATTGGCCGCCATGATCCACCGCAAAAGCCAAGGCAGTGCGCGCGGCAGATAGGGCCATTTGATCGCCAGAGGCCCTTGCGGATCAAACAGCCAGGACGGCACCTGGGACAACATGCCCGGCAAAGCCACAGGGACCACCGAGCCCACACTGATCGAACCCGCATTGCCGTAAGACGCGCCGCGTCCGGGCGCTTGACGGTCGATCAAAGTAACGTGGAAGCCTTTCTCCTGTAAGCAGACGGCGCAGGACAAGCCTACAACGCCCGCCCCTATGACCGTCACCTCGTCGAACGATTGGGTATTCAAGGCTTGGCTGCTCCGTCAGGCGCGTCGTGACGCCACAATCGTCCGAATTCTTCGCTACTGCGTGTCCGGTAAAGATCCGGCCGGCGGTCGCGCCACCATGGCAGATTAAGCTGGGCATCCCGTGTGGCATCAATATCCAGGGTCATGCATAGCCGGTCTTCATTGGTATCGTCCCCCTCCAAGAGGACGGCGCCTTTTGGATCGACAATCAGACTTCGGCCGATATGCTTCCGGACGCCTTCGACACCAACGCGATTGCAAGCGACCACGAAGACGCCGTTCTCGTAGGCTCTGCTGCGTATTGGCACATCCCATATACCGCTACGATGGTCAGCATCGCTATAGTTGGAGTAGCTGATCGGTATGACGAGAATCTCGGCGCCGTCCAGCGCCAGACTGCGACTCGCCTCGGGAAACAAGCGATCATAGCAAATCAACACGCCGACAGAGATACCGTCCAACATCACGGTTTTCAGTTGGTCACCGGCTTGGAAATACAGTTTCTCGTAGCTTCCCGTCCCTCCAGGCCGATCATTGGGGAAATATGCCGGTATATGGGTTTTTCGATAGATCTGCACCAGGGAACCAGATCGATCGAATACCGCCGCGCTGTTGTGATATCCCAACCCGCTATATTCTGCAAACGGGACGACGGCATTGATTTCTGCTTTCTCTACCGCACCCCTGATTTGCTCCATCTCTGGGCCGGAAATTGATATGAAGTATTTCCAAGCGCTCTCATCCAGTCGATTTGCAAAGAATGGCGACAAGTACAGCTCAGGGAACGTAATGATGTCACACCCTTCGGAACCAGCCCTGGCGATTTCAGCGCAAGTTCTTTGGACCATGTCGGTTGAATCATTCTGACCTACGGCGCCGGTTTGAACCGCGCATACCTTAAAAGGGCGTGACATCTGCCTCTCCATTACGGGTAAACTCAGTATTTTTATTTCCAGACTGCACCAGCAACGCGAAGGAAATTCTCGCCCAATATCCCCAGGATTGCTTCGTCCGAATAGCCGAGATCCACGAATTCCTGGGTCAATTCAGGGACTCTATGCGGCAATAGAAAATCCCAGGGCGGTTGCGGATAGTCGGGATAGCTGGTCTTTTTTGTCATCATACGCCCATAAGTTATTTCGGGCGTATACACGGCATCGAACCCAAGTGCGGCATGTTCAGGGCCGACAAGCTGGACGATGTG
>LFIK01003360.1_pt1 | contig 12994 bp, 9 predicted proteins | sample 643401 | NCBI WGS metagenome assembly LFIK01 (sample SAMN03777447, study PRJNA286221) | soda lake metagenome | biome: soda lake; feature: Kulunda steppe; material: water; isolation source: sample T5-Br brine of Lake Tanatar-5 | place: Russia: Kulunda steppe | collected 2010-07 | reverse complement strand
CGATGGACGACGTGATGGAACACGAGCAGATCGAGCGGCTCACCCGTGAGCTCGGCGACGAGCAGGTCGCCGAGCGGCTCGTCGCTGCCCGCGATCAGGTCGTCGGCGACGTCCCCGACGACGTCGCACAGGCCCACCTCGCCGCCATGCTCGAGGCGATCGACGGTCGAGACGATGCGACGGCACCGGCCTCGACCTTCCCGGCCGCCACCGGCCTGCACGTCGTCGGGACCGAACCGCGACGTTCACGACTGCTCACCGCGGCCGTGAACACCGCCCGGATCGCCGCAGCGACCGTCGGCGTCGCCGTGGTCACCACCGGCGGACTCGCGGCAGCCAACGCCCTGCCGGTCAGCGCCCAGACCATCGTCGCCGTTGTGGCCGACCGCATCGGGCTCGACCGCATCGGCATCGAGATTCCCGCACCGCCGGCCGGCGCATCCGGTGATGACCGCGGCGACGGCGGCTCCGGCGCGGGCGCGCCGGGGCTCGAACAGCGGCACGAGGCTCCCGGCCGCGTCGGGCGCGATGGCCCCGGTCGCGCGGAGGGCGAACCGGGACGCTCCGGTGAGGCACCAGGCCGTCCCGACCAGGCACCGGGACGCTCCGGCGACGCCCCCGGCCGCTCCACCGAGGCACCCGGCCGCCCCGACGACGCACCCGGCCGCTCAACCGAGCCCCCCGGCCGCGCCACCGAGACCCCCGGCCGGTCGGCCGACACGCCGGATCAGCGCGACAACGCACCGGGCCACGCCGACGAGACGCCCGGCCAACCGTCGGAGACACCCGGCAGGTCGGACGGGGCACCGGACCGCTCCACGCCACCCGACGGTTCCGAGACGCCCGCAGCGCCGGGTGACGCCGAGGACACCACCGACCGGTCGACTCCTGCACCCGACCCCGACGAGCCCGGCCAGTCGGGCTCGTCGCCCGGCCAGTCCGGGTCGGCTCCAGGCCAGCAGGGTTCGAACGCGCCGACCGGCGGCGACTCGGACGCGGGTCAGCGCGGCGGGAATCAGGACCGGCCGGGCCAGGGGCAGGGCGACGGCTGAGTAGCCTGCCGTCGATGACCAGTGATTCCCCCGTGCCCCCGCCCTCGGATCCGTCGACGCCCGCCGACGCGGCCGCCGCGTCGCCGTTGGCGGGCCTGCGCGACGTCCGTGACGACGACAGCGCCGCGCTGATCGCGCTGGTCGGTGGGGTGTTCGACGAATACCCCGGCTGCGTGCTCGATCTCGACGACCTCGACGCCGATCTGCTCGCCCCGGTGGCCACGATCGCCGCATCGGGCGGTGCCTGGTGGGTGCTGCCCGCCCCGCCCCACACGGCGACGCCCCACACGCCAACGGCGGACGCGGTCCCGCCTGACGTCGCGAGACCCGATACCTCGACGCCGAACGCCGCCGCAGCCGGTCAGCAGGTGTTGATGGCCACGATCGGGTGCTCCGCGGTGGTCGACGGCGAGGTGGCCGAACTCAAACGGCTGTACGTCGCGGCGGCGTTCCGGCAGCGGGGACTCGGTCGGGCGCTGGTGGAACACGTCGAGGCGCATGCGTCGGCCGGTGGGGCGAGCGCGATCGAACTGTGGTCGGACACCCGCTTCGCCGACGCACACCGGCTCTACGAGCGGCTCGGCTACACCGCCACCGGCGAGACCCGCGAACTGCATGACCCGTCCGACACCACCGAGTACCGGTTCGTCCGCCACCTCGGAGCCTGACCGGCCAGGCGAGACACACGACACCGCCGCCGGACGCCTCCGCGACTGCGGTGACATCCGACGGCGGCGTCCGGGGTGTCGGTGGGTCAGCCGGCCTGCTTCGCCGACCACATCCACAGTTGCATCTCGAGCCCGTCGAGGATCTCGATGAGCAGGTCCTCGCTGGCGGCGTCGACGTCGCCGAGGCCGTCGAGCCGGGACCGGGTGGCCTTCGCGGCTGCCTCGATGCGGTCGGTGATGACCGCGATGACGTCGTCCTGGTGCAGCCAGCCCTCGGTGACCGGATCGGCGGGCGAATCACCGGCGACCCGCTGGACCCGACCGTCGGGGGCGATGCCCACCGAGGTCATGCGCTCGGCGACGTCGTCCGCCCAGCCGCGGTACTCGTCGACGACCTCGTCGAGGTGTTCGTGGATCTCCTTGAACTGCGAGCCGACCACGTTCCAGTGCAGCTGCTTGCCGGTCAGCGCGAGGTCGAGCAGGTCGACGAGCAGGGGCTGGAGCCGGTCACGTACCTGGGCCTGATCGGCCTCGCTCAGGGTGGAGCGGACGGCTGCGGTTGTCGGCACCTTCGTGGCACTCATGATCACTCCGTTCGTCGGGTTGGGAGCGGGGTCTCCCGGGCGCTAGCACGACTGGCTGCGCACCTACCCAAGATACGGAGCGGCCGACCCCCGAGACCGACCGTCCGACCGTGGCCACATCGGGGGCCACGTCGAGCGTCGAGGGCCACGTCGGGCGACGAGCGACGGTCCGGGGCAGCGCGCACCCCGGACCGGGTCGACCGGACCGGATCGACCGGACCGGCTCAGCCTGACCGGCTCAGCGGGCGCGGGTCCCCGCCGAGCGCAGCTCCTCGCAGGCACGCACGACCCGGGCGGCCATGCCCTCCTCGCCGGCCTGCGACCACGACCGCGGGTCGTAGACCTTCTTGTTGCCGACCTCGCCGTCGATCTTGAGCACGCCGTCGTAGTTGGTGAACATGTGGTGGGCGACCGGCCGGCTGAACGCATACTGCGTGTCGGTGTCGATGTTCATCTTCACCACGCCGTAGTCGAGCGACTCGTGGATCTCCTCCATCGTCGAACCCGACCCGCCGTGGAAGACCAGGTCGAAGGGCTTGTCCTTGCCGACCTTCGCACCGACGGCGTCCTGCAGTTCCTTGAGCACGCTCGGGCGCAGCTTGACGTGGCCCGGCTTGTAGACGCCGTGCACGTTGCCGAACGTGGCGGCCAGCATGTAGCGGCCCCGCTCCCCCACGCCGATCTTCGCCGCCGTGGCCAGCGCGTCCTCCGGGGTGGAGTACAGCTTGTCGTTCATCTCGCCGACGACGCCGTCCTCCTCACCACCGACGACACCGATCTCCATCTCGAGCACGACCTTGCCGGCGGCGCACAGCTCCAGCATCTCCTCGGCGATGTCGAGATTCTCCTCGAGTTCGACCGCGGAGCCGTCCCACATGTGCGAGTTGAACAGCGGGGCCTCGCCCCGGGCGACCCGCTCCTTGGAGATCTCGGCCAGCGGCCGCATGAAGCCGTCGAGCTTGTCCTTGGGGCAGTGGTCGGTGTGCAACGCCACGGTGACGTCGAACTTCTCCGCGACGACCTTGGCGTACTCCGCGAACCCGGTCGCGCCGACGACCATGTCCTTGACGCTGAACCCCGACCAGGCGGCGGCCCCACCGGTCGAGACCTGCACGATGCCGTCGGACTCGGCCTCCGCGAATCCGCGCAGGGCGGCGAGCAGCGTCTGCGACGAGGTGACGTTGATCGCGGGATAGGCGAACGCGCCGGCCTTGGCGCGGTCGAGCATGTCGTCGTACTGCTCCGGTGTGGCGATGGGCATCGTGGTTCTCCTCGGTGGGTGGTGCGTACTCCGGCGGCGGATCCGGGTGGTGCGCCGTGTCAGGCGAGGCCGACGTGGGCGGCCAACGCGGTGGCGACCGCGGCGGCCTCCTCACGCAACTCGTCGGTCCGGGCGTCGATGTCGCTGTCGGCGGTGACCTCGGCACGCAGGTCGATGTAGATCTTGCACTTGGGTTCGGTCCCCGACGGCCGGATCATGGCACGACCGTCCTCGAGTTCCAGCGCGACGAGGTCGTGCACAGCCAACCACGGCGGCCGCTGGTCCGCACCGGTTCGGTAGTCGGTACTGGCGGTCACCCGGTGACCGGCCAACTCGGCGGGCACACGATCGGTCAGTGACGCCATGGCCGCGGCGATCTCGTTCGCGCCACTGGCACCGGGGCGGGTCACCGCCAGCTGGTCGCTGACCCACAGCCCGTGGGCGACACACAACTCGGCCCACCGGTCGGCCACGGTGCGGCCCTCGGCCTTGAGGCTGCGGACCAGGTCCGCGAACGCGACCGCCGCGCCGATGCCGTCCTTGTCGCGCACCACGTTGCCGACGGAGCTGCCGAGCGCCTCCTCGAACCCGAAGACCACGGTGCGCTGATCGGCACGCTCGAGATCGCGGGCGGCGGCCCAGATCCACTTGAAGCCGGTGAGGGTGACCTCGGAGCGGGCATCGTGGGCGGCCGCGACCGCGTGCACCATCGGCGTGGACACGATCGAGGAGACGATCAGCGGACGGTCGACCTCGGCTCCGCGCAGGAGATGGTCGGCGAGCAGAACCCCGATCTGGTTGCCGGTCAGTGGCCGGACGGTGCCGTCCGGAGAGGGGAGCGCCACGGCGAGGCGGTCACCGTCGGGGTCGTTGGCGAGCGCGAGGTCCGCGCCGGCGTCGGCGGCCAGTGCCAGCAGGGCGTCCATCGCCCCGGGTTCCTCCGGGTTCGGGAACGACACGGTCGGAAAGTCCGGGTCGGGCTGTTCCTGGCTCGCGACCACGTGCAGATCGTCGTGGCCGGCGTCGGCCAGGGCGCGGCGCACGTGCAGGCCGGCGACCCCGTGCAGCGGGGTGTAGGCCAGGGTCAGCGCCGGACCGTCGACGGCGGGGCGCGCCGTGCGCAGCTCGGCGAAGTAGCGGTCGACCACCTCGCCACTGACCGGGGTCACCAACTCGGAGCCGAGCAGGTCCACCCGCGGGACCTCGGCCGCCGGGCCGACCTCGGCGATGGCGGCGGCGATGGCCTCGTCGACGGGGGGTGCGATCTGGGCCGCGCCGTCGCCATAGACCTTGTAACCGTTGTCCTGCGGCGGGTTGTGCGAGGCGGTGACGACCACCGCCGCGACGGCGTCCATCGCCTTCTGGGCGTAGGCGACCAGCGGCGTGGGCTGCGGACTCGGGAACCACGCCACCTTGAGGCCGGCGGCGGCGAACACCGCGACGACGTCACGGGCGAAGGTCTCCGAGTCGTGGCGGGCGTCGAAGCCGACCACGACCCCCCGCTCGGCGGCGTCGGGCGTGGTCGCCAGCAGGTGGTCCGCGAACCCGCGGGTGGTGCGGATGACCACGGCCCGGTTCATCCGGTTGGGACCAGGACCGACCGCGCCACGCAGACCGGCCGTGCCGAAGGCGAGCGCCGCGCCGACGTGGTCGGTGAGTGCTGCCTCGTCGCCATCGTCGAGCAGGTCCTGCAGCTGCTGGCGGGTCGTCGGGTCGGGATCGCCGTCGAGCCAGTCGGTTGCGGCCGTACGGAGTTCAGCGGGGATCATCGGTGGGTTCGCTCTTCGGCGTCGGCGACGGGCGGGCCGTGCCAGCTTAGAGCTCAGTCGGGCCGACTCACACGGGCGCGGCGAGCAACTCCCGGGACAGCCGTTCGAGCATCGCCCGGTGCTCCTCGACACCCATCTCCGAGGGCATGGCCTGCCGCCGCAGCGTGGCCGAGTCGATCAGCCCGTGCACGGCCAACGCCAGCGCATGCGCCTCGGCGGAGGCGACCTCGGTGCGCACCGCGGCGATCGCGGTCGCCCACGCCGCCACGTACCGGCGGTGATTGCGTCGTGCCAGCGCCCGGTAGTCGTCGGGCAGGTGCTTGAGCTCACGCACCAGCAGCACCAGCGCGGCGGGCTGCTCGAAGGCGAGGTCGAGCTGTGCCTGCAGCAGCAGTTCCAGCGCCGCGGCCGCATCGACCGCATCGCGCTGTTCGACCGCCGGACGCAGGCGATCCCAGATCCGGTCGAGCACCGCCATCAGCAGCGCGTCCTTGGATGCGAAGTGGCGGTACAGGCCCGGCCCGGAGATCCCGGCGGCCGCACCGAGGTCATCGACGGACACGCCGTGGAAGCCGCGCTCGACGAACAGCTGCTCGGCGGCATCCAGCACCGCCTCGCGCCGGCGGCGCCCACGATCGGTCGTGGGTGCCGCCGGTGCGTTCAGCGCGGAGCTCGCCGTGCGGGCGGAACTCACAGCTCGAGCACGTCCGCCAGCAGCGCACGGTGGTGCTTGGGCGAGCCGAACAGCAGCTTGGAGGACTTGGCGCGCTTGAAGTACAGGTGCGCGTCGTGCTCCCAGGTGAACCCGATGCCGCCGTGCAGCTGGATCGAGTCGGCGCTGGCCTTCTCGTAGACGTCCGAGCAGTAGGCCTTCGCGAGCGGCGCGGCGATGCGCAGCTCCTCGATCTCGTGCGCCGCCAGCATGCGGGCCGCGTGGTAGGCGGCGGAGCGGGCCGATTCGGAGGCGACCAGCATCTCCGCGAGCTTGTGCTTGACGGCCTGGAACGAACCGATGGCCCGACCGAACTGCACCCGCTCGCGGGCGTAGGTCGTGGTCCGCGACAGGATCTCCTGGACCCCACCGACCTGCTCGCAGGCCAGCATGACCACCCCGGCCGTCAACGCGGCGTGCAGCGCGGCGGAGGCGTTGCCGCCGAGCTTCGCGTCGGCCGGGACCTCGACGCCCGACAGCACGATGGTCGCCATCGGCCGGGTCAGGTCGAGGACGTCGATTCCGCGGCGTTCGATGCCGGCTGCCTCGGCGTCGACGTGGAAGATCGCGATGCCGTCATCCGTGGTGGCCGCGACGAGCAGGTGGGTCGCGCTCGCCCCGTCCAGCACGTAGCCGGCGGTGCCGTCGAGCGTGAAGCCGTCACCGGCGGCGACCGCACGCACGCCCGGGTCGGCGTCGAGCCGACCGGCCGGGTCGAGGTGGGCCAGCGCGAGGCGCGACGAGCCGTCGGCGACGGCGGGCAGCCAGGCGGCCTGCTGCTCCGAGGTGGCACCGACCTGGATGGCGGTGGTGCCGAGCACGGCGGTGGACAGCAGCGGTACGGGCGCGAGCCGACGACCGAGCTCCTCGAACACGATGGACAGCTCGGTGAACGTCGCACCGGCGCCGCCGTGCTCCTCGGCGATGGTCAGTCCGGCGAGGCCGTACTGCACGAGCTGGTCGTAGAGGGCCTGATCGAAGCCGCCGTGCTCGACCATGACCTCACGGACACGCTCGGAGCTCGCGGCGTCGCCGAGCAGGTCGCGGACCATCTCGGTCAGCGCCTTCTGCTCGTCGGTCAGGACGAAGGGTTGGACGGGTGCGGGGGCGGTGAGTGCCGACATGTGGTGTTCTCCCAGAAGATGGTGGTGATGGCGCGGCGCGGCGGCCGACGCGTCGAGGTGCAAACGGCGAGGTGGCAGCGAGGTGGCAGCGAGGTGGCGGTGGGCCCGGCCGGAGCAGCGCGCACCGCCGCATGAGCTCAGCTGCGCGGGACCTCGCGCCACGGCACGTTCTTGTCGACGCGCGGCTCACCGGGCAGGCCGAGCACCCGCTCACCGAGGATGTTCTTCATCACCTCGGAGGTGCCGCCCTCGATCGAGTTGGCCCGGGCGCGCAGGTAGGCCTTGTGCGGACCGGCGTCGCGGTTGGCGGTCTGCTCCGGGCGGGTGAACTCGTAGCCGCCGGGATACGTCATGCCCTCCGGACCGAGCAGGTCGATCGTGAACGAGGTGATGGCCTTGTTCAGATCGGCCCACTGCAGCTTGGCGGTCGAGCCCTCCGGACCCGGCGTGCCCTTCTGGGCGGCCTCCTTGGCGCGGACGGCGGTCAGGCGCATGGCCTCCGCCTCCACCCAGTAGGACAGCAGCTGGTCGCGCAGACCCGGGTCGCCATCCTCGGCGTGCATCTTCTGCCAGGCCTCCACCGCGTGGGCGATGGAACCCTGGCCGCGGGGCGAGGCGTTGCCGCCGATGGCGACCCGCTCGTTCATCAGCGTGGTCATCGCGACGGCCCAGCCGCCACCGACCTCGCCGAGCCGCATGTCGTCGGGGATCGGGGTGTCGGTGAAGTACACCTCGTTGAACTCGGCCTCACCGGTGATCTGGTAGAGCGGGCGGACGTCCACGCCGCGCTCCTCCATGTCGACGATGAAGTAGGTCAGCCCGGCGTGCTTGGGCACGTCGGGATCGGTCCGGGTGACCAGCAGTCCCCACTTCGCGAGGTGGCCGAGCGTGGTCCACACCTTCTGCCCGTTGACGATCCAGGTGTCGCCCTCCTGCTTCGCCGTGGTGGCGAGCGCGGCGAGGTCGGAGCCCGCCCCCGGCTCGCTGAACAGCTGGCACCAGATCTCCTCCATGGTGAACATGGGCCGCAGGAAGCGCTGCTGGTGCTCGTCGGAGCCGTGCGCCATGATCGTGCCGGCACCCATCCCGATGCCGAGCACGTTCATGTAGCGGTTGCGCGTCGAGCCGCCGGCCTCGTTGATGCGGCGGTCCACCTCGGCCTGCCACCGTGGGCTGACCCCGAGTCCACCGAAACCCTCCGGGTGCTGGACCCAGGCCAGGCCGGCGTCGAACTGCGCACCCCAGAACTCCTTCTCCGGGGTGTCCGCCGGCGGATGCGCCTCGAACAGGGTGTCGATGGCGTCGTCGACGAGGGTGCGTTCATCGGTGCTCAAGATCGTGCCTCCCGGGGCGTCGTGCAGATGGCGTCGTGCCGTGGCGGTGCGCCGAAACGGCGATGCGGGCGCGCGACTCCCGGGTCTCCGACTCCCACCGGAAGTGAACGCTCCCTAACAAGGTAGCAGGCTGCTCGCGCCACGCCACCGTCGGAGGCACACGCGGTCGGCTGCCCGGGGGGATCGAAACTGATCGTCTCCGCACACCGCTACCGCCGTGCGGCCTGACTGGTGTCGTCGGGCGATCACTTTCGGCCATCACACGACACCACAGCCCAGCCGGACCGCAGCCCCGCCGGACCGCAGCCCAGCCGGACCACAGCCCAGCCGGACCACAGCCCAGCCGGACCGCAGCCCAGCCGGACCGGAGCCCCGCCGGGTGCGACACCGGAGATCACCGGGAGCGGGGCTGTTCGATCCGCCGGCGGAGCCGGGCCAGCTGCACGGTCTGCATCGCTGCATGGCCGATGTCCAGCCCCACGAGCAGCGGGCGGATCCAGCCGCGGCGCGCCGCGATGCGCGTGCGTACGACCAGCCGGCTGCTGCCCGCGCCGGGCGTGCCACCACGCAGGTGGAACGACCACACCCACAGCAGCGGGCCGTCGTCGAGCGTGAGCACCAGCGTGTGCGGGGGCTCGAGGCGCGCGACGGTGAGATCCAGCCGGTCCGACAGCGGCATCGCATCGCCGGTCGCCAGATCCTGCAGTTCGGGCACGACGCGGTCGGCCGAGCGACCGGTGGCGAAGTCGCCCGCACCCAGCAGCGCCTCGAGCCGGTCCGCGGCGTACCACCCCCCACGCCGGTGGCCCATCTGCACCAGCCATGGCCACACCACGTCCGGCGGAGCGGCGATGGTCGTCGCGTGCGTCGAGACGTGCACGCGCCCGACCACGGGGCTCGGCGGCGTCGCACCGGGCGGCACCGGCGCACCGGTCCCGGCACCGGCCAGCGCGTCCGCGAACGCGTCGCCCGGCAGGCGCGCGGCGACCTCGCCCGGTGCCGCACCGATCCGCATCGTCGTGCGGATGGCGAGGATGGCACCGAGGTAGCCCGCGCCGGCCGCCAGGGCGCGACCGGCCCACCAGGCACGCCCCCGCGTGCCTGTGACCTCGCGCGTGGGGTCGGACCCGCGAGTGCGTGTGGACCCGCGCGTGGGTATGGACCCGCGCGTGCGTGCGGACCGGCGCGTGGGCATGGACCCGCTCGTGGGTATGGACCCGCTCGTGCGTATGGACCCGCGCGCACGGCCTTCACGCCACCCGTCCACCGTCCGCTCCCCTGCCACCTCGACGCGGTCGTGTCCGTCCGCGCACCCGTCCACCGTCCGCTCCCCTGCCACCTCGACTCCGAGTCACCTCGACGCGGTATCCGGTGCCGCGGCGGCGACCGTACGAGACCGACGACGTCCCCGGCGCATCGACCCGACGCCGGGCGGTGTGCCGCAGGTGTCGAAAACGATCGGCACCACACACCACGCCCACCGTGCCGGGACACCTGGTGTAGCCAGGCGATCACTTTCGACGCCCGGACGGCGCCGCACCACCGCGGCCCCACCCGAGCCGGGCACCGCACAGCCACCCGAACCGGTCACCGCACAGCCACCCGCCGACCCCCGGCACCGCACAGCCACCCGAACCGGGCACCCCGAGCCCACCCGCAGGGCCACGGGCGGGGTCCGGCGGTCCGGTGCCGGGGGGCGATCCGAAACCCGGCCATGACGACGACCCTGCCCCTGCCCCCCGCCCGCGACGTCGCCGCGACGGAAGCCTTCGTCGGCGACCACCTCGGCGAGCTCATCCGCGACGAGCCGGTCGCCAGCCCCCGCTTCCGCGGTGGGCAGATGGCCGCCGACGCCGCGCTCGCCGGGCTCGACATCACCGGCTACGCCAGCGACCGCAACGAGGTCTGGCCCGCCGAACGTCGCGGTGCCAGCGCCATCTCGCCGTACGTCCGGCACGGGCTGATCCAGCTCCCGGCGCTGTGGAGCGCCGTCGGCGACGCCCCGCCCCGCGACCGCACCAAGTACCGCGACGAGCTGCTCTGGCAGGAACACAGCCGCCATCTGTACGCCCGGCTCGGCCCCGCGCTCGGCGAGGGGCTGCGGCGTGATCTGCCCGGCAACCCCTGGCTCGGTGAGGACCTGCGCGAGGTGTGGGATCCGGCCATGGCCTGCATGGAGCTGACCACCGACGAGCTGACGACCGACGGCTACCTCGTCAACCAGACGCGCATGTGGTTGTCGTCACACTGGGCGGTGCGCGACGGGGTCGATTGGCGCGCCGGCGAGCAGGAGTTCTACGCCCACCTGCTCGACGGCTCGCGCGCCGCGAACCGGGCCGGCTGGCAGTGGACGATCGGCACCGGCAACGGCAAGAGCTACGGCTTCTCACGCTGGCAGGTCGAGAAGCGTGCCAAGGGCCTGTGCGACACCTGCGAGCTGCGCAACCGCTGTCCGATCGAGGACTGGCCGGAGGACCCGCCGCTCGGGCAGACCGAGGAGCACCCGTCGCTGCGCCGCGACGACGACCCCGCCTCGACCGCCGGGCCGTCACGTCCGGCCATCGACGGTGACCACGCCGCCGAGGCGGTGTGGCTGACGGCCGAGTCACTCGGGGACGACGACCCCGCGCTCGACGCGCACCCGGAGCTACCCGTGGTGTTCGTGTTCGACGCGCCGCTGCTCGAGCGGCTCCGGCTGTCCGGCAAACGGCTGGTGTTCCTGACCGAATGCCTCGCGGATCTCGCGCAACGCCGTGAGGTCGAGGTGCTGCTCGGCGATCCCGTCGAGGCACTGCAGGGCCGGCGGTTGGCGGCGACCTACGCCCCGGTGCCGGGCTTCGCCCGTCGCAGCGCGGAGCTCGACGTCGTCGCACTGCACCCATGGCCGTGGCTGGTCACCCCGCACGCACGGTCGGCGGCGTCGTTCAGCGCCTGGCGCAAGGGGGCCGAGAAAGCCGGGGCGATGCCCGGCTGACCCGGCAACGCACACCACATCTCAGTGAGAGCACACAAAGCGACGCATGGACGGACCGAAGGTGCTCCACTGCGACGTGGACGAACGGGTCGCCCGCGTCGATGGCCCCCGCCACGACGCACGGCGAATGCGGAACCCTTCGTTCGTGATCCGGTGGTGTTCGCCGGCGAGGGGCCGGACTACACGATGCGTGCCGAACCGAACAACGACGACACCGCAGCGACGGCCGACGGGTTGCAACGTCTGCTCGACGGCCGGGACATCGTGCTCGCCGCCGTCGCGTACGCGGCCGAACGGTTCCTGCGCGGCGGGAGCTTCGCCGACACGATGGACGACGTCCTCGCCGAGCTCGGGTCGGCCACCGGCGTGGACCGGGCCTACGTCTTCACCGTGCAGCCCGAAGCCGGGACCTGGCTCGCGACCCAGCGCTACGAGTGGGTCCGCCCCGGCATCGCGTCACAACTCGACCTCGAGTTGTTGCAGGGCTTCGACATGGTCGACGGCGGGTTCGAACGTTGGACCGAACTGTTCCCCCGCGGGGTGACCATCGACGGCCTCGCGCGCGACATGCCCACGAGCGAGGCCGAGGTCCTGCTCGAACTCGACATCGCCGCCATCGCCGCGGTGCCGGTCACCGTGCGCGACCGCTGGTGGGGATGGCTGGCCTTCGAGACGGTCACCGACCGACAGTGGACGCCGGTCGAGATCGACGCGCTCGAGGCCGCGGCCGCCGTCCTGGGCGCCTGTGTGCAGCAGCAGGAGGCCAGCGAACTGCTGCAGGCGAGCGAGCAGCGGGCGGCCGAGGCGTTCCGCCGCGAACACACGGCCGCCGAACGACTACGTTCGCTCGACCGTCTCAAGGACGTCTTCCTCACCGCCGTGTCCCACGAGCTGCGCACCCCGCTGACCGCCATCGGCGGGCTGGCGGAGACGCTGTCGGTCCACGACGAACGGCTGGGGACCGATCAGCGCCGGGTCCTGCTCGCCCGGTTGCGCACCAACTCCCAGCGACTCGAGGCCCTGCTCGGCGAACTGCTCGACCTCAACCGCCTGCGCGAGGACGCCGTGCCGGTCATCCCCGTCGACGTCGACCTGCGCGCGCTGCTGTCCGATGCGATCGACGCGGCCGAGCTCGTGCTGGGCGCACGTGCCTGCCACCTCGACGTCGAGGTGGCACAGATCCACACCGATCGCGCGTTGCTCGGTCGGATCCTCGCGCACCTGCTGGAGAACGTCGGCCGCCACACCCCGTCGCACGCGTCGGTCTGGGTCCGCGTGACCGCCGTCGACGGTGGCGTGGTCGTGCAGGTCGACGACGACGGGCCGGGCATCCCCGGCACCTGGCGACGACGGGTGTTCGAGCCGTTCCAGCACGGACCCGACGTCAACGAACACCAACCCGGCACCGGAATCGGCCTCAGCCTGGTCAGCCGGTTCGCCACGCTGCTCGGTGGTCGTGCCTGGGCCGAGCCCCGCGAGGGTGGCGGTGCCAGCGTGCGCGTGCAGCTGCCGATGG
>LFIK01003358.1_pt1 | contig 12996 bp, 18 predicted proteins | sample 643401 | NCBI WGS metagenome assembly LFIK01 (sample SAMN03777447, study PRJNA286221) | soda lake metagenome | biome: soda lake; feature: Kulunda steppe; material: water; isolation source: sample T5-Br brine of Lake Tanatar-5 | place: Russia: Kulunda steppe | collected 2010-07 | reverse complement strand
GAACCCGCATTGTGAACCTTTTTTTCATTCGTGAACTTTAGCCTTTTTTTCAATGTGTAAAAGCGATACTTACGTACGACCCAACCCTGCTGATATGCATATACCTACGGTGCCATGTCCTTTCAATGGCACATACCCACGAGTTCCTTGCTTACCAAAGCTTCTTGTGCAACTATCCACTGCTTCACGCTGCCCTTACCTTCTGTGCATTAGGAAATGCAGGAGTCTCCCTTTGTACGGTCGCCCACAGCCCAGTCGCCCATCCCCCTTGCAACCTGTACAAGGAGCAGAATCCCTCAAGAGAGCAGAATGTCCAGCCCCTTCTCGTCTGTACCGCTTGAATGGGCCTACGATAGACGAACAGGTTGGCGGGCACTCCATGGTCATGGCATGCCTATTGTGCTTATTATACTTAAGAGCGGGCATGTGGTATGTGCTGTCACTGTCACTGTGTGTCTTTCTCCTCTTAACACTTCATTACTTCAATGGAATTGACATAGCAGCCTGGCAGGGACATCTTTCCCAGGAGGCTGCGCCAGTGCAGTAAACTCTGGCACTGCTCTAGCTCAAGTGGCAGGACACAGCTTGTGCAAGAATGCACATATCAATTTAGTCAGGGGTGTTGAGGATGGTATCGTGCGTGTCGCTCAGGGTTGGTGCAGGTAGCCGCCACACCATTAAGTGCGCTTGCATGATTGCACATTTGTGAAGAATCGGTTGGGAGCTTTATCTGTATTCTGCATGTGTGCAATTACATACTTTTGCATGTATGCAAATACATGCGTGCACGAACACATCTGATCTGATCCTCTGTGCTTGCATGCCTACTGCCTCAGGCGAGGATAGTCCACAGCGGCGCTCCCGGAGGGGCAGTGTATCTGCCCTGCCTGGCCGCGACGTTCCTCAGAGGCCTGTCTCCAGCTTGTCGGATAACAGCCAGGTCTGCAAAAATTGCCTCTGTTACACTAGATAAATGGGTTGCGACAACGAGGCCCAGAAATGACTGGGAGTCAAAGCACTGGACATTTGCCGAGGATGCCCATGTCTTTAGCGAGCTATGTGAGCAAACCATACACAGCTTCCAGTGTGTGTATTGCTTCAGAGAGCAAGGTGCACCCTTACACTTACTTAATGTAAATGCAGGTCCCCCCTGCAGCCTCACTTGCAGTACAAATGTCTACATCTCCCCAGTCCTCATTGCACCACCACCTTAGCAGAGGAAGCACTGCGGTCGCCAACTGCAGTCTGAACTGGCTGGCTCACACCCAGGTGCTCAAGCCTTAATATTTATCTTGCTGCTGCTGCCGGGTGGGTTTGTACGTATGTGTGCGTCTTTTGTCCATGGGGATGTGAGCACTTGATTGCATATTTTGTGCTATGTACACGTTGTGCGTCAAAGTGTGAACATGAGGGGTTATGCTCATCAGTATATGGACTTGCGATACAAAAAATTCTTCCTTTTGGTAGAAAGGTATTATAGGAGGAATTAATACATTGAATTGTAATAAACATGGGGCCATGGGACGGATGCAGGCCTCCGTGCTGTGTGTGCACATGCATGCAGATTTAGGTGTGGTTTTGACTAGGGAATTTGCCATGTTGTTGATACAAGATGTTGCAAAAAGGAGGCGGCCCTTGTATAAAAAACCAAAACGCAAGTGAGGATGAACTTAGTATTCAAGATTAAAATGTTGCATGCGCATTTTACCATGGCATTTTACTTGCTCAAGAGGCACATCTGCGTGTTGCTGCAGGAACATGTTACAAGTGGGGCGGGCTTGATCTCGGGGCACTACACCATCCCTGAAGGTACTTCTACAAGCTGGCATAATTCTGTCTTTTGTTTTTGAGCTTATGTCTGTGGGGTGAAGCGTAGTTCTGCCCACCATCATGATAGTCACACTGGGTTGGTTGAGGGTTCCAAAGCACAAGTTGGTGGAGTCAAACTGGATTCTTCCTGCAGCTTTTGCAATGGACTTAAGAAGAGCTCTTTTAGCCCGCCACCCCTGCCTCCCGGTACAGAAATCTGCCAGGTCTCCACAAATGTGGAGACGCGCACCTGTGTCATGCTGCAGGAAAGACAACTAGTGGCACCCAAGGTTTCCCATCAAGCCAGTCGCAAAAGGAATTGCAAGCTCAGGACCTTGTTTCAGTAGGAAAGGTACCTGCAGTTCTGCACCAATATGTGGAGTGTGTGTGTGTCTTGAGGCCAAGTGGACCAGCACTAGGGCTTGTTAGGGCATACAGGGGCTGCCTGTCTTCCCAGAACCATGAGTCGTGTGAGTAATGTACGACCAATGTGCACCAATGCGCCCAAGGGGCTGTGGTGATCAAAATGCAACTTGCGCAAGGGGCTGTGGTGATCAAAATGCAACTTGCGCAAAAGGTGGTCCCACCTTGTCCCTCTGTATTTGTGGTCCCACCTTGTCCTTCTGTATTTGTGGTCCCACCTTGTCCCTGTATTTGTGGTCCCACCTTGTCCCTGTATTAGTGGTCCCGCCTTGTCCCTGTATTTGTGGTCCCACCTTGTCCCTGTATTTGTGGTCCCACCTTGTCCCTGTATTTGTGGTCCCGCCTTGTCCCTGTATTTGTGCCCTTCCCTGAGAGCACTCCTGGTCCTTGTTTCTCATCCTATCCTCCCAGGAACTTGAGGCTGCAAGCAATCTCTCCATGCCAGCTGGGCCCTTGCCCTCCCTGTCTCAAGGCATTTTCTCCAAGCACAGGGGTTGCTTGGCCTCCGAGGGCAGCCTATCCACACCAATATACAGCGCAAAGAGCGATTCAAGGGAACCGTTTCCAGCCACTCTAAAGAGCATTGGGGTTAAGCCAGATGCCCAGGTCGCAAGTGCGCCAGGACTTCCATCTGCCCCCCTGGAAGGCCAACAGCAGCGCCCGAACTTGAGCTTTGGTAGCCAGAAGGGCACTGAACGACAAGAAGAGAGGCGTGGCTCCACTTATACCCAAAATACCACCCCTCATGTAAGTCGAAGTTGATGCAGAGGAGACACATCCGTTTGTTTGAACATGGCACTGATGAAGCAATCGTGAGACATTGCAGGTCTCCACTGAAGATGCAGGGGAGGTGCAGGTCTCCACTGAGGCCAGCGTCGAGCCAAGTTCATGTTGGTAAGCTGCGTGAAAGCATGTGTCAAGTATTTGGAAGTGGTGTGAGTTGGCTGGCTCACCATGCCAGCTTCCCGAACCTCTTCTGGTGAGTGAGGCCGTCATGCATGCATCATGGTATCATCTTCAGCATGCCTGTAGTTTGCAGCTTAAGGAGTCCAGTGTTTGACATGCGCACGTTAGGCTTACATTTGAAGTTACAAAATTTGCGGCGACACGCTGGCCTGCAGAAACCCATGTCTTTGCCTGTTACTGTAGCCCTAGTCATGCTCATGCTCACTGAAAGACTGCAACAATAGGATCCCTGGAATACTACAAAGAGCATCCTGCCCTTTTTGCAATAGAAAGCATTATGCTCTTTTTGCAATGAAGTGCTGCTATGAGCACTCTGCTTCTCTTGCGATTTGGAGCATGCTGTTTTTGAAGTCCCGAGCAGAATTCAATTTAACTTCTCATTCCTGATTGGAAAAGCACTCTCTGAGCATGTAAGTTGTTGAGCATCGCTCGGTGCTGCCACACCCCACCTGGTCCGCACAGGCACTATATTCAGGCCCAGAACATCAAGGGCCCCTGCAGTCAAGCCCTGACAGTCCTCACAAGCCAAGATGTCACCCACTGGGTTGAAGCACAAATGAGCTTGAAGCAGGTGCGTGTCAGGCTGTACAACAATTGAAATGCTTCTTGCGCGTCCCCAGCCATCGCCTACTCCCGCAGTACTCTGCCAACACAGGCAGCATGAAGGTTGCCCCGCACAGTCTCTTCTGCTTGAAAGCTTAATACCTGTAAGATTGTAACTTCCTAGCTTTGCCCTTTCACTCCACCAGGTAACCAACTGAATTCTTGACTTGTCATTTCTCGCATCAATCCATCTCCGACAATTGAAATAGATAATCTCGTGTCCGCTTTCTCCAACATACATTGCTGGGTAGACTTCAGCTGCTCAGTGGTCTGGTCATCTAATGCATTTGCTGTGGGAGGCAAGGGCTTCAAAGCCTACTTCAAATTTGCAGAAACACTCTTCAGTGAATGGTGCCTTAAGGCCTCCAGGGGTAGGAGATGTCCGCTCACATCCATGCACATGTTTAAGTAGGGGTTGGCGCTGGCTTACAGCGCTTCATTCGTTTAACGCTATACAACGCTATATAGCGCTAAGCTTGTCAGGATATAACATGTGCTAAATGGATCCTGCTGATCTGCTCGTTGTAAGCTCCCCTTGAGCAATGAGTTGGCCTTGACATTGCATCAATTAGATATCTCTTGTTTGGGGACGAAACCTGCATCTGACCTGGGCAAAACAGCCCCAGGCAATTCCAATGTGTATCAAGTCAAGTATCTACAGCTGTGGTAAGCAGGCTGGGCAAGCGGCGCAGGATGCAGTACTTTATTGATACGTAGTTCAAGATTGCGCTTAAGATTTATCCATGTTTTGCCATACATTAAATGATAATCCATGCAGTCTTGAGGCAGATAGGATTAAGACTTTCAATTTGTTGATTGGTCACGGCTGCTTGCAGAAACGCATCCTTTTGCAGCAGAATTTGCTACCTACATAAGCAATACCTCTTTGCTGACTCTGCAAAGAAAAGTTCCTTGAATGTGGATAGCCAGAGGCCTAACTTATGTCTAGCTTATTCAATTACGACTGCCAGCTTCTACTCTGTTGCTGATTGGCGCCACTTACAAGGCATCTTGCCCAAATCATGGTGGCAATAAGTTATCTGCTTGTGTCACCCCCTTTATAAAAATCAGAATTGATATAGTTTATTCAGGCGCAAAACATCTTCATTATATTGTAAAATCTCTGCTTGAGTTTGGCACATCCCTTTCCCTGCCTCTCCTCATCATCTATGGGAGGTGGTATACACACGTACCTGAGATATTACTGGCGATACTTATCTCACTCTGCATAAGCTCTCAAGGATGATTTACGCTTGCTACCACTCCACTGCAGATCTGGCATATACACATGCTTGGCCTTGACCTGTGTACCTTACACATGGGTTTGGGTAGCCTCACAATACCTTGTTCCAATTTGTTCATTACAGGTCCTTGACATACAGCATGAGATTCTTAAGAATGTTTTCCCCAAGCATGTTTTAGAGGTATGCACCACTTTACACCGTGAAATTGCAGTATTGTGCTTGAGATACATTTTTGGATGGTGCCATTTTTCCCCTTGAAGCTGCATGATTTTGGCATGACATTCAGCCATTTGCCATAAGATCAGATGGCTCTTCAGCGTTGTAGGACTAGTAATGTGTGTTTTCTCCAGGGTTGTGTTATGCCTATTAAATCAGGCATTTTATGCATTGCTAGACTTATCGAATGTTTGCGCATTGAAAGACTCCAATGCATCCAATACAGTTCCCTTCCCTTTTCATGTAATGTGCATATTGGTACAAGCAAATGGGCACATGGCCCCTTGGGTTGTCGGCCGCTTGTCAATGCACATGCACAGATGCATGTGCACGCATATACATTCATACACACACCCTCTCTCACTCTCTCTCACACGCTCACACACACGCACACAACACACACTTGCACATACACCAAAAACTTGCTTACTTGCTTGCTTAGCAACACAAACATACAAGCAAGCTTGCTGGGCCAATCAACCACATAATCACAGAGCCAAGTCCCCTCCTGCTCGGAAGTCAGCTATGGCAGGAGCCTGTACAGCAGCTTGTATGATGGCCACCACCAAAACGCAACAGGGTCTCATCAGTCACTTCATAGCAGCACCGACTTTTGCCAACCATTGCGCTTGCCTGTGGATTTAAGCCCTCACACAACAGGTGAGGCCTCGTGAGCCTGCTGCGAGGTGAAGGATTGGATTGGTGCACCTGAGCTGCTTGAGGGAGGTGTGTATTCTGCTCAAAAGCGTTTGTGTTCTGGATCAGCAATCCTTTTGCAAGGGCACATTTTCTCATCGCCCTGGCATGCCTTAGAGATATGCACAAAGTGAGAGCTGGGTTGTGCAATGCTAGATTTCTTGTAATGGAAACTGCTATGGAACACTAATTAACAGAAAAATGCAATGTACCACTTTGCTGCAGGAAACTCTAGCACAACGTGTGCTATGGATGGGAATGCTGGCATCCTTGGACCCTCTGCACCTTTACCGCAGGTACATTTTAATCTGTTGATTCCTCCAAATATGTTGGCTGCCCTCAGTTGTCTTCTGAAGCTCATGCCATGTGAAATCTGACTGACCTGCAGAGCAACTTACCCAACCTTGGCCCACGCGCTCATTGACCCGCTTTCAGGTGTCAGTGCCTACGCAAGAGCAAATGGCAAAAGAGGCCCTGACCCTGGGCCTGTCACAGTATGAAAGTAGTCCGGAAACTACTTCGCTTCAGAGTATACGTATCAATTGTAAGCTGATGCACTTTCCTTTTTTGTGACAGGCTGTTGAGGCTGTTCAGGCTCCAAGCAGGCAGGTAAAAATCTGCCCAACCCCTGGGTACTATGCCCAGGAGTATCCCATCATCGTACCTTGATAAATATATTTTAGTTGTGAATGTAGGGGCTAAGTTTCAACCTTTAGGCAAAGCCAACGGTGCAGGTCTTGTATATGAAGGGCAGACTGCAGGTGAAAAAAAGGAGCATGGCAAGTGGACAAGAAGATAAGTAATGATGAGTTTCCATTGGTGAAGATAAGAAATGATGAGTTTCCATTGGTGAAGATAAGTAATGATGAGTTTCCATTGGTGAAGCAGGTGATTTGATGTGTTTTTGTCTCATGAGACACTTATTATCTGGCAGCTTGAAGATGAAAAGGAGGGTGACGTTTGAGGGAGCTGACGTGCAGGCTGAGGCACTTGTGTCTTTGCGTAGGTTTTGCGTGCAATGCATCAGATGTGCAGCTTGGAGAGAGCAGACCTGCATGGTTAAGAGATGCAAGCGACCAGGTCCTGCACACCTAAGGCTGCAGTCATACAGGATGCTTCCATGGCAGCCTTCTTGCTGCTTGAACACTTGCAGGCATCTTGGCGTCCCAGGAGACCCATGCTGACCTGAAACAGGGGAGCCTGCAGAGCTTTGACGATGTGCCACGCAAGGCGCAGCCCTTCCCGCTGTCAGGGCCCCTCACTTCAAAAGGGTGATGGGAGTTGGTGACATCCTCATCCGGGTGGTCTGCTTGACCCAAGTGGAGGATGGACAGCCTGGCGCACTGACATGCCAAGCTTTGGGGTTGCTGATGGGCACTCTCTTTGCAAATTCCTTGCAGCCCGAGTGGCTTTTTATGGGAAACACACAGGTGTTTGTGCTGCAGGTCGATATGCCCATCAGTACCCCCATCCGTGACCCTTCCTGCAGGCCTGTACGCCGAGGATATTCAAGCCAGTCCCTGATGGAGCACGTAAGTATATGATGAGTGCAGCGCGTCCTTGGGATATACCCTGGTCTGAACCTTTTCCATGTAAAGAGCTGCGCCTTTGTCCTTATGCCATGCGGTGCGCACAGAATGTGCCAGCAGACACTAATTCGATGCCTCGTGGGACACGCACACACACACACAAACTAAAACACACACAGAGGCATACACACAGATGCATACACACAGAGGCACACACACAGAGGCACACAGAGGCATACACACAGAGGCACACAGGCACACACAGAGGCACACACACAGACGCACACAGAGGCATACACACAGATGCACACAGGCACACACGGAGGCGCACACACAGAAGCACACAGAGGCATACACATAGATGCACACAGGCACACACAGAGGCAGACACACAGAGGCACACGGCCACACAGGCACACAGGCACACACACATGTACACACACATACACACACGCAAGCAGCGTGGCATAATTTCATGGAAGCCGGGTTGTGCTTGCACGGCACGAAGGTTGCTTCGCCGTGCCAGCGTTTGACTTTTGCGCTTGCACACACGCTCGAGTGCACACCCGCCTATTTTCGCTGCGATGGTGTCAAGCATGCACAACATCTATACTCAAATATACCTATACTGACGCCGCGATTGCGGGGGCAGGAGTGTGCAACTGCCCTGCTCCCCCGCGCTTGCATTCCTGTACCTCTGGCCACTGCCCCCCTCGTTCCCCTCTCATCCACCCCTCGTTCGCATTGCCAGAAACTCAGCAGTGCCGCAAAAATGGTGTAAATGCACCACTTATTTGCATCTGACCCGTCACTGCACCGTTGGTCGTTCCTGGCTCCGCTGGCGGCACAGCTCAGCACGACTCAGGCACTCAACGACCCAGCACTCAGTGGCAGACAGGGCTCCTCGTCGGTGTCTGCCAGCATGTGTTCTCGCAGAGAGCGCCAAGCTCGCAAGGCCGTGGCGCATCTGCTGCCATTTCATGGTTTCCACACATCACTTGTGTGCTACCTTGTGCGCATGTATGCAGCCTCGTACGCAGGGATCAACAACCCCAGGTCACCGCTTAAGCACTACAAGCACCAGGGCCTTGCCCCCCCGGCGTGGCTGGAGCCGCAGCCAGCTTGCGCATCGCCCAAGGCAAGTGCACCACTGCTCTGTGCTCCGCAGGGTGCTGAAGACAGCAGCAAGTGCTGTGCTGTTTATGCAGGGCGCTCTTGTGTCGCTTCCGAGAAATGAGGCAGACCAGATAGGCCTGCAATGAGGACTTTGAAATGAATGTGGGAGCATAAGATGGATCTCATCTTCCATATTGGGCCAGTGCGATCTTCCAGCATGATTGCTTGCATGCGTCACCGCTGCTGATGTGAACCTGATTCCCTTGGGTATTGTGCACAGGGTGCATGCCATGCATGATCTGCGCAGGCCTCCTGGATGCTCTGGGCAACTGTTTGCATTTCAGTCATTTCATACTGAGCCAACCCTTTTTTCTTTGCCTGTGCAGCAGCCGAAGCAGCCTGTCAAGCACGCTTATGTTTGATCAAGACAGCACATCAAGCCGGTGCGCGATCCGAGGCTGAGGATGAGCGTGTAACATCAAGGTTTTTACATGCACTGGCTTGCATGGGCTACCCGGCAAAAAGAAGCACCCAAAGCAGGAGGTTGCTTGGGGACACTGCGTCAGATCAGCATGAGCGTACAAATGCAGATTGCTTGTGGTACATGCATGCAATAAGTCTGTGTAGCGGCCTTGGATTGACACCCAGGCCAATTCTCAGCAGCTTGCCTGTGTCCTCTGTGAGCTGTGAATAGCCTGCCAGCTTTTGTCTCCCAGCTTCAGTGCTATGCAGGAACCTCATCATCTCCTTTTCCTCATTTTTTACACTCTCTCTCAGCCTGTGCGCCTGTCTGGCTTGTGGATGCTTAGGTCTCCATCCAATCCCCTTGTGCCGCTGTCAGGCATGGGCCGACACCATGAGCACGTGACAGTCATGTTGTAAGTGTTGGGCTGGCACCATGAGAAAATGACAGTCATAAACTGAGTGTTGCAAGCATTTTTGCTCCATGAGTTGCACCTGCTGTTTCCTGGCCGGGCTCAGGGGGCAAGCACAAGGAGCTGCGCACAAACATGGCTGAAGATGTTTTTCCTTCCAGCTATGCAACCTTGGCCATGCGTCTCAATGTGCGATCCGTGTTTAAGCTCTGTGTTTAAGTGAACGCCACAGTCATACTGGCGTGCAAGGTATATTTCTTATTCTAGATGGGACTGAGTCCTGTCACTGGGATTGTTTGATTGGTAGCATCACACATGACTGTTCAAAGTCGAGTGCTCAATCTGCCCAGCAATACCCATATCTTGTTGGGCCCAGTGGGGGTGCTCTGTTCTGTGGCAAGCATGCGGAAAGGAATTTTTTGCCTACAACCCTGCTGGTGCTTGCTGCAGTGCGGACATCAAGAACTTCACAGCAATGAGCCGGGCTGTGTCAAGCGCAGAGGTCATGCACTTCCTGCACACCCTCTTCACACAATTTGACAGCCTGGTGGACTCCATGGAAGATGTGGGCCTGTACAAGGTAGAAACCATTGGAGGTATGTGTGCTGCTGCCCAAGCACACGGTTGTAGGGCTCAGTTCTGGCATTGAGCTCGTGTAAGGTTAAAAACGTTGAAGGTGCATTCAGGGCAGGGTTGCATGCATGTTGGCTGCAGTGCACAACTCGTGCTGTGGATAAGAGCCGTACTTGGCGGGCATGGTCATTCCTTGAGGAGAGGGGCGGGCTTGTCAGGTGCACCAAGTGCTAAGCTTGCTGCCAAGGGATGACACTTTTCAGTGGAAGAAGAGGCAAAGGTGGAGGGGGTGGGTAGGGAGGGTTGGGTCAGGATGTTGTAATGGTAATCCTGTTTTCACTGCCCAAGTTGAGCTGCTTGCCTGCAACGCTTATGCGTCCGCAGACTGCTACATGTGTGCGGCGGGACTGCTGGTGCGTGGTGATGATGGCGCAATGGCCATTTGGCAGGGGGACGGCAGCCCTGTGCACCACCTGTTCAAGCTGGCCAAGGACATGCTAAAGGTGTGCGGGATGGCAGCCCTGCTTAAGGTGTGCGGACATGCTTCAGGTGTGCGGATGGCAGCCCTGTGCACCACCTGTTCAAGCTGGCCAAGACATGCTTCAGGTGTGCGGGCTGGGCTTGAAGAGGACCAGGTGCTGGTTTCCAAACAGGCCTGAACCTGCCTGGCAGGCACTGGTGGCTGCCCAGGCTCTAGAGTCTGTTGAGGCACTGAAGGCTGCACAGGCTCTAGAGACTGTTGAGGCACTGGAGGCTGCACAGGCCCTAAGTCTGCCAAGGCAATGACGCTTGATAGGGCGCTAGAGTCTGTCAAAACTCTTCAGAGACCAAGACTGAGGGGAAGGCTTGTGGCACCTGGCAGGCAAGGGATGGAGCGGGCAACGTGTGCGTTGCTTGGTGACTTCTTTATGTGCAGCAACTGGGCTTGGGTGGTGCATTATGTGTGCAAGGCTTGGTGTAGTGACAGCCCCGGGCGTGCTTTGTGTAAGCACAATCCCATGCAACGCGATGCAGGCAATTTAATGCGGGCAGTCCTTGTTCCGGTATATTGGCGCTTGGCATACTTTACTGGTGCGGGCGGGAGCGAGTGGCATGCAGTGGGCAGTCCAGCAGCTGCGCCTGGCATGGACACGCTTGTGCGTGCGCACAGGTAGCCAGCAAGATGGAGATGCCGGCATCAGGGGGGCAGCCGGTCGTGCTGCGCATAGGCATGCACACAGGCCCGTGCGTGAGCGGCATCGTAGGCACCAAGATGCCCCGATTCTGCCTGTATGGCGACACCGTCAACTTTGCGGCGCGGATGGAGAGCACGTGCAAGCCTGGCATGGTGCATGTGAGCCAGGCGACGTGGGAAGCGCTGGGACCGCCCGACCTGGAGGCCGACCCTCACTGGTGCGTTTGCTGGGGGCTGTGGTTGCTGCTAAGCCAACTGGTTTAGTTGTTGGGTGTGTCAAGATGTGATGCCAGATGTGTATGAGCAGGTCTGGACCATCGGTCACTGCACAGAACAGGGATCTGCTAAGCAACATACAACTGGCTGCTCTGCAGGAGCCAGACCCCTGGAGTAGAGGCCAAGGGCATTGGTTTTGTCCATACATACTTGTGGAGCAGTACGGTGACCTGTCGAGCGGGTAAGAAGGCAGGCCATGAGGGTCAAAATTAGGGTCTTGATGACTGGCAAGTTGCAGTGTTGTTGTGAGTCGTCTTTAAGAGCTGTGGTTGAGCTGGAAGGCATGTGCGGCAGTCATTCCTTGAGTAGTGCTGGTGCGGTGGCACTGTGTGTTAAAGGTGCAGACCTCCAACTGTCGACACGCACCCCAAGCTCGGAATCTTAGTAAATTAGTGATTTGTAAAGTGTATTATAAAGCAACAATGCAATTTGCTTAGAAGGTATCGCCAGCTGGATGCTCTGGCCCCTTATACATTGCTTGCTTGTGCTCAAACTTGATTGAACTTCCCATTTGAAAATTGAATGGACGTGTCCAAGAGCATTGCCCTTGTCTCATTTGACACTCATTTAGATGGCTGCTTGACGCTGTAGCCGGACTAGGTAAGCGGATGGCTCGCGAAAAGTTTATCTGACTGGTGTTGTTCACTGGTGCTTGGCTTAATTGTTCATGGTACTTTGAATGAGCATTGAAATTTACTTGTCTACACGGACTAGTCAGGATTAACGCTTGCTTTTTGCTAAAGTTTTCCATACAGGTCCAGGGTGTGCGGATGCATAGCATGATATTTGCCCTTGGTTGTTTCGCTACTCCCACTATTCCTTCTCTACTACACACTTAAGGCTGAGTCTCTACTACACACTTGAACATTGAACCTTCTCTACTACACACTTAAGGCTTCTTCTTTGTGCATCAAACAGCTTCTTCAGCTTTGTCAAGTGAGCAAGCATTGGGCTCCTTCATTTTGTTGCCAGCTTTATCTCTGAACTTTTTTAGTCCCTAGTCTGGAGCGTTGAGAAGGCCTTTCACTCATATGGTATCTTTTATATGGTACTTATCTTTCACTCATATGGTACTTATCTTTCATATGGTGCCTGGGCCCTAAGTGGCCCCTCTTACGTGATGTTCCCTCCCTAGCCACCTCCCTAGGGAGTATTTCACTGCCTATTTAGTTTCTCTTTTTTTTTCTTTTTCTTTTCCCTCTGAAACTGGAAATGGCTGTCAGGTGAAATCAACGTCACATAGAAACAAGCGTCATGGCATGCCATACAACTTTACTCAGGTACTCAGTTTTGGTAAATGTGGATGTTTAACGTCCAAGGTGGAGTCTCTCTCCAGCAGAGGACGGACACAGAGGATGGAAAGCTGTCAAGTGCCTTCAGTCGATTCTGCAGATGCTTCCTCTTCCTTGTGTACACAGATTAGAGCAATCTCACAAAGCTCTTCACAACACTGATTATACTCTACCCAATGCTCCTCTCCCTCGATGGTTTGGCTG
>LFIK01003357.1_pt1 | contig 12996 bp, 12 predicted proteins | sample 643401 | NCBI WGS metagenome assembly LFIK01 (sample SAMN03777447, study PRJNA286221) | soda lake metagenome | biome: soda lake; feature: Kulunda steppe; material: water; isolation source: sample T5-Br brine of Lake Tanatar-5 | place: Russia: Kulunda steppe | collected 2010-07 | reverse complement strand
CATTGGTATGGTCATTGGACATAAGAGAGAGGTCATCTGCGAACAGCAGGTGGGTCACCATGAAATTGGGAATACCGGTGAGCGCCCCCTGCACCCCTTCAACCAGACAATCAATGTCGCCCCAAGGCTACGAGGACAGCTCAGGCTTGGGCTACCAGTTGGCCCGCGGGCAGGCCGGCTCAGGCTCAGCTACCACTACGGCTAAGAGCTCGCACCAAGAAAAGCATCGTTAAAGAAAAAAGAGTCACCTAGGGCCCAAGCACCGAATGATCCCTTCACCAGCAAATAAGATACAATGTCACGCCAGATTTATGCAGTGCCAGATTTATGTTGCATCGTGAGCCGGAGGTTGGTTGAGTCAGTTGGTGAAGTGTTTGATCCTGTTGTCAGTTTAGCTGTTGCTGTATTTGAGCACGTCAAAGACGAACTCGCAATGATACCTTGTTTGCTCCTAGCGACCTTGTAACATGTACGCCAGGGAGTAGACCCATTTAGCCCTTGGGGGGCAACAGGCGTGGCAGCGCCCAGTCCGGACCAGTCCAGTCCACCGTCCAGTGTGAGTGCAACTGACAGCAGCTGCATGCAGCGCTGACTTTGCCTATCTGCAGGCTGAAACGAGAGAGAACGTGCAGGGAAGGATAAGGGTATCAGAGGCTCCTCAATCTCATTGCAGGCAACCTGTTGTCTGCTTGGTGTACACTGTCGCTGCCCGCAGCCAGTCCACACACCCACTTTGCTCAAATACCGCGCACCATAGTTATGGTCATGCCACGAGTCTAGTTTGGATGCAGCAGTCTCTCGGCGTGACAAGTTTACGTTTGACCTTCAGCCAGGTATTTGACTGTTCAGGTTGCTGGTGAACCAGCTATCAAGAAAACATCCATAAGCTCTGAAAAGGGTACCTGTACGGTAGTGGTTTTTCTTCATCTTGAAGGGTTTGACCATTGTCCAGAAAGCGTTGCTGATGCTTCTTGTGGGCTACGGGAAGTAAACTTTGATAATATGAGTGGCAACCGGTTGTAGGGTTTGCGCAGCCAAGTTTGTGTTTGGAGGGCATACGTGCCTTCAGAGCATCATAGAGGTTTGAGAAATATTCAAGCTTTGTGGCTGGTAGGTTGGAGGATGTTGCATCAGAGGGGACATCCCATTCATAGGCAAGCCAGGTAATGTTATGAAAAGGGTTGCCATTAATGCCAGCACACGGCGTTCCTGTGTCTGGAAGATTTGCGTCGACTTGGGTTGCTTGATACTTGGCCACAGTATCTGCACACTCATTACCAGCAATACCAGCATGCGATTTGACTTCAAATAGGTGCACAGGGTTTGGTGAGTTGCGGATAACTTGCATGAGTATCTTAAAAATATCCCCTTGTACGTGGTGGCGGTGAAGCTCAGGGTACAACAAGTACTTCCTGATTTGGTGGAGAGACGAGAGGCTGTCAGTGGCAAAACGTGAGTGGCGGTGAAGAATGGCGGCTGTGATAGCAGCCAGTTCAGCCCTGTTTATGGTGCTTGTAATGCTCATACTAATTGGTTCAACACAGCTGGGAGTAGAGGTAGCAGGGTGGTATGTGCCTGCACCTGCCACTCGTTTTCCTTGGTGAATCTGGCAGCTGCCATCTGCGTATGCCCAATCCATCCAGTCAGGAACTTTCTTGGCTCAGTGTGGGCTGGATTCTGTTGGGAAGAGTAATTCTTGCCTGTGGTTAAGAGTATGTATGTGTCGGTTATCAAGTGGAAGTTTTTCGGACTTCTTGAAACCAGTTTCAGTCCTTGGGTGGCAGGCATTGAGAACTGGGTCATTAGCCATGTTTTTTTGCTTCCAGTTTGCTTCTGGAATATCACAGGCCAGGTCCTTTACCCAGGTGGGATTGTGATTATCTAGACGCAGTCGTACTGCTGTATTCCAAACAGCAATTATTTGCATACTCCAGTTCTGGCAAGGGAGTAAAGTTCTTTACCAATCCAAACGGAGGGGGAGGCGCAGTTAAGGATGGATGAGGAGATAGTCCCTAGAGTGCAACATGTATGGGGTTAGGCGTTCAGAAGTTTGGATTAAGGGTTGGTACTCATCCGTCCTCCCCAACATGGTAGGAACATAGGCATGTCTATGGGCACGGTGCATATGGTAAGTTGATCATCATATCCAGGATGGCAAATAGAGAAGCATGAAAATTTGGATGAAGAAGCGTTGGGAATGGTTCCAAAGACTCTGTTGCGAAGGTCCTTGCTCCAGAAATTGAGGTATTTAGGGTTGTGATCAAGAGGAGAGACCATTTTGTTTTGGTAATTATTGCCCATTTCTGGAGGGTAGAGTGAAAGCGGAGGGGGAGATCACGCATATAAGAGTGTTTAACCTTAACATTCATGGGCGTTTTGTTGTCGTGAAAGGTAGAGCGGGAAAGAAGACCGAGTAGTTCAGAGGCAAAGCTCTTAAGGGGAGGCATGATGGTATTATGGATTCCAGCAACTTTGGTATCATGAAATGTTCTGTATAGGATGTTAAAACGTTCTGGGTTGAGCATGCCTTTGATATTTCCCATCACATCATAGAAGCATGCCACATTTGCCGTGCATGTTTCAGGTAGAATCAGAGGTGGGGGGGTTGTAGGGGATTGTGGGTCTATATGGTGAGGGGGTCTGAGGGGATGGATGTTTTCAGGTGTTAGATGTCCATGACTCAGAATTCACTGCGGCCTGTAGCTATGATCTGCTTGTGGGTTAGTGGGATTGGTGTCAAAGTTCACTTTATTTCTGAGTTCAGAGTCAAGTTAGTAATTCCATGTGTATTCTGTGACTTCCCTAGCGAAGCCTTGTCGTTCTAGGTTGCTCATGGTATTATCAGGTGGTGGCATAGTGAGGTTGGGTTCATCTTTACGTGCCTCAAAATCCAGAATGTGTTCATGAAACGTGGGCCATTTTTTTTTGTGACTCCTGGTTCCCAGGTGGGCTTCTACGTGACCTAGATAAGCTCTTCGTCATGGGATTCGTAAATTCTTTTGTTTTTGTTGCGCAGTGATGTCAGCACAAGCTGGGCAGGCCCACTTATCATTTTTGTCAACTTCTTCTCTCTGTCTCTCTGTATAGCAGCCGGTGTTCTTAAGGCAAGCCCAGTAATAAGTTCAATTGCAGAAGTCACAGATATACATATCGTCAAAGGGTGGCCCAGTTGGCTGAAGCCAAATAGGCCAGCAACAAAAAACAGCATAAAAAAGCACGGGCACACGAAGCAAGGCGGTGTTTTGAAACCTTATTCAGGAAAAGAAAGTGCACCTGCTGAACAAGGGGTGCTAAGCTGAAGCCTATCAGGCCTGCATCCGAAACCAACACACGAATGAATGCAAGGGCTACAGGAGGAAGGTGGTATCTCGTTGAGAGCCTCTGAGACTACTGCATACCAAAATAGACTCGTAGCATGAAGACCAGAAGGCAGAATAAGGGTATCAGAGACTCCTCAGCCTCGTGGCCGGCAACCTGTTGTCTGCTTGGTGTATGCTGCCGCTGTCCGCAGCCAGTCCACGCACCATATTTTTGCTCAAATGCATAGTTGAATGCCAAGGTTTAATACTCGGCCAACCGACTCAACCAACCTCCTGATCTTATTGCAGCATAGGCTATGCTGCAAAACAGCAAAGAAACAAAACAATGCAGCATAAATCTGGCACTGCACTGATCTGGTGTGACAGTGGTATATAATATATTCTGAAGACACAGCAAGCTCATAGCTTCTCTTCTGGTTTTTAAGGTGCAGAAACCCCAGCAACAAGAACCCCAACCCCAACCCCAACGCGATAACAACCACCATGACCACAACGTTAACATAAACATCACCTATATAGGCTATAACAACACCAACAGCATGCAACAAGGGTGCAGAAAACTTTGCGCAGGAAAAGTGCAGGTGTTGGCCAAACACTCTTCCTTATGAGACGCTTTGCTCAGGCTCCCATCTGGAGCCAGTTGTGCTTGAGTACTTAAGTCCATTTCCCTTGCATTTGAATTCAAGCTAAATGCACCAAGGGTTTGGGACCGTGTGGGCTACTAATATAGTATCAACCAGACATCAAGCATGGCGCTGATTACACGTGCAAGCATCCGCACTGTGTGGTCTGTGGCTCAATCCAGGGGGAAGTGCCCCAGGGCTCCGCCACGCTCTTATTTACTATTTAGATATTTGATAATAGACCAAACATTCCCCGAACTTGATGCAGAGCACACACCCTCTGGCGTGAGTGGTTGGATCAGCACAGCAGCGTTGGATACTGTTGCAGTGATTCAAATACAAGTAGAAAAAGTCATGAATTAATCACAACCTACCCTCAAAGTTGCACCAAAAAATATCAGCTGCACCGGCCACTACCGCCAAACGAAATTAAGCTGGTCATTTCATGTTTGAGGTTACGTGATGCTCACCACCGCGTTCTCGCTCCCGTGCACCAGCTGGGATGCTTCCGGCTTTGACAGCCTGCTTCAGCCGGATGACAGCCCGCCACAAGCAGCGGATGGGGGTCTAGGCCTGTCTGTGGAGGAGGACTTGGGCAACCCCTTGCAGGGAGGAGCACTGCTGAAGCAGGCCGGCGGGTCACACAACTCAGTGAAGCGGAACAATTCTGACTCTGAGCTGCTGGCAAGCATCACGGTGGTGGGTGTAGCTGGTGCTATGCATTGTGTTTGTGAGCGAAAATTAAGAGCAGGCACGGTTGGCATGGGGAGGCAGGGAGCCAGTGTCCTTCCTCTCCGAGGATGCGTGACTCGCTCCGCTTTGAGCTGGTAGCAGTAACTAGATGCATTCTCGGCGGGGTCAGGTTTGCAGTTCACTGGATTGCGCAGTCATACCCCCGACACCTTATCAGATATCCCGACACCTTGTCACCCGACACCGATATCCGATACTGCAGACGTGTACTGGGGATGCCTCTCCCGTGTCTGAACTCCACGCGCATCCCTCTCGGCACTTCACAACGCCCAAGCTGCGTTGTTATCCACGATCCTCCAATGCTGTGCCCCGCAACCCCGGCTGCCCCCTGGCTGCTCGCAGGAGACCAGCACCACCAGCAACTCGCTCTATGAAGTCGGATCGGCATGGGTACAAGGCCACCGCTCCTCCATGGTGTGTATGGGCCCATGATAAAGCCAAGGTTAAAGGCTCGGGGCAGGAAAGAAGGGTGTAAAAGCATTTGAGGTGGGGGTGGCACCACCACATGGTGCTGAGAACTTCACATTAAGCCCCCCACCCCGATATGTACCCGTGCAGGAGGACTCCCACACCGTGGAGCTCACCCTGGATGCACAGTCAGCCCTGCTTGGCGTGTTTGACGGCCACGGTGGCGCTGAGTGTGCAGAGTACTGCCAGCGGCACGCGGTGAGCATGCATGTGTTTTGCAGAGGCCCCTAAGTGCATTCTCGCCCTCCTACTCCATTCCAGCCTTGGGGACTCACTCCACCAGGTACTGCCACGGCAGCCCTTGCCTGCTGCTGCCCGACAAGCCCAGTGGCGCTCCCAGCGCAGTCAGGCGTGCATGCTGCGGCATACATCATGTATGATACATGCCCTAACGCTGCCCCGTGCCCCTCTCCTGTCCCTGTAGGCGGATGTGCTACGGAGCACCCCGGGCTGGGCTGTTGGCGACGCGGCGCGGGCCTTGAAGGAGGCCTTCCTGCAGCTCGACCAGCAGATGGCCAGTGCATGCCCCTCGAGCTCTGGCACCACGTGCACCATGGCCGTGCTGCAAGGGCACCGCCTGGCCGTGGCCGGCGTGGGCGACTCCAAGTGGGTGCCCAAGTGGCTGAGAGCTTGATCTGGCATGTGGCTTGGGTGCTTGGTCTCGAGGAGCAGCGGGGCATGTGCCGCTGTGTGGCTGTTTGCAAATCCGCGCGCGCAGCCTCAAGATCAGCAGGAGTGAAACCAGCAGTAAGGACTAAAAGAAAGCACAGCAAGAAGCTCATTGAGCATGGCTGTCTGGCATTTGAGTGATTGGCAAGTCAAGACAGCGTGCTCATGGGCATGGATGGTGATGGACGTGGCATGCGCGGAGCGCTGGGCGTAAGCGACACCTGGTGGGCACTAAGGCACTGTGCAAGCAGCGCAGCAACAGTGCTAAGAGTGCATTAGGAGTGTGTACAAGCAGAGGCGATGTGCGGTGGGCCGATGTCATGGTAAGCGCGCATGTTCAAGAGTGGGATGTACAATGCGTGTGGGTGAGGCTCTGGCGGATGGCTTCTTGCACATTCTCAAGCTGCAGTGGTTGTGATCATGGTGTGATGCATGCTGTGCAGGTGCGTGCTCTTCCATAACAAAGCAGGGCTGGGAGTGGATGGCGCCCCCGCATCTTCCAGCCACTTCAGTCATTCTAGCAGGCATGGAGCAGGTGCGCATCTCCATCACTCTACCAAATTGTGTGCAAACACCCACAATTGGGTTTAACAACATAAGTGTAAGGATGTAAACAGGGGAATAGGGGAATAGGCAACACATTTTTTAAAAAAGGAAGTAGTCAGCTTTTAAATTCACACACCCTTGTTAATGTGCAGCTCCAAAATGGCTGGGTTTGGCAATTTTTGTCAGGCCTGTGAAGGCAGAAGCATACGTAAATCATGGTACATTTCTTGATGGTGCATGCATGCAGCATCACGTATGTGTACCAACAAGCATCAGCTGTTCTTGAGAGTACCGATCCCCTTACTCCTGCATGTAACCAGGGCATCCTTTCTTGGTTCACAACCACAACACGCAGCCAATTCTCCATGTGTGCACCCTTTGGCTGCCTTCCAGGCGCTGAGTTCAAGTGGAAGGCATGATAAGAGCCTGGGGCACTGCTTGCATACGCGGGTTCCCCGCCTGTTTGATGTCCACGCATGCGGACATTCGTGGACATCTAACAGGCGTCCATTTGATTTTCTATGGAAAAAAATTCTAAAAATTTGCAGCACAGCTTGAGCCTGCTTGGGCAGCATGAGCGCTACGCTGCGCCCGCTGCACACCAGCTGGGCACCAAGCCTTGCCTCTGCAGCGTGGCTTCGTACTCATGCAAAGCACGCGTGCGCTCGCCGCCCCACTGCAGGCAGCAGCAGCGGCGGCACCAGCGATGTGAGCGCTTCGGGCTATAGCAGCAGCGCCGCCTCGTCTTGCGGCTCGGGTTCCTCCTCTGCCAAGGGCCATGCCCCGCCGCCCGCGCGCCACGAGCAGGCCCGGCAGCATCGCGCGCTGAGCATGACCGTTGACCACAAGCCGGACATGCCGGAGGAGGAGGAGCGCATCCGCTGTGCTGGAGGTGTGTGCCCATGTGCTGCGGCTCCCCAGGCCCAAGGATGGGGTGGTGGCTCGCGGAGGTGGGCGGCGGCTGGTAGTGCAGGGGGTGCAGTGTGAGGTGGCGCGGCTGCCTGGCAGCACGGGGTTGGGTGAGGGTCCAGCTCCCCTTTAGGGGGATGGGGAGGAAGCTGTCCATGAATGAAGAGTTGGGGATGGATTGCAGGAGGGGGTTAACAGGGTCGAGTGCAAGGGGGGGTGGGGGAGGGGGTAAAGGGGCAGGGTTGGTATATGCACAGGATGGGGTTGGTGCAGAGGGGGAAGTGTGGGGACGATAATGAGGGCATTGCGCCTGCTGGTCCAACTGGAAAGGTGGGGTTGGCAGGTGTTGAGAAGGGTGGCTTTTGAAAGTGTGCCAGGAAGGGTGGACATTTGGTTGCTGGAGGGGCCCTTGGATTATATCTGAGGATCATGGGGGGCGTGTTTGCAACACGAGGGGCAAAAAGGTAACCCACACGCCCCGCATGGCCCGTGCAAGCATTTGGGCTGCTCTAAAGTCGAGAGTTTGCCATGCGCAGCGCTCAGATCCCTGCCTCTACGGCACACTGACAGCCCCCTCTCCTAATGCATGGCACGCACGCACGCGCAGTTGCCTCGCACGCGCAGTTGCCACGCACGCGCAGTTGCCAGCCACGCATGCACGCGCGCGCAGTCCCCATGCCCCAGGTCCGCATCAACCGCCACTGGTACATATGTCTCTGGCGCCGGGAGCACGCAGTCACGCACGCCCTGTCTTTGGCCACGCACGTGCGCGCGCAGGCTTTGTGTACCAGGGCCGCATCAACTGCTGCCTCAACGTGTCGCGGGCGCTGGGCGACGCGCAGTTCAAGCAGGATGCGTTCCGGCCAGCCTGCGAGCAGCAGGTCAGCCCGGAGCCTGACATCCGGGAGGCCCTCGTCAACACCACCTCAGACTTCCTGGTGCGTGGCAACCCCTGTGTGTGCGTGTCGTGCGTGCGCGCGCGTGCGTGTGCGTGTGTGCGTGCGTATGTGTTTTGGCATCGGTGTGTTGGGAGGTGACGTCTGGTGGCACATGCCTGTGCCAAGGGGCGCAGAACGTGCATCCATGCCATGGGGTCCCATGGCCAGTGGAGCATACGATGCCCTAGCAGGCTGCTCTGCCTGCGCCTGTTCCCCGCTCCTGCTGCTCTACCCCCTCACCCCGCCCTGCCCTGCGTGCGCCGCTGCACACGCGCAGCTGTTGTGCTCTGACGGCGTGTGGAACAGCATGAAGGAGAAGGTGGTGCTGCGCTTCGTGAAGCAGCGGCTGGCGCGCGGGCATGCCCCGGCGGACGTGTGCCGCGACCTGTGCAAGGGTGAGCAGGCTGCGCGTTCGCTGGGCTCAGGTTCCTCTCCTCTGTGTGGGGAGGGCCACCAGCCAGGGGCAGGCAGCATGCGCCGAGGGTGTATGGTGCACAGTGGCTTGGAACAGAGGACTGTGTGCGCACCCGGGAGCGGGCGAGCATGTGCGCGTTTTGCCACACATGCACATAGTAAACGCGAGCGTGAAGCAAACACGCGCGTCCCCACGCATGCGAAGATGAAGCGCATGCATGGAGCAAATGCGCGCGTTCCCACGCACGCATGGAACGAACGCGTGCGTTAAAGAAACACGTTTTCCAACGTATGCATGAAGCTAATGTATGCATAAAGCAAACGCATGCATGAAGCTAATATATGCATAGAGCAAGCGTGTTCTTCCCCGCATGCACAGCACAAACGCCTGCTTGCAACAGAGGCACACACATGTGCTTGGATATGTGCAGACAGGCGCAGGCTATAGTGCTGACCACACCCTCATGTGCGCGCACACTTGATGCACGCAGGCGCGCACAGCGCCTGTACAGATGTATACGCACACGCACACACACGCACATGCACACACACGCGTGCGCTCATGCTCATGCTTGCAGTGTGCCTGGAGCCCTGCCGCACAGCATACGACAACTGCACTGCCATCCTGGTCACCTTCAAGCCCCCCAGCGTGTGCCAACCCCACCTGGACCCTAGCGGCGCGCCCCCAAGCAGGCTGCACAATCCCTACCACCAGAACTCTCCCCGCCACCACATCCACCGCCACCAGCACCAGCAGCAGCAGTTCGGCCGCCAATACCAGGAGCTTCAAGAGGAGCAAGGCGCGCGTGCCCATGCGGAAGGCGGTGCCGCCCCCCGCTCGCACAGCAGCGGCGAGGAATCCCCCAGCCTGTCTCCAATGGTGTGTGTGTGTGTGCGCGCTCCGCTGTGTGCCCGCTGCATGCGTCAGGTGTCGCTCACGGGAGAATCGATTGGGACCCTTACAAGTGCGCCCCAACTGACGCGCGTGAGGGGCGGGCCAATCAATCAAGACTTGCGCAAGTGTACCAATTATAGGACACAGGATAAGACACTGCTGAATGTAGGGTGATGTAGACGCCTGGGGGGCGTGGGGCGTGCCCGCTGGGACACAGAATTCCCATTGTATGCAGGCCAACGCCAGGGGTGCCTGGACAGCATCTTGACAACATGATCCCACATTTGCACACACTCGTGCGCACACACGGACCTGCGCACTCACGCGTGCGCGCGCACACGCACACTCATGCACGCACATGCACACACACATTTGCGTGCGCTTGTCTGCAGGGTGCGTCCTCCCCTGCGTGCGGCTCACCTTCACCCCCGCCAGACACGGACATGCGGGATGGCAGCCCTGCTGCGCCCAGCGACCCTAGCCATGCTGGCACGCCTGCCCCCGCGCCGCCCATGGACATCCCGGGTGCTGTACCAGGGGCGCCTGCACAGCCTGCCCCACACGCTTGAGCGGGTGCGGTGGTGTGCAGGGTGGGGAGCTGGGGGGCGGCACGCTTGCCGGGGCTCGTGGGTGTTATGATGACAAGGGAGAGGTGGTCTTGGGCCTTGGAAGCCCTGGCCGAGCGCCAAATAAGGGCGGTCAGCCGCCTTCAAGCGGTGCGTGTTCGATGGGTGGCAGTCCAGTCCCCTTGCACGCGATGCGTATTTGATGGAGCATGGGCGGCCCTGGCTTGGCGGGCGGCCGGCTAGAGGGCCGCTTCCACATGCGGCGTCCTTGCTGCAAGTGCATGGGTTGGTATGTGCACAGGAAAAGAATTAGGGTGGTTTGGTCCTGTGTGCGGGCCCTGCTGACGCTGCTGCTGGACGCAAACCATGGCCGCGAATAAGGGTGGGCAGCTGGGTCGGGGCAGGATCGGGCGTGGCAAAGGGTTGTGTGCGCGGGAGTACAGCTGGAAGGCCGGCTGCAAACACCTGCAGTGATGTGCTTGCAAGCGCTAATGTGCTGAGAGGGGCCGTGAACTGGGGCGTGCATGCTGGGAGAACAGGCTGCCTGGAAACAGATGGTCTTTGGTTGTGTAAAGGAGTGGGTGTAGAGGTGTGCATGCCCTGTGTCCCTTACCATGTGTGCGGAGCAAGGAGAGTGAGCTGTCTTGCACAGTATTGGGGTACGTGATCTGAAGCACTCCTTGTTTGTTCCAGGCGCGCTGCTTGCTTGTCAGGTGTACATTATTTGTTGCATGACTCTGCCAGGGGATATTGGCAGCCAGGGTACAGGTACTGCTGGTTGCTGGTAAATCTACTGGAAGAGTGCTGGCGGTTCGCATTTGCCCCATGCGCACGCCATGTAGTGTTTTAGTTGTGTAAGGTTGGTGTCGTACATCTCTATGCCCAGTCGCCTTCTATTTTCCAGGACCTTCCAACAGTTGTGAATGCATTAGAAAGAAGGGATGTACCCATCTCCGTGGCAGATGCGTCGACGTTGACGTATTCCTGTTTTGTTCAGGGGTGCTCGAGCTTCATGCACATAGGAGTCCCCTCCTGAAGGCTGTCCATGTTTCTTTTTGGCTGTCCATGTTTCTTTACACCATGATTTAGTCTTGCAGTGTTCCATGCAGGGGCGCTGCCAGTGGCTTGCATGGCAAGAATCCTAATAAAGCACACTTTACTATGTTCCCATGCTATGTACCTGTGTTCTATACTGGTTTAAGAGCCCCGTATTTTGGTTCTAATTTGTACATGTGGTTATGAGAGACGGCTGCATTGTATTGCCCGCGTGCACGTGGCAGGCTTGATTTTAAGCACACACGCAGTATTACTACTAGTGCATAAGCATGTTGGCGGTACTTATTAGTGGTTGGATGTATCAGCAACTAAGTTATGTAATCCATCACAATCATTTCATACAATGTTTGGGTCTGACTCCAACAGTCCCCAACAGCTGCTGCACCAGCCACCAGCTTCAAGCTAAGTTTCCATTGCCTGTCTAGAAGAGATCCTTTATGCAATCTGATAGACCTTTTAAGCTGATAGATTGATTTGGGTTGCAACTCAACTGCAGAATTCACCGAGTCGATAGTTAGGTTACCTAGCCATATTTGCCGAACGAGGGCAGCTTAGCTGATGCTTGAAAGGCCTGCAACCCGGACCAAAACTTAGTTTAAATTTGGCCTTCAGCCAGGTACTTTGACTGTTGCTGGTGAACACCAGCCATACAGAGAACATCCGTAAGCTCTGAAATAAAAAAATACAATCATGAATTGAAGACATCCTTGGAACAAGCTTGGGAGAAGTAAGAAGCTCCAGCCTGATTGACAGTAATTTTGTGTGCCAGTGGTAAATCATGAAACAAGTCTGCAAATTGAAGCCTCAAAGAACACATTTGCATGCAAGGACACAGGAAAAAAAAGCGTGTTTTTTGTCTTGAATTGCCTGCAATCCACACTTATCACAATTACCATCATGATATTCCCAGCTTCTTGTCTCGACACCGTGACGCAGTGTATGGGAATGTAACCGAAACGTGCCACGTTGCGCTTTGTTTGCCTGCCCAAATCCAGATGCAAATACCTACTGGTAGGTTCAGAAAAAGGCAGCCCATCAACAGTAATCGACCTAAGAGGCAAAGCAACCCAATCAGTGATATCTGAACCAAAACTAAAATAGCAGAAGAAAGGCAGGTTAAGTTACAAGTTAAAGGTTAACCGCCAGCCAGATCATTAGGCTGCTTGGTTTGTTGCTGGTCTTCGCCAGCCAAAAAATAGTCCATAATGTCCGAAATGAAATGGCAGAGTCTATTGTGTCGTTGAGAAAGAAGATCAAAAACAGTCTGACTAGGCAAGGCATGTGGAATATAAGGGCCTCCATAGAAAAGGGTTGGCAGAAAGGGAAGAAAAGGAAAGAGTACTTTCTTTTAAGAGAGCACACAAACAAGTCTTGACAGTGAAAAAGAACATGCACCTCATATTGAACAGCAGCACAGGAACACTCAAGCTTGTCACAGTGGCCATTTCCACCACGCCAGATGGAGGATTCCACTGCGAGAGTATGTGCTCGCAAGCGAAACCTGACACAATCCTCATAACATCATGTCACATGATGCTTAGGAAGATCAAGGTGCAGATAGCGAGGAGGCCTTAGGGGGGAACCCCCATTCCGCACCCGAGTGCGTGAATCAGCTTGACGATCTAAGAGGGGACAGGCAAACCAAGAATGATAAGCCACCACTTTGTTATCGCTTTCCAGAGGAAGAAAGAAAGAAAAGAAAGAAAAACAAGCAGCAAAAAGCCTCACATCAATTAAGGAAAAGGAGCCACTTGGGAAGAAAAGCCCCTTCACCAGAAAAGAAAAGGGGGGGTCAGTGAGGATCAGGAGGGTTGCGAGCAGACAAGCTAGCAGACCTCT
>LFIK01003355.1_pt1 | contig 12998 bp, 11 predicted proteins | sample 643401 | NCBI WGS metagenome assembly LFIK01 (sample SAMN03777447, study PRJNA286221) | soda lake metagenome | biome: soda lake; feature: Kulunda steppe; material: water; isolation source: sample T5-Br brine of Lake Tanatar-5 | place: Russia: Kulunda steppe | collected 2010-07 | reverse complement strand
CTGGAGGAGACGGTGCGAGCCGGTTTCCCGGTTGGCGACATCATCGCGGCGCTCAACGCGGTCAGCGGCACGCTGGCGGCCCTGATCCGTCACCGACGCACCGGCGAAGGCACCCGCGTCGATACGAGCGTCTTCGACGGCCTCTTCTTCTTCCTCGGCACGTTCATGGCGAAGTGGTTGGCCGCCGGGATCGAACCGCAGCCGGTCGGCAACCGCCACCCCGTCATCGGGCCGTGGAACGACTACCCGACCTCCGATGGCAGCGTGGTGATCTGTGTCGCCACCGATGCCGCATGGGGCCGACTGTGCGAGCTGCTGGGCACCGGACAGGGCCGCGAGGACTGGCCCGGATGGAGCAACAACGAGCGCGTCGCACGCCAGGACGAGATCGATGTGTGGATCTCTGATTGGACACGGACGCGCACCAGCGACGACGTCCTGTCGCAGGTCGACCAACTGGGCGTGCCGTGCAGCCGTCTGCAGTCACTCGCCGAGGTGCTCGACAGCCAACAGACCCGCACGCGCGGGTTGATCGAAGAGGCAGCCAACGGGGCCAGCATCGCGCGGCTGCCGTTCCGCTTGAGGAGGCTCTAGCGTGGCACTTCCATTGGATGGCGTCCGTGTCGTCGAGATGGGCTACTACACCGCCGGACCGGTCTGCGGGCGCTACCTCCGCGATCTCGGTGCCGACGTCGTGCGGATCGAGCCCGGTGACGGCGATCCGACGCGCAAGGCCGGTGGGAAGGCCTCGGCGGCCTGGAGCTTCCTGTTCGGCCAGAACAACGCCGGCAAGCAGAGCATCTCACTGGATCTCAAGGATCCGGATGGCGCCAGGCGACTCGGCCTGCTGCTCGGGCAGGCCGATGTCTTCCTGTGCAGCTTTCCCCCGGACGTGATGGCCCGACTGCACCTCTCCCCCGAGGACTGCCGTGAGCGCAACGCGCAGCTCGTCTACTGCGGGGTCAGCGGCTTTGGTCTGGATGCACCGGTCGCGCAGCGAGCGCTCGATGTCACCATCCAGGCCCAGGCCGGGATGATGAACCTCACCGGTCACGACGGACGCCCCACCAAGATCGGCATCTCGATCTGTGACGACCTCGCTGCGCAGACGGCGACCTTCGGCATACTCACCGCCCTGCTCGAGCGGGATGCGACCGGCACCGGGCAACTCGTGGACGTCGCGATCTACGACGCGGCGGTCTGGGCGACCGAGTACCGCTGGCCGTCGTTGCTGGAGTCGCTGCCGTTCGACGAGCAGCTGGGCAACGCCGATCCGTGTTCCGGGGTGGAGGACGTCGTCGCGACCGCTGACGGGCGTCTCGCCGTCTCGCTCCCGTGGAGTGACCCGGGCCCCGAACTGTCCGAGGTGCTCGGTGGTGTCACCTCGGCGACACCTCGTGAGGGGCTCGAACACCTGCGTCACTGGGCCAGCACCCGGACCACGGCTCAGGCGGTCAGCAGGCTCGACGCAGCTGGTGTGGTCTGCTCGCCGGTCAACGCCATCAGCGAGGTGATGACCACGCCGATGGCCGTCGACGGGGAGTTGCTCGACATCCCAGACGGCGGTATGCCCGACGCCATCAACTCACCGCTCATCATCGACGGTGCGCGGCTTCGCCCGGCGGGACCGGCGCCCGAACTGGACGAGCACGACCCGGATCTCTGGGTCCATTGGGGCGCCCATGACCAGTGAGCGACTGGAAGCCGACGTCCTCGCGGCGTTGTCGGCGGTGCAAGCCGGCGGGCACAACCTGCTCACCCATCTCTACGGCATCGAGCGGGATGCCGTCGGCGAGGGTGAGGCGGTTGGCACCATCGACGCTCGTCCCCAGTCGCTGGACGCGGAGGGCAGGTTCGCAGCGACCCCCACCCTCATGCTCGCCGATCTGACGCTCGGCCGGTCCGTCAAGAGCTACTTCGGGCCCGACACGCCGGGAGTGACCAGCGCGATCGACGTCGACCTGTACGCGCCGTTGCCCGCGGGTGGTCGGCTGACGTGCCGAGCGCAGCAGACGCTCACCCAGGGTCGGCGGGCCAGCGCAGAAGGCTGGCTCATCGATGATGCCGGGGCCACGGTCGCCAACGTGCGTGGGCGCTTCGTGGCATTGAAGGGTCCCCGACGCGCACCGGACCGCAGCCGCATGCCCCTCGGCGGCGCGCTCGTCGACGGCCGCTACGAGCCGTCCGAGGCCGAACACGAACTCCTCGAGACCCTGGCAGCCCGGGAGGTGCAGGAGCAGAGCGGGCTCGGTCCCTGCGCCACCCTGCTGGGGCGCGCGATGCCGCGTCGCCTGCAGACGGGCGAGGTCGAACTCCGGCAGCGCCTGGGACTGCTGGTCAAGAACCAGACCGACCGGGTGCAGGGGGGTGTCATCGCCGGGATGCTCTTCGACGCCTGCCGTGATCCGCGCCCCCACGAGGGGTCCGATTGGGGCCTGTCCACCTTCAGCCTCCGTTTCCTGCACGGGGGGGCCTACGACGGTGACGACCTCGTCGCAACCGCCCGGGTCGACCAGCGCGAGACCGAGCGGGGCACCGCGTGCGTGAGCGCACGGCTGGATCAGTCCCCACGTTCCGGTCTCGCGCTGGCGACCGCGATCGTCGCCCGGCACGCCTACGGCAGGTCCGCCGCCACCAGCACGACCCGATAGCCAACCGACGACCCCGTCGTCCCGTCAGTCAACACCATCGGAGGATCGCATGAGCACCTTTGAGACCGAAGAAGTCAAGATGCTTCGCGAGACGGTCCGCGAGTTCGGGAAGCGAGAGATCGCCCCCTACATCGACGAGTGGGATCGCCAAGCCACCTTCCCCCGGGAGCTGGCGAGCAAGATGGCGGAGGTCGGCCTGCTGGGTGGGCGCCTCTCCCCGGAGATCGGCGGTTCGGGGATGACCTACCCCATGATCACCGCCGTCATCGAGGAGATGAGCTACTTCAGCGCCGCCGCGGGTGCCATGGTTGGTGCGCCGAGCAACTCGGTCGGCAAGGGCCTGGCGATGCAGGGCACCGATGAGCAGATCGACCGCTTCCTCCGCCCATTCCTCGCGGGCGAGGTCCACGCCGCCGCGGCGGTGACCGAGCCCCACTCGGGCACCGACATCGTGCACAAGATGGAGACCACGGCCAAGAAGGACGGGACCAACTACATCCTCAACGGCGAGAAGGCCTGGATCAGCGGTATCGAGAACGCGGACTGGGTCGTGACCTTCGCCACGCTCGACAAGAGCAAGGGTCGCAAGGGCGTCACCGCCTTCATCGTGGACATCGACACCCCCGGTATCAGCACCAAGCACTACGAGGACTCCCACGGTGCCCGCACGTTCGTCAGCGGGTCGGTGTTCCTCCAGGACGTCGTCGTGGAGGAGGACCGCCGGCTCGGCGAGGAGGGCGAGGGCTACCGCATCCTGATGGCAGGTACCGAGATCGGGCGGCTGGCCTGCGCGGCCCGCGCGCTGGGGATGCTCCGAGCGACGCTGGACGTCTCCGTCGAGTACGCGAAGCTGCGCGAGACCTTCGGGCAGCAGATCGGTCGGCATCAGCTCGTGCAGGACAAGATCGCGACCATGGCGACCAACCTCGACGCGGCGAGGTTGTTGACCTACCGGGTCGCGGAGCTGAAGGAGGCCGGGGTCGAGCGGGTCCAGCGCGAGGCCAGCATGGCCAAACTGTTCGCCACCAACTCCCTGGTCGAGGCGACCAACGAAGCGATGCAGATCCACGGCGCGAACAGCCACTCGCCCGAGTACTCGGTTGGGCGCCTGTGGAGGGATGCCAAGTCCACGCAGATCTTCGACGGCGTCAACGAGATCCACAAGGTGATGATCGCGGAGTCGGTGCTCGGGTACCGGTGATGCACGCACGGGTCAGGGTCGCTGGAACCCGCAGGTGAGCGAAGGTATGGCTATGGCTGAGCAGTCCAACGGTGGAGCTGTCCGCGTCCTGGAGTTGGCCCAGGAGGTGACCGGGCCGTTCGTCGGCCGGATCTTCGCGCTCTCGGGCGCCGATGTCGTCAAGGTCGAGTCGCTGCCCGATGGTGACCCGATGCGTGCCCAGGACCCGGCCGGATCCGGTGCCTCGGCGGTGTACGAGTACCTCAACGCGGGCAAACGCAGCGTCGGGATCGACTGGGCGGCCGCCGACGCGCCGACGCAGCTGGAACGGTTGTGGTCATGGGCGGATCTCGTGGTGGTCGATGACGCCTTCCTGGCGCAGCCACCGGTGCGACGACTCGTCGACAGCGAGGGTGGGCCCCCGGTCACCACGGTGACCCCGTTCGGGCTCGAGGGCCCTTACGCGGGCAGGCCGGCCACGAGCTCCACGGTGTTCGCGATGGCCGGTGAGACGATCATGCTGCCCGGCGGGCTCGGCTACGAGCTGTTCCCCGACGAACCACCGCTGCTCGCGCGGGGCGCGATGGCCGACACCGACGCCGCGTCGATCGCCGCGCTGGTGTCGACCGCGGCACTGATCCACGGTGGTGAGGGGCACGTCAACGACATCGCCCGGTGGGAGGCCGAAGCCAGCCTCAACCGCTGGATCGCGAGCCACTTCGACGACTCCGGATGGCGGGAGTCGCGCGCGACGCGTGCCTACTCCTACGGCGGCCTCACCGCCTGTGCCGACGGGTACGTGATGATCCAGATCGCGACCGAGAGCCAGTGGGAAGCCTTCGTGCGCATGATGGGTGAGCCTGACTGGGCGGCACATCCCGACTACCGGACCCAAGCCGGCCGGACCGCCGCGGGCGGTGAGATCGGCGAGCACATCCGTGCCTGGGCCGGGGGACTGGACAAGGCGACGATCTTCGCGCTCGGGATCGAGCACGGGGTGCCGGTCGCACCCTTCCGAGAGGTCCCCGAGGTGCTGGCCTGCCCGCAGTTCAACGAACGCGGCTTCTTCGTCGACCACCCCTCGGCAGGCCCTGGCCAGCCACAGCGGTTGCCGACCCTGCCCTACGTGGATGCCGGCACGCCGCTGCCTGCCGCGCCCGAGCTCGGCGAGCACACCCACGCACTCCTCGACGAGCGTGGCTCGGCGGCGAGCTAGGGCACCCGTTTCATGGCGGTGGCGGTGCCTTCGCCCCGTGAGACGGCCTCGACGCAGTGACATCCAACGAGCAACGAAAGGGCGTTCCATGTCCGAGCAGGCCACCAGGAGTGCGGACGAAGACCTCGAGCAGCGACGGTCCCGCGAGGAGGGCGCGATCACCGAGGAGGCGCTCGCGCTGCTGCGTCGCCGGATCGGTCACCCGGTGCCGCACCGCAAGGCGGCGTTCGAGTGGGCGAGCGTGGATCCCTTGCGGAACTACGCGCGCGGTATCGGTGACGTCAACCCGTTCTACCGCGATCTCGATCACGCGCGAGCGAGCCGCTGGCAGTCGCTGACGGCCCATCCGACCTTCATGCTCTACATGGGGATGTCGCGGGAGACGGAACTGTCCGAGGAGCTGTTGGCGACCGGCCGCGGTGATCCACTGCGGGGGGTCCACGCCTTCTACGGAGCCGAGGAGATGCAGTGGTTCGCGCCGATCCGCGAGGGTGACCGACTCGCGGTTCGCCAGGGCCTGGGGGCGCTCGACGAGAAGACCAGCAGTATGGGCAAGCGAGCCATCCACGAGCAGCATGAGGGGGTCTACCGCAACCAGGCCGACGAGCTCGTGGGCCTGCGCCGCTACACCCTGATCCGCATGGAGCGTTCCAAGGCCCGCGGGGAGAAGAAGCACGCCGCGCTCGACGTCCCGCACCACTACACCGAGGAGGAGATGCGCGAGATCGATCGGTACTACGAGCAGGAGTACATCCGCGGTGCCGAGCCCCGGTACTGGGAGTCGGTCGAGATCGGTGACGAGTCGATCCCGCTCGTCCGGGGGCCCTACACCACCACGGCCTACATCTGCTACGCGGAGGCCACCGGCCCGCGCAACGACTTCCACCGCGCGCACTCCGACGCCTACCGGTACCGCAGCGAGCACCCGCGCGCGTTCCCGCTCAACGAGTACGGCTTCCCCGACACCATCGCCAGGGTGCACTGGGACAAGGAGATGGCCACCCGAGCCGGACTGCCGGAGACCTACGACTTCGGCGGGGAACGGGTCGCATGGATGTCGAACGTCGTCACCAACTGGATGGGTGACGATGCCTTCCTGCGGCGGCTCCGCGTCGAGATGCGGGCGTTCTGCTACGTCGGGGACACGGTGTGGCTGACGGCCAAGGTCGTCGACAAGTCGACCGACGGCAAGGACTTCGCGGTCGACCTCGAGCTCGAGGCCGTGAACCAGCGCGACGAGCAGATCGCACGCGGGACCGCGACCGTGCTGCTGCCGACACAGACGGCCCCCGATGCACCAACGGTGCCAAGCACGATCCCCGAAGGTCTCTCGCCGTTCATCTGAGTCCGCCGACCGGGACGGCTGCCGCACGGGCGGCCGTCCCGCGCCCATCATCGCCGCAGCGCCGCGGCCGACCGCCATCGAAGGCCCGAACATGCCTGACGAACCCATCCGCTACCTCGCCGGGATCCGCGTGCTGGATTTCACGTTCCAGGCCGCAGGTGCCTACGCCGCGATGCTCCTCGGTTCGCTCGGAGCGCAGGTGATCAAGGTGGAGAGCGCCTCACGGCCCGACCCCACACGTCAGCGGGTGAACCGGCCCTACATCCACTCGGTGTTCTACGAGGACGTGAACCTCGACAAGCAGGCCATCACGATCAACATGAAGAGCCCCGAGGGGCAGGAGTTGGCGAAGCGTCTGGCGGGTGAGTCCCACGTGGTGGCTGACTGCTACCGGCCGGGGGTCATGCAGAAGTGGGGTATGGGCCACGCACACCTGCGCGAGCGCTACCCGCATCTGGTCACCGCGTCGTTGACCGCTGCCGGCCAGGACGGTCCGTACGCGCGGCTGCCGGGCTACGCCGGCATCTTCAACGCGCTCAGCGGCGCCGGCAACCTCACCGGGTATCCGGACGGGCCACCCACCGAGTTCCGCACCTCCATGGACATGCGCGCCGGCGCGTTGTTCGCCATGGCGATCGCGCAGGGCCTGCTGGCCGCCAAGCGCACCGGGCAGGGGCGCTCGATCGACTTCTCCGCCTCGGAGGCCGGCAGCACCTCCGTGGGCGACTCCATCGTGGAGGCCTCGGTCGAGGGGAGCGATCCCGGTCGTCGCGGCAACCGCGATCCCCGCTTCGCTCCCAGCGGGGTCTTCGCCTGCCGTGATGGGTGGATCGCGCTCGCGGTCCGCTCCGATGAGCAGTGGCGCCAACTGGTCTCCAGGTTGGAGCAGGATGGACACCCGAGGCCAGAGGGCCTGGAGACCGCCAGCGCGCGCCTCGCTGACCGGGACGCGACGGAGGCCTACGTGGCTGCTGCCCTCGAGCCCCTCGACCGCGCCGGTGCCTTCGAGCTCCTGAGTTCGTGCGGTGTCCCCGCCGGTCCGGTCATGGATGGCGGGGACCTCGTCGCCGATGAGCACCTGGCGGCCAGAGGGCTGTTCGTCCGTACGCCGGTCACCACCAGCGACACGACGCGGTTGGTGACCAGCGCACCGTGGGTCATCGACGGACGTCGGCCGCAGCCACAGCCTGCTCCGGAGCTGGGAGTGCACACCGATGCGGTCCTCGCGTCCGTCCTCGGCATGTCGGACTCAGAGATCGAAGCGTTGCGGGCCTCGGGCGCCCTGAGCTGACGAGGGCCGTCGTCTGCCCTGCCCCGCTTCCCACCGGCGTAGTACGTCGGCTGGGGTCGGTCAGCTCTCCTTCGCCCCCAGCACGGCGTCGAGCTTCGACTCGATCCGGTCCAGCTGCTCACCGGTGGCGGTCCGTTGCGCCGGCGAGCCGGCCAGCAGCACCTCGATGATCTGTTTGGCCTGATGCCGGATCTCCATCCGGGGCGCCAGGTCCTGGCCGAGCGCAACGTGCTCGATCGCGCCGAACACGATGTCGCGGATCAGTGTCGGCGGGATCTCCGAATCGGCGATCATGCCCTGCTCCTGCATCTCGGCAATCAGGTCGAGGTGGAGACGGGTATAGCGCCGGTTGTGCTCCTTCCACCGCTCGTTGAGTTCGACGTCGGTGCCGTACCGAGAGCGCTGCGTGAACACCCGGATCAGATCCCAGTTCCGCTCCGCCTTGAGCGCCCAGGCATCGATGAGAGCACGGAAACGCTCCTCGGCATCGCCCGGCGAGTGGGCGATGTCGACCGCGGTGGCGTACAGGTCCGCGTAGAACTCGTCCATCACGGCGCCGAGCAGCCCGCTCTTGCTCCCGAAGTGCTGGAACACGGTTCCCTCGGAGACCCCGATCTCCTGGGCGATCGACGCGATCGTGCTGTCGTCGTAGCCGTTGCGACGGAAGTTGTCCTCCGCGTGCCGCAGGATCGTGGCCCGCGTGCGCTCGCCCTTCGTCATCGACCTGGTGGTGTCGGGCATGCAATCGCTCCCTGAGTCAGGCTCAACATGCTATCGCGGGGGACGCGAGCCTTCGGTCGCTTGCCGTCGGGTAGCGAACCGGGGAGACGGGCGCGGGAAGCCCTTCAGAGTCTCACTCACGAACCGGCTCGGCAGCGGGAGCCACTCGACGCATAAAGAACGAGAATGGCCAGGAGATATGGCTTCTATCGGCAGATACGATAGAGTTGAGGGCATCTAAGGAAAATACCGCTTCCGCCTCTGGCTGAAGGCAACCGATGAAGATCCTGGCAGCATACAAACCGTCACCGCTGGGGGACGCGGTGCTGGCAGCCGCCATCAAGGAGGCCCGTGTCCGCGACGCCGAGGTGTTGCTCGTCCGCCACGTTCGGCACGAGACGTCGCGCGTGTCCGGGCCGCTCGCCCTGATGGATCCTGGATCGACGCAGGCGGTCGCGCCAGGGGGTCCGACCGATGACGTCGCGAAGCTCCGTGAGGATCTGGAAGGCCTGGCGTGGCAGGTCCGATCGGGTGGCGTCGCCTGCGATGCCGTGCTCATCGCCGACCGAGAGAACGATGCGGAGGCCATCCTCGAACTGGCTGGCAACGCCCATGTCGGTTTGATCGTGGTCGGCATCCGGAGGCGTTCACCGGTGGGCAAGGCCGTGTTGCGAGGCGAGGCGCAGCGCATCCTGCTCGAGGCCGAGTGCGCGGTACTCGCCGTGAAGGCGGACTGACGGGGCAAGCCGGTGGAGGACCTCGTTCCCCGGCGGTCTCCGCCCGACTCGCCGACCTGTGACCTCGCGGACATCTCGTGATCCACCTCACCTGGAGGGCCTGAAGCGATGCTAGAGCGACCGATCTTCGCGTCGGAGCACGACGCGTTCCGTGAGGCCGCGGCCGCGTTCGTGGATCGTGCGGTCCTGCCGCGCATGGACGAGGTCGCGCAACTCCACCACCACCCGCGGGACCTGTGGCTCGAGGCGGGAGCGCAAGGCTTCCTCGGTCTCGGGGTCCCGGCGGCGTACGGTGGGGGCGAGGCGGGTGACTACCGCTTCAACGCGGTGTTCGCCGAGGAGCTGGCCCGAGCGTCGCTCGCGACCGCGTCGACCTTCTCCATCCATGTCGACATCTGCGCGCCCTACCTGGTCGATCTGACCACGCCCGAGCAGAAGGAGCGGTGGCTGCCGGGGTTCTGCTCCGGTGAGTTGATCACGGCCATCGCGATGACCGAGCCATCGGCCGGTTCGGATCTCGCCGCGTTGAAGACCACCGCGGTCCGTGACGGCAGCGACTGGCTCATCAACGGATCGAAGACCTTCATCACCAACGGGTCGACCGCTGATCTGGTGATCGTCGCCGCTCGTACCTCGCCCGATCAAGGAGCGAAGGGCATCAGCCTCTTCGCCATCGAGCGGGGGACGCCGGGGTTCGATCCCGGCCGTGTGCTGGACAAGATCGGACAACCGGAGGCGGACACCGCCGAGCTGTTCTTCGATGACGTCCGGGTCCCCGAGGACAACCTCATCGGGGAGCTGGACCGTGGCTTCGTCCACATGATGCAGAACCTGGCGCAGGAACGGATCAACGGCGCGGTCTCCAACATCGCCCACGCCCGGATCCTGCTCGACGAGACGCTGGGCTACGTCAAGGAGCGCACGGCCTTCGGCAAGCCCATCGGCTCTTTCCAGCACAACGCGTTCCTCCTGGCCGACCTGGTGACCCGGGCCGAGGTCACCCAGACCTACATCGACCAGCAGATCCTCGCCCACAACCGTGGTGAGCTGACGGCGACCGACGCCGCCAAGGCCAAATGGTGGAGCGCCGATGTGCAGGGGCAGATCCTGGATGGCTGCGTGCAGCTGCACGGTGGCTACGGGTACATGCGCGAGTACCGGGTCGCTCGGGCCTGGGCGGACGCCCGGGTCACCCGCATCTGGGCCGGCTCGAACGAGATCATGAAGCTGATCATCAGCCGCGACCTCGGGCTCTGAGGCGTCCTCGGGTCGAGCGCGAGCACGCGGCATCCACCGACCTCGAGCTGGCCGATGTCGTCCGCTCACCGTGATGAATCGCATAGCCGACAAGGAGAAGAACGATGGAGTTGGGCTCGTCCGTTGCGTTGGTCACCGGTGGGGCTTCCGGCCTCGGGCTGGCGACCGTGGAGCGGTTGGTCGCTACGGGCGCCTGCGCGGTGATCGTCGATCTGCCGAGCTCGGACGGAGCGGCCGTGGCCGAGCGGCTCGGGGACAGGGTGCGGTTCTGTCCCGCCGATGTCCGTGACGAGGACGCCGTGAGCGAGGCCGTGGGACAGGCCGCCGAGCTCGGCGAGCTACGGATCCTGGTGAACTGCGCCGGGATCGGCACACCGCAGCGGATCCTCGGCAAGGACGGCGAGCCGTCGCCGCTCGAGTCCTTCCAGCGGGTGGTCGACGTGAACCTGGTCGGGACGTTCAACGTGATGCGGCTGGCTGCGGCGGAGATGCTCCGACACGAGCCGGTCGGTGAGGAGCGTGGCGTCATCATCAACACCGCGTCGGTCGCCGCGTTCGACGGGCAGATCGGTCAGGCGTCCTACAGCGCCTCGAAGGGGGGGATCGCCGGGATGACGTTGCCCGTGGCACGCGATCTGGCCGACAAGCGGATCCGGGTCGTCACCATCGCCCCGGGACTGTTCCTCACCCCGTTGCTGATGACGCTGCCGCAGGAGGCGCTCGACTCGCTCGGCGCCCAGGTGCCGCACCCGTCGCGGCTCGGCGCACCGGCCGAGTACGCACAGCTCGTGGACTCGATCATCGCCAACCCCATGCTCAACGGGGAGACGATCCGGCTCGACGGCGCGATCCGCATGGGGCCGCGGTAGGGCCGTTCGACGTCGTTGGCCGCCATGGCCGGGACGGTGCGGCACCTCGCGAGCTGAGGAGGCGTGCGGGTGGAAGCAGCTTCGTGCGCGGCCCTGGTCACCGGCGGGGCGTCAGGGCTCGGCATGGCGAGAGTCGAGTACCTCGCCAACGCCGGCGCCTCGGTGGTGCTCCTCGACCTGCCGGACTCGAAGGGGCCAGCGATCGCCGAGCTCGGCGGCCTCCGCATCCTGGTGAACTGTGCCGGGATCGGTGAGGAGCGTGGGGTCATCGTCAACACCGGGTCGATCAGCGCCTTCGACGGCCAGGTCGGTCAGGCGGCCTACAGCGCGTCGAAAGCGGGGCTCGCCGGCATGACGCTGCCGGTCGCCCGCGACCTCGCGGCCCAGCGGATACGGGTCGTCACCATCGCGCCCGGGTTCGTCGCCACCCCGATGCTGGAGCGTCGCGTCGTGGCAGAGGGGCTCGAGGCGCTCACTGGTGCCATCCCCCCCCCATCCGTCGCGGCTCGGCACACCGGCGGAGTACGCCCAGCTGGTCGGTTCGATCATCGCCAACCCGATGCTCAACGGGGAGACGATCCGGCTCGACGGCGCCACCCGGATGCCGCCGAGGTAGCGGTGCGCGAGGCTCCTCGGGCTGCGCTGGCCGGCTGCTCAGCCCCGCGCTGCCTCGACCTCGGGGATGTCGGCGATCGCATCGTGTTCGAGCCATGACGCGGGCACGTCGATCGGCAGGTCGAGCAGTTGCTGGGCGAAGGCCTTGCCCTGGGGGTCGATCCTGAGCGAGGCGATCCCACCGCCACCGAGCGCGTCGTGCAGGTGCAGGTTGATCGCGTCGAGACCGGGGAGGTCGTAGCGGTCGACCCCGCCATCGAGCAGGTGGGCGAGGTGCTCGGCGACCCGCTCGGCTGTCACGCTGTGGCGGATCAGCGGCAGGAAGTCGGGGTGTCGCGCCCGGATCCCGATGTTCGCGTCGATGCCCTTGTCGCCGCTTCGGCCGTGGGCGATGGCGATCAGCGGCAGCGTCACGGTCGGAGCGTCCGCAGCGGCGGCCTCCACCGGCAGGATCTGGGGTCGCTCCCCCGGACCGATTGCCAGCGCAACCGGGAGTTCGTCGACCTCGACGTGCTTGCCGTCGATCTCGACGCTCGCCGGGATCAGCTCCCGGGGCACCAGGTAGGAGCGCAGCAGCATGCGGGGTGTCGGCCGGGGGACGGCACCTCCGGCGCTGCTGCCGGGGACGGCCAGGCCGAAGGACGGCGGGTCGCGCAGGATCTTGCGCAGCGCCCGCTCGTCGTCGTGCGACATGCCGATCTTGAGGGTCACCTCCCGGCTGTCGCCGACCCGCGAGTTCGCTCCGTAGGTCGCCTCGGCACCGAGCACCTCGACGTCGAACTCCCGGAAGTCCTCGGCACCGAGCTGCTCGAAGATGGTGCGGGACCGTGCGAGGATGTCCTCGGCCAGTCGGTGGGCCTTGCGGTCGGCGTTGCGCCCCAGGACGAACAGGGTCGTGCGCGCCTTGTAGCCGTCGATCACCTGCGCGCAGGCCTTGAGGGTGGGTGGCGCGGGACGGCCACGCGCGCCGGTGATCTCGACGCGGTCGTCGCCGACCTGGGCGAGCGACACCTGCGTCCAGTCGCAGGTCACGTCGGGCAGCAGGTAGGTGGTCGGGTCGCCGATCTCGTAGAGCAGTTGCTCCGCGGCGGTCGCGGGGGTCACCAGACCACCGGTG
>LFIK01003353.1_pt1 | contig 13003 bp, 22 predicted proteins | sample 643401 | NCBI WGS metagenome assembly LFIK01 (sample SAMN03777447, study PRJNA286221) | soda lake metagenome | biome: soda lake; feature: Kulunda steppe; material: water; isolation source: sample T5-Br brine of Lake Tanatar-5 | place: Russia: Kulunda steppe | collected 2010-07 | reverse complement strand
GCGCATACACACAAGACATACAATACACACAAACACACAAACAGTCTGCGTAGGCCCACTCGCTCCTCTTCCTGTGCTCGCCCCGCTCAGCAGGCAGCTTGAGCACTCCCGCTCTAGCCGCCACTCGCGCCGCCCCTTTGACCCCATCCTGGCTCTGGACCCCAATCACCCAAGCTACGTGCCACCCCCGCCCATTTCCTTGGAGCAGCTGGAGCGTGGCAGCAGCAGGAGGGGCGGGGGCGCTCCCATGGAGGGCAGGGAGGAAGGCCAGGCGCGCCTGGGGGGCGTCAGGCGTGCACGCAGCGGGTCGCTGGACCGCGCGGGTGGGTGTGCCCAAGCTCGTCCTTTTCGCCCTTTGTGTGCAAGCGCGCGTGTCCACACGTGTGGGACTTCATTAATGCAGGAAAAAGCAGCATGCGGCAATGTTGCTCCCATGTGTGAGGGGGTGCACGTGCGTGTGCGTGTGCGTGTGCAAATTGCTCGAGGCATCAACATAAAACATGTGCATGAGTTCATCATGTCTAGCAGGCCGTGGAAGTAGCCTTGCACAGCCATGGACAGGTGAGCAATCCGCAGTGTTGAAGCATGGCCAAGGACGGGGGAGCAATCCGCAGTGTTGACGCACGGCCATGGATGGGGGAGCAATCCGAAGTGCTAATGCACAGCCATGGCTGGGGGAGCAATCCGCAGTGCTGATGCACAGCCATGGATGGGGGAGCAATCCGCAGCGCTGATGCTCGGCCCTCTGTTTCAAGGTGTGCCCTGCAGGGGGCATGGTGTGGCCCCATGTGGAACCCAGCCAAGCCATGCACACACTCATGGCATTGTTTGTATGGTGACCTAGCATGCAGCGCCTGATTTTGCATCTTTTGGGCGTGCTGTGTGGGAGCACAGGTTTCCGCGCCAGGCCCTTGCTTGCCTTTTGCTTACCATGCTTTCGGAGCACGGCTCTCAACCCGTTCTTCCCTGACAAACGCATGTGCATGCCTGCCAGCAAGTAACAGCGCGCACAAACACGCTCGCACATACTTGCTGCATCCACCTCTCGGCCTGCTGCCTGCTTTTGCCTGCCGTGTGTGCATGCTCACTCCCTCTATCCAAATCCTTCTTCTCCTTCCCTACCCCTCCAGCGCACGAGCCTAGTCCCTTCTGCTCTTCCCCTCAGTTTCTTTCCTCACTCGCCTCACTCTTTACACTTGCCTCGCTCTCTGCACTTGCCTCACCCACCTCATTCTTCTCTGCACCCTGGTCTCCTTCCCCTCTCGTGCACTCTTCCAGACAGCCTGTCCTCCCCTTGTATCGCCGGCTCCACCTGCGTGCGCTCTCAGTCCATCTGCCCTCCGCCCTTGCCCCTGGTCCTGGCCATGACAGGCAGCGACGACAGCGAGGGTCGAGAGGGCCTGGCCATGTGCACTGCAGCCGAGGAGGTGACGGGTGCCCCCTCTCGTGGGAGGCACCAGCGCAGCCGGAGCGTGGTCCTGTCCCGGTCCACACCCAGCAACCTGCTGCCTCTGCCACAGGTGCGACCGACCTGAGAGTCCATTCCTGCCTCTGTCTTCCGTTTCCTCCCACCCCCTCGTCCGTCTGCGCCGTTTGTTGGCTGCGGCTCTCCCCTTCTTTTCTCCTCCCCACCTGCCCACCTCCTCCTCCGCCTCCGCTTTGTGCCCATTGGTCGTTCCAAGAAACGCAGCACAAAGAGGGGACAGGTGTGTGTGTACCCTGGCACAGCCAGCAGCAAGCCTTTTTGGTGCGCTCCGTCGGCATGCCACCGCCACTGCAACACAGAGAGTGCAGCTGCGCGACATGCGGCATGCGCACCCTTCTTCCCAGCAGTTTTTCCTGTGTGGCCCCAAAAAGAGCCCCAAGACACCAAGCCATCATTTCATTGCTGCCAAGTTGTGCGTTACGCTGGGGCGTGCCGTGCTCGCACAGGCGCTGGATCTGTCTGCACCTCGCCACGTGCCTGCGTCATTTGGCGGCTCGCAACCCCCCTCTTCGGCCAGTGGGGGCAGCCAGCCCGGCTCCCTCTCGCGCCGCAGCGCGCCCACCTGGCAGGCCACTGAGTATGCGCACATGGGCACATCCAGCCAGGTATGTGTGTGTGTGTGTGTGTGTGCACGCGCACGTGCGTTTGCATGTGTGCATGGATGTCATGGTGATGCATTGGTGTCTTGGTTATACCATGCATAGGCCTGCGTGCCTACCTTTTTTGACAGGTCCATCATGGCTTGCATGGCAAAATAGAGTGCGTGCTTGCAACCCACATTCTGTGCCTGTATGACCCATGCCGTGGGACTGCGCGCAGGCGCGCAAGCAGCTGCAGCAGCCCAGCTCACGCGGCCCCGTGCAGCACGTGCTGCAGAGGCCAAGTGGGGGTGGGAAGCTAAGTGGCAGCGAGTGGGCGCGCATGCAGGTGCGCAAGGGATGCTGTGAGCATGTGCGTGCCTGAGTGTGAGTGTGTGTGCGTGAGTAAACGTGCATTTGTGGGCGCGTTGGGGCGTATGCGTCTGTGTACGTGGTTGTTGTTGCCTGCATGTGCATGTGGTGTAAATTACAGCTGTGGATGCAGCCCATTTTGCGAGGTTGCCCACAGCTCTTTGCTATCTGGGGCTCGTCCGCACGCTGGGGCGCCCTGCTGCACCCAGGGGCTCAGCTAGAACCTCCAGCAGCACAGAGGTCATGCTCATGCAGCCGCCCTTGCGGTCTCGGGCCCCCTGCTGGGTGTGTGACAGAACCCCCACAGCGGCCTAAGAATTTTACATACCAAAGATTGCTACCGCCCTTGCGGTCACGGGCCCTGCTGGATGTGCATGACAGGACCCCCACAGCAAGCAGAAAAGCCTACATCCCAAAGAATGCATGCAAAGTTGTGCCATGCAGTGCGTGCTGCCGCAGCGGCCGCAGAAAGGGGCTGCATGTCATGAGGTGCATGCATGCAGGGTTGTGCCATGCGGAAAGTGCGCCATGTGGCGCATGCATGCATGTTGCCGTGGCCGCAGGAGAGCCTGCAGCACAGCATGCTCTTTGAGGATGGCGTGCCCAGGAAGCACCCGTCCCTACCGCACCCAACAGGCCAACAGCCGGAGGCAGGGAAAGCCCCGCAGGTAAGAGTGATTTGCCGGGGCGCACATACACATGCTTATACACACAAACACACGCTCGCACTCGCACAAACACACACTCGCACACACCCGCACCAACACACACTTTTGCGCGCGCGCACACACACTCTTAATGCACACACAAGCACGTAAGCACAAGCACACACTTGCACACTCCTAACACACAAAAACGCACGCATGTGTGCGCAGGCACCGGTCGCCGCTCTCATCCCCACGACCACCATCACCACCCTCCCGAGCAGCTTCCTTGGTGGTGCCCCTGGGGCATTGGCAGCCCCTCCGGAGGGGGCCTATGCGGCCATTGCGCAGGCCGGCAGCCTGCAGGTGCGCTGGGAATGTCACGCAGTGTGTTGGAACTGCCATGCAAGTTTGTTGAGACTGCCATGCAGTGCGTTGAGACGGTCAATGCACTGCAGGCCTGTAGCCTGCAGGTGCTTTGGGAATGTCACGCAGTGTGTTGGGACTGCCATGCAGATGTGTTGGGACTGCCATGCAATGCGTTGAGACTGCCGTGACCACCACCATCTGCTGCTGGGGGGTGAATTCCAGGGCGGTCACATTGCATCGCGCGCGAGCAGTGGCCTTGCACCCCAGAACAGGGCGCATGCAGCCATCCCAGGTCGGGGGCATTGGTGATTTCGGATGAGGGGCTTCTGGTGGTATCATGGAAGTGCTGGCAGCGCGTAGGCTGTGCTGATCTGAGTACTGTGTGGCAATTGGGCTTGCAAGCGTGATGATGGCTATGGAGGTGATGGCGGCAATTGTGAAAACCGCGGCGCCTGCAGGAGCTGCAGCAGGTGGGTGAGGGAGGACCTGGAGGCGGGGCGGCAAAGGTGGAGGGGCCTGACGCGGAGCACGATGCAGCTACGGCCTTGGTCATGGGCGCGTACGAGAAGGAGGCGCTGGCAGAGTACCGCATGCGCCTGCTGAACGGTGGGTGGGTGTGCTTGAGCGCACGTGTGCGTGTGCGTGTGTGCATGTGCGTGTGTATGTGTGTGTACGCGTGTGCGCGTCTGTACATCCTGCAGTCCTTCATCCTGACTTTGTCTGCCTTTATGTTGTAGCTTGGGGCTGTGTGTCCAAGTATGCAAGCCCTCCCAGGGCCTTTCTGCTTGTGTGATAGGAGCTGCAGCTGCGCCAGTGCTTGTAGGGCAAGAGCTGCAGCTGTGCCAGTGCTGTATCCCTGTGTGCACCGCAGGGGGCTGCAGCTGCTGGTAAGAGCTGCAGTCGCGCCAGTTGCACCAGTAATGTGTGCAGCTCAAGCCACTTGTGCCAGCTCTGTAAACTTCTGGCCTATCTCACGCCTTGCTCCTCCATTGCCCACTCCTTGACCTGCCTTGTGCTCACCCTCACCTTATCCTTCTCACTCGGGATGATGCGTGGGCAGCAACCACCTTGCTCAGGCCTGCAGCCGCTTCACTGAAGTGTGGCTCAGTGGACCGCCATGCCCATATGCAGCACGCGTGTGCAAACTATGGACAAGCACGTGCATGCACAAGCTGTAGTCCATGCCCACTGTCCACACAGGTTCCCACAGGTGATCCACCTTGACAATGCAGAACACACCAGCATGAACATGAACACAACGGCTTGCTCCGCAAGCATGACCACTTTGGCGTGAACATGGGGACACCGGCGTGCTCCCCGCATGCATGCACCCAGGCTTGAAGCGCCACTTCCACACCCAGCACATGGAGGGCCTCTTGTCGGCGCGCGGCCTGCGCAGCCTCGATGCTGCGTGCGACGCTGCGCTGGACGATGCTGAGAACCCACTCAACCTGTGGCAGCGCGTGGAGGCGGAGGTGAGCGATTGCTCAGAAGTGGGGAGCAGCGCGCGGAGGCGGAGGTGGGCGCCTGTGCGGCGCACACGCTTGTGTCTGGCACAGGGGCGCAGGGCACAGGGCGCAGCTGCAAGCGTTGTGTGGCCAACCGAAGCGGCTGATCTAAGTGGGGGAACAAAGCAGCCGACCTTTTCCCTCCGCCCCCGCGGCCTGAGTGGCGTGCCTCCAGCCCCATACAAAGGCGCAGCCGGCAGCGCACGGCTGGCCCTTTTGAGGCAAGCACTGCCTTTGCCAAAACATGGCGTGTGTGCAGAGCCCTGGACCTTGCCCCACCCGACGTGCGCAGGTGTCGGGGGGCCTGTGGCTAGCCCTGGCGGCGGCTTTCCACTTTCAGCTGCGCCGTGCAGTGATCATCCTGCGCAAGCTTGGCGCACTCGCCAGCTTCATCGTTCGCCCCCTTTATTGGTTGTCCCAGGTGGGGTCAAGGCTAGAACAACTTTGAAAACTTAAACCCCAAATCCGAGCCTGTAATTCCTCTGTGCAACAGAAGCCGCAACAGCACAGGGATACCCCTTGCAGCATGTTTTCAAGGAGAGGTGTGCGGCCCCTGCCAGCAGAACACACCCACAAACAAACACACACATGCACGTACGTGCATGCACATGCACATTCACACGTACATACACAGGCACACGCAAGCACTTACACACATGCACTAAGTGAGCAACAGCACCTCGGCTTACTCCGTGCGCGCGCAGGTCCTGGGCGCGTCCCTGTCCCGGTCAATGCTGGCGGGTGTGGAGGTAGCCCTGGAGGTGCACACTGCTCTCAATGACACCCCACAGGCGCAGGTGAGCTGCCTGTGTGTGATGGCTGTGATGGGGACAGCCATGCGCATGCAGGGCGTTTATTTGTGAATGGGTGATTGATACACTTAGCACGAGACTCTGTTGCACAAGACTGGTATCCAGGAGCAGCTCGGACTCTGATGTACAAAGGCTGGGCTCTGGCATGCATTGGTGATGAGAAGGCGCAATGATGAGTGCTGCATCCCATGATGAGTTATACGGAACAGAGGAGCTTTGCCTGCAGTGCCTGGATCGCGCTCCGCCCCTGTGTGCATGGCATAGAGGGAAGTTGTGTTAAATTACAGCTGCCTGCCTGTGCTTGCAGTGGCTGGAGTACGCTGGCTACGCAGGCCAGATTGTGAGGGAGGAGCTGGACGCGCAGTCTGATGCGGTGAGCTGCTGCCTGTTGCACCATCAGCCACGTGCTTGTATGTGTGTGTATGACACCGCCGTGCGTGGCTTGCTCCTGTGCTTGGCTGGGCTGGACGCTCAGGAAGATGCAGTGAGCAGCCTGTGTTTTTGTTTGGCGCGTCGCTAGCGTTGCGCTTTGTTTTCAGGCAGGCCTCTGTTTCTGGTCAGCGTGCTGTTTTGGTCAGCGTGTTGTATTTGGTAAGCACATCGTTAGTGCAGTTTGTGGGCTGTTTATGTCTGCGCTTGTGTTTTAAATGTGTTGCCATTGTAGGGTCTTGCCAGTATCCACAGCTGCAGCGATATGATCAGCTTCCAGTTCCTGCACTTTCCACAAATACATGCGCATTCGCACACACACGCGCACACGCGCACACACACACACACACGCTGGTGACCTTTGCAGGTGTGGCACTTCATTATTGACCGTGAGATTGAGGCTCCTGATCGCTTCCAGGTGTGACATGGGGTCGATTTGGACACATGCCTTTAACCCAAACCAAAGAAGCAGGATGAAGGGGCAGTAACCAAGCTGCCCGGGGCATTTGCTTTGGGGCTGTGATCCATGGGCTGTTTGGTTTCAAGAGGGGCCGGGCACCCTGTGCGTATAATTATGTGTGTTGCACACGCATATGGTTTTATGAAGACCATCATCGCATCACAATCCTCACTTCCAAGGGCCATGTGCACACCTTTGTCCTAGGCCACGAACAGTTTGCTCACCCAACATGGATCCAACCTCCAAGCAGCATGCTATAGCATCTATGATTTCTGCTTTGGGAAATGTGCCATGCCTGCTTCTGCAGTTGAGCAGGCCAATTGCTCATGATTCTGCACCTAGATTGCTTCAGCACGTGCCATGCCATCCCATCACATCACATCAGCAGCTGCACTGGCTGTCCAGATGCACCTTGCCATCCTTTCCAGGTGCTGTACCATCTACCAGCTGCAATGCTGCACCTTGCGCTGTGCCTCCTGGACGCGTCATTGCCCATCTCTGTCGCCTTTCATTTGTCCATCTATCCCTGCCGCCATGTCATTGCTCATTTGTTCGCCCAACCCCACACATTGTTTGTCATTTTTTCTTGGCTCGCCCATTCCTGCCGCCACGCAGGCCATCCAAACGCACCGAGCCGCCATTGCGGTGCTGCGCCACCAGGCCGTGTTTGTGGCGCAGCTGACGGAGCTGGGCATGGTGGATGAGACCGAACAGGAGAAGCTGATGTCCCCCATTGAGCGCCGCATGTGGTGCGTGCGCATACGCTTGCATGCCACGTGTGCACGTGCACGTGTATGTGTGCAATTCAGTTTGGGGTCTGCGGACAGGTGCGTGCTTTTGGTGGGTGTGTAAGTGGGTCTAAGTGGGTAGAGGGCTTGGGCACCATGTTGCGCATCTTCAATACGTGTCTTCATGCATGGATTGCCTACCTCTCAATGCATCTGTTGAAGGTGCCTGATAGTGAAGAGGGTGCAAGGGATGATGGGGGCTTGTCAGGTCACCATCCTTTTCAGCTGCCTTTTCATCATGAGGCAGCCTTCAGCGGATGCCTTGAGAGGCCATTGATGCATACAGAGGCGCACTCTAGAATAAGATGAAGTACTGCACATGGCGTGAAGGTTGGACAGGGTGCTTTCCTGAAACGACCCTCCTGCCTGTGTGCATGTGTATTTGCGTGTGGTTTGTGCTTGCAGGAATCCTGGGCATATGCTTGAGCCCCTCTAAACCTACCCCTCCCTTACTGTATGGAGTGGCCCCGCCCACCACCGTCCAAATGGCCTTATGCCTGTATTTTCAGCCTGTGTTTTTCAATGGCTGTGCAGCGTGCATGTGCGTGCTCCTGCAGGAAGCTGGACACACACGGCCCCCGCTGGACCCACCCCTCCTTGCAAGAAGTGCTCATGGGAGTGCCCTTCCTGCGCCACATCTCGCCCACTATGTTTGAGTGGCTCAGGTGCGTGCGTGCCGCGTGGCCTGTCTGCTTTTGGTGTGTGCACGTGCAGCGCTGGTGTGTGGCCTTGGGTCCAATCCCCCCTCATCTTCACTCCTATGTCTCCTTTGCGTTTGTCACCCTCCCCCCACACCCCCCTTCCTCCTGCACTCTTTTTATGTGCCGTGCCTTCTGTTGCCCTGCTCCCCAAAATGCTTGCTGGGCAAAAGAAAGATGCAGGTCCACGTCTTCCTAAGACATCCATTTACAAAAAGCGGGTTGGTGTCCGTGCACCCCTGGCATCAGGATCTGAAGGTCCTTCTCGTGTGTGTGTGCGTGTGTGTGTGCGCGCGCTTACCTCTGACAGTAAACATCCTTCAGAGAAGCCAGGTGCAGCAGGGCAGCCTTTCCTAGCTTTGTTTGTGTGGCTTCAGTATAAGGGGCCCAGTAAACACAGTGTGGCCTCAGTTTAAGGTCCAGTGGGGCCTCCCCAGGTCATTGTTCTGCAGAAGCGTTCTTGATTGAATTCGTTGTAATCATGCTGCTCAACCTAGCAATGGTTATTCATACTTAAGCTATGGGGTCCCTCCCTGGCTTTTTGCTATGAGAATGGGACTTTCCTTGATGCACGCTGCCACTCAGCTGGTTGGCAGAGACTTGGGCCTCTAACTCCACCAAAGACTAGGGCCCCAACTACCTTGGAATACAATCCAACTCCTTCCTTGGACGCAACTCTTTCCTTGGACCTTACAAAAATCCAGCTTTCCTTGACCAAAAATCAAATCATACCTTCGACCCTACCTTGATCAATTGAAAAGACCAGGACTCAAAGCATGCAGGCTGACCACGTCACCCTGCCCTTTTCACCCCTTCCTGCTGCTGTTTACACGTGCCGCTTTTTCCCCCTTGGAGCTCGGGTGCATGTGCGCGTGCATGTGTGCATGGCCAGCTTTGGTGTAAATTTTAATGGCTCCTGAAAGTCACTATTCTTTGCTCAATGTGGTCCAATTGCTTGATTACTCATTGATAAATGCTCATCATTGATATGGTGTAATTGCTGCACTCCCTTATTGACATAGACAAATGCTCTCATTTGATGTGCTTAAGTTGCTGCACTCCTTATTAACAATTGCCCTTGTTGATGTGGTCTTATCGCTGCACATTCTGTTTATGATTCCCCTCAATTATATGCTCTTACTGCTGCACTTCCCATTGATCGTTCTCCTAATCAATATGGTCTGATTGCTGCTCTCCTTGTCCCCTTTCCCCCCTATCAGCATCCACGCCATCACTTTTGGGCATGCGCCTCTATCTATACGTATGTAAATTTAGATATGCAGGGATGTAGACAGTGTTACTCTCGCATTTTTCACTATGGGCAAATCCATGCCCTGGACTCTCAGACGGGCGCTCCTTCAGCACCAGAGATGTGATGCGCATATTAAATTGCATTTTTTGCTGTGGACGAGTAGAAATTGTTCTGTGGACCTCCAAGACCAGTCTTATATTCCTGTAAATATATCACACGCCTGCAGGCTGCATGGTGAGCTGGCCAGCTACCGGCGCGGAGACATCATTGCAGACCTGCCTCTGAACGCCACTGCCCCCAGCTCCGCCGGCCTGTTCATCGTTGTGTCTGGCATGGTGTGTGTTTGTGCTTGTGTGTGTGTGTGTGTGTGCGCATGAATGCGTGTACGTGTGCGTGCGCATTTGCGTGTGATCTGCATGACAAGACATAGCTGCTGCCCCATCTCAGTCGGCTTGTCCGGCCTCTTGTGTGTGTCACGGTGTGTGCGTAGCCTGCTTGACCTGGAACAGCTACAACGAGCCAGCTTGCTTTCTGGTCTGCATGGCCTCACAGCCCTTATGAAAATGGGACACATATCACAAAGCGAGGGGTGTCCACAGAGGGTTTTCCTCTTTCAAGCTCACGCTGCTCGCTGGATGCTGTAGTCCCAGAGCAGCTCGAAGTAGCATGCTGAGGGACTGCGGTCGCCAGCAGATTGCTCCGTGGGGAGTACACGTCCCCGTTTGTCGTGGACGTGGGAAGCGGGCGCCGCAGCGTCGGGCTGTCCGCGGAAGGCGCGGCGGAACATTACTGGAACGCGCCGGCCATCAACGTGCCTCTCTGGTGGACCCTCATTCCACTTCAACCAAGCGCTTCGCTTCCCCCCCTCCCCCTGCTCCCCCTTCTTCACCCCACCTGCAGGTGCGCATCGTGCTTCACCCGCCGTTGCCGTCCGCTGCCGGCCACCACCACCACCACCACCACCACCACAGCGCGCACCCCCACTTCCCGCACCACCATAGCAGCAGCGGTAGCGGCGCGCTGCCGAACTCCTCAACGGAGGAGGGCACTGGCGGAGGCAGCGGCGACAGGCAGGAGGCCGTGCCTGACGAGGAGCAAGGGGAGGAATTCTTTGTGGGCACTGGTGGCGTGGGCGGCCTTACGCAGGCGCTGCTAGGTCGCGCCGTGCCAGGTGCGGGCTGTTGCATTGCACAACCATGCGGTACAGAGTGGAGTGATAAGAATTGGGTACAGATCCGCGACTTGCCATACATTGGCTGTCGCGTGCAAAGCTGCAATTGTGCTAAGATACAATCAAGAACGGAGATGAGAACTAAAAGCAGAGCTGCGCTTTTCCAGGGGCAGGCTGTTGCTGTGCACGAACGTGCAATGCAGAACAGTGTCATGAGATATGGATGAAGCATGGGGTGCGTAAGATGGTTTGCATGTCACTACTATTTTCATTGAGCCCTTTCCTCTATGCACGCGTGCGTGGGCATGAACACACCAAAGCTTCCATCTGCACGTGTTCAAACTGTGCACACTCCTGCAGGCATGAGCATCCGCCTGGCCATTGCATAGGGCAGTGCATGACCCTGTGCTCCATCTTCACCACTCATCGCACTCAATTTCCCCATGCACGTGTGCGCAGGCATGAGCATTCGCCTGGCCATTGCGGAGGGCAACGCGCTAGGCAAGGGCCCGCTTGTGTTCCACATTCGGCCGCCGCTCATTGCGGCCATCTGTGTCAAGGCGGCGCGGGGCGACGAGGATGCGCAGATCCTGGAGCGTGCACTGTTCAGGTGCGTGGGTCTGCTGGGGGGCCTCCGCATGCCAAAGTGGTGCATGGGTCTGCACATGAAGAGCCCACATGTCAGAAGGGTGGCTGCCTGGTCTGGTGTGTCCAGCTTGCAAGGGTTTGTCCTACGCATGTCTGCCCGGTATCATGTGTTCAGCCAGCTCTAAGGGGTATGTTAGTGGCTGCCTAATAATTTTGTAATGGGTATGGTGGCTGCCTGGTGCTCAAAGAGGTCGGCCTTTGGCTGCCTGACCTGGCTTGTTTAATTCAAAAAGGGCTCTATGGGGTTTCTTCCTTCTTTAGGGGTCTCGCCTGCCGCATGGCGCTGCCCGCCGCAAGTCAAGCCTTGCTGCACCCTCCTTGCTTCCATTTAAGTCACACAGGCATGCTGCTGGGCCATGATTGCAAGAGAGGGGGGTGTGGTGAGGAAAATTCAATAAACGATCTGCCAGGCGACCATGTCTTAGATATAACAAGGGAACTGCTGCCCTCGCGCATGGCCATGCAGGCAAGCGTGGACTGGACATGACCAAAAAACTGCCACCCTTCCTGTGCAGGCAGGCTGGCAGCTCCCTTGTTACATCCAAACACACGCTTGCCTTGCAGATCTTCTGTTAAATCCACCACCACACACCCTTGGCTGTGCAGGCAAGCCGGTGGCTTCATCCTGGAGCGGCAGCGCCATGATGTGGTGGCCAACATCGTTCAGGTAAGGCTTGGAAGCGCGCAAGGCCAACTTTATGCAGGGTAGAGGATTGAACGAGAGTACGTAAGGCGGGAAGCACGCGTGATTAGGGTACCACTCCTGTGATGGTGTGAGGAGGCGCAAGCATGATAGTGGGCGTGAGCAGCGGCATGCATATGCACTTAGGGTCATCAAATAGGGCCATTGCGCGCGTATCTCACAGCTGTAGAGGAAAGGAAGTCAGGTACGTTATGTCCCCGTACATCTCCAGGGCTCTAATCCTGTGATACACCAGCATGTTCAGTTGAGTGGCACGCAAGCACAGGCTGCGTGGCACAACAGGCTGCTAGCTGCATGGCATGCGGGCACAAAGGGCAGGCACAGGCAAGTGCACCTGTGCATGCACACTGCTTCTGCCGCGCGCACGCCTTCCGGCCTGCGCGCAGCCCTGTGCCGCATGCCTGCTTGCCCTCACGTCCCTCGTTAGCAAAAGGGCAACCGATGAAGCCATGCATTTGACAGTCCCATACACATTGTGACTTGAATCCTATGAGACATCCGCACCCCGCTTGTCGGCTGCAGCTGCTGGTGTCGGCGGTGCACATGGAGGAGCAGCGCCACCGCGTGCACGCCGCTCGCCACGCAGCGGCAAACGCAGACCACAAGGGAAGCAGCCGCGGCCGTGCGGCAGGCAGCATGCGCCCAGGTGGGTCGTGTGCATGTGCGTGAGCCGGGGTGTGTGCATGCACGTGTGCTAAGGGTAGGCTCGTGTGTGTTCTTGGGTGTGCTTGGGTGTGTGTCTGCCTAGGTTTGCGCTTGTGCACTCACATGCCAAGCCCACGCGCGTATGCCACCATGCACACACGTGCGCCCACATCCCTGCGCGCACACACGCACACTCACACTCGCAAGCAAGCACACAGAAAAATGCGTGCACACCATCTGCATGTACACAACGCCCTGGAAGTCTCACTGCAAATCCATGCATGTATCAAACATGACTGCATCTGAGCAAAACAAAGAGGGTGTGCGCATCATGTCCAATCGACGTACTGCGCAGGCCCCTCCCCACATCGTCCGCGCCACGGGCTGCGCATGCTGATTGAGCACGGCAGCGACCACCCCCACCTCAACCCCGCGCACGG
>LFIK01003351.1_pt1 | contig 13009 bp, 14 predicted proteins | sample 643401 | NCBI WGS metagenome assembly LFIK01 (sample SAMN03777447, study PRJNA286221) | soda lake metagenome | biome: soda lake; feature: Kulunda steppe; material: water; isolation source: sample T5-Br brine of Lake Tanatar-5 | place: Russia: Kulunda steppe | collected 2010-07 | reverse complement strand
TGCCGCGATAGATCTGGCCCTTGTTGTACATCTCCACGAAGACCTTGATCACCGCATCGTGGAAATTGCCCTCCTCGCCCGCGGGGGCCTCGGGGGCGCCGGACATGGTGAAGGCCTCGCGCGACCAGTCGCAGGACGCCCCCAGCCGCTGCAACTGGCCGATGATGGTGCCGCGCGATTTCACCTTCTGCTGCCAGACGCGCTTCAGGAACTCCGGGCGCCCCATCTCGGCGCGCGTGGGCTCGCCGTTCGCGGCCATCTCGCGTTCGGTGACCATCTGCGTGGCGATGCCCGCATGGTCCGTGCCCGGCTGCCAGAGCACATCGAACCCCTGCATCCGCTTCCAGCGCACCAGGATGTCCTGCAACGTGTTGTTGAAGGCGTGCCCCATGTGCAACGAGCCGGTCACGTTCGGGGGCGGGATCATGATGCAGAACGTCTCGGGCCGCGAGGCATTGGCGCCCGCACGAAAGGCGCCGCGCTCCTCCCATAGTTGCGCGATCCGCGCTTCGGCGGTGGCGGCGTCGAATGTCTTGTCCATCATCTCGGCATCACTCTTTCACGGGCGGGGACACGCGCGACGGTGTAGCGCCCCCCGCGCCCGAGGGAAAGGCCGCGTTGCGGTGTTCCGGCGCCGCGAATTGGAGTATCATGCGTCAGCGGAGGTGGCACGAGGGACAGGTCATGGCGATTCAGCGCAAGCAGGTCAGTTATCCAAGGCTGCTGTGGCGGCTGGGCGCGCTCTGGGTCCTGTTCCCGCTCCTGTTCGCGGTCAGCTTCGGCGGTGTCGGGCTCTACACGTTCCAGCAGGCACAGCTTCTGGACCGCTACGGAATCGACGGCATCGCCACCATCGAGGACAAGTACACCCGCACGGGACGGGATTCGGACGGTCGGACCACGGTGACATATTACCTGTCCTACACCTTCCGGCCCGAGGGCGGATCGCCGCTCTCGGACACTGAATCGGTGCAGCGAAGCTTCTATAACCAGGTGCGCGCGGGCGACGAGGTCCCCATCCGCTATGTGTCGCACCGCCCCGAGGTGAACGAGATCGAACCGGGCGCTAACAGACTGATCGGCTGGATTTTCGGCGGGGTCGGATTGATTGCAGCGATCGTGACCGTCGGGCTTGCGTGGTGGATGTGGAAGCGCAAGCTTTCGGTCCTGCGCGCCGCGACGAAGGGCGAGGTTCGCCAGGCCCGCGTGACCGGCATGCGCCAAACCAACGTCCAGAAGAACAACCGCCAGATGTACGTGCTGCAATGGGTCGATGCGTCGGGGCAGGAAGGCGAATCGCGCATGTACACGCATGACGCCCTGTCGGACTATCCCGCAGGCAGCGTCATCGTCGTCTATGTGGACCCGAAAACCGGGCGCGGCTGGTGGGAAGAGGATTTCTGACCCCCCGCTCCCCGGCCGCTGCGGAACCGGGGGCATGGGCGGATCGGACCAGCGCGCCGACCGGGGCCGGATCATGAACCGCAACGCCGTCTTCTCCTGGCATCTGCTCTGGCGCCTTGGCCTGCACTGGTCGGCAGCGATGCTGTGCCTTGGGCTTGGCCTTGCCTGGCTGGCGCTGAACGCAGTAGGCAACGCCAGCCTGCTGGCGCGTGACGGGGTGGAGGCGCAGGCGCAGGTCATCGACAAGCGGTTCAGACCGGGGCGGTATTCCCTCGAGCGGCCGCGATTGCCCCGCTACCGGCTGCACCTCACCTACCAGCCCGCCGACCACCCTGCGATCACCGCGCAACTATCCGTCAGCCGCAGGCTGTTCGATCAGGCCCGCGTCGGCGGGGTCCTGCCCCTGCGCTACAGCGCCGCGGACCCTTACCGGTTCAGCATCGATCCGCGCCGGGACCGGACCAATGCGGCGCTCTTCGGAGGACTGGGGCTTCTGGTCACGGTGGCCGGGCTGGTGATCGGCGCTCCGCGCGCACGGCGCGCGCAATCGGCGCGGCGCGCACGGCACCACGGCGCGCGGCGCACGGCCCGCGTCACCGGCCTGCGCAAGACGCACAGCCTGCTGCCGGGCCCGCAGCGGCACGCCTTGCACTGGGAGGACGCCACCGGCCAGCCGGGCCAGTCCCTTCCGCGCCCGCGCCGCCAACTGGCCCGCTACCGCAGGGGTCGGGAGATCGAGGTCTGCATCGATCCCGTGTTCGGTGACGCCTGGTGGTCCGAAGACCTCTGAGCGGCAACTGCCGGGGGGTTGCACCCGCCGGTGGATGTCAGTAGATTAGAATCATTCCAAAACAACAGGCAGGACACCATGTCCGACCCAACCGTTACGCTGGTCTTCGTGGCCGCCCTGATCACCGCGCTGGCCACCGGGATCGGTGCCCTCCCCCTTCTGGCGATGAAGACCACCGTCACGCCGCGCTGGCTGGCACTAGGAAACGCTGTGGCGGCGGGGCTGATGCTGGCCGCGTGCTTCAGCCTGATCGTCGAAGGGTTCGAATTCTCGGCCCCGCGCACGCTGGCGGGGCTGCTGGCCGGGCTGGCAGGCATCTGGATCGCCAAGCGCCTGTTCGACAACGGCGATGGACTGGCGGTGGCCGGGGCCAGCGGCGCGGATGCCATGAAGATCCTGCTGATCATGGGCGTCATGACCGTGCATTCGGCGGCCGAAGGCATCGGCGTCGGCGTCGCCTATGGCGGCGGGCGCGAGCTGGGCGATTTCATCACCATCGCCATCGCGCTGCACAACGTGCCCGAAGGACTGGCCATCGCGCTGGTCATGGTCCCGCGCGGCGCCAGCGTGGGCAAGGCCGCGGTCTGGAGCATCTTCTCCTCGCTGCCGCAGCCGCTGCTGGCGGTGCCCGCCTTCCTCTTCGTCCTGACCTTCACGCCCTGGCTGCCCGTGGGGCTGGGCCTCGCCGCAGGCGCCATGCTGTGGATGATCTTTTCGGAACTGCTGCCCGAAGCCTCCGAAGGAATCGAAACCGCTACGCTCGGGATGGTCGTCACGCTGGCCTTCACGGCGATGCTGGGTGTGACACTGCTGCTGGGCTGAGGAATGCTGAGGGATATTGCCATGCCCGCGCGCCTGCCCCATATCTGAACCATGCTCAAGCTCACCCCGATCCTGCTGGCCATAGGCTACGCGCTGCTGATCTATTGGTTCTCGGCCTGGCGCACGTCGAAGGAACTCGACGCGCGCTCGACCCTGCTGGCGGATGCGAAGCTGAAGAAGCTGACCGACCGCATGGCCCGGGCGCTCGATATCGAACACGTCCGCGTCCATGTGCATGAGACGGAGACAGTGAATGGCCTCGCCGCCCCGGACGGGCGCATCTTCATCACCCGCGGCTTCTACGACAAGTATCGCAAGGGCGAGGTGAGCGCCGAGGAACTGGCCTCGGTCATCGCGCATGAACTGGGCCATGTCGCGCTGGGACATTCCAGGCGGCGGATGATCGATTTCTCGGGCCAGAATGCGATCCGCATGGCGCTGGCCACCATCTTCAACCGCTTCCTGCCGGGGCTGGGCGTGCTGATCGCCAACGGGATCACCACGCTGCTGGCCGCCTCGCTCAGCCGTTCGGACGAATACGAGGCCGATGCCTATGCCGCCGCGCTGCTGGAAAAATCCGGCATCGGCACCGAGCCGCAGAAATCCATGTTCCGCAAGCTCGAAAGCCTGGTCGGCGCGCGCGGCGGCACCCCGGTCTGGCTGATGAGCCACCCCAAGACCGAAGACCGCATCCGCGCCATCGAGGCGCTGGAGACGCGCTGGCGCTCCTTGCCCAAGTCCTGAGCGGCCAGGGTTCACACGCCCGGCATTGCCGCATCGCGACCGGCAGGATAGGCTGGCGCCATCGGAAAACCCGCGCCCGGTCCATGACTGCGCCTGGCAGCCGGGGACCGACGGCGAAACCAGCGACGGAACCGCAAACCCGGTGGCAGAAGACCTCATCTCGCGGATCGAAGCGCAGGGCCTGCGCATGACCGGCCAGCGCCGGACCATCGCTCGCGTGCTCTCCGAAGCAAGCGATCATCCGGATGCAGAGGAACTGCACGCCCGCGCCAGCCGTCTCGACCCGCGCATCTCCATCGCCACGGTCTATCGCACGGTCAAACTGCTCGAAGAAGCGGGTTTGTTGGAAAAACGCGATTTCGGCGACGGCCGCGCCCGGTTCGAAGACAGCCAGCGCGCCCACCACGATCACCTGATCGACATGGACACCGGCCGCGTCATCGAATTCTGCGACCCCGAGATCGAGGCCCTGCAGGAACGCATCGCCCGCCGGCTCGGCTATCGCCTGCTGGGCCACCGGCTGCAACTCTACGGCGAACCCCTCGAGCCCAAATCCGACCCACCCGACTGAACGCCCCCGCGACCGGCATCAACCACGCGCCCGTCCGACCCGCCCCATCATCTGTGCAGAAATATCCTCAGGGGGTGAATGCGCGCGCTTCGCGCGCAGAGGGGGCAGAATGCCCCCTTCAACCGCGCGTCAGCGCAAGACAGACCTGCGCGCGGCACGCGCGCTCCGCAAGGTCACACCGTTCAACCCGCAGCACGCGGCTGCAAGGTCTCCACGATGCGCACGAACCAGCTTGCCCCCAGAGGCGCCACCGCGTCGTTGAAATCGAATTTCGGGTGATGCACCGGCACCCCCTCGCCCTGGCCCAGGAACAGATAGCTGCCCGGCCGACGCTCCAGCATGAAGGAGAAATCCTCCGCCCCCATCACCGGGTCGCAATCGCCCGCATCGCCACTGACTTCGGCGGCCACCTTCAGCGCGTGCGCGGTGGCCCCGGCTTCATTCACCGTGGCCGGATAGCCGCGCTCATACTCCACATGCGCCGCCACCCCCATGGCCGCCGCCACGCCCTGGACGATCTCGCCCACGCGCTGCTCGACCATGTCCTGCACCGCCTTGTCATAGGTCCGCACCGTCGCCCGGAACCAGCCGCTTTCGGGGATGATGTTGTCGGCGCCATCCGCCCCCGCCTCCATCTGCGTCACCGACAGCACCAGCGCGTCGGTGCCCTTGCGGTTGCGGCTGACGATGCTTTGCAGCGCGCCCACCATGGCGACGATCGCCGCCACCGGGTCGGCGCAATCCTCGGGGTGCGCGCCGTGCCCGCCACGCCCGGTCACCTGCACCGTCACCGTGTCCACCGCCGCCAGCATCGGCCCTGCGCGGCCCATGAACCGTCCCGCCGGCGCGCCCGCATGGGTGTGCAGCGCATAGACCTGCGCGATGCCGAAACGCTCCAGCACGCCCTCCTCGCACATCACGCCTGCGCCGCCGCCCGCCTCCTCGGCGGGCTGGAAGATCAGCGCCACCCGGCCCGCGAAATTCCGCGTCTCGGCCAGATACCGCGCCGCGCCCAGCAGCATGGTCGTATGCCCGTCGTGCCCGCAGGCGTGCATCACCCCCGGCACACTCGAGGCATGATCGGCCCCGGTGGCTTCCGCAATCGGCAGCGCATCCATGTCGGCGCGCAACCCGATGGTCGGCCCGTCCCCCTGCCCCTCGATGATCGCCACCAGCCCCGAGGTCGCGATCCCCTCATGCACCGCATCCACCCCGAACGCGCGCAACCGCTCGGCCACGAAGGCCGCCGTGCCATGGCAGGCGAAGCCCAGTTCCGGGTGCCGGTGCAGATGCTGGCGCCATTCGGTCATCTGCAGGGCGAATTCGGCGATGCGGTTGATCACGGGCATGGGGGACTCCGGTCAAGGTGGACTCTGGGCGGGGCATTAAGGATACCGGTCCAGTCTTGGCCACAACCGAAGGCAAGTGCAATGGACGATGCCAATCAGCCCGCCAAAGTCTCCTGGGGTGAGCCGATGCAAAGCCTGCGCGCCATCATGCGCGCCCTGCGCGACCCCGACACCGGCTGCCCCTGGGACATCGAACAGGATTTCGCCTCCATCGCCCCCTACACGATCGAGGAGGCCCATGAGGTCGCCGACGCCATCGACCGGCAGGATTGGGGGGACCTGCGCGCCGAACTCGGCGATCTGCTCCTGCAGGTGGTCTATCACGCCCAGATGGCCGAGGAAGCGGGCCATTTCGGCTTCGACGACATCGCGCGCGCCATCGGCGACAAGATGGTGGAGCGCCACCCCCATGTCTTCGGCACCGAATCGCGCGACAAATCCGCCGACCAGCAGACCCGCGACTGGGAGCGGGTGAAGGAAGCCGAGCGCGCCCGCCGTGGCGCGGGCGGCGTGCTGGATGACGTCGCCCTCGGCCTGCCCGCACTCATGCGCGCCGTGAAGCTGCAGAAACGCGCCGCGCGGATGGGTTTCGACTGGCCCGAGGCCGGCGACGTGCTCGACAAGATCGCCGAGGAGAGCCGCGAACTGGTCGAGGCCCGCGACCACCTGCCCCCGGCAAAGGTGGCCGAGGAATTCGGCGACCTCCTGTTTGTCATGGCCAACCTCGCCCGTCACCTGGACGTGGACCCCGAGGCCGCCCTGCGCAGTGCCAATGCCAAGTTCACCCGCCGCTTCCGGGCCATCGAAGCGGCGCTGGCGGCTCAGGGACGTCGCCCGCAGGACAGCACCCTCGCCGAGATGGATGCACTCTGGGACGCGGCCAAGGCGGCCGAAAAGTCCGCAGACCCATAGGCAAGGCGCATGACCCTCGACGACCGCAAACTGACAGAAACCGGGCTGGACCTGCGCCCCGAAAGCCCAGAGACGCACGACCGCGTCCTCCTGCTGGCCTGCGGCGCGCTCGCGCGCGAGATCCTCGCCCTGAAGGCGCTGAACGGCTGGGACCACATGGACCTGCACTGCCTGCCCGCCAACCTCCACCTCTGGCCCGACCGCATCCCCGGCGCGGTCGAGGATGCCGTGACCCGCTTCCGCGACCGCTACGCGCGCATCTTCGTGGTCTACGCCGATTGCGGCACCGGCGGGCAGTTGCAGGCCCGCTGCGCAGCGCTCGGGGTGGAAATGGTGCCGGGCCCGCATTGCTATGCCTTCTTCGACGGGCTGGACCATTTCACCGCGCAGGCTGATGCCGAGATGACCACCTTCTACCTGACCGATTTCCTGGTCCGGCAGTTCGACGCCTTCGTCTGGAAACCCATGGGCTTCGACCGCCACCCGGAACTGATCCCGATGATGTTCGGCAATTACGAGAGGCTGATCTACCTCGCCCAGACCGACGACCCGGCCCTCGACCGCGCCGCCCGCGCCTGCGCCGACCGCCTCGGTCTCGCCTACGCGCGCCGCTTCACCGGCTACGGCGACCTCGCCCCGGCGCTCGCCGCGCAGGCCTGATACGCAACCTGCGCCCACCGAGACGGAAAGAGCCCGCATCCTGTCTTCATCTTGCCAAAAATACCCAATGAAAGGTGTCACCTGACGCACACGCCTCGCTCGATCCGGACCACGCCATTCCCGCGCCCAAGGCGCCCCGCGCACCGCCCTGCCCCGCCCGCGCGCGCGTCAGCGCGCGCCCGGCCCAAGCCCCGCGGCGGCGCTGCGCCAGCAGCGCGCCCGACGGGGCGCGGGAGCCCCCTTAACCCTGCATGCACCCGGCCCGGAAGCACAGACGCAGGGTTTTGACCCACCCCGGCGGTCCGGGACTTCCCGCTGCCTTGACACGCCGCACCGCTCTGCCCATGAAGCCCCGGACCCTGCGCCCCCCGCAGGCCGACCAGAGACAGGACAGCGCGCATGGCAAGCATCGACGGCAAGAAGGACGGCATCTGGGAGTCGGTCAAGACCATCGTCTATGCGCTGCTGATCGCAGGCATCTTCCGCACCCTGTTCTTCCAGCCATTCTGGATCCCTTCCGGCTCGATGAAGGAAACGCTGCTGATCGGCGATTTCCTGTTCGTCAACAAGATGGCCTATGGCTATTCGCGCTGGTCCTGCCCCTTCGGTCTGTGCCCGATCTCGGGCCGCATCTTCGGGCGCGAACCCGACCATGGCGACATCGTCGTCTTCCGCCACCCGGGCACCGGTGCGGATTACATCAAGCGCGTGGTCGGCCTGCCCGGCGACCGGGTGCAGATGCGCGACGGAACCCTGTTCCTGAACGACGAGGGAGTGCCGCAGGATCCCGATGGCGTCTTCGTCGAAACCTATGAACGTCAGGGCAGCTTGCGCCAGTTCCCGCGCTGCGAAAACGCCCCGGTGGGCGAGGGCGGCTCTTGCGAGAAGTCGCGCTTCATCGAAACCCTGCCCAACGGAGTCTCCTACCCGGTGCTCAACATCACCGACAACAGCCCCGGCGACAATACCCCCACCTTCACCGTGCCAGACGGGCATTTCTTCTTCATGGGGGACAATCGCGACAACTCGCTCGACAGCCGCGCGCCGCGCAACGTGGGCGGGGTCGGCATGGTGCCCTTTGACCACCTGATCGGACGGGCGCGGCATGTGGTGTTCTCGTCGGCCGGAACCTCGATGCTGTTCTTCTGGACCTGGCGGTCGGACCGGTTCTTCGTGAGGTTGCGGTGAAACTCTCGGGCGCCCATGCCGCGTTCTGCGACCGTATCGGGCACCGTTTCGCCAACCCCGAGTTGCTGCGCGAGGCGCTGACCCATGGCTCGGTCGCCTCGGCCACACGTCCGGACAACCAGCGGCTGGAGTTTCTGGGCGACCGGGTGCTGGGCGTGGTGATCGCCGAGGTGCTCCACGCCGCCGACCCGGACGCGCGCGAGGGCACGCTGGCGAGGCGCTATAACGCGCTGGTGCGCAAGGAAACCTGCGCCGAAGTAGCGCGCGCCGTCGATCTGGGCGCAGCGCTGCGGCTGGGCCGATCTGAAATGCTTTCGGGCGGGCGGCGCAAGGACGCAATTCTGGCCGATGCGCTGGAAGCGGTGATCGCCGCCGTGCATCTGGACGCGGGGTTCGAGGTGGCGCGCGCGCTGGTGCTGCGGCTCTGGGCCGACCGGCTGGCGGGCGGCGCGGAAGTGGCCCGCGACCCCAAGACCGCGCTGCAGGAATGGGCGCAGGCGCGCGGCCAGGCCCCGCCTGTCTACGCCGAAACCGGGCGCGACGGTCCCGACCATGCGCCCTGCTTCACGGTCGAGGCACGGCTGGAAAGCGGCGAGGCCGCGGCCGCGCAGGCCGGGTCCAAGCGGCAGGCGGAAATGGCCGCCGCCGCCACGCTGCTGGAAAGGATGCAAGGCCCCGATGACTGAGAACGACACCCCCACCCGCGCTGGATTCGCCGCCCTGATCGGCGAGCCCAATGCGGGCAAATCCACGCTCCTGAACCGGATGGTCGGTGCCAAGGTCTCGATCGTCACGCACAAGGTGCAGACAACCCGCACCCGGATCCGCGGCGTGGCCATGGAGGGGGCGGCGCAGATCATATTCGTGGACACGCCGGGGCTGTTCCGCCCGCGTCGGCGGCTGGACCGCGCCATGGTCGCCGCCGCCTGGGGGGGGGCCGCGGACGCCGATGTGGTGGTGCTGCTGGTCGAGGCGCATCGCGGCCTGACCGACGGCGTGCGCGCCATCCTGGATGCGCTGGCCGAACGGGTGGCGCCGAACCAGACCGTGGCGCTGGCCATCAACAAGATCGACCGCGTGAAGGCCGAGGCGCTGCTGGCGCTCAGCGCCGATCTGAACGCGGCTTATCCCTTCGCGCGGACCTTCATGATCTCGGCCGAGAAGGGGCACGGGGTGGACGACCTGCGGGCCTGGATCGCGGGCGCGCTGCCCGAGGGGCCCTGGCTTTACCCCGAGGATCAAATCGCCGATTTGCCCATGCGCATGATAGCCGCCGAAATGACGCGCGAGAAGCTGACCCTGCGACTGCACGAGGAACTGCCCTACAACCTGACCGTGGAAACCGAATCCTGGCAGGAACGCAAGGACGGCTCGGTCCGGATCGATCAGGTGATCTATGTCAGCCGCGACGGGCACAAGGGGATCGTGCTGGGTCACCGGGGCGAGACGATCAAGGCCATCGGCCAGGCCGCGCGGGCCGAGATCGCGGCTTTTCTGGACCGCACCGTGCATCTGTTCCTGCAGGTGAAGGTGCGCGAGGGCTGGCAGGACGAGGCCGCGCGCTACAGCGAAATGGGGCTGGATTTCCGCGACGGAAACGCATGAGCATGCGGCGCTGCGACCGGGCCGGGAGGGCGGGGCGGCAGGTGGGGGGCAGAGGCGCCCTCGGGCCGCGCCCACCCTCCCACCCCGCAAGCTCAGTCTTTTCGATCCTTGTAGGCGCTGCCCGCGCAAGTGCGGGCTGGGCTTCCTGGTGGCGGTTCCCATCCGATCAGACGGTCATCGCATGAGCGGGCCACGGCTGGCCAGTCATGTCTGGGTGGCGGCCTATCTGCACCGGCTTCAGGCCGAGGGCATCCCCGCTTACGTCATCGCCCGCGGCGACGCCACGGCCGGCGCGGTGCTGGTGAAGCTCGCGCGGCTGGACGGCACCGCGCAGCTCTGGCAACGCGAAACCGACCTGGCCACCGGCGGGCGCGTCTGGCAGGTGCTGGCCGACGGTCCCGAGCGCGACATGGATGCCACCGTCACCCGCCAGCGCGGTTTCGATCCGGACCTGTGGGTGATCGAGGTCGAGGACGCGCGCGGGCGCCACATGCTGGATGCGCCGGGACTGGACTGATCCGGGCTGAGCGAACCGACTCCAAGACCAGGAAAAGCTTCTGCGCGGCGCGCCTTTTTCGGGTCAGACACCGGCTGACGCGCGGCCCTGGCCACATGACCGGGACAATGACATGGCAGAAGGCCTGAAATCGGGTGCAGCCATCGACCATGGCGCTTTCGTCCAGATCCTTGGGGATGTTGAGGAAGAAGCTGTGCAGCATCCCACACTACACGACACTGGCGTGATTAGCTGATTTTGGCGGTGCAAACGACCGACGAGATGGATTCTGAACCCGGACTCTTTCCCTGCAAGGAGTTCGCCCATGACCAGCTATTCTCTCGCCGATCTGCAGAAGAGGCTAGCGCCTCACGTGCGCCTCGGCAAGATGCGTCTTGAAACGCTCTGCCTGCTTGTGCTGGGGATGATCAGCGCCCGAACGGTGAACTTGACCCATATCGCGTCAGAGCGCCCCACTCGCCCTGAAGTTGCATCAACCTATCGCCGCCTGCAACGTTTCTTCCAGCAAGGGCACCGGCACCTCCCTCGATCACGATGTTCAGGTTCTTGGCGGCACGGTCGGGCTTGCGCGCAGCACCGATCAGGGTATCGCTTTCGCCGGTATGGCAGGGGTGACGCAGACCCGCTCCAGCGCCGACGGGCCGTTCAGCGGCGCGCAGTCGAACCGGAGCACCGGTTTCTTCGGGGCCGGGGGCGTCGGGGCGCATGTGGACGGGTTGCGGGTCGACGCCAGCGTGCGTTTCGGTCAGCAGCGTCACAGCTTCGAGCGGGTGGTGAACAACAACCTGATCGCGGGCGGTATCGAACACGCCACGGCGTCGTTCAACAGTCGGTGGTTCGGGGTCGCGGGCCGGGTGGCCCATGATCTCGACATGGGCAACGGGCTCACGGTGACCCCCTCGTTCGCGGCCAGCTACGCGACTGGCCGGGTCGACGGCTACACCGAGAGCGGGGTCACGGCGCCTGCCATGGTCGATTCCTTCCGGGTCAGTGTGCTGCAGTATGACCTCGATCTGGCTGTGAGCCGCCAGATCGGGGGCGGCACGTTCAGCGGCTCGCTCGGGTATGTCGGTCGCAATGCCTCGGGCGACAATCAGGTCGGTGTGCAGATCTTCGGTGATCAGAACAGCGTTCCGGTCAGCACCGGGAATTACGGCGCGGCAAGGGTGGGACTTGGCCACAGCATGAACCTGTCGACGCATACGTCGGTGAACTTCGGCGGCAATGTCCTGCTGGGCGGAAGCAAAGGCATGTCCGGCGGTGCGGTATCGCTGGGGGTGAGCACGCGCTTTTGAGCACGCGCCCATCCGGGTCCGGGATGTGCATCATGCAAGGGGCCGCCCCGGTCGGCGGCCCCTTCGACGTGAAGCGAAGGTGACCGCTGAGCCGCATTGCCTTGCTGGGCGGCTCGCCGCCAACGTGCGACGACTTGATCCGGCAGCGGAGCGTGCGGGGACGGTCGGTCTGCGCGGCGACGATGGCGCACCACCGGTCCTGTGGGGGCGCCACGTTGATTCGGTTCGGCTGGGTGGGGTTTTCGGCTGAGCGCATGCGTCGACGGCCCCGCCGCCGCGGCCGGAACCGTCCGGATGAAGCGACGAGGCGGCATGGCGCCTGCATGTGGGCGCGCTGCACATGTGTATCGATGATGCTGATCCAGTTACATGGGGCGGTCACTGCTTTCCTTGCATAACTTCCTGACGGCGGGGAGGATTTCGTCGACGACCTGGACCGATCTGTTGGGCTTGGGGTTTTCGGTGTGGGCGTCGATACATGCGGCAATATCAGTTTCCGGTTCCACCAGGGAGCGGGGCGCCTGCGGTGCATCTGCGTCCGGCTCAGCCCGGGTTGGCCCGCAAATCAGCGGGCCATCAGGGTGTCGGCCATCCGCTCCCTCGACTGCCGCGTCGTGCCGAAAGCACACCTCTGGCGCGAGTAGGGCCTGGAACAGGACTTGGCGCAGACCCGCCCCGATCAACCGCTCCGGGGTGGGTTCTTCCGGATTGACCGCGCCGAAAGGCGCCCCGCTCTTTCGCTTCCTCCCGCGCACCCTCGCCCCCGCCGTCGTCATGCGCAGAGGAACGCGTGGTCTCAAGCCGCTGTCGCGGCTGAACTATCTCGGCATCCTGCCGGTTGCGAACGCGCGTCGGACGGGGGCCGGTGGGCGTCAGCACCCTGCGGGGCGTCTCCGGATCACCGCAAAAGACAGCGGTCCGGCGACCTTGCATTCATGCAACACTTGCCGGGTTGCCGACGGTTAAAGTTGTCCCGGCTGCCTTTGTGTGTCACGCATGAGGGTATTGAGGTCCGGTGTTCCACCCCGCCCGACGAAGGGCGATGACCGAAGTAGCGCCGGGCCCGGCAGAGCTGTGGCCCGTGACGTGCGTTTCGGGTCAAGGAGAACACGCGCTGATTTGTCAGAAGGACTCTCACCGATGCCCTTTACC
>LFIK01003350.1_pt1 | contig 13011 bp, 12 predicted proteins | sample 643401 | NCBI WGS metagenome assembly LFIK01 (sample SAMN03777447, study PRJNA286221) | soda lake metagenome | biome: soda lake; feature: Kulunda steppe; material: water; isolation source: sample T5-Br brine of Lake Tanatar-5 | place: Russia: Kulunda steppe | collected 2010-07 | reverse complement strand
GCGTGCGTGCGCGCACGTGACTTACTAGTTCATATTCCCTGTACTGTGAGTTTGAGCCCATGTCTGTTGAAGAAAGGGCATGCTCTGTAGCTCATGAACAGGACGCTCTTTGTCAAAGATCACAACCTTTCTCCATCCTTGTAGCCACCACAGCACACTTCAAATGTCATCTCTTGTGTTGGGGTGGAGCCGTCTGGCCGTTTGTCTTAGCTCTTAACAAAGCTACAGAGCGTAATTTCAGCCCCAGAAGTGCCTCTTTCATTTTTTACCTACATTTTTGGTTTGCTCTCTTCTACTTTGTCATAAGTGTATTTTTGATTATCTCTGTTCCTTAATCCCCAACAAACCAACTCTGGTCCGATCAGTCTGATCAGTCTAATTTTAGTCTGGTCAGTCTGACTGTGAAGTGTACCCATATGGTACACTTGCCTTTGCCTAGCCTGATTTTAGAATATCTTGTTCTCAGACTTGAGACTATTTCCTCTCTAGCCTTTGTCAATCCTTGATTATGATTCTTGTCCTTCTGGATTCAGCTGTCACTATTTTGAGCCGCCTAATGAAGTATTTGAATACTCCTTTCCTCGATCACCAGATCACCTCCAACCAACAACAAACCATCAGGCTCAGACTCGGGCTGGACTGAAGATTAGCCAGCTCATTAATCGAAATTGTTCCCTTGACAGTTAACGACCCCTTATTTATAGCAATCTTAGATTAAAAATCCTGAAAAACACACAGTATCTGTCCTTTAGCCGCTGCGTAATATAATTAAAAGCTTTTAATAAAAGACATAAACTCTAGGCTTGGTGAAGAAACATGGCAGACTCGCGTTGCTCCTTGGAATGGTTTGAAGTACAAGCTTGCTTAAGCACATTGAGAAGTTTTTGTACATGTTATAAAAAAGTTTCTTAATATTTCGAAGAATTTTCTTCATTCATTTGTGAATCAAGACGCCTGCAGAAGGAGGAACAAGAAGGAACAAGAAGGAACAACAAGAAGGAGGAAAAACATGTAGGTATACATCGTGGCTGTAAGCATATCAACACTACACAAGGAAATACCAATCACCTTAAGGATAAGGGCTGTCTCACGGGGATCCACACGACATTATTATCTTTTGCAGAGTATAATCGGTTTAAAGTCAGGCACCATGAACAGCGCCGTGGCGATGCGAGGTAGTATGCGTTGGGTGTGCAACCTTCCGGTTTTTGTACGCGGGAAGTTGACACACTCCTCGAGCTGACCTGTCGTGCCTGTAATTCTGAAGGAACTTGTTTATCGTGGCATACACACACAGGCCAAAGCAGTGGTGCCCTGAAGGGTTGCGGAAGGACCGTTGGGGCCTCTCCCCGTTGCTTGCCTACCAGGCAGCAAGCTCATAGACCAAGTGTGGTGGCAAGGTAGGCTGTTGCTGGGCCAATGGCTCATGCAATTGCATTGGTGTAGGAGGAGCACATTGTTTGCCATGTAGGTGGGTGTATTGGCTATGTAACTATGTAACTATGTAGGTGGGTGTATTGGCTGACTGAGTGATGCTACCATGCGTTTGCAACATACAGGGCTGCTGAGACGAGGAGCGGAGACTCCAATTTTCTGGCTGGCTTTGTTGTCGGAGGCGTTGTGTTTGGAGCGTTGGGCTTCCTGTTTGCCCCACAGGTAAGCTGTCCGGGAGCAAATAACTATTTGAGAGAGCATACTAGCATACTCACGCGTTGCCCTCTCCTCTCGTAAGCAGCTCATAGCGCGCCCACACACATATATATACACACGCGCACACTCACACACCTACAAGCATGGGTGCACACACCTACAATACGACACGCAGATGCACGCGCACAAGCATGTGCACAAGCTCGCATGCGCATATGCATGCACGTGTGCATAGCATATTACTCATGCATGCACTCACATAGCTCACCACATCCTTGGGCAGGGTTAGCCCACAGAGTCTGACTCTTCCAAGAACACAACTCAATTCTGACAGCCAGGTCCGCGCTCGCTCGCTCTAAGCCACTGTGTCCAGCTGAGCAATGTTATGCTCGTGCCCATCACTATAACGTTGCAAAGTATTAAGTTTACCGGGGATTGCACATTAATGCCCGTTTTGTGGGGCATGCACAACATAGTTGTGCCTGCTCTCACTGCTCCATAAGCATCAGTGTTACTAGTAGCCAAAGTACCTTGCGCAGTCGTTAGTGCATTTGCACAACAGCAGCTTTGCGTGGTGCTCACAATATGCGCTTGATCCACTCTTAAGGACTTGTTGCACTGAGTGGCCATAAGTGCGACAAGGTCAGGGATGTCCTTCCTCGTAGCAGAAAACCCTTATGCAGTCATGGCCCCTCTGCGTGACAGATTTCTAAGAGTAGATTGACCCAAGGCTGTGAGTCCAGCAACTGCCGCACAACCTCGCTGTTGCGCAAATGTGCGTTTTGGTGCACTAGTTACTTCTGCGATCACCATCACCACTGCTAAAAACCCCCTTGTTTGGCAAATTGGCACAGAACTCAGCAAATCTATGCATACACGTACTGAATTCAGCAGCTCTAACGGTGCAGGGAGAGCGTGCACTGCACCGTCGGCTCAAAAATTCTGCAGCCCCTCTGCACAATTTAGCCTGGTGTATCGCAACAATTAACAGGATCCGGCTTCTGAGTCCTCATCTTAGTTTGGTTGGCCTGCAGATCTCCAAGTCCTTGCTTGGTGATGACCAGCGCCTGCGCCTGCCCCGATTCATGGAAGAGGAGAACAAAGACCCTGAACAGACCAAGCAGGACCTAGTGGACAAGATTGCAAAGCTGAATGCATCCATTGATGAGGTGGGTGTGTGCATGAGGTTGTGCATGCGCGTGCGTGTGTGCGTGATGCCTTATGGTTGATGCAGGCCTTGCCCCTTGGTGGTATGAACTGTGCATGGCATGTGGCATGAGGGCGCCACCCGAGGAGCATGAGCTTGCCCCCTTACTGGTGTGCAGGTGGCTGGAAAGCTTAAGGACAACGACAAGGTGGAGTTCCAGACGCAGCAGCAGTGAGCAAGGATTCCATGAAGTGCTCCTTTTTTGTGTGGAGAAAGCTGGTGGACCCCAGTAGATCAAAAGTAGGGAGATAGTCACTTGTGTGCACATGCGAGCTCCTACGTTCAGCCTGTCCTGTGAACTGAGTGAATCAGGCTAGTAGCTCAGACTCTGAACCCAGTTCGTGCAAAGAAACATCCTTATGGCTGACAATTTTGTTCAGTATGGGGAGGGGGCTGTGGCTCAAGACTTGGTGTAAGGTTAGGAACGAGTTACGTCACTGTACCTGCTGAATGAGGGCAGTTGGTTGAGCTGAGCCTGCCAGGCCTGCTAGTGCAACTTGCATCTATAAGGGACCGAGGTCAAAGAATGAAAATAGTGTGAGAATAAGAATGGTGCAGCAAGAAAAGCTCCATAAGTAAGAGGGGTTCTGGTGGAACTTCCTATACATAAGGTTAAGGTTATACATAAGCTGCACCTGTCTTGAAGACAGACCTCAATTCTTAACAGTTAATTAGGGTTAGCCGCCAGCCTGGCCGTTGGGCTGTTTGTTTTGTGGCTGGTCATCACCAGCCAACAAGTAATCCACAAGGTAGCAGTATAATCAATCAAGCTTCCCTCTGCACCAGCATAATTTTTACACAAACATTTTGTGCTTACTTTAGTAAACACAATCTTTTAAATAGTGCTGTTGCTAATAATATTGATCAAATTTCAAGCATGTGCCACAATCGTTTTAGTTTTAGTCAGTGATGAATTGTAGTCCGACTGGACTTGGCTGTTCACAAATGTATGGCATGCTCAGTACTTGTTCAAAAGTTCCTTCTGTAGAAAGTCGCGCAAACATTCCTCCTGCCACATCAATCCTTGATCAAGGCTGAGCCTTCCTACCAGGAAACAGTGTGCCTTTGTGAGTAAGAAAGCACTTGGGCGTCAATTGCTAGTCTCAGTATCACCAGGGACCTGCCCCTTACAAAAGACTTGATGTCTCAGGTAGCATGAACTATTCTAGCTCCAGGCGCTCGAGCAGGCAGCTGTCACGCCGAGAGACTGCTGCATCCAAATTAGACTCGCGGCATGGCCATAACAACTCCAACCAACTCAACCAACCTCCGGCTCACAATGCAGCATAAATCTGGCACTGCATAAATCTGGCGTGACACAGCGGGGCACCTGCAAAACGTCTCCCTTTCCCTAACTGATGCAGGGAGTGGTCTCACTGCCTACATGATTTTCTTCTGGCTCCAGGCGGCGAGGCACCTGAGATGGAAAGTCGATTATCCACCCTTGCAACCTGTGGGTTCGGGGCTCGAACCTCACTTGAGGCCACAACCGGCTAAGCTGCCCTCGTTCGGCGGATACAGCCTTGAAACCTTACCTTACCTACATAATTTTCTTCTCTAATTGCAAGCATACCTGCATCAATCCTAACTTTTCATGCCATGCTGATGTTTCACGCTGTATTTGAAAATGATTAAAGAGGGCCACAAAAGCTTACGCTCATGCTGCTTAAGAAGATGAATAGTATCTGAGACACAACACGTATGAGGCAGGAAGCTTAATAGACCAACCGAGACAAGCTTGGTGACATCTGAGGGACGCTCCATCCACAGTCTAATTCACCTTACAACTAAGTAGCAAGCACTGCATGCGTATTGTACACTTAGGGAGTCATAAATACACAGCACACTGCAGCATCAAATTGCGATGCACGCCACAGAGCCTGATGGTGTTGCATCCATCTAACCATCCAAGCACATTCACATCCAGCTGCTCACAGCCTGCAAAGGGCTTGGGTGGCCTGCATGCACGCGCCATTCTTATGTGTGATCTGCCCCTGCAGCATTCACACATTGGCATTCATGGGCCCGGGCACAGCAGCTCTGGCTCGGGGCTTGGGCGGCAAAAAGAGAACAACTATGCTGGCAATGACATCACTCCCTACACCAATTAAGGGAAACGGGGCCACCCTCAGGGCCACGGCATTGTACACCGTTTTTTCAGGGCTTTCTCAGGCGCACAGCCGTTGTCAAGCCATGCAGCACGGCTGCTGTGCGCACCTCCCTCGGCACCAGCTGCCTGGTCTGCAGACAATCAACTTTCGACCCGTCCGCTCGGCCCATCCCATCAAAGTCAGCACGAGCAAGGGAACAGGGGCGCACAGGTGACGGCCCAGGCCTTTCGTCACATGGCGTGTGCCAGGATGCAGGATGCAAACAGTTCCACAGTGAGCACAGCGATGGCCTTCCGTGAAAAGACGAGCTGCCTGAGTGTTCCGGTGAGCACAGCGATGGCCTTTCGTCATATGACGTGCTGCCTGAGTGTTCTGGTGAGCACAGCAATGGCCTTCCATTGTATGACGTGCTGCTTGAGTGTTCCGGTGAGCACAGCGATGGCCTTCCGTCGTATGCCGCGCTGCCAGAGGATGTTCCATGGTGAGCACGGCGACTATCCAGACCCGCTGAACCCATGCCAATGCCCAGCAGCGGCAGCAGCAGCAGCGGCAGCATTAGCAGCAGCAGCAGCAGCAGCAGCAGCAGCAGCAGCAGCAGCAGCAGCAGCGTGGCATGCTTCCCATCAGACCCCATGACACACACATCAGCGGCGCGCGGGGCACGTCCTTGCCGTAGCGCAGGCCACACACGTGCCCACATCAGCGCACGCGTGCCTCCTGCACGCCTGGCGCGCACGTCTGCCACCTCCGCCGGCACGTCACACATCCAGCAGGGAGAGCGTCTCCTGCACCTGGCGCGCGTCTGCCTGCTGCGCTTCGGCACTGGCGCTGGGGGATGCGCGCCAGCCCCCCCCCTCCCCCTCCGCTCCTGACAGACAGTTCTGCCCCGCCCCCCGCCCCTGGGACGCGCGCCTGCGCCTGCGCTGCGGCTGCTGCTGCGGCTCCTCCACTACTGCCATGTCACCGGCAGCGCCCCCCCCTGGTGGTTGGTGCTCCGCGGAGAGGGTGCGAGCCGCCCCACAGATAACGGGGTCTGCCACAGATCCCGCGGCACTCCCCGCCACCCCACCTTCTTGCACCCCTTCCTCTGAGCCCAGCCCCCCCTGGCCTGCTCCAGCTCCAGAACCCCCCCACAGCAGCGGCTGCGCCGGCGTGCGGCTGCGCAGGCTGCGTTCGGACAGGCCCTCGGGTGCAGAGGCAGGCTGCTGCTGCTGCTGGAGCAGAGACCCTGCAGGTGGCTCGTCATCGAGGGTCAAGTCAAACACGCAGCTGGCGCGCACTGGAGTGACGGCCGGAGGGGTGGCTGGCCTGCGGCAAGGGGCAGGGCAGGGCACGCGCGCGCGCATGTGAGCGCACCGTCCATGCCGCAGCAACAGCTGCACGCGCCTCAGTGTCCTGGGCGAGCAACAGCTGCACGCGCCTCAGTGTCCTGGGCCTCAGCGTCCTGGGCTGCACGCGCCTCAGTGTCCTGGGCTGCACGCGCCTCAGTGTCCTGGGCGAGCTGTGCGCACACACCAAGCAGCACGATGCTTCCACCGGCAGCCCCTGCATGGGCTCGCACGCTTGCCCGATGCCTGTGTGCCACCTCCCTCACTGTCGCGGCTTGCCACAACTCGCCCCATGTCACCGGTGCCCATGGCCAACCCGTCTGCACTGCGCCCATGCAGATGCGTCGGACGCGTCCCCGCCAGCCCCACCCACAGGGTGCCCTCCCCCTGAATCATTCAAGCAGCAGTGCACGCGTGCTTGGCAGAGCGACGGCATACTTGGGAGAGCACAGGGAAAGGGGAAGGACCCAACCACACCTTCTTTGCGCCACAATTGCGCACCTGGCACAAGCTTGCTTGCTGCGTCCATCCTCCCAAGCCCCGCCAACGTCCCCCTGCTGCTGCTGCTGCTGCTGCAGTGGCGGCGGCGGCGGCGGCGGCGGCTGCGGCTTCCAGCGCTTTTCAAGGGCCTGCAGCGCTCCTGTGTAGGTCGGGCTACTTTTGTCCACACAAGCGCGCTTCGGGCGTGTGGAGCCGAGCGGCGGATGCAGCTGCTGGCTCAAATTCTTTTGCATGCCATTGATGGCCCCGGAGTACCTGCTGAGGTGTTGTCAGGCGTGCATGGAGCCATGCGCCAGTTGAGTGTGTGTGTGTGTGTGCGTGTGTGCGCGCCTGCGCATGCCTGCTGTCCACGCGCTGTGCGTGCCAGTGCATGCATGCATGGAGCCATGCGCCGGTTGAGTGCATGCGCCTGCGCATTCCTGCTGTCCATGCGCTGTAGGTGCCGGTGCGTGTGCCTGCGCATTCCTGCTGACTATGCGCTGTGCGTGCCAGTGCGTGTGCCTATGCATGACTGCCCTGCCTGGCGCCCGGGGAACAAGGCCTGCAGCACAAGCGCTTAAGTACTGTGACATTGCATGCGCACGCATGGGTACATGCATACGTTGAAGACACAGGCAACACGCATAAATACATACATACGTAGGCACATACATACACACACGGACATGTGTACACATACAGGCAGGTAAGTAGGCAGGCGAGCAGGAAGGTGTACAGTGGGTCACTGACAACGCACAGCCCAACTGCTCATGCTCATGCCATTCCATCTACCCATCATCCATCCATCCATCCATCCCTCCCTCCCAACCATTCATCCATCCGTCCATCCGCCCACACACCCGCCTTTCCGTCCGTCCGTCCGTCCATCCATCCATCCATCCATCCATCCATCCATCCATCCATCTAACCGCCTGCCTGCCCGTCTGTCCGCCCATCCATGCACTTTGAGCACACAGTCTGGCGCACGTTACCTTGGCATGCCCCCCGCACCAAAAGCAGCAGGTGGGAGCACCAAGCCTGTCATGCTGTGCGCACCCATGCTACCATATGGCGCAGCATGTGCACCTCCATGCTACCATTGCGCAGCATGTGCACCTTCCCCGCTGGACCAGTCATGCTGAGGTGCACACGCCACCATTGTGCAGCATGCACCTTTCCCGCTGGCGCGGTCATGCTGAGGTGCACATGCGCCCTCATCCAAGCATGCACACACACCTGCTTTTATTCAGCTGCCTCTCAAGGGCGTCCTGAGCCCCCGCCTGGCAGTCTGCATGCCTAGTAGCTGGAGACGCTGCGCGTGCGCGGATGTGCCTCTGTGTGTGTGTTTGTCTGTGTGTGTGTGTGTGTGCATCTGCATGGCTGGCTAGCTGTGTGCGCATTTGGCCGCGCGCGCGTGTGTGTGTCCGTGCGTCAAAGCATATGGGCAGGTTGCTTTGATGCATGACCTGGCAGGCAGAGGCGAGCGTGAGTGTCTAGGAGGCTGGCTACACGCCTGCTGGGCTCTCACCCACACACTAGGATCCTACTGCACAAGCGGCTGATTGGGTCTCGAGGCTCCTTTGGCAACCATATGGCCATGCATGCCCCTGCAGCAAGGCCTGCTTGCCACCCACGCCCCTTACCGCGAGGCCCCCTTGCCACCCACGCACACCCCTTGTCACGATCAAAGCCTCCAGTCGCAAAGCCTGCCTCCCATCCGTGCCTCCAACACAAAAGACCTGAGCCCCCCTTGGAGCGGCCCTCCGTCTGCGCCTCCAGCAAAAGGCGTCATGTTGTCTATAGCCTCGCTAAGGAGTGAGGATCAAGAGTGTGTGTGAGGTTGACTGGGGTCTCTGGCGACCTTCCCCACCCTTTCCATCAGCTTCCCAGAGAGTCCGAGCTGATGGAAAGGACAAGGAAGTCATCAAAGGCCCCCAGTCACCCTTTTGCTCACACTCTTGATCCTTATTGCTCAGCGCGACTTAGGGCAACGTGACGCAAGGCCCTGAACACCTTCAAAGGGGCCAAGCCCGTACGGCCAAGCGGCCAAGCGGCCAAGCCCACGCGCCCACACCACACCACACACAGAGAGAGGCAGCACCACATACACCTCACCTCACACTGCACCACACCTCAGCTCACACAGCGCCACACCTCACCTCACACACAGAGGCAGCACCACATACACCTCATCTCACCCTGTGCCACACCTCACCCCACACGCAGAGAGAGGCACCACCACATACACCTCACCTCACACTGCGCCACACCTCACCTCACACAGCGCCACACCTCACTTCACAGAGAGAGGCAGCAAGCACCCTAGAGAGGCAGGGAGGAGCTTTTAGAGAAACTCAGACTTGGAGAGGGAGAGAGGCAGCACCTTCAAACTGGCCAAGCCCACGCAGCCACACCTTGCCTTGCCACACGGAGTGGTGAGGAGAGAGGCAGAGCAAGGCCACCCCAGTGCTGGGGCGCGCATGCATGGCGCAGGGTGCAGGCCAGGCCTACATTGGTGCTGGGGCGCGCATGCATGGCGCAGGGTGCAGGCCAGGCCTACATTGGTGCTGGGGCGCGCACGCATGGCGCTCGGCCACCCACCTTCTGCCTCGTCCCCATCGCTGCTGCTAGTGCTCTGCACGACTTTGGACCGGCCGCCCCTGCCTTGCTGCTGCTGCGGCGGCCTGCCAACCTGGTGCAGCGTGCGCTGGCGCGGCCCCCCAGGGCCATTGCCCTCGGCAGGTGGCCTGCGCCTGCTGGCGCTCTGGCTTCGCCCTGCGTCAGCCTTGGCGCCTGCAAGAGCACCGCACGCACACACACACACACATACACACACACAGCTCTAGTTTTCAATGAGGGCCGCAGGGCGTCCAGGCTCCTCAAGGGACCTGGGGCTGGTCCTGCGCGCTACGTTTGGCAGGCAGCAATGAGGGGGCCTCCTGTGCGCTAGGTTTGGCAGGCAGAGACGGGCCTCCTGTGTGCTATGTTTGGCAGGCAGCGACAAGGGGGTCTCCTGTGCACAATGTATGGCAGGCAGCGACGAGGGGGCCCCCTGCGCGCTAGGTTTGGCAGGGAGCAATGAGGGGGCCCCCTGCGCGCTATGTATGGCAGGGAGCAATGAGGGGGCCCCCTGCGCGCTATGTATGGCAGGCAGCGACGAGGGGGCCTCCTGCGCGCAACGTTTGGCAGGGAGCAATGAGGGGGTCCCCTGCGCGCTATGTATGGCAGGCAGCGACGAGGGGGCCCCCTGCGCGCTATGTTTGGCAGGCAGCGACGAGGGGGCCTCCTGCGCGCTATGTTTGGCAGGCAGCAACGAGGGGGCCTCCTGCGTGCTATGTTTTGCAGGCAGCGACGAGGGGGCCTCCTGCGCGCTATGTTTGGCAGGCAGCAACGAGGGGGTCTCCTGCGCGCTATGTTTGGCAGGCAGCGACGAGGGGGCCTCCTGCGTTATGTTTTGCAGGCAGCGACGAGGGGGCCTCCTGCGCGCTAGGTTTGGCAGGCAGCAATGAGGGGGCTTCCAGCCTCTGGTGCAGTGCTGGTTGGGCCGTTGTCGGGGGGAAGAGAGAAGCTCATTTGGCACGGACAGCAGAGGCATTACGCTGCTTGAATAGCTGCATGGACAGCCAAGTGACAGCCAAGTGACAGCTAAGTGACAGCTAAGTGACAGCTTAGTGAACAGCTGCGCCAAAGCAGGTACGGTCGCACCAACGGCTGCGCCACCCCGCCAGAGTCCAAGCATGCTTGCTGCACTCCCACCCGCGTGTGCAAACGCTCGGGCCACTCCTCATCACAACAGCGCTTTGAGCACGGGCGCTGCGGCGCGTCTGATCGCATGAAAGCAGGCGCAGGCGTGTGCGGCTCAATGCTTTCACGCGCGCGCATGAGGGGATGGGCGGTATTGTGAGCAAGCATATGGAGTGCGGGCCCAGCTGCACGTTCCGCTGCATGAGGGGATGGGCGGTTTTGTGAGCAAGCAGATGGAGTGCGGGGCCAGCTGCACGTTCTGTTGCATGAGAGCACACACAGGCGTGCGTGCAATCCAGGTCCTGGGTCTCTAGGAGTGCACTTCTCAGCTGCTGCTGGTGCTCCTGTTGGTGCAGGTGATGGCAGTGCTGCTGCTGTGCTCGTCATTCTGGTGCTAATGGTGGTGGTGATGGTGGTGGTGGTGGTGGTGGTGGTGGTGGTGGTTGCTGTTTTGGGGGCAGCCTGTGTTGAAATGGTACAGCAGTACCTCAGTATGAGGCTCCGTGTCTTTGCCTTACAATCAGCAATGGAAGCGCGTGACGCACAAGCATGTGATGCACAAGCACGTGATGCACAAGCGTGTGATGCGCAAGCATGTGATGCACAAGCATGTGATGCACAAGCGCGTGATGCGCAAGCGCGTGATGCACAAGCGCGTGATGCGCAAGCGCATGATGCACAAGCGCGTGATGCGCAAGCGCATGATGCACAAGCATCATACTTGATGCATGCACACGACTTGCCCGCAGACACAGGCAACGGTGCACCATGCGCCAGCAAACACAGGCAACGGTGCACCATGCGCCAGCAAATACAGGCAACGGTGCACCATGCGCCAGCAAACACAGGCAACGGTGCACCATGCGCCTGCAAAGGCATACGCAGTAGGGAGAGAGGTGGGGTCGAAGGCGGGCGCATGGGCGCAGGCGTTGAGGGGCGCACGCAGGGGTTGAGGGGCGCATGGGCGCAGGCGTTGAGGGGCGCACGCAGGGGTGGGCTGTCCATCACTTCCCCTGGACTCCCACGCAGTTACCGAGAGGAAAGTGGAGATGCAGGCACATTGGGTTGCGGGCACATAAAAAAGGGGCTTGCAGGCTCACAAGGTTGCAGGCGCATGGGGTTGCAGGCGCATGAAACAGGGGCATGCAGGCGCATGGGGTTGCAGGCGCATGAAACAGGGGCTTGCAGGCGCGTGGGGTTGCAGGCGCATGAAACATGGAGCGATGGAAGGGGTGCGCGTGCCCATGCTACCCTCACCATTCCTAGGTTTGTGGCTTCCCGCGCCCCTGCTGCTCCCCCTGGCGGTGCGGCCACCGCGGACGATGGTCCCCCTGCCCAAGCCCGGCCCCTTGCTGGAGTCCATCCAAGAACCCGGCTGGCCTGCAAGCACATGTGGGAGCATGTACCACATGCCGCATGTGTGAATGTGCGGGACAGTGCGCCAGCATGTAGGGGCCTCGCACTTGCCAGATGTGGGTGCGTGTGTGCGTGTGTGAGTTTGCGCGTGTGAATGCATGCGTGTATGTGTGCACGCGTGTGTGTGCGTGAGCATGCAGGTGTGCGTGCATGTGCGCATCCAATAGAGTACGAGCCTCTGGACAGCCCTGCACCGCACCTGCAGGTTGCGCACGTCTGGACGTGGCCATGCATTCATGCGGCCACGTGTTTTACTTTGCCAGCCCATTCAGCGGAAGAGCCAGGCCTGCTAAGCTTTGGCAGGAGCGCCTCTGCTATCCTCTCCTCTCCCGTCCATACCAAGCCATACCATAGCGCCCCCTACCATGCCATACCACACTGTACGATGCCGTACCGTTCTGCACCATGGCTAAATGCACCATACCATACAGTAACACTCCATACCGTACCATACCATACCATAGAGCAGCTACTGCGATGCTGGCACGCAGGAATTTTCTTGCAGGCTCCAGAACCTGTGTGCCCTAGATGAGGCAGCAGCGGCGCTGTCCGTTGCAGACAGAAGCGCGCATGCTCACAAATCACGTGCTTGCGCGCAGGCAACTAGACCAGCATGCTCGTCTAAGCATGCCAGTCTAAGCCGTGAGAGAGTGCCATAAGAGGCTACCGCCCAGGTGATAGCGTGCGTGCACACCCCCAGCAGCATGGAGGAGAGCACACACAGGCACACTGTGGTAGTGCATGCACAGTGGTTGGTGTGTGTGCATGCAGCTACGGGGCCTGCTGTTTGCTCGCACGCACGCATGCACGTACGCCCCGGTAGCCAGGCACACATGCACGCACGCCCCGGCGGCCAAGAGAAGAGCGAAGGGAGGCGCACAGAGGCAGTACTTGCTGTGTGCATGCGTCTGCGTAGCCTGCTGCACACACACGCACCCACCAGCAAGTCGCGCGGCTGCTGATGGCCTGTCCAGTGCCGCAATGCACTGCTCTGCACTGTCGCTGGTGGTGGTGGTGGTGGTGGTGGTGGTGGTGGTGGTGGTGCCGGTGGTGGTGTCCTCAGCCTCGTCTGCCT
>LFIK01003349.1_pt1 | contig 13017 bp, 9 predicted proteins | sample 643401 | NCBI WGS metagenome assembly LFIK01 (sample SAMN03777447, study PRJNA286221) | soda lake metagenome | biome: soda lake; feature: Kulunda steppe; material: water; isolation source: sample T5-Br brine of Lake Tanatar-5 | place: Russia: Kulunda steppe | collected 2010-07 | reverse complement strand
TTTCATCGCCATCAACCACCGAAACGGTCGCACCGGTCGGGATCGAATAGGTCGCAAGGGCCTTGCCGGATTCGTCAACCACCTCGATCTGCGGATTCAGGTCTTCTTTGTGCTCGACGACCACCGTGGCGATACGACCCGTTGCCGGATCGATTTCGCGCTTAACGGTTACGCCAGGAATCATGTCCTTAAAGCGGATGGTTCCCGACTTTTCAGACAGAATCGGCACATTGAAAGGATCCCACTGAGCAAGTGTTGCCCCTTCTTCGATGCCGTCACCGTCGCGCACAGTCAGAACCGCACCGGCAGGAATGTTGTAGTTTTCGAGTTCCTTACCCTTTGAATCGAGAATGAAAATCTTACCGGTCTTGTTCAGCACAACCAAAGCCGCCCCATTGTTCACCTCAACCAGGCGCAGCCCCGCAAAGCGGACCTTACCGGTGCTGCGAACAGAGATATCGGCGGACTGAGCCAGTGCGGAAGCGATACCACCGATGTGGAAGGTACGCATCGTGAGCTGAGTTCCCGGCTCACCGATCGACTGGGCAGCGATGATGCCCACAGCCGTACCCACTTCTACATAGGCATTGGTCGCCGGATTGATGCCATAGGCATTGGCCGGCAGGCTGTTCTTGGTGGCGTGCGTCAACGGAGAAAGGATTTTCACTCGCTCAATGCCGAGCTCGTCAATGCGGTCGGCAAGGCTCTTGGTGACCATCCCGGCTTCCGGGACAATGACTTCGTCCGGATTGATGGGGTTGCGAACTTCTTGGGCCACGCAGCGGCCGATGATGCGGTCGCGCAACGGCACAATTTCGTCGTCCCCTTCATAAATGGCAGCCTTCCAAACGCCGTCGCGGTTGCCGTCGTCATCACAGGTAATGATGATATCCATGGCAACGTCACACAGCTTACGGGTCAGGTAACCGGCGTCAGCAGTCTTCAACGCGGTGTCAGCCAGTCCCTTACGGGCACCGTGGGTGGAAATGAAGTATTCCAGAACCGAGAGTCCTTCGCGGAAGGACGAAAGAATCGGGCGTTCGATGATTTCACCCGAAGGTTTGGCCATCAAACCACGGGTTCCGCACAGCTGGCGAACCTGCTGCTTGTTACCACGGGCACCGGAATCCATCATCAGGTAAACCGGATTGACCTCCTTCTTTCCACCATTGTGGTCGAGGTGGCGGAACACTGCCGAAGCGATTTCGTCGGTGGCGGCCGTCCAAATGTCGATGACTTTGTTGTAGCGCTCACCGCCGGTGATGATCCCCTTGCGGTACTGGTTCAAAACGTCTTTGATCCGGTCGCGGGCACGCTGAACAATCTCCACCTTTTCCGGCGGAATGATCATGTCTTCCATACCGATCGAGATCCCGGCCATGGTCGCGACAGAGAAGCCAACTTCCTTCAAACGGTCGAGCATCTGAACGGATTCTTCATGACCTGCAACGTGGTAGGTCTGATCAATCAGTTCACCGAGCTTCTTCTTTGCAACCGGGAAGTTCACGAATCCGATCTGCTCGGGCCAGATGCCGTTGAACAGCACACGACCCGGAGTGGTTACGATCACTTTTTCGTCCTTTTTGCCGAAAACGGAATCTTTTCCAAAATCCGGATTGGCAAAACGGATCCAATCGTGTTTGCCGATCACGCCGTCCGCTTCAGCCATAAGGACCTCATTGACCTCGCCAAACATGGGAATGCGCTCGCCTTCGGCGGGCTCGAAGCGGGGTTCGAGGGTCAAGTAATAGGAGCCGAGAACGATGTCCTGGGACGGCGTCAAAATCGGGTCACCACTGGATGGCGAGAACACGTTGTTTGTGCTCATCATCAGCAGTTTGGCCTCGAGAATGGCTTCCAGAGAGAGGGGCACGTGCACCGCCATTTGGTCGCCATCAAAGTCTGCGTTGTAAGCCGCACACACCAGCGGGTGCAAGCGAATGGCGTCCCCTTCAATCAAGACCGGTTCAAAGGCCTGAATGGAAAGTCGGTGCAAGGTGGGAGCACGGTTCAACAGGACCGGATGTCCCTTTGTAACCTCTTCCAGAATGTCCCAGACTTCGGGAGACTTCTTTTCGATCATCTTGCGCGCTCCGCGCACGGTATGAACAAAGCCGAGTTCCTTGAGGCGACGAATGATGAAGGGTTCGAAGAGAACCAAAGCCATTTTCTTCGGCAGACCACATTGGTGCAGCTTCAGGTCAGGCCCAATAACAATCACCGAACGACCGGAATAGTCGACGCGCTTGCCCAACAGATTCTGACGGAAGCGGCCCTGCTTGCCCTTCAGCATGTCGCTGAGGGATTTGAGAGGACGGTTGCCGGCACCGGTGACGGCGCGGCCATGACGGCCGTTGTCGAAGAGCGCGTCAACCGCTTCCTGCAGCATGCGCTTTTCGTTGTGGATGATCACGTCCGGCGTCTTCAGCATCAACAGGTTCTTCAAACGGTTGTTGCGATTGATGACGCGGCGGTAGAGATCGTTCAAGTCGGATGTCGCGAAACGACCGCCTTCGAGCGGGACCAGAGGACGCAGATCCGGTGGAATCACAGGGAGCACTTCCAGGACCATCCACTCTGGACGGGTTTCCGAATGAATGAATCCCTGGATCACTTTCAGTCGCTTCGAAAGCTTCTTCTTGATCTGCTTCGAGCGGGTGTTGTGCATCTGCTCATGCAATTCGTCGACCACGGACTGGAGCTCCATGTGCTCGAGGATCTCACGAATGGCACCGGCACCCATTTTGGCTTCAAACGAGTCGTCGCCATATTCGTCGAGTGCAGACTGGAACTCCTGCTCGGTCAGCAACTGCTTCTCTTCGAGTGGAGTCTTGCCCGGATCGGTTACGATGTAGTTCTCGTAATAAATGACGCGCTCAAGGTTGCGGGCAGTCAGGTCGAGCAACAGTCCGAGTCGGCTCGGCATGCTCTTGAGGAACCAGATGTGGGAACAGGGAACTGCGAGTTCAATGTGTCCCATGCGCTCACGACGAACGCGGCTGACAGTCACTTCCACGCCGCAACGGTCGCAGATTACGCCCTTGTATTTGATGCGCTTGTATTTGCCGCAGGCACATTCGTAGTCCCGCACAGGTCCGAAGATCCGCTGACAGAAAAGGCCACCGGGCTCAGGCTTGAAGGTACGGTAATTGATGGTCTCCGGATTCTTGACCTCACCCCGTGACCACGAACGAATCGTGTCTGGGGAGGCAATTGAGATGGAGACCTGGTCAAAGGACTGGTCTTGCTCGATTCCGAGCGCGTCGCGGGCTTCGCGTGTTTGGACTTCGTCACTCATGGCAGCTTATAAATTGGTTGGCGTTAGTTTGCGAAGGCGGAGGCAAGCGGATCCTGCTCACCCATCCGGATGTCGAGACAGAGGCTCTGCATTTCCTTCATCAATACGTTGAAGGACTGCGGTGTTCCAGCCTGCAGGCTGTTGTCGCCCTTGACCAGTTGTTCGTAAATACGGGTTCGGCCCTGAACGTCGTCCGATTTCACCGTCAGCAATTCCTGCAGGGTGTAGGCGGCTCCGTAGGCTTCCAGTGCCCAAACCTCCATCTCACCGAAACGCTGACCGCCATACTGCGCCTTACCACCAAGCGGCTGCTGGGTAATCAGGCTGTATGGACCGACCGCACGGGCGTGGATCTTATCCGCGACCAAGTGATTCAATTTGAGCATGTAGGTGTAGCCGACAACGACGTCCTGGTCGAGCTCTCGGCCGGTGCGACCGTCAAACAGCGTACTTTTACCGGTCAGCGGCAATTCCGCCTGGGTCAGGTAGCCTTTGATCTTGTCTTCTCCAATGCCGTCAAAAACGGGTGTTGCGATCTTAATGCCCAGTTTTTTGCAGGCAAATCCAAGGTGACACTCGAGCACCTGTCCGACATTCATCCGACTCGGAACCCCGAGTGGATTCAGACAGATATCAACGGTGCTGCCGTCGGCCAGGTAAGGCATGTCTTCAATCGGAACAATACGGGCAACAACCCCCTTGTTACCGTGACGACCGGCCATCTTGTCTCCCACCTGGATTTTGCGCTTAACAGCGACATAAACCTTCACGTTTTTGATCGTGCCTGAATCCACATCATCGCCGGATTCAACCGACTCGATGCGGCGTTCCTGCTCCTCTTCGAGCTCATCAAACTTCGATTTGAAGCTTTCGATGATCTCCATGATTTTGATGCGGACCGGCGACGGGTCGATTTCGATCGACTTGTAGACGGCGGCCAGACGGCGCAGCAAGGTTTTGGTGATCTTGCGGTTGGCCGGGATAATGACTTCCCCGGTTTCGCCATTGGTCACATCCAAGGGAATTTTCTCCCCAAGCAGGATATTGGAAAGGCTTTCGGTCAGCGATTCACGCAGTTTGTCGATCTGCGTGCGGAACTCCTCGTTGATCTTCTTGATCTGACGACGGCGATCGGAAGCGGAGAGCTTTTCGGACTCCCCTTCCACCCGGCTGGAAACCTTCACGTCCATCACAATTCCGTAAGCGCCCGACGGAACGAGCAGGGAAGTGTCTTTTACGTCTGCGGCCTTTTCGCCGAAAATCGCACGCAGCAGTTTCTCTTCCGGAGCCAATTCGGTTTCGCTTTTCGGCGTGATCTTGCCGACCAGAATGTCTCCCGGCTTCACCTCAGCACCGACACGGATTACACCGTCGTGGTTAAGGTTGCGCAGGGCCTCTTCACCGACATTCGGGATGTCGCGGGTAATTTCCTCAGGCCCCAGCTTGGTGTCACGGGCAGTGACCTCAAATTCCTCAACGTGGATGGAGGTGTAGACGTCGTCGCGAAGCAGGCGTTCACTGATGAGAATTGCGTCCTCAAAGTTGTAACCGTTCCAAGGCATGTAAGCGACCAGCACGTTGCGGCCAATGGCGAGTTCGCCATCCTCAGTTGCGGCACCATCTGCCAGAACATCGCCCGCCTGAATCTTCTGACCCTTGGCAACAATGGGCTTCTGGTTGAAGCAGGTGCCGGCATTGGAGCGCAAGAACTTGCGCAGCGGGTAGTAGTAGAAACCACTCTTCGGATCGCTCTTGGGCTTTTTGGGCAGGCGCGCCGGCAGGCTGCCGTCCTCTGTGACAATCACGCGTTTGGCGTCGACCGAAGCGACAATGCCATCCCCATCCGCAACCGTAACGGTCTTGGAATCACGGGCAACCAAGGCCTCAACGCCCGTGCCCACGAAAGGAGCTTCCGTCTGCAACAGGGGAACACCCTGACGCATCATGTTGGAGCCCATCAACGCACGATTGGCGTCGTCGTGCTCGAGAAATGGAATCAAACCAGCCGCAACCGAGACCACTTGTTTCGGCGAAACGTCCATGTAATGGACTTCTTCAGGGTCAACTTCGATGAAGTCATCTCCCTTTCGGGCTGTAACCTTTCCGATCAATCGGTTTTCCTCGAGAACGGAATTGGCCTGAGCAATGATCTTGCCTTCCTCCTGGTCGGCATTCAGGTAGACGACCTCTTCGCTGACGTCGCCATCCTTGGCAATCCGGTAAGGCGTCTCAATGAAACCGAATTCGTTGACGCGGGCATAAATGGACAAGCTGTTGATCAGACCGATGTTCGGACCTTCCGGTGTTTCAATCGGGCAGATGCGGCCGTAGTGGGACGGGTGAACGTCGCGCACTTCAAAGCCGGCACGCTCACGATTCAAACCGCCGGGCCCGAGGGCCGACATGCGGCGCTTGTGGGTCACTTCAGCCAGCGGATTGATTTGGTCCATGAACTGGCTGAGCTGACTGCGGGCAAAGAAATCACGAATTACCGTGCTCAATGCCTTCGGGTTGATCAGCTTCTGCGGCGTAACCGAGTCGACGCTGCCATCATAAAGGGTCATGCGCTCCTTCACCAGTCGTTCGGTGCGGGCTAGACCAATTCGGCACTGGTTCATCAACAATTCACCAACGGTCCGCACACGGCGGCTGCCAAGGTGATCGATATCGTCCAGAACGCCCTCCCCCTTCTTCAAGCGAATCAGGTATTTGGTCGCTTCAACGATGTCCTCCACGTTGACCACACGTGTGTCCAGATCGGTTTCAAGACCGAGCTTCTGGTTTATCTTGTAACGGCCTACACGACCCAGGTCATAACGCTTGGGGTCCATGAACAAACGCTTCAGCAAAGCCTTGGCGTTGGTCGTTGTCGGTGGTTCGCCAGGACGCAGGCGCTTGTAGATATCCTTCAAGGCCTCTTCTTCGTTGCGCGTCGGATCCTTCTTCAAGCAACGAATGATCGCACCGTCATCAATGGTCGTGTCGATGACACGGACCTTGTCAATGCCAGCGGCTTCGATGCTGCGCACAATGGTTTTGGTCAAAGGCTCGAAGGACCGTGCGAGCACGGCACCTTTGTCGGCATCCACCAGGTCTTCGACCAGGACGAGTCGGCTGACGCTCTCCATGTCGAGGGCGTCTTTAATCCGGAGGTCGTCGATCGAATAAAAGAAATTCAGGATCTCGTAATCGCTGCCATACCCCATGGCGCGCAGCAGAGTGGTCACCAGGAACTTGCGGCGACGGCGACGGCGATCGAGATAAACGTAAAGCAGATCGTTTTGGTCGAACTGCGTTTCCAGCCAAGTGCCACGATCCGGAATGATGCGGAAACTGTGCAGCGTCTTGCCGCTGGTGTGTGGGCTGACCTCAAAGGCAATGCCCGGAGAACGGTGCAACTGGCTGACCACCACGCGCTCGGCACCATTGATGATGAAGGAGCCACGCTCCGTGATCATCGGCATTTCGCCCATGTAGATTTCTTCGTCCTTAATCGCGTCTTCCTCACGCAGGCGAAGCTTCACGTAAAGTGAAATGGAGTAAGTCGTGCTCTCACGAATCGCTTCCATCTCGGTCATCTTTGGACCGGCAAGCGTGAAGGATACGTATTCCAGGCTGCAGCGCCCGTCGTAACTTTCGATCGGAAAGACTTCTTTCAGCACTGCTTCGAGGCCGAGGTGTTTGCGCTGCGAAGGCGGCAAATCCGCCTGCAGAAACTCACGGAAAGAGTTGATTTGAATCTGAATCAGATTCGGTGGTGGAATTACCTCTTTGAGTTTACCGAAATTGATGCGCTCGGACATAAGTTGGATCGAGTTGGAATATTACGCGGGTGAGATTCCGGGACAGGAACGGGAAAGGGAGAAAACACAAACAGGCCAGACAGGTCCGTGCATGGACCTGACTGGCTGTTTGGAATTAAAATGTGAACGATAACTGTTCAGTTTACTTAATTTCGACTTTAGCGCCAGCGGCTTCGAGCTTTTTCTTGATTTCTTCGGAGTCGTCCTTGGAAGTAGCTTCCTTGACGGCCTTCGGAGCGCCCTCGACGAGGTCTTTGGCTTCCTTGAGGCCGAGACCGGTGATGCTGCGGACTTCCTTAATGACGGCGATCTTGTTGGCGCCGGCTTCTTTCAGGATGACGTCGAATTCGGTCTTTTCCTCTTCGGCAGCGGCTTCACCGCCAGCGGCGGGACCAGCAGCAGCGACGGCAACTGGAGCAGCGGCACTAACGCCCCACTTTTCCTCGAGGTCTTTGACCAAACCGGCAATCTCGAGCACGGACTGGTTGCTGAGCCATTCAATTACGTTTTCGCGTGTGATATCTGACATAGTGTGTCTTTCCTTTCCGATGTGATTAGCGCGACTCGCACGGTGTGTGCTTTTGACGTTTAAGGAGCTTTCTCCCTAACCACTTCATACGGGTTAAAGTTAAAAAATTAGGATTCGCCTTCTTTGTCGACTTTGGCCTGGAGGACGTTGAGCATTCCTTGCGGAACGGCCTGAACGACGCGGACCAACATGGTCGCCGGTTGGTTGAGGAGGCCGAGCAACTGTGCCTTGAGCACTTCCTCGGTAGGCAGCTTGGACAAGGCGGAGATATCTTCGACAGTCAATGGATTCTTGGACAGCGAACCGCCCTTAACTTCCATCTTCTTGGTGTCCTTGATGAACTTCTCCAGAACCTTGGCAACGCCGGGAGGGTTGTTCCCGCCGACCACGATGGCGGTGGGACCACTGAGAAGTTCTGCGGAAATCTCGATCTCGCGTTCTTCGGCTGCACGGCTGAGAATGCGGTTCTTGACCACGTGAAACTCAGCACCCAACTCGGCCAACTGCTTGCGCAGGGTTTCTGTCTCAATGACAGTTACCTTGGTAAAATCGGCAAAGAAAACGTAGTCCGACTTATCGAGGTGGCTTCCGGTTTCTTCTACTAAAAACTTTTTTTCAATCTGCATGACGGATTCCTCGAATTAGAATTTTGCGTAGATGGAGGGGTCCAAACGGACTCCTGGAGTCATGGTTCCGGAAATCGACATCGAACGGATGTAGCGCTGTCCCTTGAGACCGCCCGGCTTGACTTTGCCAATGGCCTCAATAACGGTTTCCAGATTCTCTTTAAGCTGTTCGGCGTTAAAGGAACGCTTGCCAACAACGACGCCGATATTGGCGGTCTTGTCCATTTTGAACTCGACCCGACCACCGGCCTTCAGGCCCTCAATGGTGCTTTCAATGTCGTCGGTCACCGTTCCTGATTTCGGATTCGGCATCAAACCACGAGGTCCGAGCACGCGTGCGACCTTGCGCACTTCCTTCATTGCCGCAGGTGTGGCAACGGCGAGGTCAAAGTCTGTCCAGCCTTCGAGAACCTTGGCGATCAGGTCGTCCATACCGGCTTCAATTGCACCGGCAGCTTTGGCAGCGTCGGCATTGTCGCAGAATGCGACGATGCGAACGGTCTTACCAGAGCCATTTGGCAGTTCGACGATGCCGCGAACCATTTGATTGGACTGGCGGGGATCGACTCCCAAGTGAGCGGACAGCTCAACCGTTTCGTCGAACTGTGCCTTCGGGAACTTGGCGAGTAATTCGATCGCTTCGTCGAGTGGATACTTGTTCAGACGGTCAAAGGAAGACCGGGCCTGAGTGATGCGTTTGCTGGTTTTTGGCATGATGTAAACTCCCTCCGTGGAGGTATTAGCGTTTGTTCAAAAATATCAGTCGATGACTTCAATGCCCATCGAACGGGCGGTGCCCTCGATGATCAATCCGGCGGCTTCCGGTGAATTGGCATTGAGATCCTTGGTTTTGATCTCGGCGATTTCCGCAACCTGTTTGCGCGTCACCTTACCCACTTTGTCCTTATTCGGGACGCCGGAGCCTTTGGCAATTCCAGCAGCCTTCTTCAACAAGATGGATGCCGGCGGCGATTTGGTGATGAACGTGAAGGAGCGGTCTGCGTAAACCGTAATGACGGTCGGCAGAATGGTTCCAGCCTGGTCTTTTGTGCGGGCATTGAAGTCCTTACAAAAGGCCATGATGTTCACACCGGCCGCACCGAGAGCGGGACCAACCGGAGGCGCCGGATTAGCGGATCCAGCGGGAAGCTGCAACTTGATGGTTCCTGTGATTTTTTTTGCCATTGGGATTTGTTGTTTGTTGTCCCCTACTCCGAAGAAGAGGCATCTCGGTGCCAGGACGTCATTGAATTAGTTGTTTTCTTCGGTAATGCGTTCGATCTGCCAATACTCCAGTTCCACTGGGGTAAAACGGCCAAAAATCGACACTGAAATTTTGAGTTTGCCGCGCTCGGGATCGATCTCGTCGATGCGGCCATTGAGATTGAGGAAAGGTCCGTCGGTGATTTTGACTTCTTCACCCACTTCATACTGAACTTTCGGCACTTCCTTGCCTTCGGCTTCAGCAACCTGATTGAGAATGCGCTCGATTTCGGAGGTTTTCAAAGCAGCTGGTTTCTTGCCACCGGCAAAACCAATCACGCCATCGGCGCCATTGATGTAATACCAAACCTTCTGATTGACGACGCCATCCTCGTCGTAGAGACGACAATGGATAAAAATGTATCCGGGATACAATTTGCGCTGACGCTGGGACTTTTTGCCCTGCTTGACTTCGGACACGGTCTCCGTCGGCATCAAAACCTCAAAGATGTAGTCCTCCAATTCATTGTCAGCGATGTAGCGATCAATGTAACGTTTTGCCGCCTGCTCCTTATTGGAGAGGACTTGAACCACGTACCACTGGCCATCGCGAATCGGATTGCTAACGTCAGACACCATTTACCCTTCTCTAGATAGTATATAAAAAGATTCCACGAGGCTGGACCTTAACCGCGCACCCAGTTGGTCAACAACTGAACCCAGTTGTAGACGCTGAAATCAGCCACTGCCACGTAGATACCCAACAGGATGGTCGCAATAAATACGACGATCGTGCTGTCGCGCAGCTCGGTCTTGGTCGGCCAAACGGCCTTTTTCAACTCCAGCGAGGTTTCCCCGAAGAAGATGCGGATTTTTCGAAATGGGTTCGCCATTGTGGATTAGATTTAAGAGAAAAATGGCAGGGCAGGAGGGACTCGAACCCCCAACCAATGGTTTTGGAGACCACTACTCTACCAATTGAGCTACTGCCCTGCAAAATTTGAGAAGAGGGAAGCCGGGAGCCCAAAAAAGGGCGCCCGGCAACCGAAAAGGTTTATACCCGGAGAGTAAATTACTTCACGATCTCCGTGATGCGACCCGCACCGATGGTGCGACCGCCTTCACGGATAGCAAAGCGCTGACCAGGTTCCATCGCGATCGGCTTGCCGAGTTCGATGTCGACCGACAAGTTGTCGCCTGGCATAACCATCTCAACATCCTTGGGGAGGTTGAGAATACCGGTAACGTCTGTGGTGCGGAAGTAGAACTGCGGGCGGTATCCAGTGAAGAACGGCGTGTGACGGCCGCCTTCTTCCTTGTTCAGGACGTAGATCTCAGCCTTGGCAGCCGTGTGCGGAGTGATCGAACCGGGCTTCGCGAGCACGTGACCGCGCTCAACGTCGTCCTTGGCAATGCCACGCAGGAGGAGGCCGACATTGTCACCGGCCTGACCCTGATCGAGCAGCTTGCGGAACATTTCCACACCGGTCACAACCGTCTTGCGGGTGTCGGCGAGGCCAACGACCTCAACTTCTTCACCCACCTTGATGACGCCACGCTCAATACGACCGGTGGCAACCGTGCCACGACCGGTGATCGAGAAGACGTCTTCTACGGACATGAGGAAAGGTTTGTCGACTTCGCGCTGTGGCTCTTCGATTTCAGCGTCAATTGCTTCGATCAGCTTGCCGAGAGACTCAACGCCTTCTGGCTTGCCTTCGAGGGCGCCAAGTGCGGTGCCACGAACGACAACAGCTGCGTCGCCGTCGTATTGGTACTTGCTGAGGAGCTCACGCACTTCCATCTCAACCAGCTCGAGCAGGTCTTCATCGTCGAGGAGGTCAACCTTGTTCAGGAAGACAACAATCTTCGGCACGCCAACCTGACGGGCGAGAAGGATGTGCTCACGTGTCTGCGGCATCGGGCCGTCGGCAGCGCTCACAACCAGAATAGCGCCGTCCATCTGAGCGGCACCGGTGATCATGTTCTTAACGAAGTCCGCGTGACCCGGGCAGTCAACGTGTGCGTAGTGACGGGTTTCGGATTCGTATTCGACGTGCGCCACAGCGATAGTGACAGTCTTGGTGTCGTCCCGCACGGTACCACCCTTTGCGATATCCTGATAGGACTTGAATTCAGCCAAGCCCTTGTCGGATTGAACCTTCAAGAGAGCGGTGGTGAGAGTGGTTTTACCGTGGTCAATGTGACCAATGGTGCCCACATTAACGTGCGGTTTAGTTCTGACGAATGTAGCTTTTGCCATGGTAGCTATTCGGTTGGATTTGAATTATTGCGAAAAACGCGATGAATGGATTGAATTATGAATGAATCTTTTAGACATGGAGCCCTCGAGCGGATTTGAACCGCCGACCTCTTCCTTACCAAGGAAGTGCTCTACCGACTGAGCTACAAGGGCGCATATAGAAAAGGATTCGAAGAAAGTTGCGCAATTTGCTGAGCCAGCCCTCGAAGGTCAAGTATAATTCCGGATTGATTGGGATTTTTTTAAGCGGGACTGCAAGGCTCCCCCGACCGGCCGACAATCGGATAATCAGTCCTCCTGCGGAAACCAGGTGATCCTCCAATAGCCATCCTCCAGAGATGGCTCGATCTGGCCAGCATCAATCCTGTCCAACAAATGCCGGTCCCAGTCAGTGAAACCGGATGATTGATCGAGCTGAGCGACACCAGAGAGGCGTCCGTAGATCAGTTGGTGTCCGGTCACTACGGGATCAAACAATCCCTCCGAGGGTGGTTCAACATCCCCAATCCGAAGCGTCACAGCCCGGCGCCGACCACTGAAGGTCTCGACCGCCTCGCCCACCAGCCGTGTCGATGAATCCACCTGCTCAGGAGATGGCGGAGATTCCGGCAACAGCTGACCGCGGCGGCCAAATCCCCGTAGGTCCCGCCGCGCATCGACGGGAATCAGATCCTCAAAGGCCGGCACACTCCCAACTGATTGCGGAGTGGGCAAGCGGACGCCTGGAAGTGTCAGGTGGGCGTCGTAGGATGAAAACAATTCCGTCTCTTCCTGCAGGCTGGCCACCCGGTTTATATCTGCTGCATAGTTCCAGCGGGTGGGCAGGAACAGTGTGGCAGGGTCCCTCAGCGCTGCCTGTTCGGCCAAAGAGGGGTCAATGGCGCCTTCCTGTCCGGAAAGAAACACCACAAAGGGCACTGACTCAGGCACGGGCTCCGGGTCCGGCACAGCTACTTGGATCCAAAACAGCCCCAAAAAGTGCAGCCCAAAGCCTCCAGCAGCCAACAACACGCCAACAAGGGGCATCGAAAAGGGATTGCGCTTCCAACGGTCTGCCATGGATTAAAAGGGATTGCGGCTGGACCAAATATCCTCAGCAGCCAATTGGACCTGATGAAAACCGGCCTCACGGGCCGTGTCCATCAAGCCAAACAGTTGTTCCAGATTCATTGAAACGTCAGCCATGACCAGCAGCACCAAGCGATCCTGAGACTGCTGCTCAATGTATGCACGCAGTGTGGAGGCCAACCGTTCTTCGGGGATCTTCAGGCCTTGGAAGAAGATGGAGCCATACG
>LFIK01003348.1_pt1 | contig 13020 bp, 15 predicted proteins | sample 643401 | NCBI WGS metagenome assembly LFIK01 (sample SAMN03777447, study PRJNA286221) | soda lake metagenome | biome: soda lake; feature: Kulunda steppe; material: water; isolation source: sample T5-Br brine of Lake Tanatar-5 | place: Russia: Kulunda steppe | collected 2010-07 | reverse complement strand
GAGCTGACGCAGCGGATGTGGGGCTGGGGCACCTACGACTGGCGCGACATCGCCATCACGACGGCAGGCGGGCCGCTCGGTTGGGCGCTGGCGATGGGGGCACTACATGTCTGATGCACCGCGCTCATGGAAGTATCGCCGCCGCGCGGTGTTCATCGCGCTCACCGGCGCCATCCTCGGCCTCGGCTACCTGATCGGCTGGGGCGAGGATACGGACCTGCACCGCCGGATCGCGGACGGGCTCACCAGCGTGGTCGTCATTACAATCGGGATATACGTCGGCGGCGCGACCTGCGACGACGCGCTGCGCGACTATGCGGGAAGGAGCAGATCATGAAGCGCATCATCTGGCACCACACCGGGGGCGGGTATGAGCCGAGCGCCGACGACCTGCGCGCATACCATTTCGTCATCACCGGCGAGGGCGAAGTGGTCGCGGGGGATTTTGCGCCCGAGGCCAATGCCGGACGCCTGCGGCCAGGGAACTATGCCGCGCATGTCGGCGGGCTGAACACCGGCAGCATCGGCATCGCGATCTGCTGCATGCGTGATGGTCGCTGGCGCAATCCTCGCGCAGCGACGCTGTTCCCTCGCCTTGGCCAGGTCGATGCCTTGCTACGCCAGACCGCGGCGCTCTGCGAGCAATACGGGATCAAGCCGGGCCCGCGCAGCACATTGTCCCATGCAGAGGTCGAATACACGCTGGGGGTCGAGCAGAAAGGCAAATGGGATTTCGATTACGACCCGCGCGGCGCCCGCGAAACGCGCAACCCGGTGGCGATCGGGGATGCGCTGCGCCATGACCTGATCAAGATGGTCGGGGATGTCAGCCCACCGGCGCAGCAACGCCCCACGCTGCGCCGGGGTAGTCGTGGCAAGGAGGTCCGCGAAGTTCAACGGGAGCTGGGCATATCGGCGGACGGCATCTTCGGACCACAGACTGCGGCGGCCGTGCGCGCATTTCAGAAGCGCAACGAGTTGATGGTCGACGGGATCGTCGGCCCCCTGACATGGGACGCGCTGTTGTGATCCGCCCCTACCTGGTCGGCGGTGCTCTGGCGGCACTGGTCGCCTCACACGCATTCGTCGGATGGCACGCCTACGACGCCGGCGTCTCGGCCGAGGCGGCGCGCCAGGCGGCGGCCACGCGTGAGCTCAACGACCGCCTGCGCCGCGCCGAGGATGCCCGCCGGGCCGCGACCCAGGCCTTCCTGCGCGAGAGGCGCGAGGCGGCGGATCTCGAAAGGAGGCTTTCCGATGAGGCACGCGAGGACCCTGATGCTGATCGCCGGGCTTTCGGCCTTGGCAGCGTGCGGCGCATCGACTCCGTCCGCTGAGGACATCGACCTGCGCCCGCCCGACGCGGAGGTGACGCAACCCTGCGCTGCCGCGACCGCCCTGCCCCACCGCGAACTCACCCAGGCCGAGGCCGAGCGCGCGTGGATTCGCGATCGCGCCGCCCTCGCCGAATGCCGCGGGCGGCACCGGCTGGCGGTGGAGTGGATCGAGGGGGTGGTGGGAGCGATGGATCGGTAAATTGCTCGCGAGTTTCAGGTCGCGGTTTCAGCGACGGTCAAGGCTCCTGTGAGGGTGTACAGCGTCAGTCATGCCCGACGGTGGGTTACTTGAGCATCACCCGGAAACTTTTCTCCATTGAACACGCTTCCACAAATAGGACAAGCTGAGGTTGCCGTAGTGCTTTATCGGCAACTTTGAGGTGCGCTGGGAGGGGGTATACGATGGAGTGGGATTATCAGAGTCGGCATGTGGTTTCTGGCACAGTAAAGTGGTTCGATACCACGCGGGGCTTCGGCTTTATTTGTCCGGACGATGGCGGTGAAGACATCTTGCTGCATGCCAATGTCTTGTACAATTCTGGACGCAGCTCGGTCGTCAAGGATGCGCGAGCGGAGGTCGAGGTGGAATCGTCTCAACGCGGGCTCCAGGCGGTTGCCGTGCGCTCCATCACGCCACCCGACGCAACCGACCCAGATGGCTTCGATGATCTGCGCAATATCAGTCATGAGGAGTTGCAAGCGTTGCCGCGCGAACCGGCGCGCGTGAAATGGTTCGATCAGGTCAAGGGATTCGGATTCGCCAACGTGTTCGAACGCTCAGGGGATGTTTTCGTTCACATCGAGGTGCTCCGCCGCTGCGGTATGTCTGATCTGCGAACCGGTGAGGCGGTCATCCTGCGCGTGATAGACAGTGCCCGCGGGAGAGTAGCGGTCGAGGTCGCGCCATGGGAAGGTGCCGGATCACGAGAAGTGGACCGCGAATGAACTGCGTAGCCTCGTGCGCATGGATCCGCGACCGTGCCGCCTCGGGCGAGTGCCGTGAGCGGCACGGGCTGGCGGTGGATTGGATCGAGGGTGTGATTGATTCCTTCGGCACGAGAAGGTGAACCGTTGGTAAGACTCTTCGGCACCACCTGAGAACACCTTGTTCGCGCCATCGTCCTGCCATGATACCCGGTGAAGTTGAGCATAGCTCCGGGTTAGTCGCTCGTGGGTCATATTGCTCCAATGATGGCCCCGCCTGATCGGCGGGGCCGTCTTTTTTTGCGTAATTATTCCATATGTTTTCAGAGCAAACACGCACCCGGAGCCTCATGTTCTCGGAGCGAGTCTTGACGAGCTTGACCGGGCGATCGAAAGCCTTAACGAAGATGAGCGCCAATACAGTTTGCCCGGATGGCGGTCACTATTTTGCATTCTTTTCCAGAGATGAAAACACGATTATCGACGCCAGCGGGTGCGGGAGCGGCCGAAATTTCTCCTTTGTTTTCAATGGGGCCGACGCTCCCGCACCTGACACCTAACCAGCTGATATAAAAGGATAACTGGAATTTCTATGTCGGCGAGCACGACACCCGTTTCGGCGTCGTGCGCTACGGAAACGTGATGGGGTCGCGCGGCTCCATCATTCCCTTTTTCATGTCGATCCGCGACACGGGGGTCCTGCCGATCACGGATGAGCGCATGACCCGGTTCATGATCACGCTCGAGCAGGGTGTGGAGCTCGTCTGGCATGCGTTTGACGACATGGAAGGGGGCGAGATCTATGTCGAGAAAATTCCCTCGATGAAAGTGACGGATATTGCCCGAGTGCTGGCGCCCGAAGCGCGCCATGAGATCATCGGCATCCGTCCCGGCGAGAAGCTGCACGAGCAGATGGTCGGCCTGGAAGACGCCTTCTATACTTACGAATACGCTTCGTATTTCAAGATTCTGCCGCAGATCAACAATTGGGCAAACTGCGCCGATCGCATCAAGGACGGCGTCAAGGTGGCCGAGGATTTCGTTTATTCAAGTGACAAGAATCCGGAATGGATGGATGAGGATACGCTTCTTTCCTGGGTCGAGCGAAATTACAGCAGCATCGGGAAGATCTGATGATTCCCTATGGCCGGCAGGACATTACCCCCGCCGATATCGAGGCCGTTGAATCGGTCCTGCGATCCGATTTCCTGACGCAGGGGCCGGCCGTGCCGCGGTTCGAAAAGGCCGTCGCGACACGCGTGCAGGCCGTTCATGGTGTGGCCGTCAACAGCGCCACCTCGGCGCTGCATCTCGCCTGCCTCGCGCTCGACCTCGGCCCCGGTGATCGCCTTTGGACCACGCCGAACACCTTCGTCGCATCGGCCAACTGCGCACGCTTCTGCGGGGCCGATGTGGATTTCGTGGACATCGACCCGAGAAGCGGCAACATGTCGCCGGAGCGGCTGGCCGAAAAGCTCGAGATTGCCCGGCGCGAGGAACGTTTGCCGAAGATCGTGGTGCCGGTCCACATGTGCGGCCAGTCCTGCGACATGAGCGCGATCGGCGCGCTGGCCGCAGAATACGGCTTTCGTGTCATCGAGGATGCCTCGCATGCCATCGGCGGCAGCTGGCAGGGTCGGCCCGTCGGCGACTGCGCGCACAGCGATATCACGGTCTTCAGCTTTCATCCGGTCAAGATCATCACCAGCGCCGAAGGCGGCATGGCCATGACGAACGACCCCGGATTGGCGGACCGCATGACTCTGCTACGCAGCCACGGGATAACCCGTGACCCCGAGCAGATGACGCACCCGCCGGACGGCCCGTGGTACTATCAGCAGATCGATCTGGGCTGGAACTATCGGATGACCGACCTGCACGCCGCGCTCGGCGCCAGCCAGATGGAGCGTCTGGACGCCTATGTCGCCCGCCGCCACGAACTCGCACAGCGTTATGACGCATTGCTGGCGGGGCTGCCCCTCTCGACGCCATGGCGCCACCCGGACAGCTATTCGGCCTTTCATCTCTATGTCATCCGCCTGGACGATCCGGCGCGTCATCGCACCGTCTTTGAAGGCCTGCGCGCGGCCGGTATCGGGGTCAATCTGCATTACATCCCGGTGCATCTGCAGCCCTATTACCGGGCGCAAGGGTTTGCGCCGGGGGATTTCCCGCAGGCCGAGGCCTATTATGCGCGCGCGATCAGCCTGCCGCTCTTTCCCACCATGACCGAGGCGCAGCAGGACGCGGTTCTGGCCGCGCTGCGCGAAACGCTGGGGGCATGAGGCTCGCCGTCATCCCCGCGCGCGGCGGCAGCAAGCGCATTCCGCGCAAGAACATCCGCGAATTCTGCGGCCGGCCGATGATCGCCTGGTCGATCGAGGCCGCGCTGGAGAGCGGGTGCTTTGATCGCGTGATCGTTTCCACCGACGACGAGGAGATCGCGGATGTGGCGCGGGACAGCGGCGCGGAGATTCCGTTTCTGAGGCCGGCCGATCTGGCAGATGATCACACGCCGACGGTGCCGGTGATCGCGCACGCCATCCGGGACATGACGGAGCGGTACGGCGCGCCGCAGGAGGTCTGCTGCCTCTATGCGACGGCGCCCTTCGTCCAATCTGCGGATCTGTGCCGCGGTCTGGATCTGCTGGGCAAGGGGAGATATGATTATGTCTTCTCGATCACCAGCTATGCCTTTCCGATCCAGCGCGCGCTGCGCCTCGGTGCCGATAGCCGCGTCGAGATGTTCCAGCCCGAACACGCGTTGACCCGGTCTCAGGATCTGGAAGAGGCATGGCACGATGCCGGCCAATTCTACTGGGGTACGGCCGAGGCGTGGTTGCAGGGCAGGACCCTGCTGGGCCCCGGCTCTGCGGGTCTGTCGCTGCCGCGTCACCGCGTACAGGATATCGACACCGAGGAGGACTGGCAGCGGGCAGAACTCCTGATGCGTGCACTGAAATCGGCGGAGGGCGCATGCTGATCGCGTTTCGCACCGACGCCTCCATCGATATCGGCACTGGCCATGTCATGCGCTGCCTGACCCTTGCGCAGGCGATGCGGGCAGATGGGGCGACATGCCATTTCATGACCCGCGCCTTGCCGGGACATCTTGCGGATCGGATCGATGGGCAGGGCTTCGCGGTGACGCGGTTGCCTGCACCCGAGGGGGAAGCTGCCGACGGCCCGCCGGCGCATGCGTCATGGGCCGGGGTGAACTGGCAGCAGGACGCGCAGGAAACCCGCGCCGCGCTCGGGGAGGGTCGAGCGCCTGACTGGCTGGTGCTCGACCACTATGCCTTCGACGCGCGCTGGCAGTCGGCGGTGCGCACCCGAGGCACCCGGCTGCTGGTCATCGACGATCTGGCCGACCGCCCGCATGACTGCGATCTTCTGCTCGACCAGAATCTGGGGCGCAGCGCGGGGGATTATGACGGGCTGGTGCCGGATCGGTGCATCCGCCTGATCGGCCCGCAATATGCGCTGCTGCGCCCGGAATTCGCCGAAGCGCGCACAGGCGCGATTGCGCGGCGTGCGGGCCGGGGCCTGCGCCATCTGCTGATCACGATGGGCGGGATCGACCGCGCCGACGCCACCTCTGCCGTGCTGCGGGCGCTGCGCGCGGCGTCCCTGCCCGAGGATCTGCGCATCACCGTCGTCATGGGCGCGCACGCCCCGGCGCTGGAGCGGGTCCGCGCGCTCGCGCAGGACATGCCCCGCCCGGCGGAGGTCGTGGTGGACGTGTCCGACATGGCCGCGCGGATGGCTGCGGCCGATCTGGCCATTGGTGCGGCGGGGGCGACGACCTGGGAACGTTGCGCGCTGGGCCTGCCCGCGATCCTGGTCCGGATCGCCGACAACCAGACGTCTATCGCGCAAGCCATGGTGAAGGCCGGGGCGGCGCTCGACCCCGGCCCCTGCGACGCCACCGATTTCGCCCCCCGCCTGCGCGCCGCGCTGAGCGAAGCGGAGGCAGGGCTGCCCGAAATGGCGAAGAATGCCGCCGCGATCTGCGATGGGCTGGGGGCCAGTCGCACACACGCTGAAATGACCGATTCTCAAGGGGCAAAGTAGGATGGCAGACTGGCCAGAAGAAAAAAGAATTTCAGTTGTTGTCGATACACCGGGTTGGTTCGATGACCACGCGGCACATCTTGTCGATCTGTTGAATCAGGATGGTCATGACGCAGCATTCATTAGAAGGCATCAAGACGTGAGGGAAGGCGATATCGCTTTCTATCTGGCGTGTATGAGAATTACACCGCTAGAAACATTGTCACGAAACAAATGGAACCTTGTTGTTCACGAAAGTGATTTGCCGGAAGGAAGAGGTTTTGCGCCCATGACATGGGCTGTGCTTGAGGGCCGGGACACGATTCCTGTTAGTATGATAATCGCCGACGACGGGGAAGTAGATAGCGGCCCAATTGTGCTACAGAGAGTGCTGAAGCTCACTGGCTACGAGCTGAGTCCTGAACTCCGCCAGATGCAGGCCGAGATAACGAAGACAATGTGCCGTGAGATTGCGTCTCAGAAATTCGCGCCCGAGCCAATACCGCAAACCGGCACTCCCAGCTTCCTGCCGCGCCGTCGCCCTGAAGACAGCGAACTTGATATGAACAAGACGCTTCTTGAACAATTCAATCTGCTGCGGGTGGTGGATAACGAAAGATACCCAGCATTCTTTTTCTTCAACGGACGGAAGTACATCGTCAAGATATTCAAAGAAAGCGAGGCTTGATTACATGGAGAGCGGCGTATCAAATTATATATTTGCGTCAAGTAGGTCGTGGAATTTAGATGCCTTCATGAAGTATCGTGATCGTCTGCCGGGCAGTTGGCAGATTTGTGTCTCAGCGATCGATCTAGAGGTTGCCGCGGATCGTAATCGGCCTCGATATATTTTCTTCCCGCACTGGTCCAGCATCGTTCCAAAGCGTTTTCTAGAAAATAATGAGTGCGTTTGCTTCCATATGACGGATGTGCCGTATGGTCGGGGCGGAAGTCCACTGCAAAATCTGATTTCACGGGGTCACAGGGAAACCGTCCTAACAGCTTTGAAAATGACTCCAGAACTCGACGCAGGCCCAGTGTACCTCAAGCGCCCACTGAGCCTTGACGGCAAGGCTGAACAAATATTCCGACATGCTGCAGAGATATGTATTGAAATGATCAAGGAAATTGTCCGAGAAGAACCGGTTCCAACTCCCCAGACTGGCGATCCGGTTTACTTTGCGCGCCGAAAGCCCGAACAGAGCGCCCTACCAAGGAGCGGAAATCTACAGGAGATTTTCGATCATATTCGAATGCTGGATGCTCCGGGGTATCCCCATGCATTCATGCAATATGGCGACTGGATGGCAACGGTTACAGATGCAGAGTTACGGAATGGAGCGATTGAAGCGCGTGTAAGGATCGCACGATCCGGGCACGACGACAATGAGGGGGCATGATGCGAAACATTCTGGTCGTCGCCGCCCATTCAGATGATGAGGCACTGGGATGTGGTGGAACCATTGCCGCTCTGGCTGCGGCAGGAAATGAGGTTCACACCGTTTTCCTGACTGACGGCGTGGGTGCCAGGATTGCACAAGATTCCATGGCCGAGGCCGAACGTCGTCGGAGAGCCTCTGATGCTGCCGGGCGGGTTCTCGGCGTATCGTCCTCCGTCCATTTCGATTTTCCTGACAATAGGCTCGATACTGTGGCGCTGCTGGATGTGGTTCAGGCTGTGGAACGGGTCATCGTTGATGTCGGACCGGAGGTTATCTTCACACATGCGGCGGACGACCTGAATGTCGATCATCGAATCTGCCACCAAGCAGTGTTGACGGCCTGCAGGCCACAGCCCGGCCATACGGTCAATTCTATATTCGGCTTCGAGGTTCCGTCATCTACCGAGTGGGCGTTCTCTTCGCGTCAGTTCGATCCCGTGTACTTTGTCGATATATCGGATCATCTTGAGGTCAAGATGAAGGCCCTGAACGAGTATCGCGATGAGATGCGCGAACCGCCGCACCCAAGATCGCTTTCCAGGGTCGAGGCGCTGGCCCGGTGGCGTGGTGCAACAGTCGGCTGCGACGCTGCTGAAGCGTTCACCGTGATCCGGCAAATCGTAAAGGAAGGATAGGCTATGCCCGAACCCATTGCCATAGCTGGCCGCGCCATTGGCCCTGATCAACCTCCCTATGTGATCGCCGAATTGTCGGCCAATCACAACGGCAATCTGGAACAGGCGCTCAGGATCATTGACGAAGCGGTGAAGGCGGGTGCCGATGCGCTCAAGATTCAGACCTACCGCCCGGATACGATGACGCTCGACTGCGACGCGCCGGACTTTCAGATCACCGGCGGGCTGTGGGCCGGGCGCACGCTATATGAGCTTTATGAGTGGGCCCACACGCCCTGGGAGTGGCACAAGCCGCTGTTCGATCATGGGCGAAAGCGCGGCATCACCCTTTTCTCGACACCTTTCGATCCCACGGCGGTGGATCTGCTCGAGGATTTCGGCGCGCCCGCCTACAAGATCGCCTCCTTCGAGGCCGTGGACCTGCCGCTGATCCGCTACGCGGCCTCGACCGGCAAGCCGATGATCATCTCGACCGGCATGGCCGATGCCGAGGAGATCGAGGAAGCCATCGCGGCGGCGCGCGAGGGCGGCTGCCGCGAGATCGCGATCCTGCATTGCGTATCCGGTTATCCCGCCCCCGCGGCGGATTACAATCTGCGCACCATCCCGGACATGGCCGCGCGTTTCGGCGTGGTGACGGGGCTGTCCGATCATACGCTCGACAACACCACGGCGATTGCCAGCGTCGCGCTGGGGGCGGCCATCATCGAGAAGCACTTCACCCTCGACCGGCAGGGCGGCGGTCCCGATGACAGCTTTTCGCTGGAACCGCCCGAGATGCAGCAGCTCTGCACCGATGCGCGCACGGCCTGGGAGGCGCTCGGCCGGGTGGAGTACGGCCGCAAATCGAGCGAACAGGGCAACGTGATCTTCCGCCGGTCGCTCTATTTCGTGCAGGACATCCCCGCCGGCGAGGTCGTCACGGCGGAGGCGGTGCGCAGCGTCCGCCCCGGCCACGGCCTGGCGCCCAAACATCTCGACGCGGTGATCGGGCGGCGGGTCAGGGCCGATGTGGCGGCGAACACCGCGGTGCGGTGGGACTTGATCGAAGAAGACAGCAGCAGGGACAAATGATTCTCAAGTTTTTCCGCAGGAACATTGATACCGAGCCAACGCCGGACGCCGCCGAAGCAACTGCCGATACCCGTGCCGCAGATGTCGCGGAAGCGCACTCTGCGCCTTGCTTCAAGAAGCTCGGGCCAATGTGGGAAGAAAGGCCGAAGGCGCCTCTGGCAATCGTGGACGGGTTTCACCAGGAGTGGTTGCGCAGCTCGATCACTCGGCATCTTCCAAAACATCGCGTCTTGCATGTCAGGCCCGATCACGACTGGCACGACATACGTTCGCAACTCGACCGGATGGACCGGTTCACTCTTTATTCCTGGCAGGGTAGTGGCCGCGACGAACTCGCCGCTTACGCAAGACAGCGGGGCGCGCGCGCGGTACTCGTTGATTACGGTCCGCTGCCGACTGTTGCACGCTCGGCGCAAGACAGGCTCGCCATGTCGCTGCGCTTCGACATCCTGCCCGGGGAACCGGACGCATCCCGGCATCACCGATTGCTCCAGATCCTCAAACGCCATGACTTCGATTCCGATCCCGACCTGTTGGAGAAGGCCCGACAGCTGCTCGAACTGTATCGCGGTCTCGGACTGAGTTGCACAGATCGACCGGGACAACCCGGCGTGGCGCGCCATGCACTCGGCATCAAGATCAAGCCGCGCCTTCTCGTTATCGGCCAAGAAGACGACTATCTCGCCACACAGAACACCTCGAACCGCAATATCATCAGCCGGGCACTGCGTAAGAATCCGGATCACGAAATCCTGTACTGGCCGCATCCCGCAGAGCGCAAGGAGGCAACGGCGGCAATCGAGCAGACCGCTGCACTGCGTGGCCGGTTCGAAGTCATTCGCTTCAATCCCGTTGTTGCAGAGCTGTTTGAACAGATCGACAAGGTTTATGTCTTCGATTCCGATACAGGGCTTGACGCGGTTTTCTACGGGCTTCCCGTCCACGCCCTTGGCAGACCCTATTACGCAGGCTGGGGGCTGACAGATGGCAGACCCGTCGCCCGGAACCGCACACTCGGCACAACCGAGATGTTCTGTGCGGTCCTTGTCCTGTATCCCAGCTATCTGCCGGAACCCGACAACCCCTTTCACAGCCTGCTTGCGACGATGCTGCGCCATACTGCGGAAACAGCCATTAGGCAACCTCTTCCGACTGAGCCGCAGAGAGTTGTGCAGTATGTCGAGCAGAGTGGTGTACAACGCTACTGGCCCGCAATCTTGAGACGAGAGGTGCTGCGCGACATCCTCACGGGCAGAAAGGCAAAGAGCCTGCCAACTCTGTTGCCGGTAAGGGACATACTGAAAGCCACCAACTCGCGACACTATCAGCGCTTTGCCGCCGCGTTTATTCTCGGACAGCTGAGGGGCACAAAATTTGAAAACAATATCCTAAAGGACATCATTCAGAACCTGCATGTCGAAGATGCCCGGCAGTTACTTCAGGCGTTGTGGAAAAAGGGTGGTCGCATGGCAATTGCCCGTGCAGCTATATTTTTTCACAACCTACATAATGAAACAGAAGAAGCTGAACGAATAGTAGATTTACTTCTTGAAGATGGTGGTAAATCTATAACCGATTCGCCATCAAGAGATCAACTAGAGGCGCAAGATTTGGCCTTGATCGCCGATGATAAGCACAGGCGACGTAAACTTGATGACGCAGAGCGCTTATGCTTGAGCGCCCTTCTGAGCGGCGCTTCAGACTTACAAACATTACTGCGCTTATCCGAAATATCTCACATTCGGCAGGATTTTGAAGGCTCGCACTGCATTCTGGATCTTATTAATTTGTTCGACCCCAACTACAAGGCGGCACGTGTTCTCAATCTTCTATCCACGACAGCGACAATTATCGGATCATCATTTGAGGCCCTGAAACTCCTGAGCCGTAGCAGCACAATCAGCGGAAATGTTGGAGCAAACGCAAATAATGTTCTAAACCAAATAGCGCACAACCTTACTTTATCGTCGCTCGATCTTCACCGAAGCCTTCGCGCCTCCGTTGAGGTGATTGACAGATCTCAAAATCCAGTTTCTCTGGCAGCATACTATATTCGCGAGAAACGATCCGAAAGAGCCATACAAATCCTCTCGAACTTCACCCCAAAGCATAATCAAATCCTGAACTACATTGTGAATTTCTCGCAAGCACTGAGATACTCTGGAAACCCCCTTCAGAGCAAGATTTTAATCGAGAGATATATAAAAGAATTACGAGATGAAAAGCTGTTCGTAGAGGCCATTCGCGTGGGAGTTGCGCTAAACGACTACGAATGGCTAAGAGAAGTATTAGAGCTAGCAAACGAGTCGGACGTAATTCTACCCGAGGGTCAGCAGAGGGTGGTGCTATGGGGACTTGGCCAGATCAATGAAGCTTTCAAAACCTTCAGGGAGATTAGTACCATCCCTATCCTGAAAGAATACTTCATGGGCAAGTTTATTCAATCTCTGGAACAACTTGATGGCAGCAAGAGCGAATGCTTGATGGTGCTGGCCACTAGTGGCCCGGGTGACGAAATACGCTTCGCATCGCTCTATGAAAGATATCGCGAAAGGAGCTTTCCATCCAGGGTGCAATTTACCTGTGACCCGAGACTTTACGAGCTTCTGCAGAGATCTTATCCCACTTTCCACTTTGTTTCTAGCCAACGAAACCGGGATCAGATAAAGTGGATTAAATCTGACAATACCGATAAAGTCCCTGGAGTGGATCTTCACGGATATATCGATAATGATGGGTGGGCCGCCCTTCAAGCGTGCACAAAAATCGCGCTTGTCACAGATCTGCTTTGCGATGTGATTGAAGGTCATTCTTCGTTTGACGGAAAACCCTATCTCCTGGCATGTCCAGACCGTGTTGACGAGTTCCGACAACGCCTTGAAAAGCTCCGGGATGGCACAACGCTCTTGGGACTGAGCTGGCGCAGTTCGCTTACAACATATTCACGTGACGAGCATTACCTGTCCGTTGAACAACTGGCGCCGCTTTTCGAGATCGAGGGCGTTCAGTTCGTGAACCTGCAATACGATGATTGCGCGGATGAGCTCGCATGGGTAGAGGAGCGCTATCCGGGCAAGATCATCAATTTTGAAGACCTGAATCAGTTCGACGATCTGGACGGGGTCGCCGCATTGATGACGGCAACAGATGCCGTCATCGCCCCTTGCACGACGGTGATCGAACTGGCCGGGGCGCTTGGGTGTCGTGGTTATCTGTTGTCGAACTCCTCCGAACTGCACTGGCGCAAGAAGCCCGGCACGAAGACGGATGTCTGGCATAATTCTCTGACCCATGTTGAAAGCACATCGCTTGGCGACAAGGAGTTGCTCGTGGAGGCGCTGGTCGAACGGATCAGGTCCGATTTTAGCGATCGAAAGGCTGCCAATTGATCCGTTGGCTCGAGGAGGACATCGAACGCTATCTTGCCGAGGGCGATCCCCATGTGGAGCGGCTCGCGGCCGAGATCACACGACCGGGTGTTGATGGCAGTCGGGCGGCAGCCGGGCACGGCCGGTTGCGCGCTCGCAGGTAAGCCGCGCGTGCCGATGCCGGTTC
>LFIK01003347.1_pt1 | contig 13021 bp, 9 predicted proteins | sample 643401 | NCBI WGS metagenome assembly LFIK01 (sample SAMN03777447, study PRJNA286221) | soda lake metagenome | biome: soda lake; feature: Kulunda steppe; material: water; isolation source: sample T5-Br brine of Lake Tanatar-5 | place: Russia: Kulunda steppe | collected 2010-07 | reverse complement strand
GTTCGCGATCCCGGACCCACGAGGTGTGTGTGGCGGCTCCGCCTCTGCTGCTGCCTGCGGGCGCTGTGCTCGTGAGGCTGCCGGCCAGTGGGCCGTCATGGGCGAGCGACCTGCCAACGGTCCCGGACGCGCGGGAGGTGACGGTCACCCTCGGGCGTGCCGAACTGCTGCCGGTCGATACCGGGCTGCTGCGCGACCGCGGCTACCGCGTCATCGGCGCTGCCAGTACCCATCGCCCGATCGGTGACGTCGTCGATCTCCTGATCACCGAGGACCTGCGCACCAGCGCCGTCGATTACTGGACGCACCTCCTCGCAGGCGCACAGCGGGTGTTCGACCTCAGCCTGGGCCCTGTCCAACGGATGCTGCACGCGGAACTCGCCCTGCACGCCCGCGCGATGGCAGCCCACGAGTGACCGCGACGGCGGTCGGCGGTGCCGCGCTGCGCCACCCACCGCGCGCCAGCAGGCGGCAGTGTTCGCTCGCGCTAGCGCGCACCGGGCGGCGCATGCGCGCTTAGCGCGCGTTTCCGGGGCCTTCTCGGCCCTGAACCCGGCGAAGCGCTTGCCAGAGTTAGCGCTTTTCGCTTACCATCGCAAGCGAACGGTGAGGGTGGTGCCCGGCGAAGGGACAGCGCTCACGGCACGTCCGTCCAGATGGCGGTCGCGCCCGGCTCCCGCGCTGTCCCTTCCCCGGACGCCACCCAGCCGCACCAGACCCACCGAGCACCGAGGAGGCCCTGATGGCTGAGACCACCGCCCCGGCCAAGACCACCAAGAAGACCGCCGCGAAGAAGACCGCACCGAAGGCTGCGGCCACGACCACGGCGAAGAAGACCGCGAAGAAGACCACCAGGAAGACCGCCGCGAAGAAGACCACGGCCCGCAAGAAGGCCGCACCCAAGAAGGCCGCACCGAAGGCCGCTCCCCGCCTGCGCGAGCGTGAGCTGCGTACGGTGCTCGAGGATGCCGGCTACGCCACCGCCGGCCTGGTCGGCGACGTCGTCGACCTCGCCAAGGAACTGCCGACGCGCTTCGAGAAGCTGCGCACCGACGCCGAGAAGGCGGCCGAGGAGACCCCGGAGCGCATCAAGGGCCTGCGTGAGGTCCCTGAGCGGGCCGAGAAGACCCTCACCGAGCTGCGTGAGCGTCTCGCCAAGGACGCCGAGCGCTACCTCGAGACCTTCGAGCAGCGCTTCGACGCCAAGGCAAAGGACGGCCGCAAGCTGGCGGACGAGGTCCGCAAGGACGAGCGCATCGACAAGGTGCTCTCCCAGGCCGACAACGCCCGCAGCCAGCTCAAGGGCGCCTTCACCTCCGTGACGCGCACGGCGGACGTCGCGATCGACACGGCGGTCAAGCAGGCCGACACCGTGACCACCCAGGCCAAGGCCACGGCGACCACCGCCCGGAAGGCCGTCGACTCCACCGTGGATGTCGCGCACCGCGCCGTCGACCGCACCGTGGGCACCGCCCGCGAGGGCGTCGAGGAGACCGTGAGCCGCGCCAAGGGCACCGCCACCGCCGCCACCGGTGCGGTCGAGGCCACCAAGGAGGCCACCGAGCCCCAGGCCAAGGCCGCCAAGGCCCAGACCAAGGGCGCCGGCACCTCCGCCAAGAAGACCGCGGAGGCGGCCGCGGAGGCGGTCACCGAGTGAGCTAGAGCCAAGGGGACGCCCGGTGGTCGGCGCCGAGCACCACCGCCCACCGGAGCACGCGAGCCCGTCCGGCACCAGCTGCCGGGCGGGCTCGTCCATGCTCCCACCTGCGCGCCGGCAGTAGGCTCCCGGGCCACGATGGGCCCGAACCCGCCCCCGACGACGAGGTGACCGTGAGCCTGCACGAGCGGATCGAGACCGACCTGCGCACCGCGATGAAGGCGCGCGACAAGCAACGCACCTCCGCCCTCAGGATGGTGATCGCCGGCCTGAAGAACCGGGCGGTGGCTGACGGGCTCGGTCCGCAGGGCCGCCTCGACGACGAGGTGGTGCAGCAGGTGCTCGCCACCGAGGTGAAGCGTCGCCGCGAGGCCGCGGCCTCCTTCGCCGAGGGTGGCCGGGAGGAAGCGGCCGCCGCGGAGACCGCGGAGGCGGAGTTGTACGCCACCTACCTGCCCGCCCAACTCACCGACGACGAGCTGACGGAGATCATCGACCGGGTGATCGCCGACCTCGGCGCCGAGGGACCGAAGGCGATGGGCCAGGTGATGAAGGCGACCATGGCCGAGGTGGGCAACCAGGCTGACGGCAGCCGGGTCTCCGCCCTGGTGAAGGCGCGGCTGACCGCCTGAGACGGGGCACGGCCTAGTCTTCGGGCATGCCACCACTGCGCTCCAGCGTCGACACCGCCGACGCCACCTTCGAAGACAACCGGACCCACAACCTGGCGTTACGCGACGACCTGCGCGCGCAGCTCGACCGTGCTGCCCTCGGCGGCACGCCGGCGGCCCGGCAGCGCCATCTCGACCGCGGCAAGCTCCTGCCCCGCCAGCGGGTGGAGGCGCTGCTCGACCCGGGTACGCCCTTCCTGGAGCTGTGCCCCCTGGCCGCCCACGGGCTGTACGACGACGCCGCGCCGGGTGCGGGCCTGATCACCGGAGTCGGACGCGTCGCCGGCCGCCGGGTGGTCATCGTCGCCAACGACGCCACCGTCAAGGGCGGGACCTACTTCCCCCTGACGGTGAAGAAGCACCTGCGCGCCCAGGAGGTCGCCCGGGACAACCGCCTGCCCTGCATCTACCTGGTGGACTCCGGTGGCGCGTTCCTGCCCATGCAGGACGAGGTGTTCCCCGACCGTGAGCACTTCGGGCGGATCTTCCGCAACCAGGCCCAGCTCTCCGCCATGGGCTGCGCCCAGATCGCGGTGGTGCTCGGCTCCTGCACCGCCGGTGGGGCCTACGTGCCGGCCATGAGCGACGAGACGATCATCGTCCGCGATCAGGGGACGATCTTCCTCGGTGGGCCACCCCTGGTGAAGGCCGCGACCGGTGAGGAGGTCACCGCGGAACAGCTCGGGGGCGGGGAACTGCACGCGCGCACCTCCGGGGTGGTGGACCACCTCGCCGTCGACGATGCCCACGCGCTCGCCCTGGCCCGCGACGCCGTTGCGAACCTCGGGCGGGCGCCGGCACCACACCACCTCGAGCTGCGCACGCCCGAGCCCCCGGCGGAGGACCCCGAGGAGCTGTACGGCATCGTGCCGGCGGACCTGCGCCAGCCCTACCCCGTCCGCGAGGTGATCGCCCGGATCGTCGACGGTTCCCGCTTCCACGGCTTCAAGGACCTCTACGGTGACACGCTGGTCACCGGGTTCGCCCACATCGAGGGCATCCCCGTCGGCATCGTCGCCAACGACGGGATCCTGTTCCGCGAGTCGGCGCTCAAGGGCGCGCACTTCGTTGAGCTGTGCAACCAGCGGGGCATCCCGCTCGTCTTCCTGCAGAACATCGCCGGGTTCATGGTCGGCAGGGAGTACGAGGCCGGCGGGATCGCCAAGGACGGGGCCAAGCTCGTCACCGCGGTGGCCTGCTCCACCGTGCCGAAGCTGACGGTGGTGATCGGCGGCTCCTTCGGCGCCGGCAACTACGCGATGTGCGGCCGCGCCTACGACCCGCGGTTCCTGTGGCTGTGGCCGAACGCGCGCATCTCGGTGATGGGCGGTGAGCAGGCCGCCACGGTGCTCGCCACCGTCAAGCGCGACGGGATCGAGGCCGCGGGAGGCGCGTGGAGCTCGGAGGAGGAGGCGGCCTTCAAGGACCCGATCCGCGCCACCTACGAGGCCCAGGGCCACCCCTACTACGCGACGGCACGGCTGTGGGACGACGGGGTGATCGATCCGGTGTCGACCCGCGAGGTGCTGGCGCTCGGTCTCGCCACGGCGCTGGACGCACCGATCGAGGCGCCGCGCTACGGCGTGTTCCGGATGTGAGGGGACGACACGTGCTGGAACGGGTGCTGATCGCCAACCGCGGGGAGATCGCGCGGCGGATCATGCGGACCTGCCGGCGGCTCGGTGTGGGCACCGTGGCCGTCTACAGCGACGCCGACGCGGGCGAGCCCCACGTGCGTGAGGCCGATGTCGCGGTGCGGATCGGCCCCGGTCCGGCGCCCCGCAGCTACCTCGACGTGGGCGCCCTGCTCGAGGCGGCACGGCGCACCGGGTGCGACGCCGTGCACCCAGGCTACGGCTTCCTCGCCGAGGACGCCGCCTTCGCCCGGGCGGTGGGCGAGGCCGGCCTGACCTTCGTGGGCCCGACCCCGGAGGTCATCGCCCTGATGGGCGACAAGGCGGCCGCCAAACGTCGCATGGCCGCCGCCGGCGTCCCGATCATCGAGGGCGAGGACGACGCCAGCCTCGACGACCAGGCCCTGCTCGCAGCCGGCCGCCGGCTCGGTGCGCCGCTGGTGGTCAAGGCGGTCGCCGGCGGCGGCGGGACCGGGATGCGGGTCGTCCACCACCTCGAGGAGTTGGAGGGGGCCCTGGTCAGCGCCCGGCGTGAGGCGCGGGGCGCCTTCGGTGACGATCGGGTGATCCTCGAGCGGCTGGTCGCGCGCCCGCGCCACATCGAGGTCCAGGTCATGGCCGACCGGCACGGCAGGGTGCTGCACCTGCTGGAACGCGAGTGCTCGGTGCAACGCCGCCACCAGAAGCTGGTCGAGGAGGCGCCCTCGGCGGTGGTCGACGACCGGCTCCGCGCCCGCCTGGGGGCGGCCGCGGTGACCGCTGCGGCGGCGGTGGGCTACCAGGGAGCGGGAACGCTGGAGTTCCTGGTGGACGGCACCACCCTGGCCGAGCCCGAGCCACGGTTCGCCTTCCTGGAGATGAACACGCGGCTGCAGGTCGAGCACCCCGTCACGGAGCTGGTCACCGGCCTGGACCTGGTGGAACTCCAACTGCGCGTGGCTGCTGGCCAACCGCTCCCCCTGACCCAGGAGGAGGTCCGCTGCGACGGCCACGCCGTGGAGGTCCGCCTCTACGCCGAGGACCCCGTGGAGCAGCTGCCGCAGACCGGCACCGTCACCACCCTGCAACTGCCCACCGGTCCGGGGATGCGCACCGACGTCTCCATCGCCGCCGGCAGCCGGGTGACCCGCCACTACGACCCGATGCTAGGCAAGCTGATCGCCCACGGGCCCGACCGGGCCACCGCGATCGCGCGGCTGCGGGAGGTGCTGGCCGGCACGGTGGTCCACGGCGTGGTCACCAACACCGAGCTGCTCGACGCCGTCCTCGCGCACCCCGCCTTCGCCGCGGGCGAGCTGACCACCGCCTTCCTCGACGAGCACCTCGACGGGTGGCGTCCCCCACCGCTGTCCGAGACCGAGCTGCGGGCCGCCGCCCACGCGCTGCACGACGCCGGTCTCAAGCCCGACGACCCCGACCCGTGGGCCCGGCTCGGCGCGGTACGCACCGGTGGTGGCGACGGATGGCCCGTCACCCTGCGCGACCGGGTGGCGGAACCGCCGGCGACCCGGACGGTGGCGCTGCGGCGCGACCGTGCCGCACCACCGGGGGACGGGGAGGATCCGGCCACCAGCGCGCGGATCGAGGTGCACGCGCGGCCGGACGGCGGCCGGCAGGTCTGGCTGAGCGCCATGGGTCGCACCCGCCTGCTCGAGGAGGTGCCTGCGGTGCGCCACGCCGATGCCGCCGCGCCGACCGCCGCGGCCACCTTCACCTCGCCGATGCCCGGCACCGTGATCGCCGTCGAGGTGGCCGAGGGACAACAGGTCGCCGCCGGCGCGGCCCTGGTGCTGGTGGAGGCGATGAAGATGGAGCATCCCGTCCGCGCACCGGTGGCCGGGGTGGTGGCGGCGCTGCACGTGCGCACCGGTCAGGCGGTGGAGGCCGGCCAGACCCTGCTGACCTTCGACCCCGGGAGCTGAGCGGCACCAGCCGCGCGCGGCCCGAAACGAGGAGGCCCCGATGGAGCTGCCCGAGCGCGTACGGATCGTGGAGGTCGGGCCCCGCGACGGCCTGCAGAACGAGCCCGGCACCGTGCCGACGGCCACCAAGGTCGCGTTCATCGACCGGCTCGCCGCCACCGGGCTCGAGGTGGTGGAGGCCACCTCCTTCGTGCGCGCCGACCTGGTGCCGCAGCTCGCGGACGCGGCCGAGGTCATGGCTGCGATCACCCCCGTGGAGGGGGTGCGCTACCCCGTGCTCGTGGCCAACGACCGCGGGTTGGACGACGCGCTGGCGGCCGGCGCCAGCGAGATCGCCGTGTTCGCCTCCGCCTCGGAGCCCTTCAGCGAGCGCAACCTCGGCCGGGGCATCGACGCGAGCCTGGAGCGGTTCCGCACCGTCGTGCGCCGGGCACGCCGCCACGGCCTGCGGGTGCGCGGCTACGTGTCGATGGTGTGCGGCTGCCCCTACCAGGGGGAGGTCCCACCCGACGACGTCCTGCGGGTCACCACGGAGCTGTTCGAGCTCGGCTGTGACGAGGTGTCGCTGGGCGACACCATCGGCGTCGGCACCGCCCTGCAGATCCAGGACCTGATCGAGTTGCTGTCGCGCACCGTGCTCGTGGACCGGCTCGCGGTGCACCTGCACGACACCTACGGGCAGGGCCTGGCCAACACCCTGGCGGCCTTCGAGGCCGGGGTGACCACCGCCGACACCAGCGCGGGCGGGCTGGGCGGCTGCCCCTTCGCGGCCGGGGCGAGCGGCAACCTCGCCACCGAGGACCTGCTCTACGCCCTGGAGGGTTCCGGGGTGCACACCGGCGTGGACCTCGCGGAGGTGATCGCGGTGTCCGGCTGGATGGCCGAGCAGCTCTCGCGCCCACCGGTGTCGCGCGTCGCCCGCGCGGTGCTGGCCCGCGAAGCGGCGCGCTGAGCCGCCCGACAGACCCACGGGTGCGAGGAGCTTGCCCGGGACCGCCCCGTGTGGTTGTGTGAGCGGACGGTCGCCCGCCCGGGTGACCGGGCCCGCCGCCTCGGCTGCACCAGGGCTGTGCGTCGGCCAGACAACCGAACAACCGAACACCACGCAGCAGGGGAAGTCCGGTCGGAATCCGGCGCTGACCCGCAACCGTAGGTCGTCCACCCTCCCGCAGCTCGGAAGCGAGCGCGGCGGCGGTGCCAGGCGACGAGTCGGGATACCTGCACGTGGCGAGCGGCTCCATCCACCGTCGAGGTCTGCGGGGCGGAGCCCGGGCGAACAGCGCCCGAGCGTCCGTCCCTCCGTACACACGTTCCACGTGACGTGCGGGGGGACGTCGTCGTCTCTGGTGCTGCCGAACGGGCGGATCCGTCTCGGACCGCTCACGAGAGGCACCCACGTGGCCACAGCCACCCCACGCCCCACCGCTGTTCGCACGTCCCTGATCGTCCTCACCCTGCTGCTCGCCCTGGCGCTGCAGCCACTGACCGCGATCCCCGCGGGAGCCGATCCCGTCCCGCCGCTCTCGGACGATCCCGCCACGGCCGCCGAGGTCGCAGCGGGGTGGCTCGCCCTGGAACTGGTCGACGACGAGCGCATCGAGGGCGAGTTCGGTCCCGACGTCGGCCTGACCGCCGACGCGGTCTTCGCCCTGGCGGCCGCCGGTGTCGCCGGTGACCAACTCGAGGCTGCCATCGCCTGGCTGTCCACCCAGGCCCCCGGCTACACCCAGGGGGTGCCCTTCGACCAGGAGGACGCGGTGTACGCCGGCGCGACGGCCAAGCTGATCCTCGCGCTGCTGGTCGGCGACGTCGACGTCCGGGACGTGGACGGCATCGACCTCGTGGCACAGCTGCAGGACCGCGAGCAGGAGGATGGGCGCTTCACCGACACCTCGGAGTTCGGTGAGTTCTCCTCCACCCTCACCCAGTCGCTGGCGATCCTGGCGCTCGACCGCGCCGACGACGTGGAACCCTCCGCAGCGGCGGTCGGGTTCCTGCTCGACCAGCGGTGCGAGGACGGGGGGTTCCGGGCCGATCCGGATGCTGACGACTGCGATGCCAGCGTGGACACCACCGGCTTCGCGGTGCAGGCGCTGGTCGCGGTCGATGCTGCGGACGCCGCCGCCGCTGCGTCGGAAGCGGCGACGTGGCTGGTGGACGAGCAGGGTGAGGGCGGCGCCTACGCCTCGGCCGACGGGCTGAACGCCAACTCCACCGCGCTCGCGCTGCTGGCCCTCGAGTTGGCGCCTGCGGGCGACGGTGGGGCCGACGCCCGGGACGCCGCCCTCGGTTACCTGCTGTCGCTGCGCACGGGGTGTGAGGGGCCCTTCCCCGGTGCCTTCCCCTTCTCCGCTGAGGATGCGGGCGACGTCGCGCGTGCGACGACCCAGGTCATCCCCGCGCTGGTCGGCGCCAGCCTCGCCGAGGTGTCCGCCGCCGGCGCTGGGAGCGGGGTACCGGCGCTGCTGCCCTTCGCGGACGTGACACCCGGTAGCACCCACGCACCCGCCGTCTGTGCGCTGTTCGCCCGCGAGGCCGTCCAGGGCTTCGACGCTCGCACCTTCGGGCCGCAGCGCAGCGTCACCCGCGGCCAGGCGGCCACGCTGCTGGCCGGGATGCTCGGACTCGAGGAGGTCGCAGGTCAGCCCTTCGACGACGTCCCTGCGGGGAGCCGGCACGCCGGCGCGATCGCCGCGCTGGAGGATGCCGGCATCGTCACAGGCCGTGCCGACGGCGAGTTCCGGCCCGCAGCCTCCCTACGCCGGGACCAGGCGGCGACCCTGCTCGCTCGTGCCCTGGAGCTCGAGCCGATCGACGACCGTCCCTTCGAGGACGTGAGCGAGGACAGCGTGCACGCGGGCAGCATCGCGGCACTCGCCGCGCTCGACATCGTCAACGGCACCTCCGCCACGAGCTTCTCACCCGGCGTCGATGTCCGCAGGGACCAGTTCGCCTCCCTGCTCGACCGCGCGTTCCCGGCCCCGGACGACGACGGCGACGGCGCCTGATGGTCCCGGGCGCTGCGCCACCGGCACGACCACCCGGGCGGTGGTCGGGCCGGTGGCGTGTCCGCATCGTGGTCGCGCTGCTCGCGGCGATCACCGTGCTCCCGGCCGTGCCGGGTGGCCTGCCGGCCACACCGGCAGCCGCGGACACCTGCGACGGCGTCTGGGTCGTGGTCGACGCCCGCAGCCTGGGCGGGTCGATCACCACACGGTGCGCCCCGGGTACGCCGGGCTCCGGGCTCGCCGCCCTGGAGACCGCCGGGCACCGCTACAGCTTCGTGCCCCGCAACCCGGGGATGGTGTGCACCCTCGATGCACGCCCCGACCCGTGCAACGGCGCGCCGGTGGACGCCTACTGGTCCTACTGGCACGCCCCCGCCGGTGGCTCCTGGACCTACGCGAGCTTCGGTGCCGGCAACCGGACACCCCCGCCCGGCAGCGTCGAGGGCTGGCGCTTCGGGGACGGTTCCGCACCGCCGGGGGTCCCGCCCCCCGCCAACGAACCCGCGCCGGCCACCGATGACGGCGGTGGGGACTCCAGCACCTCCGGCAGCGACGAGGACGGCGATGCCCGCGCGGGCGCAGAGACAGGTTCCCGGGGCACCGCCGACCCACCCTCGGGCGACGGCGGTGGCCGCGACGCGGAGGACGTGGCCGGCAGCTCACGCGGGGGTGACACCACCTCCTCGCAGCGCCGCGACACCACCGCGGACGACGCTGCCGACACCGACGCCGGTGGGGAGGATGCTCCGGGAGCGGACCGCACCGATGACGACGGTCAGGACACCGCCACGAGACCGGGGTGGGACCCGCCGCCGGTCGAGACCGGCGCGTGGGCCAACCCACCGGAGGACCGGCCCGTCGATCCCCCGGAGTCCGACACCTCGGCGCCAAGGACGCAGGACGGCGAGCCAGCCGACGGCGACACCGACCGTGCGGACCAGGAGACCGCCACCGAGCCGCTGGCCGCTCCGGGCGGTGGCGACAGCGACCGCACCACCCCCGTGGGCGCGCTGACCGGGCTCGGGCTGTTGGCCGGCATCGGCGCCCTGACCTACCGCCAACGACGGCTGCGCACCGAGGTCGGACCATGACCCGTGCGACGCGTGCGCTGCCCCGGGCCGTGCACCCGGGTGCCTGGTGGTTGTGGGCGCTCGGGCTGGCCACCGCCGCCTCCCGGACCACCAACCCCTGGCTGCTGCTGCTGATCGTGGCGGTCGCCGGACACGTGGTGACCGCCCGGCGCAGCGACGCGCCCTGGGCGCGGTCCTTCGCGGTGTTCCTCAAGCTCGGGCTGGTCGTGCTCACCATCCGTGTGGTCGCGCAGATGCTGTTCGGCTCCGCGGGCAGCGGTCAGGTCCTGGTGTCGCTGCCGGAGATCCCGCTGCCCGCGTGGGCAGCCGGGGTCACCCTGGGCGGCCCGATCACCGACGCGGCCCTGGCGGCGGCCCTGATCGACGGGCTCCGCCTGGCCACGGTGCTGGCCTGCGTGGGCGCGGCCAACGCTCTGGCGAACCCGCGCCGTCTGCTGGCCAGCGCCCCGGCCGCGCTGTACGAGGTCGGGGTAGCCGTAGTCGTGGCGCTGTCCTTCGCACCCTCCCTGGTCACCTCGGTGCAGCGGATCCGTGCCGCACGACGGCTGCGTGGCCGGCCGGACCGGGGCCTGCGCAGCATCGTCACCGTGGCGATGCCGGTGCTGGAGGACGCCCTGGAACGCTCCCTGGCCCTGGCAGCCGCGATGGACTCCCGGGGCTACGGCCGACGCGCAGGGGTCAGCGCCGCGGTCCGCCGGCGCACCGCACTGCTGACCCTGACCGGCCTCGGCGGTGTCCTGGTGGGCCTCTACGGGCTGCTGGACGGCGCCTCCCCCGGGTGGCTCGGCCTGCCGGTGCTGCTGAGCGGGGTGGCCGTCGCGGCCGCGGCACTGCGCAGCGCGGGCCGCGACGTCGTGCGCAGCCGCTACCGCCCCGACCCGTGGACCACGCCGGAGTGGGTCACCGCGTCGAGCGGTGTGCTCGCCGCGACCGGTGGCATCGTGACCTCGCTGACCACCCCGGCGGCGCTGCTGCCCGACCCGCTGCCCCTGGCGGCTATCCCCCTGCCGGTCGCGGCCACCATCGGCATCCTGCTCGCCCTGCTGCCCGCGTGGACCACCCCGCCGCCTCCCGCGCTGACCACCACCCCGCGCCGCCGCCAGCGGCACCGCGGTCGCGGCCCCGCACCCACCACCTCGGTGCCGCCCTCCTCGTCCTCGGAGGTGGCGGCGTGATCGGCTTCCACGACGTCGGCGTCACCTACCACGGGGCGGAGCGGCCCACCCTGGCCGGTGTGAACCTCGAGGTGGCGGAGGCGGAACTGTGCCTGGTGATCGGCCGCACGGGCTCGGGGAAGTCCACCCTGCTGCGCACCGTGAACGGACTGGTCCCGCACTTCACCGGCGGGACGCTGCACGGCCGGGTGACCGTCGCGGGGCGGGACACCGCCGACCACCCGCCCCGCGAGCTCGCCGATCTGGTGGGGGTCGTCGGGCAGGATCCGCGCTCGGGGTTCGTCACCGACATCGTCGAGGAGGAGCTGGCCTACGGCATGGAGTCGCTGGGCCTCGACCCCGCGGTGATGCGACGCCGGGTGGAGGAGACCCTCGACCTGCTCGGCCTGGTCGACCTGCGCCACCGTCCGCTGGAGACCTTGTCGGGCGGTGAGCGCCAGCGGGTCGCCATCGGCGCGGTGCTGACCACCCACCCCGCCGTGCTGGTCCTCGACGAGCCCACCTCGGCGCTGGACCCGCCCGCAGCCGAGGACGTCCTGGCCACCCTGCAACGCCTGGTCCACGATCTCGGCCTCACCGTGCTGCTGGCCGAACACCGGCTGGAACGGGTGGTGCCCTTCGCCGACCGCATCATCCACCTCCCCGGCGACGGCGCGGCGATCGAGGTGGGCGGCCCAGCCCGGATGATGGCCACCAGCCCCGTGGTACCACCGATCGTCGAGCTGGGCCGCCTCGCCGGCTGGTCCCCGCTGCCGCTGACGATCCGCGACGCCCGTCGGCGGGCCGCGCCCCTGCGGGAGCGGCTGCGCACCCTGCCGCCACCATCACGACCGGAGGCCGCCGCGGACAGCGCCGCCACCGAACCCGACGAGCAGCTGGTCCCCCGGTCCGGGTCGGCGGGCGACGGCCCGGTCACCGACCACGACCCCGCAGCGGTGCTCAGCGCACGGGATCTGTCGGTGGCCTACGGTCAGACCGTGGCCCTGCGGGGTGTGGATCTGACCGTGCACGCCGGTGAGGTCGTCGCCGTGATGGGTCGCAACGGTGCGGGCAAGTCCAGCCTGCTCAAAGCCTGGACGGGGCTGCTCACCCCGGCGACCGGCCACGTCGCGGTCACCGGCGGCGACCCCGCCGACCTGGCGCCCGCCGCCCTGCTCGGCCGGGTCGCGCTGGTCCCCCAGGAGCCGGCGGACCTGCTGTACGCGGAGAGCGTGGCGGCCGAGTGCGCCGCGGCCGACGCCGACACCGACCGGGCCGCCGGCAGCTGCCGGGCGGTGCTCGAGCGGCTGGTCCCGGGCCTGGACCCGGCACAGCACCCCCGCGACCTGTCCGAGGGCCAGCGCCTGGCCCTGGTGCTCGCCATCCAGCTCACCGCCGACCCACCGGCTTTGCTGCTCGACGAGCCGACCCGCGGGCTGGACTACCCGGCCAAGGCGCAGCTGGTCACCCTGCTGCGTGGGCTGGCAGCCGACGGTCGCGCGGTGGTCCTGGCCACCCATGACGTGGAGCTGGTCGCCGCCGTGGCCGACCGCACCGTGGTGCTGGCCGACGGCGAGGTGGTGGTGGACGGGCCGACCAGCGAGGTCGCGGTCAGCTCGCCGGCCTTCGCGCCGCAGATCGCCAAGGTGCTCAGCCCGCTGCCGTGGCTGACCGTCGATGAGGTCCGCCGGAGCCTGGAGGTCGCCTCATGACGACCGACGCGACCACCGCCACCGGTGGGAACAGCCGGACGGCCGCTGGGCTGCGGCTCGGTCCCCGCTCGATCGCCGCGCTGGTGCTGGTGTCCGGCGTGGGCGTCATCGCCTTCGGCTGGCCGCTGCTGGCCGCGCCGGAGAGCGGACTGGCGCACGCCCGGGAGGCGCC